>ENA-OQMZ01000123-OQMZ01000123.1-human-gut-metagenome-genome-assembly--contig:-NODE-123-length-31755-cov-6.070855_pt1 | contig 31755 bp, 29 predicted proteins | sample MGYA00242621_ERZ504862 | MGnify/ENA primary metagenome ERZ504862 (study PRJEB26092, sample SAMD00036393) | human gut metagenome | host: Homo sapiens | study: EMG produced TPA metagenomics assembly of...
CTTGAGTTCTCAAACCACCACCACTCACCCACCTCGCAATCCGGAGTGAACCGGACCACTCGCTGAGCGGCAGCAAGAGATAAACTTACAGCACGATCGCGATCCGCGCAACCCGGGCCGCATGAACGACGCGTGAACCGTTGGAAATCCAACGTTCCATCGGCGTGTCGAAACTTGACAAACCAGGCCCGACCAACCCCGCAACCACCGAAACCATCCCCGCAATCGCCCATTCCATCCCCGCAAATCCGCAATCGCATCCGCATTTTGTAACCGCAAAACGGCGTTACGGGTAACAAAAGCCGGAAGGGAAAGCCAAAACGGGACGGTCACGGGAAGAAGAACCAGGAAACTGCGACACGAATCGCAAATGCTACCAGCGGCGCCCGCAATGCTTGCCACCGATGCCAGACTTGCCATTCGCACCCCACGGACCGCGGCCTTCGCCATGCAATACACCCAAGTGATGTTTCATGCAACCAGCATGATATGCGTATCTTCCAAACCGAGGTGGCGCTCTGACTTGCTTTCATCGAGCGCGCCCTGCCGCTTGGCGTATGCGTCCAACGTGTTATTGCCGTACGGATGCTCGCCGTCCGGAATTGACCCTTCATCCCAACGGCGGCTCATCGGCAACGTGTCGATAATCGTAATCTTGCCCGCACGGTAGCTTTCCGCATATCCAGCCACATTCAACATGAAGAAGCTATGTTCGAAACGAGCGTTGTGCGCTACGTACGGTTGCTGCTCCAATCGCTGCAGCAAACCGATTTGAGCCTCCGGCCACTCATCGAACAGGCGGAAGCCGGACGCACGATTACGTACATCGATACCGGTCAAATCGAGAATCAGCGGATTACCGAGCGTCGCGTTCGCGGCAGGAACGCCGAACGACAGACGCGACTGACCATACGCATCGCCCGTTTCGTAATAACTCTGCTCGTATTGGTATCCAGTAGGTGCGGCAGCAGGGCGAGGGGAAATCATGTTCATATATTCAAAGCCGACGTCGATGATGTACACACGCGCCGGGTCAGTACCGGTGGTTTCGATGTCGATTCCCATGACATTGTCCACATCGCGTCCAGGAAGATAAGCGTCACGCCAATCCGATTTGCGGTATTCAGCCATCCGACGCAACTGCGCCGCTTCAGCGGATTTCGTTTCCGAACCGTAATCAAACAACGTGGAGCCGCCCGGACTGGTTACTCCACTCAGGTTCGCACGCGACATGGCATAGTCACTGGCTCGCTTCTGACTTTTCTCTGCGGCACGACGGGCGGCGCGGCCGTTAACGATGTCAGCGGTTCGATCCTGAATATCATCCAACGCCACTCCCCCGGAAGCCAAAGCCGAACCGGGCAGCAGCACCGGAACCGTCACGCGCTCACGTCGTTCCTCGGTGACCGTCCACAATCCCATCGCCACGCCAATCTGTCGCAGAACAGCGATTTCGTCGCACAACCGACGGTTCGCGTAAGCAAGCGCGCGCGGCAGCCGATAGGAAGCGATAAGTCGGTCGTAATCCATCATGAACGTGCTGTTGCACTGCGCGATGGTCGGTTCGAGCCGATCTCGAATCGCAAGATCATCTTTCAACAGGGCGTGCAGCTGCGGGGCGGAAAGTTGCGGCGACGAGGACCGCAGCATTGCCAACAAATCAACGTGCTGTCTTGTGGCGGCACCAATGCCGTTACGCAGGTCAAGGGAAGACACCCATCGCCAGTCGATCGGCTGGTTGTCGGCGTCATTCGGCATCGATGCCGACCATTGTTCGATGTCCTGCTTCGCGTCATCCAGCCAGGAAAGATTCATCGTCGATTCGTTCATACCTGCCCATCGTAGCCGATACCCACCTTCAGCGTGTAAGAATGTGCAACAAACCAACGTGCGCATTCCTCTTTGTGAGAACACAACCATGCGAGTTCGAATGACGGTGTTCATTACGAAACCGCGCGCGGATACCTCCGTGCGAAGCGGTTGTCGTACGAATTTTCATATAGCGCAAATGTGACTATTTCCCAGCAAAAATCCAGAATCGACTTTCATTTTCGAATCCCGGAACGCAATAAACGTTCCAAATCAACGAAAGGAACTGCAATGTCAGAAACACATTCCACCACTGAAAACAACAATTCGCATTGCTGCGACAACACCTGCGGCAATGCCGACGACCGCGTTGTTCCTGACAGCGTGGAAATCAATCCGCTGTTCGCCCGTCCGAAGGAAGCCCAGGCGTTCTCGAAATTTACCATTCCACAGAAGGGTAGTCTGCCGGAAACCGCCTACCAAGTGGTGCATGACGAGGCCATGCTGGATGGCAACGCGCGACTCAATCTTGCAACTTTTGTGAGCACGTGGATGGACGATCATGCGAACCGCCTGTACATGGAGGCGGCCGACAAGAACATGATCGACAAAGACGAGTACCCGAAAACCGCCGAAGTCGAATCGCGCTGCTGGCACATGCTCGCCGATCTATGGCATGCGCCCGATCCAATGAATGCCATCGGAACCTCCACCATCGGCTCGTCGGAAGCTTGCATGCTGGGCGGACTCGCGTTGAAGCGCCGTTGGAAGGAAGCCCGCGAAAAGGCCGACCTGCCGACCGATCGTCCGAATCTGGTGATGAGCAGCGCCGTGCAGGTGTGCTGGGAGAAGTTCTGCAACTATTTCGACGTGGAACCACGCTATGTGCCGATTTCCGAGGACCACAAAGTGCTCGACGGCCATGATCTCGACAAGTATGTCGATGAGAACACCATCGGCGTGGTGGCCATCATGGGCGTGACCTATACGGGTATGTATGAGCCGGTCGAACAGATCAGCGAAGCACTGGACCGCATCGAGGAGCGCACCGGACTTGATGTGCGCATCCATGTGGACGGCGCTTCGGGAGGTATGATCGCACCATTCATCCAGCCGGACCTCGCATGGGACTTCCGCGTCAAGCGCGTTTACTCCATCAGCACCTCCGGTCACAAGTACGGTCTGGTCTACCCCGGTTTGGGATGGGTCGTATGGCGCGAAACCGCTGACCTGCCGGAAAGCCTTATTTTCAAGGTGAGTTATCTCGGCGGCGAAATGCCGACTTTCGCACTGAACTTCTCCCGTCCGGGCGCACAGGTACTGCTGCAGTACTACATGTTCCTGCGTTTGGGATTCGACGGGTATCGAAGGGTGCAGCAGACTTCGCATGATGTGGCGAAATATCTGTCGGGCGAGATCGAGCAGATGGATGATTTTACGCTGTGGAACGACGGTTCCGACATTCCGGTGTTCGCATGGATGCTCAACGACAAGCCGGATCGCAAGTGGAATCTGTACGATCTGCAGGATCGGCTGCGCATGAAGGGATGGCTGGTGCCGGCTTATCCGATGCCGGTGGATCTGACGCAGGTGACCGTGCAGCGCATTGTGGTGCGTAACGGTTTCAGCCACGATATGGCCGAAGCGTTCATCAAGGATCTGAAGTCGTGTGTGAAATATCTGGACGGACTGCGCTCACCAATGCCAAGCGAGGCTCGTGCATCCGGATTCCACCACTGATATTTCGCGGTCATTCCACGAATTCCATCGTTTCCCGCATTAAGGAAATTCATGTTCATTCCCACAACGATTATGTTTACGAAAGCTGGCTGCAATGACAGTTCATATGAAAAAGCCGCTTGCTGTGGTAGCGCACGATGCAAGCGCAGCTGCACATCCCGGGTCCGCACGTTCCACGACGAACGCTGCGACGGCACCGACAACAACGCCACGCAATCCGTCTGCCGTCGCAGGAAACCGCAATCGTACGGGCATACCTGCGCATGCCGGGGCGAATAGAGGGAACGGCGCTGACGGGCACGGCGCAATCGCAAGCACGGCAACCGTTGCCAATAAAACCGGCAAAACCATGATGACAGTCAGCCAACTGGCGATGTTGACCGTGGTGGCGGTGGCCTCGCTACGCTCTCTGCCGGCCATGGCCGATTATGGTCTCGCTTCCATTCTGCTGTATCTCATTCCGGCGGTCGTTTTCCTGGTGCCGACCGCGCTGGTGGCTGCCGAACTGGCCACCGGCTGGAAAGGTGGCGTGTACGTGTGGGTGCGTGAGGCGTTCGGCAATCGCATCGGATTTCTCGCCATTTGGCTGCAGTGGATTCAGAATGTGGTGTGGTATCCGATACAGATTGCGTTCATCGCCGTCAGCCTGTCGTATGTGTTCGGCATGGGTGGCTTGGGCAATAATGGCGTATATGTGGCCGCGGTGATCATCGTGTTGTATTGGGCAAGCACGATGGTGGCGTTGCGCGGCGGCAATCTGTTCGCCAAGGTCGGGTCGATTTCGGGACTTATCGGCACGCTGTTTCCTGCGTTGCTGCTTATCGTCTTCGGCATTATCTGGCTGGCGATCGGTAAGCCAGTGCAGACCTCCCTGCACGCATCCGCGCTGCTTCCGCCGTGGACGGGCATCGCGTCGATTGTGCTAATCGTATCCAATGTGCTCGCCTACGCGGGTATGGAGGTCAATGCCGTGCATGCCAACGACTTGGAGCATCCGGGACGTCAATTCCCACGCGCCATTGCACTAGCGACCGCGCTGATTCTGCTGGTACTTGTGCTGCCGACTTTGGCAATCGCCTTTGCTGTGCCGCATCGTGAGCTGGGGCTCATCGACGGCATCAATCTGGCGTTCAGGGAGTTCTTCGACCATTTTGGCATGGGTTGGGGCACCCCGGTGATTTCGCTGCTCATCGCGCTAGGCGCGTTCGCTTCCGTGGTGGCTTGGATAGCTGGTCCTTCTCGCGGTTTGCTAGCGGCCGCCCGCACGGGACTGATGCCTCCCGCGCTGCAGAAGCGCAATGCCCACGACGTGCAGGAAGGCATTCTGATTCCGCAAGGCATTATCGTGACCGTGCTGGCGTTGCTGTTCGTGTTGATCCCCAATGGCAACACGGCTTTCGCGACGCTGGTGGATATGGCGACCGCGCTGTATCTGGTGATGTACATGTTGATGTTTGCCGCCGCGATTCGTCTGCGCAACACCCATCCAGAAGTCCGCCGCACGTATCGAGTTCCTGCGATTCGGTTGGTCGCGGGCGTCGGTTTCGTCGCTTCCGCCGCGGCATTCGTGTTGACTTTCGTGAGACCGGCTGGTTTCACCGGTTTGGATAGCGTTTCATATGCGATTCTTGTGGCTGTAGTCGTGCTTGTGCTCGGTTTACCGCCGCTGGTGTTGTATGGAATGCGCAAGCCTGGCTGGGATCTGCGTTCGGATGCCGAGCGGAACACGGATACGTACGATGTGCTAGTGAATCCGGAATACTGAAATATTGGAATATTTGGAATACTCATGTTTCGAACATTCCAATAATCCCGAATATGATGAATGCCTCCCAAGTGTTCGCCTGGGAGGCATTCATCGTTCTTGTCTCGTTCGTTTACGCGATTACAGTTCGAAGCCGAGTTCGGCCGCCGCTTCGGTCGGTACCGGATCCTCGCACCAGAAATCCTCAAGGTTCTCATTGGTGGTCAGGCTTCGGATTTCGGCCTGGTCGATGTACAGTTCACCGCTCAAATGGTCGGTTTCATGCTGGAAGATGCGGGCCGGCCAGCCGTGCAGATGTTCCTCATGCTTGTTGCCGTCCTCATCCTGCCAACGGGCGGTGATGTCAAGCCAACGCTTGCGTACGGCCTGGTAACCGTCGAAGCTCAGGCAGCCTTCGTAGAAGCTGCGGGTTTCGGTGCCGATCGGCTCGTAGCTGGGGTTGATGATGGCGTGGAAGGGGAATTCCGCGGCTTCGCGCGGATCGCCATCGTCGCCTTCGCATACGTGGTCTTCGACGACGGCCAAAGCCAGACCGAGACCGATCTGGGTGGCTGCGAGGCCCACGCCCGGCGCTTCCAGCATGGTGGTGCGCATGGTGTCGATGAGCTTGTCAAGCGTTTTGCGGCTCAACTGGCCGTCGTAGGCGATGGTCTGCTGGCGTAATACCGGTTCGCCGGCCTGCACGATCGGCATGATTTTCTCTTTGCCGCCGGTTTTGATGAGTTTTTCGACCTCGCGGTTGAGTTCGAGGTCCACTTTCGAGTTGTGTCCGAACATGGGGCATATCTCCTTGCGGGCTCTTACAGGGTGAGTTCGTCGGCGACGACCTTGGCGAGGCGATCGCACACTTCGTCTGCCTGCTGCTGGGTTTCGGCTTCGGCCATGACGCGCACGAGCGGCTCGGTGCCGGACGGACGCAGCAGCACGCGGCCGGTGTCGCCCAGCAGCTTCTCTTCGCGTTCCACCGCGGCCTGCACCTTGGCGTTGGTCTTGGCGGCCATCTTGTCCACGTTCGGCACGTTGATGAGCGTCTGCGGCAGCTGCGGGAAGTCGGCGGCCAGTTCCTTCAGGCTCTTACCGGATTTGACGACCTCGTTGCACAGGGTGAGCGCGGTCAGGGTGCCGTCGCCGGTGGTGGCGAATTCGCGGTTGATCACGTGGCCGGACTGCTCGCCGCCGAGCGAATAATCGCCTCGCAGCATCTCTTCAAGCACGTAACGGTCGCCCACGTTGGTCTGCACGGTCTTGATGCCCATGGAACGCAGGGCCAACTTCAGACCGAGGTTGCTCATCACCGTCACGACGAGGGTGTCATGGTTGAGCTTGCCCGCGTTCTTCTTGGCGCGTGCCAGAATGCCCATGATCTGATCGCCGTTGACCATGTTGCCGTCCTCATCCACGGCAAGGCAACGGTCGGCATCGCCATCGAAGGCAACGCCCATGACGGCGCCGGAGGCCTTGACCATGGCCTGCAGCTGCTCAGGATGGGTGGAGCCGGCGTTCTTGTTGATGTTGTAGCCGTCCGGCGACGCGTTGATGACGGTCACGTCGGCGCCGGCGCGGCGCAAGGCTTCCGGAGCGACCACGGACGTGGCGCCGTTCGCGCAATCGGCCACGATCTTCAGGCCCTTCAGCGGCGTCGGCTGCGACTTGTCCGGACCGACCGGCGCGATGGCGGAAACCAGATGGTCGATGTACAGGTTGGTTGCGGTGGCGGTGTCATGGCTGACACGACCCACGCCGCGCCGGTAGGACGATCCCAATCCTGGCCGAGCACCGCTTCGATCTCGTCTTCCTTGGTGTCGGGCAGCTTGAAGCCGCCGCGGGCGAAGAACTTGATGCCGTTGTCGGGCATCGGATTGTGGGATGCGGAGATCACCGCGCCCATTTCCACGTTGAGCACGGACGTCAGGTATGCGACGCCCGGCGTCGGGATGATGCCGGCGTCAATCACGTCGAAGCCGCCGGCGGACATGCCAGCGGACAGTGCGGCGGCGAGGAAATCGCCGGAAACTCGTGTATCACGACCGATCAGCGCACGGCGACGGCTTTCGAATTCGCTCCGCTCGTCATCGCCCAGCACACGCACCGCGGCGTCACCCAAATCAAGCGCCAGCTGTGCCGTCAAATCCCTATTCGCCAATCCTCGAACGCCGTCGGTTCCGAACATACGTGGCATGAGTCTCAAATCCTCGCTATCTGCAAACGATATTTCCGTGACCTATCGTACTCAACCGTGCCGCCGAAACCAGCAGGTGACGACGCAATCGCATAACACTTCACAATTCAAAGCATTTCACGGCGCGCAATGCCCTTTTCGTGTCGCACGACTTTGATTTCAAGGCGGAAAATCAAGTCGTGCGGCAACACTTGATAAAGAAATACCCCCTAACTATCATTTTCCGTTGAAAACCAGCGAAAAATAAGAGTTAGAGGGTATGAAAGCCAGCACGCTTGTCGCACAACTTTGAAAAATGCCTCCAAAATCAAATTCGTGCGACGACATGACGGCTCTTAAGCGGGAACGTTCCTGTCGCCCCTGCTATCAGAGCGCGGCGTTGAAGTCGCGCACTTTCAGCGTGCGGTGAGAAGCCTCGACGTTGCCACGCACAATACGCTGCAAGGCGTTGTCCGCGTCCTTATGGGAGGCGAGCCAGGCGTCACCCAGCTCCACGAGCTTCGCCGGATCGGCATAGCCGGATACAGGCCTTCGAGCAGCGCTTCCGCCATGTGGAAGGTCTTGTGCTCCCAAATCCAGTCGGCGACCTCGAAATACTTCTCGGCGTACGGTTCGGCCAAGTCGGCGCGCGGGGTGGCTGCGAAGCCACCGGCCACAGCCTCAAGCTGCATGTTGGTCAGCTCGTCGTTGTGCAGGGCCTCGTTCCAAGCCCATGCCTTCGCTTCGGCGGTACCGGCCACGGCGCGTGCACCATAGGCGAACTCACGGTTCTCGGTGGTTTCGCGCTTGGCCAGTTCGGCGTCGATTCCCGCCTGGTCGATCGCGTTGACGGTGCTCAGCGCGTTGATGATGGTCCAGCGGAAGTTGTTGTCGATTTCCAGACCGTCGAATGCCACGGAACCGTCGAGCAGGCCCTTCGCGTTGGCGACGAACGCCTCGTCGCCCGGCTCGCCGTAGCCAGGTAGGCGGTGACGAGCTGGAACTGTTCGTCGGAGCCGGCCTTGGCCTGACCCGCCAGCTTGAACAGTTCGGCGGCCACATGCTTCACGGTCTCGGCACGCTCTGCCGGAGCGGTGTAATGCCATGCGGTGGTGCTGACCTGTGCCAGCGCGTAACGGAAGGTGGTGGACTCGTGTTCGGTGGCGAGCGCGGCCAGCGAGGTGTCGATGAACTGGCGTGCCGGCAGTTCGCCGTCGCGGGTCATGTCCCACAGGCGAGCCAGATCACGGAACGGGCGAGCGCATCGTCGAAGCGGTACAGGTTGCTTGTCGCGAATGCGAGGCTCTTGTCGTCGAAACGCAGCTTCGTGTAGGTCAGGTCGTCGTCGTTCACCAGAATCAGCGACGGACGTGCCTTGCCGGCGGCAGCGTCGACGACCGTCAGTTCGCCGTCGACGTCCAGTTCGAAACGGTCGGTGCGCACGATCTTGCCGGTTTCCGGATCCTCGTTGTAGAAGCCGACGGCGAGACGGTGGGCGCGCAGCACGGGATGCTCGGCCGGAGCGGTCTGGCGCAGGGCGAGACGCTTGATGGTGCCGTCCTCGTTCTCTTCGACTTCGGTGGCGATGGTGTTGATGCCGGATTCCTCAAGCCACTGGGCGCTCCACGCCTTCAGGTCGCGGCCGGAAGTGAGTTCCAGTTCGGCGAGCAGGTCGGCGAGGGTGGCGTTGGAGTAGGCGTGCTTGTTGAGGTAGTTGTTGATGCCCTTGAAGAACTTCTCACGGCCCACGTAGTACACGAGCTGCTTCAGCACGGAGGCGCCCTTGGCGTAGGTGATGCCGTCGAAGTTGACGTAGGTGTCGTTGAGGTCGTTGATCGGGGCGACGATCGGGTGGGTGGTGCTCAGCTGGTCCTGACGCAGCGCCCAGCTCTTTTCGCCGGAGCTGAAGGTTGCCCAGGCGTCCTTCCATTCGGTGGCTTCGGCGGTGGCGAGGGTGGACGTGAACTCGGCGAAGGATTCGTTGAGCCACAGGTCGTTCCACCACTTCATGGTCACGTAGTCGCCGAACCACATGTGGGCGAGCTCGTGCAGCACGGTGACCACACGGCGTTCCGCGTAGGCGTCGGTGACCTTGGATTCGAACACGTACTGGTCGCGGATGGTGACCATGCCGATGTTCTCCATGGCGCCGGCGTTGTACTCCGGCACGTAGATCTGGTCGAACTTGGCGTACGGGTACGGCACGCCCCAGGTCTTGGCGTAGAAGGCGAAGCTTTCTTGGTGATGTCGAACAGGTAGTCGACGTCCTTGCTGAAGGCCTTGGCGAGCGCCTGGCGGCAGTACATGGCCATCGGCACGGTGCGGCCGTCCTCATTGGCGTATTCGGTGTGCCATTCGGCGTACGGTCCGGCGCAGATGGCGGTGAGGTAGGAGCTCATGGTTGGGGTCGGCTCGAACACCCACAGCTTGGTGGTTTCGGCGGCGTGATCGCCGAGCGTGCCTTCCTCGGTGACGGTTTCGTTGTCGGTCACGGAGGAGGTGGGCATGTTGGACGTGACGATCCAGGATTTGGCGGCGAGCACGGAGAAGTCGAACACGGCCTTCAGATCAGGCTGGTCGAACACGGCGTAGACGCGACGGGCGTCCGGCACCTCGAACTGGGTGTACAGGTAGACGTTGCCGTCGGACGGGTCGACGCTGCGGTGCAGGCCTTCGCCGGTGTTGGAGTACTGGCACATCGCCTTGACGGTGACCTCGTTGTGCTCCTTGAGGCCCTTCAGCTCGATGCGGCTGTCCACGTATGCTTCGGCCGGGTCGAGGGTTTCGCCGTTGAGGGTGATCTCGCTGACTTCGTTGGCGATGAGGTCAAGGAAGCTTGACTCCCCCGGCTTCGCGTCGAAGGTGATGGTGGTTTCGGAGCCGAAATCCTTGGCTCCGCGGGTCAGGTCAAGCTTGACCGTGTAATGGATTGGCGCGGCGATGATGCTTTTGCGTTCTTCCGCTTCGATTCGGGTGAGGTTTGCTCCTGGCATGTCACTCCTTCTTTCTGGTAACAGAAGGCGGCGCGATCAGTTGTGCCGATCACGTCGCTTGATTCAATTTATGGTAAATTTACGGCTTATTTCGCGGCGTTCAGTCCCATCGCGTCATCCACGTCCTGCGCGATGTCGGCGACGACGGGGACGATCATCGGCTTGCGGTGCAGCTGTCGTGCCACCCAGCCGCCGAGCGTGCGTCGCATGATCTGCTGCAGCTTGTAGGTGTCGCGCGTGCCCTGCATCATCGCGTCCTGCAGCTGCTCGACAATCTGGTGACGGACCTTGTCGAACTCGCTTTCGTCTTCCGCGACCGCGTTGAGGTAGATCTTCGGACCGGTGATGACATCCGCGGTTTCGGTGTCGACGACTACGAAGCTGGACACGAAGCCTTCGGTACCGAGGATGCGGCGCTTCTCGAGTTCTTCGTCGGTCAGTTCGCCGACGGAATCGCCATCGACGTACACGTAGCCGCACGGCACGGAGCCGACGACCGCGGCCTGTCCGTGGTACAGGTCGACCACATCGCCGTCTTCGGCCAGCACGACGTTCTGCGGATCGACGCCGGTCTTGACGGCGATCATGCCGTTGGCCACCAAGTGGCGGTTTTCGCCGTGGATAGGCATGGCGCACTTCGGCTTGACGATGTTGTACATGTACAGCAGTTCGCCTTCGTTGCAGTGGCCGGAGACGTGCACGGCGGCGTTGTCTCGGTTGACCACGCGGGCTCCGAGCTGCACGAGCTTGTTGATGACCTTGTAGACGCCATGCTCGTTGCCTGGGATCAGGGAGCTGGCGAGGATCACCGTGTCGAACTCGTTGATGGTGATGTCGCGGTGGTTGCCGTCGGCGATGCGGCCGAGCGCGGCCATCGGCTCGCCTTGGGAGCCGGTGCACATGTAGACGAGCTTGTCGTCCTGCACGTCATGGGCCTGCTTCAGGTCGATGACGGTGTCCTCGGGCAGACGCAGGTAGCCCAGATCTGCTGCGATGGACATGTTGCGGACCATGGAACGTCCGACGAACACGACCTTGCGGCCGTACTTGTGGGCCGCGTCGACGACCTGCTGCACGCGGTGCACGTGCTGGAGAAGCTGGCCACGATGATTTTGCGCGTGGCCTGTGCGAACGCCTGGTCGAGTGCCGGACCGATGGAGGTCTCCGGCTTGACGAAGCCCGGGACCTCGGCGTTGGTGGAGTCCATCATCAGGAGGTCCACGCCCTTTTCGCCGAGCTTGCCGAATTCCACCAGATCGGTGATGCGGTGGTCGAGCGGCAGCTGGTCGAGCTTGATGTCGCCGGTGTCGATGAGAGAGCCGGCGGGGGTCTGCACGAACACGGCGAGCGCGTCCGGAATGGAGTGCGTGACGTTCACAAATTCCAGGTTGAACGGGCCGACCTTGAGCTTGTCGCGTCCCTTGACCTCGACGAGCGTCGGGTTGATGCGGTGTTCCTTGCACTTGGCCTCAACGAAGGCGAGGGTGAGCTTGGAGCCGATCAGCGGAATGTCCGGACGGAGCTTGAGCAGGTACGGCACGCCACCGATATGATCCTCATGGCCGTGGGTGAGCACAAGCGCCTCGACCTTGTCGAGACGGTCCTTGATGTAATGGAAGTCAGGCAGGATGAGATCCACGCCCGGCTGTTCCTCTTCCGGGAAGAGCACGCCGCAGTCGATGAGCAGGATATGCCCGTTGTATTCGACCACGTTCATGTTGCGGCCGATCTCACCCAGACCGCCGAGCGGCACGATGCGCATGGAGCCCTTGCGGTACTTCGGCGGGGCGATCAGCACTTCGTCCTGCTGCGGCGCGGTGGATTGCGGCGCGGAATGCGACGGGCGACGGTTCGAACCGTTGCCGCCACGGGATCCACGGGAGCCGCCGTTGCGCGAGCCACCGTTGCCACGGCTGCGGGTGGAGGACTTGGCCTTCTTGGTGGCGGTCTTCTCGGACTTCACAGCCTTGTCGGACTTGGTTGCCTTGGCTGCGGATTCGGTGCGCTTGGCAGCCTTGCTGCCGCGCTTGTGTGTTGTTGTCTTTGTGGTTTCTTCTGTAGCCATTTCCTAGTTGGATTTCTATTACTAATTGTCTCCGCCTATGCGGAAACGAGGAATTTGGGTGCCTGCCGGCGTTCATGCGCGACAGGCCAGTCGCATCATGCGATTCGGTTCACAGCAGTCCCGCGGCGCGCATGCCCTTTTCCGCACGCACGAGCTCCGCTTCGCCCGGGCCGACGTTCGGCAGACGCATTTCCGTGGAATCGAGGACTCCGCGCACCTTGAGCGAGGCCTTGGCCATCACGGCCTGGAAGCCATTGCCGTTCATCGCTTCGACGAGCGGCGCCAGCTGCACGGAGATGCGCTGCGCTTCGTGGATATCGCCACGGTCGAACGCGTTGGCGAGGTCGCGCATCGGACCGGCGGCCGCGTGTGCGATCACAGAGATGATGCCGACGGCGCCGACGGACAGGAACGGCAGGAACAGGCCGTCATCGCCCGAATACCAGGTCAGACCGGTCTCCATGCGCTTGCGCACCGCGCCTGCGATGTCGCCGGTGGCGTCCTTGACGGCCTTGACGTGGTCGAGTTCGGCCATACGACGGTAGGTTTCCAGCTGGATGTGCAGTCCGGTACGGCCCGGCACATCGTAGATGATGATCGGCTTGTCCGCGGAATCGTTGACCGCCTTGTAGTGGCGGAACACGCCTTCCTGCGACGGACGGGAATAATACGGGGCGACCACGAGCACCGCGTCGGCGCCCGCCTCCTGGGTCTGCTCCACCATGCGCACGGTGTGCGCGGTGTCGTTGGAACCGGCGCCGGAAATGACCGGCACGTCCACGACTTCCTTGACGGCCTGAACCAGCTCGACCTTCTCCTCCATGTGGGTGGTCGGAGATTCGCCGGTGGTGCCGTTGACCACAAGACCGTCGGCACCATCCGCCACGAGCTGCCTCGCCAGCTGTTGCGCGGCTTCGAAATCTACGGCTCCGTCAGCCTTCATGGGGGTGACCATGGCCGGAAGGATACGTCCGAAGGGAGCAGGATCGAGCAGATGCATAGTACCGTCAGTCTTAGGGCTTGTCATACGGCTAACGGTACTTCCCTCTGCGGACGCTTTCGATTTCATGAGACGCGAAAAATCACATTTTGGAAGGCCTGCCGACGACGACCGCGACGACGCACTGCAGGAAAGCGACGAACGTGAACACCATCAGCGGCACATGATGGCCGCCGGTGGCCTGGACCAGCACGCCGAACATAAGCGGGCCGAGCGAGGCGATCAGATAGCCGAACGACTGCGCGACGCCCGACAGCACCACGGTTTCGGCGCTGTCACGGCCGCGCAACGCGATCAATGCGAGCGCCACGACCAGCGAAGCGCCCTGCGCGCAACCACCGACGAACGCCCATACCGGCATGAGGTGAGGCAACAGCAGCATGCCAAGGCCAGCGATCAGCATGGGAGCGCTGGCGGTAAGCGCCGCGCAGACCTGGTTGCCGCGCACGTTCATGAGCTTAGGAATGACCAAGCCGGAAAGGATGCCGATGCCTTGGAAGATGAACAGATGCACGCCGGCGGTGGAGGCATCGTAGCCGATGGACGCCGAGATGGACGGCATCCAATTGGACATGGTGTAGAAAGCGGATGATTGCAGCCCCATGAAGGCCGTCACGTACCACGTCATCGGACGGCGCAGCACGCGGGTGAACACGCCATGCGACGATTGCGTGGAACATGCCGGTCGCTGTGCGGAATGCGGGTTTTGTGCGTTGGCCGTCGTGCTGCGATCGCCAATATCATCGATATCGCCAGTATCGCTGGTTTCGATGGTGCCACCGGCGGAAGCGATAACGACTTTGCGATTGTGCAGGATACGCAACGCCCACAGCACGGCGACGACCAGCGGCGGCACGCTCCAGAAGGCGAGCGACGCGCGCCATCCGCCCCACATCTGCGCGAGCGGCGCGGACAGCAATCCGGCTGTGGCGCTGCCGGCGGTGATGCAACCGGAGTAGACGCCGGTCGCCATCGCGACATGGCCGGCATAGTCGCGTTCGCGATCACCGGCACAAGAACGTTGCCGACGGCGATGGCGGAAGCGAACACCACCGTGCCCAGCAGATGCCGACGCCACCGCCGAACGAGCGGATGGCGTCGCCCGCCGCGATGCACAGCAGGGCCAGCAGAATCGACATGTCGATGCCGATGCGGCGTGCAAGGAACGTGACCAGCGGGCTGACCGCGGCGAAGGCGATCAGCGGAATCGCCGTCAATACGCCCTGCACGCCCTCACCCCACGCAAGGTCGGTTCCCATTTGGGCGAGGACCGGCCCGACGGCGGCGATGGCGGGCCGCAGATTCAGCGATACGAGGAAGATCAAAGCCACCCACAATCCGGTGGAGGACCGGTCGTACGCCAGCATGTTTCGTTTTGAATTCATTCCGTTCCCATTCCCGCTTCCACTTCCGTTTACCGCCGTTCCAACGGGACGTGCCGCGCCTAGATTTTCCCTATCAATCTTCAAGCTCATCGAGCGCATCGAAGCAATCGTTGATGCCTTCGATACGCGCGTGCACCTCGTCTTCGGTATCGACGAGGCATTTTCCGACTTCGTCCACCATCAGGCGATCAGGCGAACGCCGCGGTGAAGCTCGTCAGCACGTGGGAGTTCAGCACCACTTTGAAGAAGGCGACGTTACGGCCGATGACGGCGTTGCGCGCCGAAATGTCGCCAATCACCACCACGGTCAGGCCGTGCTCAAGCATCACGTCGATGAGCCGCGAGAAGAAGGGAAGACGCCGGCCCACGCCGATGATGACGATTACGTCGCCTGCCGCATAATCAACCAGATCTTCGGCTATGGACTGGCCTGGATTCGGCAGAATATCAACGTTTCCGCGTAGCCGCATCAGCTGTTCGCGCATGTGCAGCGCCACGGGATAGCTGCTGCGGTACCCGACCACCGCCACATGCGGGGCCGTGGCCATGGCTTGGCATGCGGATGACAGTTGCGCGCGGTCGATGCCTTCAAACGTGCGTTTCAGGCTTTCCTCGTCACGGCGCAGATGGTCGGCGACCAAATCGTCGCACTGGGTGTGCCGTGAAAGCTCCGGAGAGCCAGGACGATGGACGCGACGCACGTCACGTCTGAATTCGCCCGCGTTCGCATAGCCGAGCTTGCGGTACAGGCGGCTGAGCGTCGGCTGCGAGATGCCGCTCAACTGCGACAGCTCCACGGAATTGCAGACCAACACATCGGTCAGATGGCCCAGAATGAATTGCGCGGCCTCACGTTCCGTCGCAGTCAGCGAATCGAAGGATTCCCGGATGCGCGCCACCAAGCCGAGGTCCGCAGCAGCATTGCCTTCCTCGTCCATGGCGTCCTTCGAAGCCCCATATTGTCTGAAAGCATAATTCCAGAAGTCACGCTCATCGCCCTTCCCTGCAGTACATTCTCACGCGGCGCATCCGCTCTCCTGACGATGCTACCCCTTGCTTTCCGGGTTTCACCAGGTTTGGCCGCCGACAACTGTCACGACGAATGAAGAATTTCAGATGCCGTAAGCACTGAAATGCATCCATCACAGGCAGTGGCGGCGCCTCTTGGCAACGCGACCCACCATCAGGAGATGACCGACCATGGCAAAAACAGATTACCCCACACAATCAACATCGCATATCGGGCGGATTCGGCATAGAAGAAACGGTGCCAAACCAGCGAAATGGGCGACTAACGCGGCAACAAAATCCCCGACTGTTGCGAACACTGTTGAACCGGCATCGCGCCCGGCCGAATGCGAGGCGAACGCGGTGCGCAAGATCGTACGGCTGGTGGCACGCACCGGCTGCCGCACGCATATTCTGCACGTGTCCAGCGGTCTGAGCGTGGACGTGCTGCGGCGGGCGAAGGCCGAAGGACTGCCGGTCAGCGCGGAGACCTGTCCGCATTACCTCACGTTGGATTGCGACCATATTCCCGACAACGCCACCGCGGTCAAATGCTGTCCGCCGATTCGTGATCTGCATGAGCAGGACGCGCTATGGGCGGGGCTTGCCGACGGCACGTTGGATGGTGTCGTCACCGATCATTCCCCGGCCAGCGCGGATATGAAAGCCGGCACGCTCGCCACCGCGTGGGGTGGCGTTTCCAGTCTGCAGGTCGGATTCCGCGCGGTGTTGACGGGTGCGATGCGGCGCGGCTTGAGTTTGGCCGACGTCGTGCGGTGGATGTCGTGCAACACCGCACGGCTTGTGGGACTTGACGATCGTGGCGATATAACGCCGGTATTGCGGGCCGATTTGGCGATTATTCGCCCGTACGAACGGTTTGTTGTGGATGCTACCGCTTTGGAAAGCCGCAATCCGATCTGCGCCTGCGATGGCATGACGCTTAACGGCGTCGTCACGCGCACGTTTGTAGCGGGGCGGGACGCGCTCTCCGGAGTGCGGGAGGGGAATCTTATCGTTCGTCCGTGAATCGGAATCCGTAAATCAACCATTCAACAAAAATCCCCAACCCGCCGACGGCCGGATGTCATTCGATGTCGGCAGATTGGGGACGGACGAGAATCAGGTCTCAGCCCAGGTAGGCGGCCGGGTTCTGGGCGAACTTGTCGGCGCAACCGGGGTTGCAGAAGTAGTAGGTGACGCCGCCGTATTCGCGGGTGACCGCAGCGGTGGACGGGTCGATGGTCATGCCGCAGACCGGGTCCTTCGCAACGTTCGCCGCGGAATCGCCCATATTCGAAGCCATGCCGTGGCCGTCATGACCGCCGCAACAGTGTCCGGCGCCCATCGCGCCCATGTTCTCGGCTTCCTTCTTGGCCTTGTGATCGCTGAACAGTCCCATGATCGTTCCTTTCCGACTGTGCTGGTTGCCATTATTTTTGCTCGGATCGGGCTTGCGTACCCGATACGTCTTGTTTTTCGCCGCCTCCGCGTCCGGATCGAACAGGCGCAGCCGGCTTGCATTCGTCACCACGCACAACGACGAGAACGCCATCGCGGCGCCGGCGATCATCGGATTCAGCAGCGTTCCGGTGAACGGATACAGCACGCCGGCCGCGATCGCGATGCCGATGCTGTTGTAGCCGAGTGCGAAGCCGAGGTTCTGCGCGATGTTGCGCATGGCGGCATGCGTCAGGTCGAGCGCGTGCACGAGTCCCATCAGCGATCCGCCCATCAGTGTCACGTCGGCGGATTGGATGGCCACGTCGGTGCCGGTGCCGATGGCGAAACCGACGTCGGCTCGGGCGAGGGCGGGCGCGTCGTTGATGCCGTCGCCGACCATCGCCACCGTATAGCCTTGCGATTGGAGTTTTGCGATTTCGTCGGCCTTGCGTTCCGGCCGCACGCCGGCGATCACATGACGTTCGTCGATACCGACCTGGCTTGCGATGGCGCGTGCGGTGGTCGGATTGTCTCCCGTGAGCATGACGGCTTCGACGCCACGTTTGCGGAGCAGTTCGATGGCTTGGCGCGAGTCGGCCTTCGGCACGTCGGCGACGGCGACGATGCCGGCGAGATGGCCGTCGATGGCCGCTAGGATCGGCGTTTTGCCTTGCTGCGACAGGAGTTCCATGTCGGCGATGATGGCGTCGAGGTTCGTATCGTGGATGGTCTCGGAGGCAATTTCGGAGGTATCGGACGTAATGTCGGGCATGTCGACGTCAAGGTCGTCGATCAGGTCGGTGTTGCCGACGGCGACGGTGTGCGGCAGACCGCGGAAGGTGACGCGCGCGGTGACGCCACGGCCGGCAATCGCCTGAAAATCGGTGGTTTGCGCGAGTTCCGCAACGTCCGCGACGTCGGCTTTTTCCGCAGCTGCGGCAACGATCGCAGCAGCGAGCGGATGTTCGGAATCGCGTTCGGCGGCGGCGACAATCGTCAGCAAATCATCGGGACGCCGATGCCACACGCCCAACGGCAGCACATCGGTAAGGGTGGGTTTGCCGGCGGTGATCGTGCCGGTCTTATCCAGCACGACGGCGTTGACTTTACCGCATGTTTCCAACGCTTCGGCGGAACGGACCAGCACCCCCATGCGAGCCGCGCGGCCAGTCGAGACCGTCACCGACAACGGAGTCGCCAGTCCGAGCGCGCACGGCAGGCGATCAGCAGCACCGATACCGCGGCGACCAGCGCGTGCGTGACACGCGGGTCGGGGCCGAACGCGAACCACAGCGCGCACGACCATACGGCGATGAGTACCACGGCCGGCACGAAAACGCCGGAGATACGGTCCGCCAATCGTTGCACGGGGGCTTTCGAGCTTTGTGCGGCGGCCACCATGCCGATGATCTGCGCGAGCACGGTGTCCTTGCCGACTTTCGTGGCGCGGTACCGCAGCGAGCCACCACCGTTGATGGTGGCACCCGTCACTTCGCTGCCCTCGGTTTTGGCGACCGGCATGGCTTCGCCGGTGATCATCGACTCATCCACGGTGGAGGTGCCGGATATGACGATGCCGTCGACCGGCAGCTGCTCGCCGGGGCGGATGGCGATGATGTCGCCGACGCGCACGTCATCGATGGCGATGCTGGTTTCCTTGCCGTCTCGCACCACGCGGGCGGTTTTCGGTTGCAGACCCGCCAATGCGCGCATGGCTTCACCGGTGCCTTTGCGGGCGCGCGCTTCGAGCAGCTGGCCGACAAGCATAAGCGTGACGACCACACCGACCGCTTCGAAATACGGTTCGCGCGCGTTCTCGGGCAGGACGTTCGGTGCGAAGGTGACCACGCAGGAGTAGGCGAATGCGGCCAGCGCGCCGAGGCTGACGAGCGCGTTCATCTCCGGCGAACGGTGGGCGATCGCGGCGAAACCGCTGCGGAAAATCGGCAATGCCGCATAGCCGACGATTGGCAGCATCAGCAGGAACTGCAGCCAGTTCGGCATCGGATACAGCATGAGCATGGTGGAGCCGAATACCGGAATCGTGCAGACGGCCGCCACGATAAGACGGGTGATGAGGGCGCGAATTTCCGATTCCGATCCGCGCGATTTGCCCGAATCACCCGAACCGGACGTTTGGACGGCGCCTTTTTGCGCGCATTGCACGCCTGTTTCCGCGGAACCGGCGGCGGCACCGACACTTGCATGCTTTCCCGGCAGTATGCGCAACGTGCCGTGCAGCATGTTCATACCGCATGCGAAGGGATACTCGCCCGGCTGGTCGGGATGAAGCGTCAGCGTGGTCGTGCGGAAGGCGGGCAACGCAAGATCGACCCCGAAATCGGAGAACACGACATGCGACGAGCATTCGCCGTCTTCCTTGCGATCGAAGATCAGCCGCAACGGCACGCCGGCTTCGGCTTCGATGACGGCCGGGCTGTACCCGCCTTTGACTTCGACGACCGCTTCCTGCACGCCGTCGCGCAACGGCGCACGATACGCTTTGCGCGGTGCGAAGAAGAACCACAGCACGCCCGCCGTGACGAGCAGCGCCATAATAAGCGCGATTGCGATGTGCATATTCCAGCCGCCTTCCGTCCGTAATTGGCTTTCGATTTCGGCAAACACCATCACAATATACCCCTATAGTATATTGGCAAGAAGGACGAGCAAACTTCAGCCGTAGATAAAATTTTCAGCGCAGCGAGGAGGACGATATGAACGCCACACAACATGGGTACGCAAGCGACCAGAAGAGGATCATCGCACGATTGAATCGCATCGAAGGGCAGGTGCGCGGCATTCGGCAGATGACGGAAAACGGCGAATACTGCATCGACATTCTGACGCAGATTTCCGCAGCGGACAGCGCGCTGAAGTCGGTGGCGCTACTGCTGCTCGACGACCATCTGCACCATTGCGTCGCCAAAGCCGCGGCGGAGGGCGGTACCGTCGCCGACGAAAAGCTGGCGGAAGTCAGCGCCGCATCGCACGCCTTGCCAAATAATCGGAACAGATCCGCCATAAAAAAAACTGCCGACGGGAGACACATGCACCCGTCGGCAGTTTGAAAAAAGAATTACGATTACAGGTCGAGGAAGTGGTCGAGGCCGACGGTCAGACCCGGGTAGGTTCCGGTGGAGACCTTGCGCACGGCCAGCAGCACGCCCGGCATGAAGGAGATGCGGTCGAAGCTGTCGGCGCGGATGGTCAGCTGTTCGCCGGAGTTGCCAAACAGCACCTCCTCATGGGCGTTGAGGCCACGCAGACGCACGGCGTGCACGTGGATGCCGTCCACCACCTGGCCGCGGGAGCCGCCATCGGTTTCGGTGGCGTCCGGAACCGGACCCAAGCCGGCCGCCTTGCGCGCTTCGGCGATGCCCTGCGCAGTGTGGAAAGCGGTGCCGGACGGAGCGTCCACCTTGGTCGGGTGGTGCAGTTCGATGACTTCCGCGGATTCGAAATACGGCGCCGCGACCTTTGCGAAATGGTCGGCGAGCACCGCGGAAATGGCGAAGTTCGGCGCGATGAACACGCTCTGGCCCTCACGCGGGGCCGCGGCGAGCGCGGCGCGCACCTGGTCGAGCTTCTCTTCGGTCCAGCCGGTGGTGCCGACCACCACGTCGACGCCTGCTTGACGAGGGCGAGCACATTGCCCAGCGACACGCTCGGCACGGTGAACTCCACCACGACGTCGGTGTTTTCGGGGGTGATGGCGGTCAGGTCGTCACCTGCGTCGAGCGCGAGCGCGAGTTCGGTGTCGGCGGCGGAATCGACGGCGTCGACCACATGCGAGCCATACGGCCTTTGGCGCCGACTACGGAAACCTTGATCATTGCAGCTCCTTGATGTTTTCGCGGACGCGCATGTTGCGCATGTCGTACGTTTGCCGTGCGCATGTGTTCGAAATCGCGTGTCCGCGTCCATAACGTGTTCCACTTATGAATCTAAAGAGACGCTTCGACGCGGAGGCAGGCGGCTATGACGCTTGACGATCGAACGTCGGTCAGCCGCGGCGGCGCACCAGCAGCCAGCCGATCAGCGCGAACGGAATCGAACAGCCCACGAACACGGCGGGCAGGCTCAATCCCACGCCCGGATCGAAATGGTCGAGCACGATGCCGGTGATCATGGAGCCGAACGACGCGCCCATCGTGCCGGCGGTGCTCACCCAGGACAGGCCTTCGGTGAGCGATTCCTCGGGCACGGTCTCCTTGACGAGGAGGTTGCCGGAGGCGAATACCGGCGAAATGGTCAGGCCGGTGAGGATCTCCACCAGTCCCATCACGATCAGGTTGCCCTGGCACAGGTGGATCACCACGAAGCCGACGGTCATCAAGGCGAGGAACATGATCATGTGACGCCAGCGGGAGCCTTTGAGCTCGCGCGAGCCGAAGACCAGCGCGCCCATGCAGGAGCCGACGGCCAGCATGGCCAGCTGCACGCCGAGCACGGAGTCGAGGTGCAGCGATTTCATGACGGCGGTCATGGACGTGTCGAACGCGGTGAACGCCATGTTGAACACGATGAACACGGCGAGGAGCGGCAGCACACCCGCATAGGTGAGCACGTTGCGTTTCCTGCGGTCGCGATCGCCCGTCTTGAGCCGATCCAAATCGAAACGGTCCGCGGAAACCGCGGCACCAGCGGCACCGCCGGCCGCCAATCGCACGTCAGCATCGTCCGTACCGGCCGCGACGACCGTGATTTCGCGCAATACCGGCGGTTGAGTGTCACGCAATGCGAAGAACACGGCACCGCCGAACGCGCAGGCGAGGGTCGGCACGAACAGCTGTGATACGGGATGCACGGACGCGGCCAGGAAAGCCGCCAGAATCGGCCCGAAGATGAACACGATCTCGTCGATGGCGGATTCGAGCGCATACGCGGTGTTGAGCAGGTCCTCCTTGTCGGCGCGGTCGAGCACGTACGCCCAACGGTGCGTACGAGCGCGCCGAACGAGAACTGCGTCATGCCCATGACCACGGCAAGCACGAACAGCAGCGGAATCGGCACGCGCATCAGTGCGGCGAACGCGAAGCCCAGCATGACGATGACCTGCACCGTCAGGATCACCGGACCGACCTTGCGCTGGCCGAACCGGTCGAACAGGCGCGCGTACAGCGGCGTGACCGCGGCGGTGGCGAGCACGTACGCGGCGCTCATCACGCCGGCGATCGTCCAATTGTCGTACATGTGGTTGAGCGCGAGCACGATACCGAGGCCCATCATGGACATCGGCAGTCGCGCGATGGCTCCGGACACGCAGAACGCTTCGTGCCGGGAATGCGGAAAAGCTGCGCGTATGGCGATTGCGTTTTCTGCGATTCGTGCGGTTCGTGCGATTGCGATTGCGGTTTCGCGCCCGTCACGCCGTCACCTTTCCCCGGTAGATGAACATGTCGTCGAACAGTGGCGGCACTTCGCCGTCGGCACTGCCGCCGAGCCGGGCGACCGTCTCGCTTGCCGTGCGGTGCGCGATGCAGTCCAACCCCTTGTGGTCGTAGAAGCTCACGTCGCAGTCGGAATCGGTGTGCAGGTAGAACGCGGGCACGTCCCATGCGGCGAAATGCTCCTGCATGCGTCTCCAAAGCCGCCCGCCCACACCGTGGCCGCGCACGTCGGGGTTGACGATGAACAGTTCCAGCTCGCCCATGGTGGTTTCGTTGGCGCGCCCTTCGCGTTCCAGATCGAGTTCCACCGAGAAGCCGGATTTCAGCGCCGCCATATGCTTGGCGGCCTCCGGATCGGCGTCGATGCGGCGTTCCAAGGCCTTCATTTCCTCGCCGACTTCGATTTCGTCGAGCTGCGGCGCCTCGCCGGCGACGCGGATGAACGTGACGCCCGCGAGTGTGCCGTCGGCGGCGAACGCGCCGTTGGCGAACGTGGTCGGCAGCAGGTAGTGCAGCACGAAATATCGGGAGATCAGCCGCGACATGTCCGCGCCGACCTTGTCCACATCCTGCGGCCAGGTACGGTCGAACAGGTCGACCACCGCGTCCAGATCGCCCCAGCCGATGGGACGGAAGACGATTGCCGATGCGTTGTTTGTTCCGGCACCCATGCCGCGTTCGGGATTGCGGTTGCGCTGTTCGCAGCCATATCAAACACTCCTTAACTGTCGTTGCGTCCGGCATGTGCGCCCGCCCACACATGCTGCACGAGGGTAGCGGCGTTCCTCCACAACGCTGCCTGCATAGCGGTTTCTCCCGCAGGCAGGCCGGAAAGCGCCGCTCCCCCGCTTTCTTCGGTCAAGGAGCCATTGCGCACCGGCACTAGTCGTTGTCGGATTGCTGCGGAATTCCGTAGCTCAACTCGGCAAGGATCTCTTCTTCTGTTTTGTCGAGGGCGTCAAGCTCCCGATCGGCCTCGTGAGGCTCACTCACATAGTAGAGACAGGCGTCGATTGCATCCAACGGCACCCCTTCCATCGCCGCGAGCAGCAGGCGGTACAGGTCGAGCTGTGCGAGCTTCTCCTTGATTTCGTCCGGTTTGCGTGGTTTTACGCCGGTTTTCCAATCGACCACGGTGTAGCGTTTCATCTCGTCCGTTTCGTCGAGACCGCCGAAGAACACCGCGTCGAGTTTGCCGTTGACGATGGTGCCGAGCTGGGACATGTCGACGACGAGCTGGCGTTCCGCCCATGCTGGACGTCGTTTTGCCCACGGCGAAGCGACGAGACGACGCTGCCAAGCGGCCAGTTTCCGTTCGTCTCGCAATTGGGCGTCCTGCATGGTGCGTCCTGCGATTGCACGCCGCCGTTGTCCGCGTCGACTTGCGTATCACCTATCAATGCGATCAGTTCCGCACGCGACTGCGCGGCCATACCGGCAGCACCTTCCGTACCACCGATGCCGTCGACGTCCGCATCCGCCATGATGAAACGCTCAGCCATGCGTGGAACCGCGTGCCGAGCTGTGCCGCCGGCGAGGCGACGTGCGGAATCGGACGGACCAGACCACGCCAGTAGGCGCGGGAGTCACGCTCGCCCATGGAGCCGGCGCGCGCTTGCAGCGAGGTGACGTTTTGGCGGCCGGCAGCAAGGATACGTTCGCCTTTGGCACGCACGGCCTCGTCGAAGGCGTCCTGCGATTCGCCTGCGTCAGCCACGTCCGGTTCCGGCATGAGATGTTCGTCGGCGACGAGCAGTTTGGCGAGACGCAGCAGTGAGTTTCCGGTTTCCGGCGATGGCGTGGCGGATTCATCGGCAACGTCGCCCTGCGTTCCCGTGGATTCAGCGATATTCGGTTCGTCGGATTCGACGGCACGTACCTGTTCGGCCGCGGCACGCAGCCTGTCGGCGACATCGGCGCTCAGATCGCACGGCCAAGGCAAAGTATGGTCGTCCGAGACCGGTTCGAGCGGCGTGTTCCACGCATCGCCCACCACGGCATTCTCGAAATCGCGGGCGTGTTCGCCTACGAAATAGCCGTCGGGCAGGTCAAGTCCCAGCGTGTTCGGGGAGCCGTCCACATCGTCGGACAGGCTGTCCGGTTCGCGTACCGCGGTGACGATTCCGTTCATCGAATCGCGCGTCTCCAGCCAGAAATTCGACGGCGCGGCGCTTTTCTTTCCCTCCGCCAGGCGGGAGTCGCGGCTCGTCTCGTTGCATCCGCTGTATACGAGCAGCGCCTCGTAGCGGGCGCGCGTCAACGCCACGTAGGCGAGACGGCGTTCGTCGGCGTGCAGTCGGCGGCCGTATTCCTCCTGTTGCGTCAGGTACAGGCTTGCCGGATCCATTCCTTCCATATCGTCGACGGCCATGGTTCGCAAGGTGCCGAACACCTCGTCGTCGATCACTTCCGCATCGTCCAATCCGTCGAGCGATTCCACGGGATTGCCCCCGATGGGCGCGTCGTGCGGGAATCGTGGCAGGATATCCGCGTCGGCGCGCACCGGAACCGGCACCGCGGACGGGTCTTCCAGCCAAGTGTGGGCTTTTTCGAAGTATTCCGGCGGCTCCCATACGCCGTCGCGCCGACCGCCCGGATGGTCTTCGTCCGTTTTGACGCTCAGGTGGTCGCCTTGACTGGACGGGAAGGTGCCGTCGCGCATGCCGACCACGGCCACGGCGTCCCATTCCAGGCCTTTCGACTGGTGCACGGTCATGAGCACCACATCGACGGGGGTATCTGGTGCGGTGGCGTTGTCGTCGGACGCGTCACGCAGCGAATCCACCCACGAGATGAACGCGCGCAGGCTTGGCGTGCCCTGCGCGGCGATTTCCTGCAAGTAGGTGTCCACCAGAGACAGCATCGCGTCGAGTGACGAAGCGGCATGCGATGTGGCACGATTGCCGGCATCCGGATGCCGCATCCGTTCGGCGAGCAGCAGGTCGATGTCCAGTCCGAGCGCGGTGATGGCCGTGCGTACCACTTCCGGCAACGGATGGCCGGCCGTGCGCTGCACCTGTTGGATGACGCGACCGGCGTGGATGACGCTCGCGGCTCCCGTACGGCTCAATACGCCGTCGACGAGGTGCCGCAGATCGCCGCGCAGCAGCACGTCGATCAGGAAGACGGCGTTGGGCACTTGGTCGCGGTAGCGCGCACGGTGGCGCGGATGTCGGCGTCGGACGGATTCGCATCCGCCTCCACGATGCCGGCCGACACGAGCGCGCGGTAGCGTTGCGCGGTGTTGAGCCGTTCGGCGATGCCGGCGAGCGCCTGCAGATCGTCGGCGGACAGACCGAATCGTGGCGTGGCGAGCAGCCGCATGAGCGCGGCGCTGTCGGTGTGGTCGCATACGACGTGCAGCAGGGCGAGGATGTCTTTGATTTCGGGACGTTCCAGGAGTGCGGCCTGGCCGACGACGAGTGTGGTGAGGCCGGCTTGTTCCAGTGCGTCCTCGTAGGCTGGCATCTGCGTTTTGGAGCGGAACAGGAGCGCCACGTGCGGACGGTTGTCTTTGGCTCCGTCGGCGAGCTCGTTTTCGGTTGGCGTGTGCAGTGCGATCGCTTGTTTGGCGAAGCGTACGATGCGTCGATTTCCTGGCCGAATGTGGCGTAGCCGAGCACGCCGAGCGTACCTTCGGGGGCATTGTCGATGTTGGCGAGCGGGGGCACGTCCACTTCGCGCATAAGCGAGCTGCCGCGACGTCTGGCGGGCAGGCGCAATGGTTTCGTCAGATTGTTGGCCGCTTCGAGCACCATGCGCGAGTTACGTCGGGTGACGGTCAGCGTGTAGGGCTTGTCGGTGGCGTCGTGGCCGAAGTCGTGTTGCAGCATGCGGAATGCGCCTGGGCTGGCTCCTCGCCATGCGTAGATCGATTGGAAGGGGTCGCCGACGGCGTTCACCGCGCTGCGATGGGTGGAATCGGCGTGGAACAGTGCGGTCAGGAGGGCCGCCTGCGTGGTGGAGGTGTCTTGGTATTCGTCGAGCAGCACGTGCGTGTAGCGTTTGCGGTAGGTGGCTCCGATGGAGGGGAATCGGGTGACGAGTTGGAATGCGGCGATGGTGAAGTCGCTGAATTCGGCCATGTTGAGGGCGCGTTTTTCGGCGTGGTAGTCGGCCACGAGGTCGAGTAGCAGGTCGCGTTTGCGGGCCGTGCCGGCCAATTGCGCGGTCTTGTAGACGCAGAGTTGGTGGCATTGGGCGCGGTATTCGCGCATGCGGGTTTCGAAGGCGGTGTCGGATTCCTTTTTCTTCTGTTTCGGAGCCTTGCCCACTTTCGGCTCGCCATCGGGAACGTCCTCGTCTTCAAGCGCTTTGGCCACTTGCGCCACGAACGCCTTATCCCATGCGCGCACGCGTTCCACGGCTTCGTCGAAGCTGGTGCAGTCGCTGCCGATCATGGCTCCTGCGATGGCGTTGGATAGGGTGAACACGTTGCCGGCGATGGTGGAGAATTTGCCGAGTTCGTCGCCGCCTTGGTCGAAGGCCATGAGCTGGTCCATGTGCTTGTCGAGCACGGTGTGGATGAGCTGCAGCGCTCCGGCTTCGCTCAATGGCTGCGTGTTTTGGTCGAAGCCGACGAGCAGGCCGTATTGGCGCACGATGGTTTGGAAGAACGCGTCATAGGTGGAGACTTCCGGTTTGAGGAAGGCGACGCGTGTACCGCGTCCGGCTTGGTTGCGTGTCACGGCAGCGGAGACGCGCGAAAGCAGTTCGGAGGCGGCTTTGCGTGTGAAGGTCAGGCCCAGAATCTTCTCGGGACTGATGCCCTGGTCGATGAGGGTGATGATGCGGCGGGTCATGGTGTAGGTTTTCGGCCGGAGCCGGCGCCCCGCCACCACGACCACGTCCTCGTATGAGGGGCTTGGATGACGGCGGCCTGTTCCGGACTGTCGGTGAATTTCGGCGTGGCGGCCGGCACAGTGCCCATCGCATCGCCCTTTGCTGTGGCCCCGTTCGTTGACATGCTTCCGTTCATACCGTTACTCCCGTTCATGCCACGGTCCTTTCGAATACGGTGTTCTGCTCGCCTTGGCAGGCCGGGCAGACCCCACTGCCGTACGTTCTGCAGTATCCGACGTGTTCCACGGTCGGACGCGCGGTGATGCGGGTGGCCCGGCTCGCCGCGGCCGCATAGAAGACGCGGGAGATCATGGTCAGCGACCATACCGTCATCTTCGACCGCGATTCCAGAAGTTGCTTCCAATGTTCTTCGCTGACCTGCGCCGGCCGTTCGACGTCGTCGAGGCCGCTGGTGAAGACGCTGGCCATTTTGGGCACGTATTTGCGGGGTATGAAATCGCCCGCGTTGATGCTTCCGCCGGCGAACAGCGCCTGCTGGTGGTACGCTTCGTCGCCTTGCCCTTTGCGTGGCGCGGGTGCCGCGTATTCCATGACGTGGAACAGGGCGCTTTGGGTGATGTCCGGCATGGCTGCGATCGCCTGCGCGCCGCGTTTTCCGCCGTGTTCCGGGAATGCGAGGCCCAGCTGGTAGCAGACGAGCTGCAGGTCGCTGAACAGGGAGCGTCCGTTTGGCACTTTGCCGGTTTTGTAGTCGATCAGCCGTACCTGTTCGCGGCCGTCTGCGGTACGGCGGTGTTCAAGACGGTCGATTCTGCCCGACAGGCGTACGGTGAGCCGGTCGCTCATGCCGGTTTCCGGCCAGCCGTCGACGAGCGCGCCCATGATGGCGATGAGTTCGTCGCGGGAGATCGGAGCGTTGCCGTCGATGGCGTTGTAGGCGTCGAGGATGTCGTCGAAGTCGAATCGCGCGGCGAACTGCCGTTCCGCTTCGGCATGGTCCAATGTTCCCACGGTGATGTTTTCGGTGTTGTTCGACGGGTATCCCGTACGGTTCGACTTGACGAAATATGTGGCGATGTTGCGCAATGCGACCGACGCCTTCGCGTCCTTGCCGAGCGCCTTGTACCGTTCCTCGGGGTCGTCGATGGCGTTGAGGTCGCCACGTAGGGTCTTGTATCGGCTGATCATCCATTGGGCGATTTCGTCGATGTTGTCCTCGTCGCTTACCGCGGTGTGGTTTTGGGGCAGGTCGAGGCCGGCTTCGGTGGCCTGTTGCGCGACGGCGTGGATGAGCGAGCCGAAGCTGGTGGCCGCGCTGCCCATGCGTGGGCCGGCGAAACGGTTCTCCAGCATCCAGCACACCGGGCACGCCCACAAACTGTCCACGGCGGATGGAGAAAGGGTGACCACGTCGGATTGGCCGTCCGTTTTTTCGATGGATTCCGGTTGTTCGATAAGCTTCGCCTTGTCGGCATGCTCCGTTTTTCCGTCAGATTCCATCTTGCCGTCGATTCCCGTCATATCGTCGGCTCCCGCATGTTCCGTAAGGAACGCCCAATTGTCGGGATTCGCGGCGGCGATGCCATGCGATGCCAACAACGCCAAGGCTTGCGCGGCATCGCGCGCTTGGGGGGAATCGGCCGGCGCATGGGCCAGCACGCTTCGCGCGGCGGCGACCAGGCCACGCGGGTCGGCCTCCAGTCCCGCGTATTCGCCGGCCTCGCCGACCGCCGTGTACACGCGTGTTTCCGCATCGGCATCCCGGTCGCGGTCGAACCATTCCGGCAGGTAGCCGTAGAGGAAGTCGGACGGCACATGGTCTTCGTTGAGGACCGCGCTTACCGTCACGCGCTCATCGGCGCGGGTGAGCGCCACAAGGAGGCTTTTCTGTTCGGAGGCGAGCACCGCGGCGAGCTGCGCGTTTTCGCGGCCTGCGGAAGTGACGATGTCGTCGGACAGTCGTCCATGCAGCATGATGTCGGCGAGCTCCTCCCCGCCAAACAGGGTGTTGCGCGGTGAGAGGTTCGGCCATTGGCCTTGTTGGAACGCAGGCATGAATACTAGTTTCCAATGTTTTCCGGCAGCTCCGGCGGGCGTGGCGAGCGTCACGGCCTGATCGATCGGCGCGGTATGCGCCAGGGAGTCGGCTTCGATGGCGAGCGCGCGGACCTGTTCGATGAACGCGTCGATGGTGTGCGCTGCCGTCACGCCGTTCGATTCGCCGCCGGACGCGTAGCTGAACAGGCGCATCGCGGTGTCGAGCCGGTCGTTGGCCGCGCGGCCTTCGGCGTTGTTGCGCAACGCCGTTTTCTGCCAGATTTCGGCTTTGCCGACGCCTGCCATGCACAGTCGAGCATGTATTGCGGTTCGTGGGATGTCAGGCGTGCCTCCGACCGCAGGGTATCGTCAAGCGTTTTCCACAGGCGTGCGAAGGCTTGCGCTTGGGGGTCTTTGCGGCCCAGTACGGAGGCGATCGCGTCGAGCACGCGGTCAGTGTCGCCTTCCAATAGCAGGATGTACAGCGCGTTCATGCCGAAGGATGGTTCGTCCGCGTCCTCAGCGGCACGCTCTCCCGTCATCAGCCGGTCGTCGGTGTCGATTGCCGGCAGGCCCATGTCGGCAGCGTTTTCCGTGTCCGACGCCGATGCCGCCACGCGTGCGGTGTGGAAGGTTTCGACGTAATCGTTCCAATCGTCGATCAGCTGTGGCAGCAGCGCGCGTCCGGACGTGTCGGACGTGGTCGGATCGGCTGTATCGTCATGCAAAACCGTGGCCAGCGAGCCGAGCGCGTTCATCGCCGATTCGACCACGCACAGCCGAGCCGGACGTTCGCCGGGGGTGGTGATCAGCGGCGAGTTCATGATTGATGCGACGCGTGAGCGCACGTATGCGCCGGCCGTGTCGAGGTTCATGGACGAGGTGGCGATGCCTTGCCGTTTCAGTTCGGCCAGTTCGATCATGGAGAACAGGCCCTGCACGAACGGTTCGTCCTTGAGGGGGCGGGTCACGCTCGAATAGCGTACGGGCACGCCGTCGGCGCGTAGCCGTTCGCCGAACGTGCGCACGGTGGCGTTGTCGTGGGCGATCACGGCCATGTCGTTCCAGTCGCGGCCGTGTTCGAGATGTTCGGTTTTGATTTTCCACACCACGTCGTCGAGTTCTTCGACGGTGGAACGGTACATCGCGGCTTCAAGACTGCCGTCGTGCGTCTCCGGTATGGCGATGGCCGGCATTTTGCCGGGGCGGTTCGCCAGCGCGTCGTCGGTCGATTCCGTGCTGGCGATGGTCAGGCTCACGCGGCTCGCCACCGCGGCCAGGTCCGTGCCTTCGGCCATATGGGACGGTTCCAGCCGTACCAGTCGCGCGCCCAATCGCGATTGCGCCATGTTGAACAAATATTCAGGGTACGATCCGCGGAACGTCTGCACCGCCTCGTCGGGGTTGCCGACGAGCAACAGTCGCACGCCACGGTTGCGCAATGCGGTAAGAAAGTCGAAGCCGGCGAGTGTGGCGTCCTGGAAATCGTCGACGATGACGAGTTTCGGCAGGTCGGACGTTTTGGCTTCGTTCACGGCGGCCGCGGCGTCGATCATGAGCTGCGAGGCGTCGAGACGGTATTGGTCCGGATATGCCTCGTTGATGGCCTGGTTGTATTCGGCACGCAGCGCGAAGGCGAGCCGCCATTGCACGCGCAGTCGTTCGCGTCGTTCGTCGAGCGTGCCGTGCTCGTCGGCAGCGCGGGAAATCAGCGCGTCTTCGAGTTCCGGTTTCGCGCCGATCTCGTTCATGCGGGCAAGCATGTCGCGCAGCTGGTTGGCGAAGGCGTCGGTGGCGTCGTCCACCACCATGCCCGACCAGTCGGCGACCACGAAGTAGGTGCGCAATAGTGCGCAGGTGGAGCATTCGTCGCCGTGCTCGGCATGTTCGGCATGCTTGGCGAGCACGCGGCGGATGACCACATCCTGTTCGGCCCCGTTGAGCAGTTTCGGCAGGGGTTGTCCGGCATGCGATCGCACGGCGGTCATGATGCGGAACGCGACGGCTGGCAGGGTGGTGACGGGGCGTGCCTGCGAGATCGCGGACAGTTCGCGGATCACGGTGTCGCCGAGCCGGTCGGCCACCTGTCTGCCGGAGACCGTCATCACGGCGTACGCGTCGCCACTGCCGCTTCATCGCGGCGACCAGCATGTCCA
>ENA-OQMZ01000124-OQMZ01000124.1-human-gut-metagenome-genome-assembly--contig:-NODE-124-length-31733-cov-3.645858_pt1 | contig 31733 bp, 28 predicted proteins | sample MGYA00242621_ERZ504862 | MGnify/ENA primary metagenome ERZ504862 (study PRJEB26092, sample SAMD00036393) | human gut metagenome | host: Homo sapiens | study: EMG produced TPA metagenomics assembly of...
CTTCCAACGTGTATTCATCTGGCTCCAGTACACGCGTTTTGCCATTGGTGAGCGTGGCGGTAACCGTCACGTCCTTATGCGCGAGCGTCTGCCCCTTGGCGATAGTGGCTTCAGGGCCCTTGGCCGCGATGGACTCCACAGCAGCAGTCTGCGAACCGAACGCAGTGCCGTTGAAGGCCACGGTGAATGCGCCGGCATTGCTGTTCGACGTGGCGAAAGCACCGGCATCGAGCCCGGTTACGTCCGCACCGGTCAGCGTTACCGTAGCGACATCCTGCCATTCATCGTTCGCGGAAGCACGCCAGTAGCCTTTCAGAGTATCGGTTGAGGTGCGCTCCAGCTTGAGCTGCACTTGGTCGCCGAAGCCGGTACCAACATGCGATGTTTCCTTATCGATGTAGCCATCGGCATTGGAATCGTACTGCATGTAAACGCCGCTTGGGCTGGCAAGTAACGTGGCATATCCCTTGCCGCCGTTAGCGCCAGTAAGACCGTTACGGACCACCAGACCGGCGCGCGGATCGCCATTACCGCCCAAGTCGAGCGGCTTGACCGTGGTTTCCAGCGTTTCGTTCACGTCCAGAGCATCAGGCTGGTACACCGCACTGCCCTCGTTGCGATCCGTCCAGACACCACGATTGGCGTTGTCCGTAATCGTGAAGTCATAAGCACCGCCGGACGCAGAAACCTGGCACGCGCTGCCGCCCTTCCAATGAGCTTCCTTCCAACTTCCGGAAATCGGGTTGGAGCAGGAAACATCGATGGTTCTACGGAATGTACGGCCCGGATTGAAGTTACTGCTCTCGGCAAGATGCCCGTAATGGTGTAGGTTCCCGGCACATTGAATGCGTAGGTGTTACCAGCAGCCTTGGTCGACTTGCTGACTGCCGTACCGCCTTCCACATTCCATGTCACCTTGGTAGCAATGGTATCGTCGCCTTCCTTGACGTTGACGGTGTCCGGCAGAGTAACGGTTCCGCCCGTGTTCACGGTCTTCGGGAGATCATCGCCGGTTTCCACAGTCCAGTTGACCAGCTTGCCCTTGGCGCTACCATGGTTGCCCCAATAGCTCAGATCCCAACCGTCGGGCTCGCCTTCTTGAGCAGGATTGTGCATTTCGATGGTGCCGTTCTCACCGATGGTCAGCGGCAGCCAAACATAGGTGGAATCGGCTTTACCGGAATCCCAACGGTCACCAAGGTAGATGAAGTGACCTTTCTCCTGGTCTACTGCGAGCACACTAGCCGACTGCGAACCGAATGTGGTGCCGCGGGTATCGCCCACGGACAACAGACCATCCGCGCCTTCCGGCATGTTGTTGTACCACGTGTTCTCGTTGACATCGTCCTTTTCCACGCCACGGGTCCAGTTTCCCAGCATGGAGTCGGCGGTGTAGTAGGTCTGCTTGTTCGGGGCCCAGCCGGTTGCACCAGATGCGATGATGTTGTAACGCCCGTCATATTGGAATACGGCAGGAGCTTCCAGCGAACCATTTTGTTTGACGATTTGGAAATCTTCGCCACGCACCGGGGCATCCGTAGTAGCGTCTGCAAGAATGTATGGGTACTGCCCGTCAGCAGAGTACTGCTTTTGTCCCTCGGACTGGTCCACATTCGTGGTCTTGACTACATTGGTGTAATCATCGTTGAGCTTGGCGATGTACAGCGTGGCATTGGCTTCGGAAGAATACAGTACATAGGCACTGTCGTCCTTCGGGTCCACGAACACAGTCATATCGCGGCTGTCACCGTTCTCACCCCAGCTGGGGTTACCTGCGGCTTCTTTCCAATTGTTCTGGTTAGGCAAACGATAGGCACCCACCATAGTGAACGGGCCCGCCGGATTGTCGGAAACAGCCACGCCCGCAAGTGCACGTGCATAGTTGGAACCGCCCGGCGTGGTGCTTCCATCGGAATGCCACCACAGCACGTATTGCTTGTTCTTCTTGTTGTAGATGATCTTCGGACGCTCGAAAATGCCCTGTACGGAATCAACCGCGCCATCACCATCCTGATCGGGGTTGGTGTTGAGGTACGGGAAGATTGCGTCGGCCTTGGCAGCGTCCACACTGCCGTCGGACTTGGTCAGGTTGTAGGCCTTGTCGAAGTAGGCGTAATCGGCATTGCTCTTATCCGTCAACTGAGATTTGCTGGTCACCGCACGCAGCGCCACACCAAGATCGGTCCAGTTGTATAGATCTGTCGACATATAAGCATGAACACCGGGGCTGTTGTCGTAACCGTTAGAACGGTCTTCGCCATACCAGTAGTAGGCGTCGCCGACCTTGACCACTTGGCCACCGTGCGCTTGGATGTGTGTGCCGCCATTATCATTGGCGTTCTTGGCATACCAATATGGCTGGAAGTAATCGCTAGCGTTCTTGCCCGGATCGGCTGTGGGCTGGAACTTGGTGTATGTCGGCACTTGGCCGATGGTAGGCAGGTAATCCACACCTGCCGCACTGGCACTTGCAGCGGCCAGCCCGCATGACAATAGCGTTGCCGCGGCGGTAATTGCCGCGATAAGAGCGCCCTTGCCCTTATTGTTTATCTTCATTGATTTGGTTCCTTGATTGATGATAACGGTTTTTTGAACAAACAGTTATGTCGCTATCCGCGAAGCCAGAAAAGGTTCGACAAATCAATATACCGATACTGAAAACTCAGTATTCAACTTGTCGGACCAATTATGCTCAAAGAGCGGAGGAACCGGCCGGCAATAGTCAATATTGCCGGCTTGTTCCTTCCCCCATTACTGTGCGAGGGTGCTATGCACGCTTGCGCAGCATGAACAATGCACCCGCGGCAGCGGCCAGCAGAGCGACAGCGCCAGCGATGGCGGCAACATTGGAACCGGTGTTGGCCACCGTGTTCTTGTTGCCGTTGCCGGTGGCACCGGGCTTGTTGGTGTTGCCGGGCTTCTGTTCTTCAGGGCCAGGGGCGACTGCGTTGGCCTTGACCGTGACGTTGAAGGTCGCGGTCACACCACGGTAGGAGACGGTAATCGCCTTCTTGCCTGCGGTGGTGGAGTCGAACGAGCCAATCGCAAGCTGCGGGTCGTCAAGAGCGACCGGCACTTCCTTGGTCTTGTCGCCACTCTGGTAGACGGCAGTAACCTTCAGACCGGCGGTATCGAGCTTGTCGCCGATGGCGTACTCGGTCTTCGTGGGTCCGGTCACCTTGAGCGAAGCCAAAGTGAAGGCTTTGAAGGTCACCGTGTAGGTCTTCGTCTCAGACTCGTCGGCTGAGGTCACCGTAATGGTGGCCTTGCCGCCAAGCTTGCCATTCTCAACCGCGTCGCCAGTCACCTTGACGGTGGCGGCATTGTCGGCGGCGAAGGCCTGCAGCACCGGGTTTGCCTCGGCGTCGACCGGCAGATCAACTGTGTAGTCGGTCTTGGCCGGGTCGAAGCTTCAACGGTTTCGCCGTCAAGACGCAGGTCGCCCAGCGTGGCATCGGATGCTGGCTGCGGGGTGAGTACCGTGCTGTCTTGTGCGAACACCTGGATCTCAGCCACGTTGATGTACACCTTGGTGTCCTGCAATGTGTTAGTCAGGCGGATGGCCTTGGCCTTTACCGGGGTGCCGAGCACGAAGTCAACGGTCGGGGTGTCGGCGGCGGTGATGCCGTCGGAGCCAGAGCCGGCATCGCCGGCCTGTATCTTCCAGCCATCCTTGGTACCGACTCCATGCCATTCGCCAGCCTCATCCTGGTATTCCAGCGTCTGGCTCTTCGGCCAAGACGCACGACCATCGTAGTAGAAGAAGGTCTTCACTTCGGTGATGGTCTGAGCTTCGTCGAAGGTGAACGTGGCGACCGGGTCCACCGTCGAGGCGGTGGAAGCCCAAGTGGACCAACCTTTGACGTAGTGTCACCATCGATGGCCTTGGAAGCGGAGGCACCCTCCTGGAAGTTCACCGAGAAGTTCGTGCCAGAGGCCGCGGCGATGTTCTTCGCAGCACCCTGAACCGGCGTCACGAATGCCTGAATTTCGGTGGCGTTCATGTAGTCGTTGTTCACGGTGTTCACAATGCGCACCTTCGTGGCATTCACTGTGCCTTATCGGCCTTGAACGTCACCGTCTGGCCTGCGGCAGGCTTAACATCGCTACCGAATTGCATCCACGTCTCGCCATCAGTGGTGTACTCGGCCTTGGCGGAAGCCGGAGCCTTGTCACCATACGTAATGGTCACGCTGCTAAGCTCACACTCAGAGCCGAAGTCAATCGTGGCGGTCGGCTGGCGGAATAGTCACCAGCAGAGTTCCACGTCACCCAGGCTTCAGCTGACGTGTCACCATCGGTGAGCTTCTTCCACTGATCGCCCTTGCTGTATTCCGTCTGCTGGTTGGTCACGGTCAGGCTGGAAGCAGTGTCGGCCACATTCTCAGGCGTGGCGGCGGTGACATAGATCGTGCCTTCAGCGCAATCGTGGTCGCGTCGTCCAGCTGGTACGTACCGGTCACGGCAATGTTGTCGCCAGCCTTGGCATCGGCGAGCTTGGTATCAAGCCCATCGAAGTTCCACGTAACCTTAGCCGCATCGCCCTCGAATGCAGGCGATGCCTTGACGTGCAGATACACCGGCGCAGCTCAAGCGCGGCCTTCGCCTCGCTCGCACTGGTGCCGGCCAGCACTGTAGCCGATACCGGATCGGAAACGGTGAGCGCGCAACGTAGACCGTAGCGGCGACATTGAACTCGTTGCCGTACACATCGGTGGCGGTAGCGGTGGCTTCGTAGGTGCCTTCCTTGGCCACATCGACCTTGGAAGTATCCCAGTTGGCAACCGTGGCCTTGCCTTCGCCCCAGGTGTAGTAGAGCGTGACTTCGGTCGCAGCGCGGCCTTCTCGTTAACGGCGGTCTGCACGTTCACGGTCTTCTGGCTGGTCGGCGTTACATTGCGTAGAGTCCATGTCTGGTTGGCGGACGGCGAAGTGCCGCTCGGTGACTGCCACAAGCCAACCTTCGTGCCGACTGTGGTACCAGAGTTATCCACATCGAGGTTCGTCTTAGTCGCGGCATTGAGCAGCTGGTAGGTCGAACCATCGGAAGTGTTGAGAATCCACTTGGCAGCCGGGTCGGACTTAGCGGCCTCAACCGTTTCGTTGGAAAGCGCGTTCGTGCCATCCTTGGACACCAGCACCTTGCCTTCGGCGTTAGTAATCACATAAGCTTGAGATCAGGCGCTCGGAGTCGGCGGGCTGCTCGATCTGGGTAAAGGTCCAAGTCTGCTTCTTGGCGTTCTCGGCATCGGAAGCGACGTTGGCCAGGGACAGCGCGGAATCACCAGAAGTGGTATCAGCCACGGCCTTGCCGGACTGCTTACCAACGAGCTGGTAAGTGTCGCCGGTCTCGACGGCAGCATCCTTAGCGTAGCCGGTCACGCCAGTGAGCTGGATGGAGGCGATAGAACGGGCGGGCACAGTGACCGTAGCGGTCTTGGCAGCTTGTCAATCATCACAGAGCCTTCAGCTTGCTTGACGTTGCTGGTCTTGGCGAAGACTTCCGGAGTGGCGGAATCGACACCCGCGTTCTTGTCTTCGGCAGAGGTTTCGGTGGTCAGGTAGAGCTCACCGTAAGCGTTGTCGGCAATCTCGCCGTACTTCGACAGGTCGATGACGAAGGTCTGGTCAGAGGTGCCGGAGTTGCGGTGGATGACGGTCTGCGTCTTGCCATCGGCGGAGGTGGCAGTCATGTTGTTGTCTTCATCGTTGTTGGCGATGACCTTGTCGCCCGCGTGGATGAAGTGGGTGATGGCCTTGACGCCGTTGTACTTGGCGTTGGCAATAACCGTGCACGGTTCAAGTCCATCGGTGGTACCGCCGTTGTTGTTCACGCGGCGCTCGGAGTAGAGCTTGCCGTCCATGCCAGCCACGGTGCAGTCGAAGTCGATGAGCACGGTGCCCCAGTTGGTGTTCTCACCGGCCGGATTCACATTCGAGCCCATCTGCATGTTGTAGAGGTCCTCGACCACCTGCCAGAAGGTGAAGTCCTTGGACTGCAGGCGGGTGACGTTGGAGCTGATCTTGCTCATCATGCCCAGCGCGTTGTCGAAACCGTACGGGTTGTAGGAGCCAGACTGCCAGGAGCCGTCCACCTCGCTCATCGACAGCTTCTTGCCGTCTGCCTGAGCGATATCGCGCGACTGCATCTGGTTGCTGTCGGAGTAGGCGTGAACGTTGTACTGGCCGATAAGGTCCTTGATCGCCTGCGGGTACTGGTTGTACGACTTGACGAAGTCGGCGGAGTTCGTGGCATCGGTGGCTGCGATGATGGTGTCATCATTGTCCTTGAGCGCCTCAGCGAGTGCGGTAATCGTCTGCTGCTGCTGGGCGTTGCTGACATGCATACCCTCCTGCGGCTTCTTCAGCGCGTTGGAGTATGGGGTGACGGACTTATCTTTGTCGGAGTAGTACTTATCCCAGTAGTTGTTAATGAGCTTGGTGTTGTCATCGCTCTCATCGGTGTACTTCGAAGCCATGTCGCCCGGAGTGCCCCAGTAACTGGTCTCGGACTCGTTGAACGGCTCGACCGTGTCACGTTTGCGCCAAGCTTTCGAGGTGCTCGACGTTCTTGGCCATGTACTGAGCGAATTTCGCAGGGTTTGCAAGATTATTGCTACCGGAGTTGCGTCCACCAGTGGCGTAACCGCTGTTGGTCAGGAACCACGGAGCGGAGTTGGCGAAGGCCTCTACGTCGGTGATGTCAGGGTTATCGCCGGTGGCACCGCGCTCAATCCACCAGTCTTGGGCGGCGGACTTGGAGAAGTCATACTGGTTGTCGTCAGTCGGGTCGAATGCCGCAGCCAGCTTGTCTTTGTCGGCCTGCTTGGTGGTTACGCCATTGCCATACGTGCCGGAGCCGGTGGCGTCATCTTTCCACGTGCCAGGCACGGCAGCGCCTTGGCGCATGAATGGGTAGCCGTAGGCAACATCGGAGGCATTGCCGCCGCCCACGTTGTAGCGGGCCATGTTCAGGTCCAGTCCTTCATCACCGAAGATGGACTGGTAGAACTGTTCGCGCAGCTGTTTGCCGTATTCCACAGCCTTAGCCTTGGAAGCGTCATCGCCGAGATTGGTGGTGATGGCCGATTCCTCGCCGAGGCTGCCGGTGGCGTTGGCGAACCAAGCCAGCGAGGTGCCCCAGCCATCGAACTGTTGGCATACCACGGGTTCGGGGTCACGGTAATGGCATCGTTATCAGCCGCATACGCAGTGCCGGCAACCGCAAACGCCCCTCCTCCACTAGTGTTGCCGCCGCAACCATTGCAGCAAGCGATTTGCTCAGTACCTTCATTGGTCTCCTTAGTGTTCCTGCTATCCGCCTTATACCGGAAAAATCGGCCTTTGCTTCACTGCGCCGGCCTCTTTGCCTGATACATGACCTACGTCGACTCCTTCTTTCGGCGCAGCCAAAATGTTTACGCAAACATTTTGATATGAGCGATTTTATCACAAAACCGTCACCCAGCAAACAACTTCAGAGACCACAAACGACGCACAAAGTCATGAGCCATTCGAATTGCGCTGGCCCAATCGCTACGAATCATATTTGCCGTAGCCCTTAAGTGAATCCCACTGCATCGAGATATCGCGCCCGCTATCCCTTCCGATAACGCCGACCACGCGTGTTGCCTTCAGCAATCAGCTTTCCTTGCGCAACTAAACCGTTTAGGAATTTACGGACTGTTCTGTTATCGAGCTCTGTTATCTTGGCGAGTTCAGGTACAGTCACATAGTCAACCTCTGTCAAGCGTCGATTCATCGCCGACAGCATCGCTGCCCGCGAATCAATTTCACCCGATGCGGTTGCATCTGCTTTCTTACCATCCACACGTTCCCCGCCAATGAGCCTCGCACCCTCTTCGGCATCTTTCTCAACTACAGATCTCACGCTAGCAAAACCAGAACCATCCACGGTCTTCAGCGCAGGAACAATAGGAATCGTCGCCTCGAATATGTCACCATCGCGGAACTCAGGCTCTCGCTCAGTATATTGCCGGGACGCTCTTATCAGATTCCGCAGTCCGCTACCCAGCTGCTCGGCTATGCCGGTCTGCACAAACACATTAGCGATAATCGGATTCTTTGGCATTGGCGTGAACTCGCCCAGCTTCATTCGACCTTCAAAGAATGAGCGCGAAGCATTAACCGTCCGGATGGATTCATTATCAATGGTGACACGCGCCACCACCGGACTGGAATACTCCCGATGCATGAGGCTGTTTGCCACCAATTCACGGGCGATCATCGTACGCGGGCTCACTCGCTTATCGCCCTTTAACACAAAGTGGTCAGGCAGATTCCGCTCAGTAAATTCACGGAGTTGCTCGTACGAATCGAACAAGTTGGTCCGCACCATAAGTCGGTCATCGTATCGGTCAATATTGTCTCGCCGAACCACGGCATCAGTAATATACGCTGGGCAAACCGAGGAAATGACTTCATCCTTGCCCAAGAGCAGCACTGCAGCAAGATTAAAGCCCTCTTCGCCGGTCGTGTAATCACGATCGTATAGCTTGGCGCTGCGGAACAGTTCTTCGTCAGACATAGTTCCCCAAGGGTGCCCAGCTCGCTGAGCGACCGCCAGCTGCCGCATTCGCGCAATCAGCTCAGGACGCAAATCAAACGGAGTCACGTAACGGAAAATTCGCCGTTCGGAATAGTAGTTCTGCTTGCGAATATACATTTGACTAATCTGGATATCGCTTTCGATGTGTGTATCCACATCAGCAATGCGACCAAACACTGCGCCCTTGAACCGCACAACCGAAGAACTCGGAGCTACCCAAATACGAACAATAATCCGTTCGTCGTACTCGATATGTTCCGTTTCCACCATTGGAGCCGGTTCGAACATCTTACGATTAGACACTACGTTGACAACGTTGCGCTCTATCTCACTAACGCGCTTAGAATCGACGCCGAGCACTTGACCGTCATCGTCAACGCCAAGATAAATGCTGCCACCAGAACGATTGGCGAATGAGCATACAGTCTCAAAAGTATCCGTATGAGGCAATTCGCTGCAGCGCTTGAACTCGACCATAGATGATTCACCGGCCTGCAGCACTTGCATAAGTTCATCCTGCGTCATCGCATTCCGCCCTTCATAGCGATAATTCATACATTAGGACATGGCACTTATCGTATTTTAGCATCTAATTAGTACATTAGGACATTGTTTTATGTCCTAATGTACTAATTAGGCGGCTAATTGTACTAATAATTGCACACTGATGTACTAATCCGATGATCGAATGCACTAATTGTCCGCACAAATGCACTAATCGGATGACCGAATGTATCAATGAGACCTATAGGCAGCCGATTGGCTGACGATCAGCCCAGTCATTGGCTATCGGCCGCTAGCCAGTCAGCCGCCAACAGCCAACAGCCACCCAACCAATAGCCGCCAGCCAATCAGCCCGTCCAATCACTCCTTGTGTTCCAGTGCGGCCTTCAAATCGCGGCTACGGTAGCGTTCGCGCAGCATAGAGAATCCACCGAAGCCCACAAGCCACACCAGGCCGCAATCGCGGAATTGCGCGTATCGTCCGCAAGGAACAACGTCAGGTAGATGAACACGAAGAACACGATTGCCACCGTATTGAGCACCTTCCACGCGGGCATGACGAACCCGTCCGGAATGAAATCAGCGGAACGGCGGTACCTGCGATGCGCCAGCAGCGTCAGGATGTAGATGAACAGGAACACCGCGGAGCTGGCGGACGAGAACAGCACGAACGCTCCGGACACACCGGGGATGGCGTTGACGATCGGCGACAGCAGTATCAGCGCCGCGGACACCAGGATGGCGCGGGCCGGCACCTTGCGATCGGACACCTTGCCGAGCTTGTTCAGCATCGGGTTCGGCGACACCTCGGACAGCTGGTACAGGTGGCGGCCAGCGAGTACAGCAGCGAGTTCAGCGCGGAAGATGCGGCGGTAATCACCACGAAGAACACCAGCGCAGACGCCCAATTCAGCCCGGCATACTGGAACATCATAATGAACGGGGATGCGAAGGAGCCGTCCTTGTTCGGCTTGAACGAGGTCCACGGCACAATGCACATGATGGCCACCAGTGCGCCCACATAGAAGATGAGCACGCGCACGATAATCTCGTTGATGGCCTTGGGCAGCACCTTGCGCGGATTCTTGGTCTCGGAGACGGTGACGCCCACGAATTCAATCATCTCGTAGGCGAAGAACACCATCTGGAAGCTCATGAGGAAGGCCATCCAACCGTTCGGCGCGAACGAGAAGTTGGCGAACAGGTTGTCGAATCCGGCGTGGCCGGCCGGGCTCACGTGGTCCACGCCGTGAATCTGCACGGCTGGGTAATGGTAGCCGATCACGATCATGACCACGGCGGTGGCGATCATCGCGCAAATCAGCGTGATCTTGATCATCGAGAACCAGAATTCCACCTCGCCGAACACCTTGACGGCAATCAGGTTGATGGAGACCAGCGACACCAGGAAACACAGCTCGATCAGCCATTTCCAATGGGTCAGGTCGATGCCGAACGTGTCGAAGAAGGTGATGAAGTACGTGGAGACGGCCGTGATCTCGGTCATGCCCAGCAGCACGAGCGCGGCCCAATACGTCCAGCCGGCGAAATGCCCCCACCCGTTGCCAAGGTAACGGGTGATGAAATTGATGAAGGTGTGCTGGCTGGGGTCACGGTACATCATTTCGCCGATGGCGCGCATCAGGAAGAACATGATGACACCGACCAGAATGTACACGAAGATGATCGAGGGGCCGGTTAGCGAGATTGACTTGCCCGAGCCCAGGAACAGGCCGGTGCCGATGGTGCCGCCAATGGCGATGAACTGTACGTGGCGATTGCTCAGGCCACGCTCCATCTCGTTGGTCTGGTCCAGGCTTTCGACAGACTTGAGTTTGCCCGTAGCCTGCTGTGTACCACCATTCACATTCGTATCGGCCATACTGATTTCATTTCTCTTCTCTGCCGCCCGATTGTTACGCACCAGACGCGATACTCGTTCAAAACAAGTTCAAACTGTATCACCGAAATATGTCACGAAAACCGCTCAGCTCAAGAATACATGCGATGATACTGTAAATATTCCGCCAAAAAGTTCAATTCATCAACACCAAATTGAACTTCTACCTCTATTCCACGGACTTGAGCGAGCTGACCGGGTCTACGCGATCGAGCACTGGTTGGTGAACAGCTGCACCAGCAGCGCGAACGCCAGCGTCGCCACCACGGCAATCGCATAGCTGTACCAGTGCACTTCCACTTCGAAATACAGCGACGGCATATTCAACGCAGCAGTCAGTAATCCGCCTATCCACCTGCCAAGCGGCAGACCAACCACCACACCCATACCGGTCAATATCATCATCTCGCGGTTCACGTAGTTGTGCACCTCGCGGTCATAGAAGCCCAGCACCTTCAGTGTGGCCATCTCGCGGATGCGTTCGGACACGTTCGTATTGGCCAACGTAAACAGCACCACCAGCGCCAGGCCGCCGGCGAGCCCCACAATCAGCGCCACCACGGCACCCATCAAATCGAACTTAAACGTGGCGGCCAGATGCGCACAGCTCACGGCCTTGAGCACCGACGATTCCTCGCCCAACCGATCCGCATATTCGGCCTGTTCGGTCTCGGAACCTTTCAGCTTGGCGAGCATCGCGTTCCACGTCAAGGTCGAGGCAGTGCCATCTCCCGAAGCCGAAGACGTCACACCGTCGGCCGCAAACTTCTGGTCGTACAGTCGCTCACTGATGTACACATCAGAGCCGATAAGATTGCGCGTCACGGCCGTGACCTGCACCTTGGCCCGGCTGCTACCGCCATTGCCCAGCGTGACGGTGTCGCCGGCATGAATATTCAGCGAGTTGGCGGCGGACTGCGATACAATCACGCCACTATCGTCCAGCGCTACAGTGCCGCCACCCGCTTTGCCGAAGATATTGGGCAGCTCGAACCACCCATCGTCACCGGCCTCTTCCAGCGTGACCATGTCGTTCAGTTTGTTCAACGAATTGTTGGGCACCGTCATCAGCTGCACGGTTTCGCTTTCCTGCGCCGCATTGCTCATCTCGCCGCTATCCACGCGCAGATTCAGCGTTTCGGTGGCCCGGCCATCTTGTGCCACCTGCTTGCGCATCGCGGCGGCGTCATCGTCATTGGCCACCACCATCAAGTCATACTGGTAGATCTGCTCATATTGCTTGACGCCAGTCGTGTCGACGGTGTCGTTAATCGCAAATCCGCAGATAATCAGCGCTGTGCAACCAGCCACGCCGCCCACGGTCATAATCAAACGCGACTTGAATCGGAAGATATTGCGCGCAGTGACTTTGCCGAGGAAGTTCAGCCGGCTCCATACCGGGCGAATCCGCTCCAACAATATGCGAGCGCCCGCCTTCGGCGCCTTCGGGCGCATCAGCGCGGCGGGCGTGTGCCGTATCTCCTCGCGGCAGGCGAGCGCGGTGGCCACGCCCACACCGACCACGAACAGCACGATGCCGGCCGAGCCGTACAGCCAGTCGTATTCAAGTCGCACACCGGGCAATATATACAGTCCCTCAATCACCACCATCAGGAATGCCGGGATGCCGAGGAATCCGACCAGCAGACCGATGCCGCCGCCGACCAAGCAGGCGAGCAACGCGAACAGCAGATACCGGCTGGACACGGCGAGTCCGCCATAGCCGAGTCCAAGGTAGGTGCCGATAAGTCCGCGATCTTCCTCGACCATGCGGGTCATGGTGGTCAGGCTCATGAGCACGGCGACCAGCAGGAACACAATCGGGAATGCGCGGCCGATGGATTCGATGGAACTGACGTCTGATTTGAGCGAGCTGAATCCGTCGATCGAAGCGCGTGTCTGCACATACCAACGTGCGTTGGCCACATCGTCGATGCGCCGTTGCTGCTTGGCGAATTCGCTTTCCGCTTCGCTTCGCATCGCATCGAGTTCAGACTGCGCATCATCCAGTTTCGCCTTGCCGTCCGCGAGCTGTTGTTCGCCTTCTTTCAGCTGCCGCTCGCCTTCTTCAAGCTGCCGCTTGCCGCTGGCCAGTTGGGCGGCCTGCGCTTCAAGTTGCGCCGACTGGGTTTCGAGGGTTGCGGCATTCGCTTCGAGTTCCGCGGATTTGGTATTGAGCTGTGCCTCTCCTGCAGCCGCTTCCTGTTCCTTGGCGGTCAGTTGCGCGTTCTGCTGGTCCAAGGTGGATTGTGCGGGGGCAATGGTTTCGTTTAATGTGCGCTGCAAATCGGCTTTCTGCTGGGCCAGACTGTCTCGCTGCGTTTGCAGTTCCGTTTGCTTGGCGGTCAGCTGTTGCCGCAGATCGCTGATTGACGGCACTTCAGGCAGGGTAATGCCAAGCGCGCGAGCAGTTGCTTGATGGCCTGCCATGTGGGTGAGTTGAAGTCGATGTTCGGGTCGAGTTGCGCCAGTAGATTGTCGGCCTGTTGAATCATGGACAGCATCTGATCAATTTGTGCCACGCCTTGGTCGATTTGGGTAATGCCCTGTTCGATTTTCGTGCGATTGGCAGTCAGTTCCGTTTGCGCCGCATCGAGCTGTTTGCGAGCCGAGGTGAGCTGCGCTTTGCCCGATTCGAGCTGGGTGCGCGCTTCGGCTATCTGCTGGCGACCTTGCGCGATCTGTTGACGGGCCGATGCAATCTGCGCACGTCCATCGGCGAGCTGCCGTTCGCCATCGGTAATGGTTGCTTTGTTGTTCTCCAATTCGGTACGGCTGTCTTGCAATGTCGTTTCGTTGGCTTCCAGCTCGGCCCGGTTGTCGTCGATCTGCTTCTGGGCTTCGTCCAGCTGCTCGTTGGCCTCGTCTTTAGCATCGTCCAGTTTGCGCTGCGCGCTGGAGACGATCTGTTGGCGACGGGCTTTCTGGCGTGTGGCCTGTATCTGATGTTCGATACGGTCGGCCACGGTTTTGACGGCTTCATCATAGGCATCGGAGAACGTGTCGGAGTCGGACGCACCGGTGACGGCAACCGATATCGCAGTGTATATATTGCCGGTCACGCCGTCGCTGGGTGCAAAGAACGTATAGTCCTCGGATGAGGTGGACCGGAAGGAGGTCATGCCCGAATAGCCGTCTGGATTGTTGAGGTCGCGCGGGTCGAGTACGACGCCGGTGATGGTGAGTTTCGTGGGGAACTGCGGGGATTGCTCGGCGTCGGCGTCCGTATTGGCGTCGGACTTCGCATCGGATGCCGAGGCATTGGCGGCGGCACCTACTGTATCGGCGTTATCGGAATCGGCATTTCTGGAATCGTCGGTCTCCGTGGCCGCTACCGATATGACGGATGAAGAGGTGTCTTGTGGCGTCACAGTAATGGTGCCGCCAATCTTGAGTCCGCTATCGTTCAGGAATTGCTGCGTAACCGCCACTTCGCCGGCCTTGTTCGGCAGTTTGCCCTGCCGTATGTACGGCTGATCAAGCCCTTCGGTACCGATTTCCTGCATGGTCACGGTTTTCTTGGTGCCGTCCACCAACGTGGTCACCGTCTGAGAACGTTCGGGCTGCACGGTTTGCACACCGTCGATTCGGCGCAGTGCCGCCGCATCATCATCGGTCAGGCCGTATGTGGATAGCACTTGCAGGTCATGCAGTCCCTGCTGATTGTAAAAACGACCAGCCGCCAGAAAAGCATCGCGGCATCCGGCGTAGATACCGGTCAGCACAGCCACGCCAAGCAGCGTAATGACGGCGATAGAGACGAACCTCTTCCAGCTGCGCAGCCAGCAACGCAACGTGTCTTTGACGAATACCGCAGAAACGCCCGCTCCTCGACCGCCGTTATCGTCGAGGTTCGGCCGTTTCATGGAGCGTTTCACAGGATGTTTCACGAATCGCCTCGCTTGTTTCACGGGGCGTTTCACAGAGTGTCTTGCAGTGAGCATCGCCAATCACCTACCATTCGATATCGGCGATGGGCCGCGGCGTTGCGTTGACCTCCTCGCTGGTCACCTTGCCGGAGCGGAAGCGAATCACTTTGTGAGCCATCGGTGCAAGCGCGGAATTATGCGTGATGATCATTACGGTCATGCCTTGTGTTTGGCAAATATCCTGCAGCAGCTGCAGCACTTCCTTACCGGTCTCGTAATCGAGCGCACCGGTCGGCTCATCGCACAACAACAGCTTCGGCTTTTTGGCAATCGCGCGGGCGATGGATACACGCTGTTGTTCGCCGCCGGACAGTTGTGCCGGGAAATTCCCCATGCGCTCCCCCAGTCCGACCTTGTACAGGGTTTCCGCCGGGTCGAAATGATCGGGGCAAATCTGTGAGGCAAGTTCCACGTTCTCCAGCGCGGTCAGGTTCGGCACAAGATTGTAGAACTGGAAGACAAAGCCGATGTCGTTGCGCCGGTAGGTCACCAAATCGCGCTTACGCAATCCGGTGATGTCGCGATCGCCCACAATGACGCGGCCTGAAGTCGCGGTATCCATGCCGCCCAGAATGTTCAACGCCGTGGTCTTGCCTGCGCCTGACTGGCCGAGGATGACGCTTAACTCGCCTTGATCGGCGGTAAAGCTCGCCTCGTCGAGCGCCCGAATCACGCTGCTGCCGGAGGGGTATTCCTTGACCACATGATCGAATTCGATATATGCCATCACGCACCTCCAACAGTTCCCACCACGGCCTGCTCCATTTGCAATGTCATCTGCGTTCCCTTGCTATACTCAAGTAAAACAACACTGTGTCGGTTCTGCAACCAACAGTTGGATTGTGAGTTGTCGGAACTTGGGGAGAATGCCATGGCCAAGGATTTGACGGAAAGCCGCCGCACCCGATACACACGGCTCGCCATGCAAGACGCGCTCGTCGAGCTGCTGCAGGACCAGCCGCTTGGGTCCATCACCGTCAAGGCATTGTGCGAGCGGGCGGACGTGAACCGTTCCACGTTCTATGCGCATTACGCAAGCATTGAAGATCTACTGCACGATATCGAAGACGAGACCATGGCCTGGGTTACTGCCGCGCTCGACCAGTTGCTCGCGCAGCCTGATTCAGCCGGCATCGAGCATGTCATCGAACGTATCTGCCAATACATCGCCGACAATCGCAAGCATCTGCAGGTATTGATGAGCCCGAAAGCAGATATCGGCTTCCAACAGCAGCTACTGGGACTTATTTACAGCCGGCAGACGGTCGCCGAGCAGCTGCAGCCCGCCGCCAACGACCCGGTCGAGGCCCAAATGCGCATGCGCTTCGCCGTATCCGGCAGCATCGGCCTACTGCAATACTGGCTCGCCACCGACCTCGCAGCATCTCCGGAATCAGTGGCCCACACCATTTTCACCATGGGCATGCCCGTCTCGCAGTGAATTGGTGGGGATGGTTTGATGGGCCACTGCCGACTTTAGCTGTTTCGATCAAACGCGAATACCGGTATGGGCTGGCATCGGCATTCTTTGGCATTACGGCATGCCGCGCCTTACAATGACGAGCGTTGCGCATGGCGACCTTCCGCCGGTCATGCTAAAAATCAAAGAGACTCGAGAGAAGAGCACAATGAGTACTACTGACGCACCTAAGAAGTCGCGCGAAACCGACGATGTGCCGGTGCCGGCCACGCTGCGCAAGTCATTGAAGAACCGTCATATCCAGCTGATTGCACTGGGCGGCGCTATCGGAACCGGCCTGTTCTATGGTTCCAGCGAATCCATCGCGCTGGCCGGCCCCTCGATTCTGCTGGCCTACCTGATCGGCGGCCTCGCGATCTTCATGATCGTGCGCGCGCTGAGCGAGATGTCCGTCGAGGATCCGAAGGCGGGCGCGTTCAGCTACTATGCCACTCGCTACTGGTCCAAGCGCGCCGGCTTCATCTCCGGCTGGAACTACTGGTTCAACTACATCCTCGTCTCGATGGTGGAGCTGTCCGTGGTGGGCAAATTCGTAAACTACTGGTTCCCGGCGATTCCGACCTGGGTGTCGGCAGCCGTATTCCTAGTGGTCATCTGCGCCGCCAATCTGCTGGGCGTCTCCAAGTTCGGAGAGTTCGAGTTCTGGTTCGCCATCATCAAGATTGTGGCCGTGATTGCCATGATCGTCGGCGGCCTGGCGGTCATCATCTTCGCTCTGCCCACCGCATCCGGCATCAAAGCGAGCTTTGCCAACTGGTTCACCTTGGAAGGGGGCTTCTTCCCGAACGGTCTCATGGAGCAGACCAAAGACGGCACCTGGACCGGCCTGTTGATGGCGCTTGTCGTGGTGATGTTCAGCTTCGGCGGCACCGAGCTCATCGGCATCACCGCCGGCGAAACCGAGGACCCTCGTCGTACGATTCCCCGCGCCACCAATGACATTATCTGGCGAATTCTCGTGTTCTACATTGGCGCGCTCGGCGTAATCATGGCCGTCATACCGTGGAACACCATCGGCGGAGACGATGTTCCCAGCCCGTTCGTGCAAATCTTCGATTCCGTAGGCATCCACGCGGCCGCCGGCATCCTCAACTTCGTGTGCCTGACCGCTGTGATGAGCGTCTACAACTCCGGCCTGTACGCCAACTCCCGCATGCTGTATTCGCTGGCCAAGCAGGGCAATGCGCCCGCGTATCTGGGCAAGCTCAACGCCAAGGGCGTGCCGGTGACTGGCGTGCTGACGTCCGCCGTGATCACCGCCATCGCCGTGGTCGTGGTGTTCGTGTGGCCTGAGTTCGCGTTCAACTATCTGATGTCGATTGCCACCATCGCCGGCATCATCAACTGGACGATGATCATGTTCACCGAAATGAAGTTCCGTAAGGTGGTCGCCGCGGGCGGCGCTCCCGAGGATTCCGAACTGGCCGGCAAGTCCGGCAAGGAAGCGCTCGACGCGATTCACTTCAAGCTGCCGTTCGCCAAAGTAACCCCGTGGGTGGTATTGGCGTTCCTGACACTGGTCGTGGTGCTCATGTGCTTCTCCGCCAGCTACCGCGTCGCCGTTATCGCCGGCGTGATCTGGCTCGCCATTCTCTTTGCGGCCTACCAGCTCACTCAGGCGAAGAAGTAAGGCTCCATTTGCGAATAGCTCTCACTGATGAGCACTCAGTGAGAGCTATGCAAATGGGATTTATTCATGAAACAGCTCATCGATGCCGACGAGCTGAACGTCGGATTGAGACGCCGCAGCATCGTCGACCAGTGATTGATCGAAACCGCCGAGCGAAAACAGCAGGTATGTTCGCTGGCCGATACCGGTTCGCGCAGCACGGTCTCGCAGTAGATTCAGCACGGAACGGTCCACCGGCGCATTGCGGAATTTGCACTCGCCCACAATGGCAGCATCAGACGCATTGTCAACGGCCATCACGTCTATCTCATCCTGACGATCCCACCAACGGCCAACCGCACGCGCACGGAAGGGCAACCGTCCAGCAGCACTCTCACGCCACATCCATTCACGGCACAGACCCTCGAACGGTTTGCCGGCAAAATCATGTAATACCGGCTTGATATGACGCTCGTATACGCCTTCCACATCGCCCCGCTCCAATTCCGAACGATACGGAAAGACAAACGAATACCAGAATCGGAAGAAATTGTCGCTCAGCTGATACAGCCCACGCGAACCTTTCGCCCGCTCCTTAGCTTCGCCGTGACTGGGAACTCACGTTCCACAATCCCCAGTTCCATAAGATTGGCGAGATACGACGATACTGTTGCGTTTGCCATCATCGTGTGTGTCGCGATCTCATTCAGCGAAGTTGCGCCGAGCGCGATCGCCCGTATCACGCTGTTATATTTCGCAGTTTCCCGCAGTTCTTCGTGCAACAAAAATTCAACCTCGCTGTATAGCGGAGCAATGCGTCTCAGAATATGCCGCTTGACATTTGCGTCTATGGTCTCATCTGGGTCAAATTCCTCTAGGTAACGCGGGATACCGCCCAGTATTGCGTAGGCCAGCGCCTTATCCTCGCCACTATAGTTGGGGAAGAATTGCGCTGCATCCCAATATGGCATCGGCAGCATCTTCAGGATGCCGGTCGCACGACCATATAGCGGCGATTTTTCTCCCAACAGCTCCTTTTCGATGAAGCTCATGGCACTGCCGCAAATCACAATCATCAGATTTGCATGACGCAACGTGTGGTCCCAAAGATTCTGTAGCACTGACGGCAATGACGGATCAGATTTGACCAGATAAGGAAACTCATCGAATATCACAAGCCTGCGGCCGCCATCGCTCGGCTCTGGCAGCCGGGTTAACTCGGTTAACGCCCTTTCCCAAGAAGGATATTGACTCAGATAATCCTTGCCCGGGGCACCCGCCTCGAACATGAGACGGGAGAACGATGCCAGCTGTTCATCTTTAGTGGCATTCTGCGCCGCGAAGAATAAGGTTTCCTTGTCTTTTGCGAGTTGAATAAGCGTCTCTGTTTTTCCCACGCGCCTGCGGCCGTAGACGAACACAAGCTGTGCCCTACGCTCAGTGAAACATTCCTGCAGTTGCCGTAAATCGCTATCTCGTCCGATGAATGTCATACTGCCCGCCCCTCTATGCCATACGTTGGCGAATTCCTATTCGCACCACGATTTATTGTATCACGATTAATATAATCGTGATTATATAAGATGCGGGCGGTGCGGACTCGGGCCCACTTGCAAAAGACTCTCACTGAGGAGTGCTCAGTGAGAGTCTTTTGCAAAAATCAGGCCACTCGTTGCAAATTTCTCTCACCGACTCAACGTCAGTGAGAGTTTTTTGCAAATGAGGGGTCAGATACGGCGCTTGCGCCAGATGGTCAGGGCGATACCGGCGGCGGCGAGGACCACCACGGCACCAGCCACGCCGAAGACGGCGGCACCAGTGTCGGAGATGACGGCACCCGGCTTCTTGCCATCAGCGGAGACCTTCACGAGGGCCTTGCGGGCCTCGGTCAGGTGACGAATCGCATCCTGGACCTCGGTGGAGATGGCGTTCTCCTTGGCGAGCACCTTCTTCGCTTGGGCCAGCGCATCGGCGTAGGCCTTCCACGAATCGGCGGTGTAATCGTCCTGGTTCAGCTTCTCGGCTTCGGCCTTGGCAATGGCGTCTTCGAGCTGCTTGAGCTCTTCCTCAGTGGCCAGATCGGGATCCGGAGTCGGCGTCTCGTCGGCAACGACCTTCACGGTGAACGTGGCGGTCTTGGTCGAATCGGCCACAGACTGCACGGTCACGGTCACCTTGTCGGAGGCTTCGAGGAGTCGAAGCCGAGCAGCTCGTACTCATCGGCGGCGAGCTCACGGGTGGTGGAGCCGCCGTTGCCATCGGCCACGGTCGCGGTGACGACCAGACCGGCAACGTCGAGCGCTTCACCAACCTTGTACTCGGCCTTGGCGGGCTGCGCGGTCACGGCGATGGAGAGGATCGTGCCTGCGGCCGGGTGCTCCGGCTCGGGCTGGCTCTCCTCCAACGCATTCTGCGCGTCGGTCAGGGCCTTGGCGGCGGCATCGACATCAGCCTGAGACAGGCCGGAGTCAAGGAAGGTCTGCTTGGCCGTCTTGGCTGCGGCGAGCGCATCCTCGAATGCCTTCCAGCTGGCCTCGGTGTAAGCAGAGCCATCGGTGCCGAGCTTGTCGGCCGCTTCAATCGCGCCATCAAGCGCCGTCGTATCGGCCATCTCAATGGACACGCCTTCGTCGGTCGGGTGAATGGTCTGCATCAGGCCGTCCGCGTCGAAGGTGATCTCGTCGATGGCGGTTTCACGGTGGTAGCCGAGGCCGGAGGTGAACACGCCGAGCGGCGTGTAGTGGCGATGGTAGGCCATGAGCAACGGTCGTTGCCGTCCGCGTCGGTCACATGCACGTCGGACTGGTGCGCGGTACCTTGCAGGTTCTTGGAGGAATCCTTCTGCAGCAGCACACCCTTGTAGGTGATGGTGCCGTCGATGGAATCGGAGACGCCGTACTCACATGGTAGTTCGGGGAGTTGGCGTCGTCGCACGACCAGGTCCAGTGGTACTTGCCGTCGCGGTAGGCGACGACCACGGACTCGCGGAAGCCGTTCAGACCGTTGAGCTTCTTCACCGTACCGGCTTGATGCTCACCATGTCGTCGTTGAGTTCGGCGATGGCGGGCGAACCGTTGCCGTACAGGATGTACGACTTGCCGGTGTTCGGGTCGGTGAAGATGGACGGTCGATGGCCTGTCCAACGGTGACGCTTCCATCGTGCGAGTGACCAGCGGTTGGTCGGCGGCCTTGTACGGGCCGGCCGGGTTGTCGGCCACGGCGACGCCGATGGCGGATGTACCGTTCGGCAACTTCGCGCAGTAGTAGAAGTAGTACTTGCCGTTCTTCTTCTCGATGGTCGGCGCCCACGCGGAGGCCCACGGACCACGGAGATGGCGGTGTTCTCATCGCCATCGGTGGTCGGCTGGTGGTCCTTATTGACATCGAGGATCACGCCCTCGTCGGTCCAGTTCACCAAGTCGGTGGAGCTGAACGCATGGAAGTAGTTGCCGCTCCAGCCGGAGAAGCCGTCGGTGGTCGGGTAGATCCAGAACTTGCCGTCGAAGTAGTCGATGTCCGGGTCGGCGTACTGGCCGGGCAGTACCGGGTTGTTGCCCACGGTGACCTTCTTCAGCGTCCAGGTCTGCGGCGCACCGTCGCCCAAATCAACGACCAAAGTACGGTCCTTAGCCAGGTCGGCCGTACCACCATTGGTGAACGCCTGACCATCAAGGGTGAGCTTGATGGAGTCGTCGCTACGGTTGACAGACACCTTGACGGGCACCTTGGTCGCGCCGCCACGGCGGTTGAGCACGGTGGTGACGGTCTTCGTGGACCAGTCGAGGGTGGAACGGACCTGAGAGTGGTCGTCAGTGCCACGCAGCGAGTTCGGGTCGGACGGCACAGTGCCCACAGAAATACCCTGCAGAGCAATCGCTGGTCTTCTCGACTTCCTGAGCAGTGAGCGCGCGGTTCCACACGTTCACATTGTCGAACGAACCCTTGAAGTATGGGTCGTTGTAGAAGGACTTGCCAAGTAGGCCAGCAGATCGTTACCCAAATCGGTGACCTTGTTCTTGGTCGCCTTGTTCTGAGCCACCTGCGCACCGTCAGAGTACACGGTCATCACGTTGTCGTCCAACGTGACCGTGACACGATGCCATGCGCCGTTGCCAGACAACGTAGCGTTAGCCGCGTCCTCCGCACCATACGAGTTGGTGGTGATGCGGCTGGCGAGCTCGCCGGAGTTGTTGTACTTCAGGAAGTAGTACTTGGTGGAGTTCTGGCCGAAAGCGAACGTGAACTGGTTTTTATTGATCTCCGACTTGACATCCATCTGCACAGTCAGCTTGTTACGGCCATCGAACAGGCCCTTCGGGAACTCGGCGTAGGTGCCGTCAGAGCCGTCGAGCTTAAGCACCTTGCCCTTTTCGGCATCCTCGGAGACCTTGGCGTTGCCGTTGAAGGTCAAGTCGTTGCTGTTCTCAGTGGTGTCGGTACCCTTGCTGTCTTCGAAGTCATACTCGGCAATCGGACCGGAGCCGTCTTCATCGGGTGTGACTGGCTCGGTGTCCTTGTTCTTATCGAATGCCTTCAGGATTGCGTTGTACTCGGTTTCAGTGACAGGCAGGATGGTGCCGTGACGCTTCTTGAGCGAACCGAAGTTCACATCAGAGGCAAAGCCCAATCAGCCTTATCAGTGCTGCCTAAATCGGCAGAACGGTATGGGGTGTAACCCTTACCGGCTGCGTACTGGTCCCACATCAGACCGTAGAGCATCTTCTTGCCCGCATCACTGGTCTGCACGTCATCTTCATTGTAGAAGAACAGCTCCGGGCCTTCCAGCTGCGCACCGGTCAGACCGGTACCAGTCAGGTCACCGAATGTACCGACAAGCGTCCACTGGTTCGGATCACTGTCAGTGTTGTAGTAACCATTCGCAATTGTGTCACCAGTGGTGAGCGTTGTGGCATACGGATCCTTGCTACGCTCGATGCCGAGGTACGTGTCGCCGGAAACACGGTAGTAGTAACCGTCATCGGCCTTAATCATCGTGGTATCGATAACGGACTTGACTCGGTCGATCCACTTGACAGGCGTTGTGAAGTTCACGAAATCACGCGTGGTGGAGTAGTACATGTTGGTGCGATCACCGGACTTGTTGTCGGAGTCGGATGCGGTGGCCCAGTACACCATGTACTGCTTGTTCACATCATCCCAGTGGCTTCCGGAGCCCAAGCCATGCCGGCTCCCGGAATCTGAGAGGCAACGTCAACGGCGCGCGGTTCGCTCCAGTTGACGAAGTCATGCGACTCCCACACGATCAGGTTGGTGCTACCGGTGCTGGTAGCGGTGGCCGCGCCCCAACCGCCACGGTTATGGATGCTCAGCTCGGTAGCGATGAGGTAGACGGTGTCGCCTTCCGGAGAGCGGACCAGATACGGGTCGCGCACGCCGTTGTCCTTACCACGAGAGTTGCCGGTCTGGCTGTTGTTCCAGCTGAGTACCGGATCGCCGGACTCGCGGGTGTCATGCCAGCTCAGGCCATCCTTGCTGGTGGCGAAGTACATCTGCTCGTCGGTAGTGCTGCCTTCGGTGCCGGTGAAGTGCGCGAACAGATAGTCCGTGGTCTTCGGCTGTTCGACGGCGGCCTTGACGGTCAGCTCGAATTCCTTGGTTTCCGTGTTGCCGTCAGCATCGGTAATGGTGGCAGTGAGCGTCACCTTGGTGTCGGTTTTCTGACGAGCAACGACACCAGCTGCGATGTCGCCATCTGCAGCATCAGTAATGACCTTGGCGTCGCTGGACTTCCATGTAATCGCGGAACCATTAACCGAACCCTTGGCTGGAAGTGTGATGTCGGAATACGCATCGGTGCTGCCGTTGTTGATGGTCAGCGCGTTAGCGTCGGCCTTGGCGGCATCGGACTTCGTGGAATCGTAGGCTTCCTTGATTTGCTCCGCAGTGTGCGCGGAGCCGTAAATATTCAGGTTGTCGAGTGCGCCGGTGTAGTACTCGCCGTTCACCCAGTTGGCCTTGCCGATCTGCAGCACGCCGCCGTCTGCGCCGAGAATATCGGTGAGCTGAGCGAAGCTCGCGCCATCAGCCGGGGCTACGGTTGCGGCCTGCTCACCGTCAATGTACAGCGTGGAAGCGGCCTTGTCGATGACCAAATCGACGTGACGCCACTGGCTGGCGAGACCATCCTTGCTCACATTGCCGGTGGTGTCGCGCTTACCAGCGTTGTTGTAACGCTCAACGTTCACCGAAGTGGTGCGATCCATCACGCCGAGGTAACGCTCTTGCTGATAGGTCTGCGCATTCGTATTCGGTGCCGCAAATACCGACCAGCCTGATTGGTGCTGGCGGACTTGGAATCATACGAAATCGTGACCGCATCCAGGCCCTTGAGCACAGCCGAATCATCCGACTTAGTCACATTCAGCCAGAAGCCAGAACCGAGCTGAGCTGCGGTAGTGCCGTCTTTACTGGCAGTTACTGCGGCGGCACCGTTGATGGTTGCCTTGGTGCCGGTTGCCTCATCGGTGAAGGTACCAGTGCACTTGCCGTGACGTTGTTGAAGTCAAGGCTGGCAAGCAATCACTGCCTGCCGATGCCTTGGCATTTGATTCAGGGCTGCTGCCAGCGCCCGCTGTGCGGCCGATGATCGGTGGTATCCGATCAACCGCATTTGCTGCTGGCGCCCAGCGCCATCAGCATCGGGACAGCTGCAAGAGCTGCCACCGTTTCTTCCACTTACCCATATGTCTCCTCTGATTGTGGGTTTTGGTTTTGTGTTCAGTTATGGATTGAAGATTGAAGTTATGGTGATACTAGGTGCTCCCTCTCCGTCCGCCAGAAGCCGACTGAGAGGGAGCATTTGGATCCGCTCAGGCGCGACGCTTGCGCCAGATAGTGAGAGAGATGCCGGCAACGGCGAGCACAACCACGGCACCACCAAGGCCGAGCACGGCGGCACCAGAGGACGGCAGACCGGAGTCCGCCCCCGTACCAGCGTTACCGTTATCGCTGCCTGCACCATCGCCGGACCGTCGCCCGAACGGGCTTACCGGGCTCGGTCTTGGCACTCACGGTCACCACGAACGACGTGGTGAGCTGATCGTTGGCCTTGAGCGTGACGGTGACGGTCTTGGTGCCCACAGCGGACATGTCCACGTCGCCGACCGTGTAGTCGGCGGCATCGAGCGTCTTCACCGTGCCGTCCGACATCGTCGCCTCGATCACAAGACCATCGGCGGAGAACTGCTCGCCCACCGTGTACTTGGTCTTTGTCGGCTCGCTCTTGACGCGGATGCCGGTGATGGACGGCTCAACCGGCGTATCAGGCTCGCCGACGGTCACCGTAATGGTCACCGTGCGGTTGGCCGGAGCAACCTCCTGATCCTTGGTCAGCGACATGTCGAGCATGCCGTTGGCGCGCACGTTCACGGCCTTGACCCACGTATTGCGGTCCTGATCGAACAGGCCACCCGCCGCGGAACCGGAGTGAATTTCCGGGTAGGGGCGTGCGTGGTAGGCCATGACGATGTTGCCGGCCTCATCATGTGCAAGCGAGATGTGGCCGGGGCCGGCCTGCTTGCGCTCGTACGAGCCTCATCCGCACCGTAGGCACCGGTGTAGGTGTCGTTGGTGTCGAACGACGGGAAGTCGGCCGTGGTCCAGCTCGACAGATCCTGCAGGTCGGCATTCTTGGCGGCACGCATCACGTTGGTGTTGTAATACTTATCCACCGTGGCCCCCGCATAGGCAATGTAGACGTAGTGCCATGCTCGAACATGAACGGTGCCTCTACGATTGCCTGATCAGAACCTTCAGAGTTGTCTTCGGGGGTAGGCGCATACTTGCCGTACTCGAACTGCTGGCTGACCTGATAGATGTGCTCAAGGCTGCCATCCACCAGCGGAGTGACGCCATCGCCCATCTTTGCCTTGGCAAGGTACAGGCCTGCGCTCTTCGGGAAGAGCCAGTAGCCCTGGGCCTTGCCGTTCTCCTCGCGCTCGAAGTACGTCACGTCGAATGCGGCGCCTTCCAGCACGGTCGGCTCGCCCCAGTTCTCGGCCTCGAGGAATCCGCCATCCTTGATGGACTGCTCGTCGCCGGTGTACGGGATGAGGATGGTGTTGTTGCACCAGCCACCGTTCGCGGACGAGGCACCCTTGTGGAAGCCGGCCACAATCCACCACTTGCCGTTGATCTTGTGGAACTCCTGGGCCCAAATGAACGCGCTCCAACCGTAGAACGAGTTGGGGTACTGGTCTTCGTGGCCCGGAGTGCCGTTCTCCGGCTTGATGATGATGTGTTCCTCAGCATCCTTCAGACCGTTGATGGTCTTGGCGCGCTTGAGGCCGATGGAACGGTAGCTGTCCTTCTGGTTGTTGGTCGAATCAGTGGACTTTACCTCATAGGTGGAACCGGTGAGGTAGTAGTAGCCATCGTCTTCGTTGTAGAAGATGTCCGGATCGGCGCGAGCGTCGTTGTACATGGCCTCGGTGGTCTGCTGAACAGTGCCTTGACCTCATACGTGCCGGCCTTTGAGGTGTCCACGGCGGCCAGATCATCGGCGTTCCAGTCGACGTTGAAGGTCTTCGTGGAGCCGTCGTTGTAGGTCATTGTGGCCTGCGTTCCGGAAACCGCTGCGGTGACGTCCTCGGCGGAAGCACCGTTCTCCACGGTTGCGCCGCCCAGAGCTTTAACGCCGGTGTTCTGCAGATCGACATAGTTCTTGTAGAACGCATCGAATTCAGAGGAGCTCACAGCGAATGCGCGGGTCTGGCCTTCGCCGGCCCATGCGGGCAGACCTTCGGTCACGTCGCCCACACCCATCGCAACCGCGTCGGCCTTGAGCGTCTCGCCGACCGTTGCCTTGGCAGTCAGGTCGGAGAGCGTGGCCATACGGCCTTCGCCGCTCAGGCCATCGGTCCAGAAGACCTTGTAGCCCTTGGAGGCGGCATCATAGACGATGCGCGGTTGGTGACCATGGAGCTGCCGGTCACGGTGATGGCGCGCTCGTTGGTGAACGTGGCACCGTCGCCCTTGCCATCCCACACGTAAATCGCACCGGTGGCGTTGTTCTGCGAGGAAACCACACCAAGGGTACCGTCCTCCGCACGGAAGAAAGCGGGCGAGCCCATCTGCGCATTCGGCTTGGCAGACTGCGAGCCGTCCCACTTGACCGACAGAATCGACTGCGAACGGTTCAGGGTCTCCCATTTGCTGCCATCGGCGCTTGGCGGCCACGTACAGCGAGTCGGCGCGACGATCGTCGTTGTAGGCGAGCGGGTCGTACTTGGCACCGTTCTGGTCGGAGCGATCGACATCCTTGACGTAGGAAGCGATTTCGCCGCCGTTGTTGAGGATTTCGGATTCGGCGGTGATGGCCTTATCCACGCCGTCGATGGTGGCGGTGAGCTTGACCTTCACGGCCTTCTCGCCGGACTTCGGCTGCGTGACCTTGCCGTCTGCGGCTACGAGCTTCGCACCGTCGCCGGTCGCGGACCAAGTAACCGTCTTGCCCAGCACAGTGCTCGGCAGTCGCCGGTGATTTGCGCCGGGATGGCGAGCGCGGCGGCGTAGTCGGTCTTCGCGCTTTCCACGCCAAGCTCGTCGTCGCTCAGGCCTTGCCCCAGATCTTGAAGTTGTCGAGCAGACCGGAGAAGTACTCGCCGTTGCTCCAGTTGGCCTTGCCGATCTGCAGCACGCCGTCATCAGCACCGAGGATGTCGGCGAGCTTCTGGCCGTTGTTGTTCACGCTACCAGCTTGGAGTCGATGTACAGCTTGGCGGTTGCGCCGGAAATCACGATATCGACGTGCTTCCAGTCGCGTTCGTCTTGGTGTATGAGACGTTGCCGGAGGAATCGCGCTTGCCGTCGTTGTTGTTGTAGCGTTCGACGGTAATACCGGTGGTCTTGTCGAGCACGCCGACGTAGTGTTCCTTGCCGTACTCCTGCTTGGTGGCGTTGGAGGCGGCGAAGAAGGTCCAGCCAGTGTTGTTGGAGGCATCGGGCTTGACGTCGTAGCTGATGGTCACGTCGTTCTTGCCTTGAGCAGAGCGTCGCCGTTCTTGGCGGTGACGTTGAGCCAGAAGTTCTTGCTGAGCTTCGCGGCCTTGCCGTCCTTGCCGTCGGCGAGCGTGGCGGTGCCCTGCGTGGTGCCCGTCGCGTTGCCGCCGTCAAAGGTCTTATCGCCATCATCGAACGTGAAGTCGGCAAGCAGATCCGGTCGGTCGGCTCGGTTTCGCCGGTCACGGTCACCTTAGCGGTCACGGTGATGGCGGTGGAGCTGTATAGCGTGCGGTTCTTGTTGGCGGTTTCATTGTCCACAAAGCCACCGGTCTGCTTCCAGCTGTTGTTCGCGTTCGCACCGGAGTTGATGAGGTCGTCCTCGTCGGTCTTCGACTCGCCGGCGGCGTTCGTCCACTTCCAATGGTTCTCGTTGGCACCGATGGTGTCGACCGTGCCGGTGACGGTGTATTCGCCGGGCTTGGAGGTGTCGACGTTGGAAACGTCCCACGTCACGTCGCGCTTGGCAGTGCCGTAACCGTTGGCAAGAGTGACCTGCTGCGTCTTCGGCAGCTTGGCAGTGATGTCCGTATCGGCAGCACCCTTATCCACCGTCACATCCTCGGCCTTCAGGTCGGCGTTGTCGGAAGCTTGGCGTCAGCCGCGCGGATCGCGTCGTACTGGGCCTTGGTGAGCGAGACCACGCCACCGTGCTTGGTGTTGGCGGTGAGGAAGTAATCGTCGGCCTTCAGGACGCTCCACGGATTCTCGGAATCGAGTTGTCGGCTTCGAGTAGGTTGTAGCCGTAGCGGGCACCGGAGGCGACAGATCCATAGTTGTCGACGAACATGTACACTTGTTTTCGCCGTTGACCTTGAAACCGTTGGCACCTTCCTGCGCGCTGCCGAGCGTGTGTCCGATGTTGGTCTGGCGCAACACCCAGCCCTTGGCCGGGTCGGTCGCGTACTGGCCCTGGTCGTTGGCACGCCACCAATCGGCACGATCGGTGTATTCCATGAAGATCACGCCGGAACCGGTGGTGCGGTATGTGCGGGAACCGTTCTGCAGCATCGTGGTGTCGATGGTGTTGCCACGGTTGTACTTGCTGTTAGGCACGAAGACGCCGCCAAACATGTAGGTCTCATTGGTGAAGTCCTTGGTGGCGGCCCACAGCACGTGAGTCACCTTCTTGCCGGGCTGACTGTTCTCGCCATCGTATTTGGCGGAGACAGACCAATACACAACGAATGCGCCGCCCTGCTGGTTCTTCGGGTTGTCCTTATCGGAACCGTTGAGCTGACCGTCGTCGTTGAGATCATAGAAGTTCGGCACCCACGTAGCTCAGGAGCCCATGCCATGCCGATCTCGGAGATGGTCTTGCCGGTCACGGAATCGGTGAGCGTCTGGCTCTTGTTCGGATTGGCAGTGTACTTGTCGGCGGTGGCGGTCTCCAGTTCCGTCATGTCGTTGAAGTGAATGAGATCTTTGGACGACCACACATGCAACTTGGTGCTGTAACCTGTAGCCCACGTGCCCCAACCGGCATTATCGCTGCCGAACACACGCAAATCGGTGGCCAGCACGTAGTAGTCTTCGACTCGGGGTTGTAGGCGATGAACGGATCGCGCACGCCGGTGGTGGATTCGTTGCTCACAAGAATCGGCTCGCCGCCGTTGAGCGTGTCCCACTGGGTGGCGTCATCACCGCGTGAGATGTCGAGGTAGACCTTTTCGGCGTAGCCCTTGTTGTTTTCGATGAAGTGGACCATCACGTAGCCGTAGGCGTCATCGGCCTTGACCTCGGTGACGGTGCCTTGAGCTCGGCGGTCTTGGCGGCGTCAGCTTCGGAAGCCGCTGTAATGGTGGCGGTGCCGGCCTTCACGCCGGTGACCTTGCCGTTGGCATCCACAGTAGCCACAGCAGGATTGTTGGATTCCCACGTCACTGTGGGATCGGCACCTTCAGGGGTGACGGTTGCGGACAGGGATGCGGAGTTGCCTTCCTTGAGACTCAGCTCGCCGTCCTTCACATTGGAACCGGAAATCTCGATTGCAGTAGGCGATGCGATGCGAGATCGGCTGCGGAAAGCGCGGAGCCATAAATCATGAAATTATCAAGCAAACCGGTGAAGTATTCACCGTTGCCCCAGTTGCCTTTGCCGATTTGCAGCACACCACCTGAGCCGCAAGAATACTCTTAAGATCCTCGCCGTTCACGTTGCTCGCCACGAACTTCTTATCGACATAGAGCTTCGCGGTCTTGCCGGAGATGACGAGATCGACATGCTTCCAAGCATCCTTCGTACCGGTGTTCTTGTCGATGGTGGCGATGTCGGATGCGCGGCCGTTGAGATAGCGTTCCACACGGGTCTTGTCGGTGCGGTCGAGCACACCGACGTAGGGTGGGGGCGCTGCCGTTCACCGCACCGGCGGTCGGCGCGGCAAACACAGTCCACTGGCCACCGGTCGCAGCCGCCTTGCTGTCGTAGCTGATCGTCACATCATCAAGACCGTTGAGCAGTGCACTGCCATCGGACTTGGTCACGTTCAGCCAGAAACCGCTGCCGAGCTGGGCGGCCTTGCCGTTGTCGTCATCTTTTCCGTTGACGAGATCCACCGTGCCTTGCACGGTGGCCTTAGCGTCACCCTGAGCACTGGCGAATGCACCATCGTCCGGGTCGCTATTGAAATCCGAAGCTGGCATCGGGTCAGCCGTCGCTGTATTGGCCGCCGCCCTGACGTTCGCACTGGTCGTGGTCATCTGCACCGCAGGCGTCGCGTCGTCGGCCACGGCGGTGATCGGCATGATCAACCCCGCGCCCAACGTCGACACCGCCGTCAGGCAGGCCGCCAATCGTGTAACTCTCCTCACTGAGTTTCCTTCCTTGGGTCCTTGCTTCTTTGCAATACTGTGATGGATCATCGTTGCGCCATCGCAATATTTGTTATCGAATTGTTATCAAGTGACACCCGGTCGCTCCTTTATCGACCGCTTCTCGCTCCTGCTTCCGCTTCGCCGGAGCCTCTTCGTTCGCCAGCGCGACCCACTTCCGCCCGAACGACGGCCACCGGAAATCCCTACGAACGACACCGTTCGTGAACAGGAGCACCGATGTGCAATCGCACAGGTTTCTGTAAGCACTCACAATTCTAATGTGAGCGTTCACCTAAATTTGAGCACGCTTTGAGCGACGACGCGAAAGCGGTAACGCACATGCTGATTCCTTGCCATACCTGAAATACCCGGCACCCCTCTTAAAACCGGTTTCATCTCCCCGAATGAACATTTACCCCTTCTCAGCACCCCACAACAAACAAAATCGCACATCATCTGTGTGCAATATTGGCTTGTTGAGCCGCGTGGCCTGCATGTCCGCGTTATCCAGTTCACGGGATCACGCTGGTAAATCCCGTGAACTGAAGACATGTGCAATCGCACACGCAAAAGATTGGAATCAAGCCGAACTCGATGGCCGGCCATGTGCATTTCTGTAAGTTTCTGGTTCACGGGATTTTCAGCCGAAATCCCGTGAACCAGAAACGGCTCCGTACCGAGCGTATTTCCGAGTTGTAGGGCACGCGCCCGGGTACTCGCCACTCCCAGAGCCGATCAACCACCCGAAAATGGCGGAATACCAACGGGCTCTCATCGGCCGCAACGCCAATACTTCAGCCATTGCCCTACAACTCGGAAATACACCTCCACACGGGCCGATTTCGCGATTGGAGCTACGCCGCTCAGGCCTGGCGCTTGCGCCTGGAGGTCGAGGTCGTAGTGGCCGGA
>ENA-OQMZ01000126-OQMZ01000126.1-human-gut-metagenome-genome-assembly--contig:-NODE-126-length-31357-cov-2.313641_pt1 | contig 31357 bp, 33 predicted proteins | sample MGYA00242621_ERZ504862 | MGnify/ENA primary metagenome ERZ504862 (study PRJEB26092, sample SAMD00036393) | human gut metagenome | host: Homo sapiens | study: EMG produced TPA metagenomics assembly of...
CTATCGTGCCCGGAAGAGAAATCAGGAGAGGAACAGAGAAGCAGTGAGATTCAGATGATGGGAAAATCAGTGCCTGCTCATATGGAGACGGAATTATATCATCTGTTGTCAACAGGACAGAAAGCAAAGACAGAGAAGCTGATTTTTAAAACCTGTGGTTTTAAACACTGTGATAATGGTGACTGGACTTATCTGGATGTGAAGCAGTACACGGGAAGGATCACAGGAATCCTGTACCGCTATGTACAGGAGAAATGCCCAGAGCTTACTGCGCAGGCAGAGGAGGCTATGGACAATATTGATTATTATATGAAATGTCTCAATGCATCATCACTGTCTGCCTCTTTAAATATTCTTCTGGATAGCTTATGGGAAAGCGGAGAGGATAATGACACAGATTCCGGATCAGGTTCTATCATGCAGCAGGTAGAGCAGATCCATAAATATATGGAACGCTCTTATTATGAGAATATTACACTTACTGCTCTGGCAGAAGAATATCATATGGATGCCAGCTATCTGTCCAGAAGCTTCAGCCAGAAATATGGTGAAACAATCATTGCCTTCCTCACCAGAATCAGGATGGAGAAGGCAGCAGAGCTTATGAAAGATCCGGATAAGAAGCTGGAGACGATTTCGTTCCTGGTAGGATATGATGATTATAATTATTTTAGCAGGGTATTCAGGAAAAAATGGGATGCAGTCCAAGAGAGTATCGGAATAATCTGGCACAATTATAATAATTATAGCAAGCCTCTTAAATGCATTATTTTAGAGGATTGCTATTGTATGGAAGAAACTCAGATAGAATTGGGTAAACAGTAACGGAAGTGGAAGTCCTCTGTATAGCGGTTCTTATCGAATCGAACGGATACAGAGGGCTTTTTTGGAAGATATACAACTAATCAATAGAGAAAACATACAAGTTACTGGCATTTTGCTCAACTTGTTCATATTTTGTCCAAGTTTTATATATAAACTGGTCAAAAATGTGCAACAAAATTTTCCAAATATGTCCTAACTGACCAAAGGCAAAGTATGGTTTAATATAATCACAGAGGAACGGAAAGCCCGGAAAAACTTCCGTTCAAAAAAATAAGAAACTAAGATTTTCAAGGAGGGTTTTACAACATGAAAAAAAGAATGAGAAAAGCAGTCGCTATCGCAGCAACAGCAGCAATGGTTGGTTCTTTACCGGCAGGTGCAGTTACAGCACAGGCAGCCGATGACGACATCACAATCGGCGTATCAATCTGGAGCTCCACAGACGTACTTGGAAGCCAGAGTAAAAAAATCATTGACAAAGCAGCAGATGCTCTTGGTGTTAATGTAATGTATGTTGACCAGGGCCACGTATCTGAGCAGGTTACAGCTTCTGTTGAACAGCTTTGCGCAGCAGGTTGTAACGGTATCGTAATCTGTAACTCTGCAGACTCCGAAATGACATCTGCCATCCAGACATGTGATGCAAATCAGGTTTACCTTACACAGTTCTATCGTATCATCTCCGAAGAGAACAGCCCTGAAGTATATCAGACAGCATGCAACTCACAGTATTATCTTGGTGCAGTTCATGAAGACGAAGTAACAAACGGATATACACTGGTTAACCTGCTTCTTGAGAACGGTGACAGAAACATCGGTCTTGAGGCATGGACAGTTGGTGATGCTACCTTCCAGCAGAGATGGACAGGTTACAAACAGGCAGTTGACGAATGGAACGAAGCTAACCCGGATGATCAGGCAACAATCACAGAGCCTGTATACGCTAACACATCTTCTGAAGAAGGTGCAGCAGCAGCTCTTTCCCTTTACAACTCCAACCCTGATATGGACGCTCTGATCGTTGCAGGCGGCGGCGGTGACCCGCTTGTTGGTTCCATCGGTGCTCTGGCAAACGAAGGACTTACAGGAAAGATCGACGTTGTTTCCACAGACTTCCTTGATGACCTTGGCGAGCAGCTTGAATCAGGCGGGATGTTTGCTGAATCAGGCGGACACTTCTGCGACCCGTTATATGCATTCCTTATCACATATAACGCAATCAAAGGCAACTATGTAAAAGATGAAGGATCCTTCGGATACGAAATCCAGTTCCCATACCTGTATGTATCTTCTTCCGAAGACTATGAAAACTACAAGAAATACTTTGTAGATGACGATCCATACACAGATGAAGAGCTTGTGGAATTAGCAGGATACAGCTTTGATGATCTGAACAAAGCAGCTACATCACTTTCTATTGAGGATGTTATTTCCCGTCACAGCAACTAATATGATGAACTTATGCTCCACTGCCTTTTCTCCAAAGGGCAGTGGAGAAACTTTTAAGAGGTAATTGTCAGTGCCCGCTCGAAGCAAAAGGCCAAACCCTGAGGAAGCGTCTGACTCCTGCTTTGGCGGGCGAAGAATTGGATAAGGAGAATGGTTATGAAAAAACTCAAACAAAGCCAGTATTATGGAATCGGCCTTCTGGTTCTTATGCTTGTAGTTTTCTGGGCAGTATTTAAAGTACTTGCACCGACTACTTTCGGTTCCCCGGAGAAACTGGCCACCTACATGAAATCAGCATTAATTTACGCAGTTGGCGGATGCGGCCTCTACTTTATCTGCGTAATGGGACCTTTCGATATGAGCGTTGGTGCCAATATCGTACTTTCATCCATTATCGCCTGCAATGCAAGTGAGAAATTCGGTTATGCCGGTCTTATCATTGCACCGCTGATCTGTGGTACGATCATTGGTCTCATCAATGGTATTGTTTATATTAAATTACATATCTCTTCTCTGATCGTTACATGTGCGCTGTCCCTGATCTATGAGGCCTTCAGTGTATACGCCACAAACGGAAAGAACGTAATACTTTCAGCAGACTACAGAGCATTTGGTGATTATCCAGTCAACCTGATCCTGGCACTGATCGCATATCTGCTTTGCGCATTCATTTTGAAATATACAAAAATCGGTACTTATACTTACGCCATCGGAAGTAACGAAGTTGTAGCCAAGAACATGGGTGTAAATGTTCCGAAATATAAGATCGTAGCATTTACTCTTGCAGGATTTTTCTTCGGACTTCAGGCAATCCTGACAATCAGTTTTGGTACTTCCATGACATCAGCTTCCAACCTTTCCTCTATGAGCCGTAACTTTACTCCTCTGATGGGAACATTCTTTGGACTGGCATTTAAGAAATATGGCCATCCGGTTATCGCTATCGTGATCGGTGAAATGATCATTCAGCTTATGTTCAACGGTTTCGTTGCACTGGGAGCTCCGACTACGATCCAGAACGTAGTAACAGGTGTTGCTCTGCTGGTTATCGTTGCACTGACAACTAAACCGGTTAAAGGTCTTGTAGTAAAATAAGGAGAACGATTATGGGTGAAATATTATTAAGAGCAGAAAATATTGATAAACATTTTGGCATCACACACGCCCTGGACAACGTTTCCTTTACCTTTAATAAAGGTGAGATCCACGCACTGATCGGTGAAAACGGTTCCGGTAAATCTACATTAACATCCTGCCTGACAGGTATTTATCAGAAAGATTCCGGCAAGTTTATCCTTGAAGGAAAAGAGATCACCGCAACCAACCAGGTTGAAGCCAACCATCAGGGTGTAGCCATTATCGTACAGGAGATCGGAACACTTTCCGGACTGACTGTAGCAGAGAATATTTTCCTTGGAAACGAGGATCAGTTTACCAAATATGGTATCAAAAATACCGCAGCAATGAACAAGAAAGCCCAGGAATATCTGGACAGCTATGGATTCAACTATATTGATGCAACTAAAGTAATCGATGATTACAACTTTGAGGATCGTAAGTTGGTAGAGATTGTAAAATCCACCTACTTTAATCCGAAGGTTCTGGTTGTAGACGAGACAACAACAGCACTTGGACAGAAAGGTCGTGAAGAGCTTTTCAAGGTAATGCACAAGGTTCGTGACACAGGAAACTGCGTAATCTTTATTTCCCATGACCTTGAGGAGGTTATCGAGCAGTCTGATAATATCAGCGTACTTCGAGATGGTGTGAAGATTGGTTCTATTACAAAAGAGGAAGCTACACCTGACAGACTGAAAGCCTTAATGGTAGGTCGTGAGATTGGTGACAGCTACTATCGTACAGACTACGGTGAAAAAGTATCTGACGAAGTTGTTCTTTCTGCAAAGAACGTGACAGTAAAAGGACAGATCGAGAACCTGAACCTTGATCTTCACAAAGGTGAGATCCTTGGTATCGGAGGACTTTCCGAATGCGGTATGCATGAGTCGGAAAGGCACTCTTCGGAGCTTCCTATTTCCGCCAGGGAAGTGTAACTCTGGGAGACGGCACACCGATCAATTCCATTCCGGATGCCATCAAACACAGTATTGCCTATGCTTCCAAAGATAGAGACAATGAATCTCTGGTCATCAATGATACAATTGGCGATAACATCTGTCTTCCATCTCTGGAGGATCTGAAGACTCATGGATTCCTTCGTGCAAAGACAATGAATGAATTTGCCAATAAATTTGCAAAACAGATGAGTACAAAAATGACAGGCGTTGACCAGTTTGTATCCGCTCTTTCCGGCGGTAACAAACAGAAGTCGTTCTTGCACGCTGTTGGTAAGGACTCCGACCTGATCATCCTTGACTCCCCTACACGTGGTATTGATGTCAAAGTTAAAGCTGATATCTACGCCATGATGGACGATATGAGAAAAAGAGGAAAATCCATTATTATGATCTCTGAGGAAATCATGGAGCTTCTGGGTATGGCAGACCGTATCCTGATCATGAAGGACGGTAAGATCAATGGTGAATTCCTTCGCTCTCCGGATCTGAAAGACACAGATCTGATTGACAATATGATTTAAGGGGGTAAAAAAATGAGTACAACAAAAAAATCAACTGAGCAAGTACCATTTCTGGAACGTCCCATTGTGCGTACGATCCTTCCTATAGCAGGATTCGTGATCATCTGTGTATTATTTGCAATCCTCACAGACGGCAGACTGTTTCAGCCGAAAAATATATCACTGCTTCTGAGCCAGTCATACATGCTGCTGATCTCATCCATCGGCGTGTTCATGGTCATGACAATGGGTGGTCTGGATTTCTCCCAGGGCTCCATGCTTGGTGTTGCTTCCATCGTAGTCTGCTACCTTTCCCATTACAACATGGTTCTGGCAGCGCTGGGTGGTGTGGTAACAGGCGGACTGATCGGACTGATCAATGGTTACTTCAATGTTAAGAGAAAAATCACAAGCTTTATTGTTACAATCTGTACCATGTATCTGTTCCGTGGAGTTTGTGCATATGCAACAACTAACTCACCTGTTTACGCAGTAAGTGATATTTCCAAATACAACACACTGCCATTTATGCTTACTTTCACAGTGATCATCTTCGTAGTGGCATATCTTGTATTTACTTACACAGGTCTGGGATCCAGACTGAAAGCAATCGGTGCAGGTGAAACAGCAGCAAGATTCGCAGGTATCCGTGTAGAGACTACAAAGATCCTTGTATTCGTGGCAGCAGGATGTATCACAGGACTTGCAGCATTTGTCAATGCTATCAAAGTAGGTTCCGTTACATCTACAGCAGGTAACCAGCTGGAAACACAGATCATGATCGCCCTGGTACTTGGAGGAATGCCTGTAAACGGCGGTGCTAAAGTAAGATTCTATAACATCATTCTTGGTGTTATGACATACAAAGTACTTTCCAGTGGTCTGGTAATGCTGATGATGCCTACACAGTTACAGCAGCTGATCCTTGGTATCATCTTCCTGATCGAGGTAGCGATCTTTAGTGACAGGAAGACTGGTATGATCGTGAAGTAATTAATTGTATAATATCGATTATATAACTGGCGTATTCGTGTATTATGTTCACACCTACATAAAATCCCCGGCTCCCGCAGAATTGGTCTGCGGGAGTTGGGGATTTTTGTCGTTTTTGTGTTCTCGTCACATTGATTACCATAGTATATTTCTGTTGCCTATCCTGTCAGGGCATGATAAGCTAAACATATAAAATCTGGTATTATGGGGTAATATATACAGGAGGGCGTAACAAATGATAGATATAAAAAATATCAGCACACACTGTACGCGCAGTGAATTTGTAGGGACCGCAGTTCTGGATACGATTGGGCTTGTGATTTCAGGGATTGATGATACTTTGCTGGAGACTATGAACGTAGGAATGAAGTATCGCTGTCTGGGATTGTTCAGCTCCCGTACAGGTGCTGCAGGGCAGATCACTGCTATCGATGATGCGGTGAAAGCAACCAACACAGAGGTTCTTTCCATAGAATTGCCGAGGGATACCAAGGGATGGGGTGGTCATGGAACTATATTGTTCTTGGGGGAACTGATGTCTCGGATGTTCGCCATGCCATATCTATGGCTTTGGAACTTACGAATAAATATGCAGGTGAACTCTATATCAGCGAGAGTGGACATCTGGAATTTGCCTATTCAGCCAGTGCAGGACAGGCTCTGAATAAAGCATTCGGAGTATCGGTTGGAGAAGCCTTTGGGTTTATGGCGGGTTCTCCGGCTGCAATAGGGCTTGTGATGGCAGATACTGCGATGAAATCAGCGCCTCTTTCCATTGCGAAATATATGACGCCGAATAAGGGAACCAGCCATTCCAATGAAGTGATCCTGGCAGTTTCCGGAGATGCCAGTGCTGCTAAGACAGCGGTATTAAATGCCAGACAGACAGGTCTGGAGCTTCTGATCGGAATGGGCAGTTATCCGGAGATACCGGGGATCCCGTATTTGTAGAAATAAACTTTGTTGTTACTGTTCACACACCACTATCCCGCGAGGTGTTTTGGCATGAATATGCCAAAATCCCGAGACATACAAGCCAAAATTCCATTGCCGCGAGCAATCTGGATGAATTTTGGCTACGTTACTGTGAACGAAGTGAACAGTAGCAATATTTCCATATTCCATGTACAGCATAAGAACAGAAAAAAATACAGCTTCTGATCCTGCCGTAACCGGCGTATCTGTAGACATTGTAAGTCATGGCTGCTGATTTCAGTTTGTTTCTGGATTTGCCGCCTTCGCTGAGACGATATTTCAGATAGGGTTTGTTGATTCCGGCAGCACAGCCGTATTTTCGCAGGATTTTCAGCCAGGTGATATAATCCTCATGGCTGTCGTCATGCTCCATGGGAAATTCACGCGCCACATCCCTTCTGAGTATTACCGAAGAACAGTTGATGCTGTTATGTTTCAGAAGTTCTCTGTAGGTGATCTTCTCTTTTACAGGGATTGTCCGTCCTGTACTGCTTCCGTCCGCTTTCATCAGTTCCCGCCCTGTAGAACACAGCACGTATCCTGTCTCTTCCAGACGTTTCAGCTGTTCTTTCAGCTTGCCTGGCTCCCACCAGTCATCTGCATCCAGAAAAGCAATGTAGGTTCCCTGTGCCAGCCCGACTCCTCTGTTTCTGGAGCCTGCAGCTCCCATATTCTGTTCATTCTTAATATACCGAAAGTCCTCTCTGCCCTCATAGGCAGACAGGACTTCCTCTGTATGGTCTGTAGAACCGTCATCGATCACCAGAAGTTCCAGCGAAACTCCCTGTTCATAGACGGATTCCACAGCCTTTCTAATATATTTTTCTCCGTTGTAAACCGGCATGATCACAGATACCAGCGGTTTATTCATTGTCATTCCTCCGTTTTATTCTCTGACACTCCGGCGTTTTTCCCGGAATCCTTCAACGCATTTACCTGTCTGTCGTCTACTCCCTCAGATACTTCTTTCTGGAAAAAGATTTTAACTGTCATAAAGATCAGCTTGATATCCAGCAGGAAGGAATAATTCTCAATATAAAACAGATCCAGCTTTAATTTGTCATAAGGAGTTGTATTATACTTACCGTAAACCTGCGCATATCCGGTAAGACCTGCTTTAACTTTCAGACGATAATAGAATTCCGGAAGCTCTTTCTCATACTCAAGCATGATACTTTCACGTTCCGGACGCGGACCTACCAGAGACATATCTCCCTTAAATACATTGAAAAGCTGAGGAAGCTCATCCAGATGAAGATTTCTCAGCACATGACCTACCGGTGTGATACGGGAATCATGCTTGGATGCCAGTCTTGCACCGTTTTTCTCCGAATCTACGCACATACTGCGGAATTTACAGATCTTAAAGGGCTTTCCACCCAATGTCAGACGGTCCTGAAAATAAAACACCGGACCTCTGTCGTATGCTTTTACCGCAATCGCTATGATCAGCATGATCGGTGAAGTGATTATAATGCCGATCCCTGAGATCAGAATATCCATAACTCTCTTTGCAGCACGCTGGTCTACTGCCAGTCCCATATTTCTGGATACCAGAAGCGGTGTGTCAAAAAGATGGATGCGTTCACTTCCCATAAGAATGATGTCCGAAATCTTCGGACTCACATAGCATCGGACAGAATGTGCAAAACAGTATTTCAGATAACGGTTTCTCTCTGTTGAATGCAGATCCCAGATGATCACGCCGTCATAATCCTGCATCATCTGATGGATTTTTTCTTCTCCCACACTGATGTGTACCTTGCCGCTGATGTCATATTTGTCCTTTCGGGAATTCATCTTATGGATCAGGTCGTCCCCTGGATCCCGGTCACCGTAAATGACCAGAAGCCGGCGTGCGCGGTAAAGTCCGGAATAGATATACCTTGAACCAAATATCCAGATAATGATCAGAACCAGCTGTATTCCTGTCATCTCGATCATAGGCCATACGCTCAGGAACCATCTGTTGATCAGGGTGATCTCCAGATATTCCACCACATTGGTACACAAAAGTGCCAGTGTCAGCGAATAAAATACATCAATCCTCTTAAGATATCCAACCTTAAGTCCTCCGTACAATTTGGCAAACAGGGCAAACATCAGACCGTAGATTGCGATCAGTACCCAGTTACCTTTGCGCCAGAAAGCTCGTCGATCTGTCCTCTGTAAACGGAATACCACACCCATGCAAAGACCGCCCGCCTGTGCCAGAACCACCAGACTCGCCAGACAAAATACGATAAATCGTTTATAATCTTCTCTTTTACTCACGTGATAACCTCTGTTTCTCTGTAACTGTTCAGTATTTTCACAGTTACGCATTTCTTCTATAAATTCCTACCTATTATAGCGTAAGAACTATTATACGTCCACCCGTTTCACTTAAATTTGTGAACAAATGTTACTGTTCACACAGCATTATTCCGCGAGGTGTTTTTGGCATGAATATGCCAAAATCCCGAGACATACAGGCCAAAATTCCATTGCCGCAGGCAATCTGGAATGAATTTTGGCTACGTTATGAGCATAATTTACAAATATCTTTAATCCCCTGTCATGCGATTCGTCTCGATATTTGTATATAATGTATAATTTTTCGTCGATTTTACTTAGTTTGTAGCAAAGTTTTTACATATTTTTTTCAGAAACCTATGGAAAAAATGTCAGGAAAAAATGTATAATATTACCTAACAAATGAAAGCGAGGGTTCACTATTATGAAACAAAATAGTATGTTGGCCATGATCCTGGCCGGCGGTCGTGGCAGCCGTCTGCATGATCTTACCAATAAAGTGGCAAAGCGGCCGTTTCATACGGCGGTAAATATCGTATCGTAGACTTTCCTTTAAGCAACTGCGCCAACAGTGGCGTTGATGTTGTAGGTGTACTTACACAGTATGAATCAATCCAGCTGAACAGTTATGTGGCAGCCGGCGGACGTTGGGGTCTTGATGCTAAAAACAGCGGTGTTTACGTTCTTCCTCCACGTGAGAAAGCAGATGAGAATCTGAATGTATATCGCGGAACTGCAGATGCAATCTCCCAGAATATTGATTTCATTGATAAATTTGATCCTGAATACGTTCTTGTTCTTTCCGGTGACCATATTTATAAAATGAACTATGACAAGATGCTTGCAGCCCACAAAGAAGCAAAGGCAGATGCAACCATCGCAGTTATCGGAGTTCCGATGAAAGAGGCAAGCCGTTTTGGTATCATGAATACTGATGAATCCGGACGTATCGTAGAATTCGAAGAGAAACCTGAGCATCCGAAGAGCAACCTTGCATCCATGGGTATCTATATCTTCACCTGGAAACTCCTCCGCAAGATGCTGATGGCTGATATCAAGAATCCGGATTCCAGCCATGACTTCGGTAAGGATATCATCCCTACTATGCTTAACGATAACAGAACTCTTTATGCATATAAATTTGAAGGATACTGGAAAGATGTTGGTACCATCGACTCTCTCTGGGAAGCAAACATGGATCTGTTAAGTTCCAAGAATGAACTGGATCTGGGTGATCCGTCCTGGAAGATTTATACAGAAGATGTTACCGCACTTCCACAATACATCAGCGCAGAAGCAGATATTAAAGATGCATATATCACACAGGGCTGTGTTGTTCAGGGCGAAGTTAAGCATTCCGTTCTCTTTACAGGTGTTAAGATTGGTGCAGGTGCCAGAATTATCGACAGTGTACTGATGCCGGGTGTTGTTGTAGAAGAAGGTGCCGTTGTTCAGCGTGCACTTGTAGCTGACGGTGTCCGCATCGGTAAAGGTGCAGTTGTCGGTGCCGCAGACAGTGAGCACATTGAGCTTGTAGCGAAACGCGTAAAGGGGGCAGAATAATATGTATAAGGCATTTGGAATCGTAAGCTCTTCCGGGAGAAATATTTATGTAGATGGTATGCAGGATTATCGCCCAATCGGTGCGTTTTCCTTCCTTGGCAGATACAGAGTCATTGACTTCCCTATCTCCAATATGACCAACAGCGACATTGACCGTATTCAGGTCTATATCAATAATAAACCCCGTTCTGTTGTAGAACACGTTGGAACAGGACGTCATTACAACATCAACTCCAAGAGCGGCAAACTTCAGCTTCTCTTCTCAGAGCACAATAATGACAATGATATCTATAACACCGATATCTCCTGCTATCTGGACAACATGGAATCCCTCAGCAGAATGAATCATCCGTATGTTGTCATTGCCCCGAGCTATATGGTTTATTCAATTGATTTTGACCAGTTTTTACATACACACGTTGAGTCCGGTGCAGATGTTACTCTCCTTTATCACGCTGTTGATAATGCAAAAGAGGCTTATCTTACCTGTAATGTTCTGGACTGAACCGCCAGAAAGGTGTGGAATCCATCGAACCGAATCATGGTAATAAGAAGAATCAGTATGTTTATATGGATACCTGTGTTATGAAAACAGAGCTTTTCATCAGCCTGATCAAAGAAGCCAAGAATCTTTCTTCCATGTATACACTGGCAGACATCCTGAATGATAAATGCGAAACTCTGGACATCCGCGGCGTTGCACACAAGGGATTCTTTGCAAGCATTACAGACTTCCCAAGTTACTATGCTGCAAACATGGCTCTCCTTAATTACAAGTCAGCTCAGGAACTTTTCCATGATAACTGGCCAATCTATACACGTACCAATGATTCCTGCCCGACTCAGTATTTCAATACTGCAGATGTGAAGAATTCCGTAATCTCCAACGGCTGCCAGATTGAAGGTACTGTTGAGAATTCCGTAATCGGTCGTGGATGCGTCATTAAAAAGGTGCTGTTGTAAGAAACAGTGTTGTTCTCGCTGAAGCTACTGTAGGTGAGGGTGTTCACGTAGAGAATGAAGTAGTCGACAAATGGGCGAAACTCGTTCATAAAAAAGAAATCGTTTCCCCGACTGAACAGCCTGGTTATATCAGAAGAAATGATACTCTGTAATTAATGATTAATTAGATTAAATGCAAAGCCCCCCCGGAAGCGGTCACTTCCGGAGGGCTTTGTTTGTGTTTACTTAAATTTCACAAACTCTTCACATTTTCCTCTTGCATTTCATTTTTAGCGTGTTATAATACAGCTGTAACAAAGATAAAGAACAAACAACTGAATACTTAAAAATACTTAACACCACCTGGAGCATTTCGGATGCTCATAAATTGAAGATAGTGTCAAGCATGTCACCTCAGCTGTAAAATGGAGGAAAAGTCAAATGAATACTTTAAAAGCTGAAAAAAGAACAATGGACACAAAGGCCAAAAGATTAAGAAGAGAAGGCTACGTTACAGGTAACGTATTTGGCAGAGAGATGGAAGGTTCTCTTCCTGTTAAAATCGAGAAATCTGCTGTCGAGAAACTTCTCAAGACAAATAACAAAGGAAGCCAGATTATGCTGGATGTAGATGGTCAGTCATATGACGTACTGATTAAAGAGATCCAGTTCAATCCGTTAAAAGGACAGGTGGATGAAATAGATTTCCAGGCACTGGTAAGCAACGAGAAAGTACATTCCGTAGCAGAGATCGTACTTGTAAACCACGACAAACTGGAAGCCGGTGTATTACAGCAGCATCTGGAAGAAATCTCCTTCAGAGCTCTCCCATCAGCACTGGTAGACAAAGTTATGGTAGATGTCGGTGACATGAAAGTCGGCGACGTAATCAAAGTCAAAGACCTCGCCATCGCCCAGGACAAAGATGTAGACTTAAAGACAGACCTTGAAGCTGCAGTTGTATCCGTAGCCGCCGTTCATGTAGACCCGGCTCTGGAAGCTGAAGAAGAGGCTGCTGCCGAAGAAGAAGCTAAATAACATAATATCTCTTTTAACATTTATTCAGGTACGCTCAAGCGTACCTGAATTTTTTATCAAAATATCTCCCTCCACAAATAATTGACCTTTCCAGATATCTGCACTATTCTGTTCCCGTACTATTCTTTCTCTTGCTCCTGCTCCAGCAGCCTGAATGACAATTCCAGATAAAAAATCTCCTCCGGATCATCCAGCTCAGACTGCAGGATTTCCTTAATCCTGTCCAGCCTGTAAAGAAACGTACTGCGGTGGATAAACAATTCCCTTGCCGCCTGGGTTGCACTGAGATGCTGCTCCAGATACACTCTCAATGTCTCCATGTACTGAGTCTGATTCTCCTCATCATGCTTCTTCAATTCCAGCAGCCCTTCATGACAGATCATTGTTCCTGGCAGTCTTCTTGTTGCCTGTTCCAGAATATAAGTCAATGCCACCTGACCGAAATAATGAATCCACAGATAAGCTTCTTACGGCTTCCTACATCCAAAGCCGTCTTCGCCTGCACATACTGCCGTCTCAGATTCATATGTCCTGTCATCACCCTGCTGTATCCGGCTTTCAGATAAGTATCCCTGATAAAATAAACCAGTTTTCCGGCTACTTCCTCCTGGCTTTTTCCAAGTCTGGTAAGGTCAAAAAATGCCACAATTTCATCCTGATAAAGAAAACTCACAGAATCCTCAAATTTCTTCTTAATATATCGGCAGATTGCTTTGTGGAAAGATTCTGCTGATTCAGATAGGTAATCTGCAGGATCAGGCACATATATTCATGATTTCCACTCCATCCCAGTTCACTCAGTTCTCTACTCACCTGCATATAATCCGCAGTTCTGTCCGACAAAATCCTGACAAAAATCTGCTCCATATCCCTGTCCGGATCTTCTTCCTCCGCTTCATGCGCAAGCAGATACTCCAGTTTCTCCACCAGAATATCCAGTACACAGATAACTCTCAGTGTAATCTCTGATCTGCACTCAGTCAAAACCAGCCTGTGAGTTGCTTTCCCATCCACAAACAGATTTCTGTTCATCGAACGACATCCACTGATGTAAGCCGGAAACATCACATATTCATGCGTATCTGCCATATCTCGATAAGTCTCATTCTGCAAAAGTGCATTTACATATTCCATATTCAACCCGTCATCTGTATACAGCCGCGCCCTCGGCGGCAGATACTCGCTTCCCGCTTCCGCCACAAAGGTAAAATCCAGTCCTGTTACAGTCATCGGATTCTGCAGAAATTCCGATGTCACCTGCAAAAGCCTGTCCATTCCGGCATGTTCTAACATCAGATCATGAATCTTCCGTTCCCATTCATCAGCCGCATCAAAAATCTCCTGCACATCATTCATAAATTCTGCTATTTCTTTCAGACTATCAAGTGCAATATGAATATACGGAATCTGCTGAAACTCTTCTGATGCAGCATCAATTTTCTCTCTCCCACAAAATACCCAGAGTATATTTTCAGCAGTCAGAACTGCCGATTCCCACTCTTTGTCATATCTCTGTACCACATAAACATGCCCATGTCGAAATGTTTCTTTTTTTCATAACACAAAAAGGGGCGCAGATATCCGTCTGAACCGGATAAAGTTCCCCTTTCCGTAATTTCATATTTCTCTTTTATTTTTCATATAAATAAACTGATGACAGCTGCAAGTCTACAATCCTCCTGTCACATAATTGAAGCACCTATTTACCAGTCAATTCTATAGCAATTTAACTCACACTATGTCTTTCTCATACGCACCTGTCAGCCCGGTTCTCACACAATAAGCGTTTTCGCAACTTCCACAGCCTCAATACAGTTCTCTGTATAGGCATCTGCTCCCATATTCTTCGCCAGCTGCTCCGTTACTGCACCTCCACCAACCATAATCTTAAATTTATGCTTACTGCTGCTTCGTTTCAGAGACTTTACCACCTGCTCCATCTCCGGGATTGAAGTACTCAGAAGCGAGGAGATACACACGATCGACACATCCGGATTCTGTTTCACTGCACGCAGAAACTGCTTCTCAGAAATATCCACTCCCAGATCGATCACCTTAAATCCGGCACTACGAAACATGATCGCAACCAGATTCTTACCTACATCATGCAGATCACCTTCCACCGTTCCAAGGATTACAGTTCCGATATTCCTCCTGCCAAACTGCGAGTCCTGTTCCTCCAACAATTCAAAACCCTTGCGCACACTTCGGGCTGCTGCCAGAATTTTAATAATATCCGCACCATTGGATTTGTAATTCTCCCCACTGTTCGCATAGCCGGAGTCATGGCCTCTTCCACAATCCGCCCTGCAGGAATATGCTGCTTCAATGCCTCCCTCACCAGCTTCTCTGTCTCCCCCGGATGTCCGTCTTCAATTGTTTTTCTTAACTGTTCCAGTACTGTCATATCCTCAAGCCACCCTTAATACCTTCTGCCAAAAATCCCCCGCCCTGCGGCGAAGGATTTTTTGTTTTTTCAAACACGCTCTGCGCTTTCAATATCTGTATTTTATCATAGCTCACTGTTATTTACAACGAAAACTGACTTACCTGATTCGGCTAAAATGTTATTCCGTTATTGTTCACACACCTCTGTCCCGCGAGTATTTGCATGAATATGCCAAAATCCCGAGACATACAAGCCAAAAATTCCATTGCCGCAGGCAATCTGGAATGAATTTTGGCTACGTTACTGTGAACGGAGTGAACAGTAACGTTATTCCAGAAGGTAACAGCTCGTATAAGCAATCGTACAATCCCCATAATAATACTGTAGCTCATTGGCCTGGCAGACCTGTGTTACCAGCATCCCGTAAGCCTCCATCGATGAGAAAGCCTGTTTCGGAAACCTGCATGAGCATCCGGATAAGTACAGACCTTACATTTCGTACAGCATCCCGCACCAATCGCCAGCATATCCGGATAAATCTCCCGAAGTTTCTTCTCAAATTCCACAAAATACTCCTTATGTCTGGCTTCCGTTTCCATCATTCCCTCGCCATCAAAAGCATCCTCCAATTCACCAACTGTCTGAACAATAATCCCATACTTATACTGCCGGACTTTCGCTTCACATTCCTCAAGAGAGCCACATCCCGGAGGACAGCTCCAGCACTTATCATACTTATGACAGGTATCTGCTGCACACATCTGTCGAACCTCCGGCTTCAGCTCAATCGTATCACAATCCAGCAACACCACATGCGAAAACCCCTGCTCCATTCCCATTTGCTCTATTTTTTTTATATCCATAATCTAACCCCTTACTCTCTTGTATAATCTATAGCAACCTCATCAGGCAGATAAAATCATTCACCTGTCTCAAATCCCAGTTCATCAATAAAATGATCCTGAAAATCAGCCGAAGCAGCCAGCTCAACGAATTCAATCTTTCTCACCAGCTCATCCATCTCCAGCATTTCCTTCTCATTCACAAGTGCGATCTTCGCACCCTCACCAGCAGCGTTTCCCACTGGTTTCACTTTCTTCACAAGCGTCGCCGGAAACAAGCCAATCTTCCCGGCACTGACCGGATCCATATAGTTGCCAAAAGCACCTGCAATATATACCGAACAGATATCATCTTCTGTAATCCCAAGCCGCTCCATAAGCATCTGAATTCCCGCTGCAATCGCAGCTTTCGCAAGCTGAACCTCTCCGAGATCCTTCTGCGTCAGATAAACCCCTCTCTCATTACCGCCCCGCTCTGGCAGTACCAGAATAAACACACCTTGCTTCTCCTGTCCGCTTCTCAGCACACCATTCTCATCCAGCATTCCAGCATCCAGAAGACCCGCCACCAGATCGATCAATCCCGAACCACACAAACCAACCGCCGGCTTATTCCCAACAGTTGTATAGTTCCACTTCCCATCCTCATACTTCACATGATCCACAGCCCCGGCCGCGCCACGCATTCCACACTCAATCTTCGCACCCTCAAAAGCAGGCCCGGCCGCAGTAGAACAGGTCACCATCCGCTCCCTGTTTCCCAGAACCATCTCACCATTCGTTCCAATATCGATCATCAGAGAAATCTCTTCCTGCTGATCCTGCCTGATAGCCAGCAGACATCCACAGGTATCCGCTCCCACATATCCTGCAATATCCGAAAGCATAATCAACTCTGCACGCTCCTGCACAGCCAGACCATAATCCCCCGCATTCAGCACCAGCCTCTCACTCACAGCCGGAGTATAGGGCGCATGTACCAGCGAAGCCGGAGAAATCCCCAGAAACAGATGATGCATACAGGTATTTCCCACAACACACACCTGAAAAACATCCTCTCTCCTTATCCCTGCATCCTCTGCCAGACTTCCCAACATCTCATTAACCGCTTTCCGAACACACATACTTAACGCTTCTGTTCCATGCTCCAGCGCATAATTCGCCCGCATGATCACATCCGCACCATACTGCGCCTGCGGATTCATCCTGCTCTCAACTGCCAGAGTCCTCCCATCCCCACCATCCAGCAAATACCCCGCAATGGTAGTCGTCCCAATATCAAACGCTGCCAGACACCTCCGACCAGCTTCCTTCCTCATTTCCAGAATCCGCCGTCTACTGTAATCACATACCATTCATCAGAATCCCTGCGCATCCCATACAATTCACCCGCCAGCTTCAGATCCACCTCCATCTGCCCTGGCTCAACCTCACCATCTGTCTCCGCCAGCGTATCCAGCAGCCTCTGCCAGTCCGACCGCTTCTCCCCTGTTTTCGCCTTCTCCAACTCAACCTGAGCCATCCGTAGTCCCGGTTCAAACACAACTTCTCTGTTAAATCCATCCGTCAAAATCTTTTCATTGCCAACCCTGTCCAATGTCTCCACTACACAAGTCTCACCTTCACCAATCCGAATCTGACACGCCTTAACAACTTCACCATTAATCTTAACCAGACACTTCCCACATTTCCCCAGACCGCCACAAGGCGCATCCGGCCTCAGTCCTGCCTGAATCTCCGCCTCCAGTACCGATATCCCATCCTCCACCTCTATCTCAATATCCTCACGCACAAATTTAACCCAAGCCATAAAAACCTCCCACATATCCAATCCAATCATCACAACACCCAACAGCCAGCTCAGAAAAATATTTTATTTCATGTGCATTTGCAGGGTCTTAGATATTCTTAGTTCTCAGAAATCTGCGTTATGAGCAGACTGTATCACTGTCTGAGCGAAGTTTGCAACGGAGCGAGTTTGAGAAGGCTGCTCATGCCTTTAGCAGATTTCTGAGAACTTAGAATATCTTAGACCCCGAAACCGCACATGAAATAAAATATTTTTCTGAGCTCCCCTTTTTCCCATTATAACACACTCCAAAAAATCCCAAAATACACGAAAGGACCACTCCCCAGAGCAGTCCCCTCATAATATTTTCATGTTATACTAAACCCGCACAAGCAATCAGATCAGGCTGCCAACTTCTTAGCCAGTGACGCCGCACTAGCCGCATCATCAGAATATCCGTCAGCACCAATTTCCTCAGCAAAAGCTTCTGTAATCGGCGCTCCGCCAACCATAACCTTAATATTACCTCTGAAATCCGCCGCATTCAACGCCTCAACAGTCTCCTTCAGAGCCGGCATAGTAGTAGTCAGCAGCGCAGAAAGAGCAATGATCTTAACATCCGGATTCTCTTTATAGCACTCAATAATCTTAGCCGCCGGAACATCGACTCCAAGATCGATCACCTCAAATCCGGCACTCTCGATCATCATGGCAACCAGATTCTTACCAATATCATGAAGGTCACCGGAAACCGTAGCAATGATAACCTTACCAAGTGCACCTGTAGAACCAGATGCCAGATGCGGTTTCAGAACCTCAACACCTTTCTTCATAGCACGAGCTGCAACCAGCATCTCCGGAACAAAGATCTCACCATTTTTGAATTTCTCACCAACTACAGACATCGCACTGATCATACCATCATTCAGAATCGCAACCGGATCATCACCCTCATCAATGGCTTCCTGTACAGCCGGTCCTACTAATTTCGCTTTCCCTTTTTCAACTAATTCCGCAACTTCATTTATCTTAGACATAATCAAATCCTCCTGTTATTTCTCAATTTCAGATTCCAACCACTTAATTCATTTACACAGTTTCTGCAGATTCAACTTACTTCTTCTTTGTTGTACCAATTAATCCTTCTCTGTAAGCCCCTATATATTCCATACAATAATCATCCAGACCAAGTAATGCTTCTGTTGCATAAACCAGTCCAAGCATATCCTTATTTGTCGGATCCATAATTCCACTGTCCAGTCCTGCATTCATTGCCAGTACCAGGAACCCGTAATTAATCAGCTTACGAACCGGCAGATTAAAGGAAATATTACTGATTGCTGCCGTAATATGAATGGTCGGATACTGCTCACGTACACTTGTGATCGTCTCAATATTCGTTGCAATACCATCCTCAGAAGTACAAAGCATCTCAACCAGCGGATCAATGTGAATCCTGTCCGGAGCAATTCCGTACTCTTTCGCTTTCGCCATGATCTTGTCAAAAACTTTCAGACGGTCTGCTGCACATTTCGGAATACCTGTATTGTCACTCAGCAGCGCAATTACCTGCCATCTCATTTCCCGGCTCAGCCATGATCGGGAAAATCGTATCAATCTTATGTCCCTCTCCTGATACAGAGTTAAAAATTCCAGGTTTCTTACAGAACTTATAAGCCTGTGCCAGAACATCCGGACTCGGGCTGTCAATTGAGATCGGAAGATCTGTAACCTCCTGGATACAGTCGATCATCCATTTCAATGTTTCCACTTCTTCCGCTTCCGGAACAGAAGCGCAACAGTCAATATAAGTAGCTCCGCTTTCCGCCTGAAGCTTTGCTCTTTCTTTAATAAATTCAGAGTCTCTTTTTGCGATCGCTTCTGCAACGATCGGGATAGAACCATTAATTTTCTCACCAATAATAATCATTTTCAAACACCTCCATAGCATCATCCTCTGCAACACCTGAAATTTCATCTAAATATCGGACAGATATTTGTATTCCGTTTTGCCACTGACAAATACCTGAGATCAGAACATAATCTGCCATGGAAGCCTTGTAGATTCAGATGCCTTAATGCCAAATTTCTCTTCATTCAGCTTGTCAATGGAATCACAGAGAGATTTATAAACACCCGGATAAACAGAACCAGGGCCACCCTGAGCGATACACGGAATAAAGTATTTGTTTCCACATTCTTCGCAGACACGACGTACCACTGCATCACAATTCTCATCTGTCCAGCCCTCAAAATCAACTGCACGATTTTCGATACCGCCCATGAAGCTGATCTTTCCGCCATATTTCCTGATCAGTTCCGGAAGATTATTGGTTTCCATACATCCCTGCCATACATCGATCCCCATCTCAATCATAGAAGGAACCAGTGTTGCTGCGTAACTGTCAGAATGATGGATAACCAGCTCAACGCCATGACTGTGATAATATCCGTAAATTTCTTTATATGGCTCAAGTAAAAATTCATCAAACATTGCAGGACTCATAAATGTACTGTCCAGTCCACCCCAGTCATCATGATGGAATAATGCATCAGGATGAAGGTTGGAACAGATACCTTCAGCAAGTTCCAGTTCCCACTCTGTCAGATATTTGATCAGATCATGCATTTCATCCGGATTAGTAATATAATAAACCAACGCATTACTGATCTCACACAGATGATGAGTCTGCTCAAATAATCCCGGTGCAACGAAAGCTGCTTTAAATGCCTGTTCTCCGTCAACTGCATCATACTGAGCCTTCACCATATCCCACTGATCCTGGGTAAATTTCAAAGACGGTGCATGTACATAGTCTTTCCAGTCTTCAATATCCTTTACCACGATCTTGTCAGGAGTATGTACAGGAAAAGAACCCGGAACTCCTTTCGGGAAAGTATTGGTTACCCCCCATGCATTCACTACATTTTCCTGTCCCGGCTGAAGCAGCGGTTTGTAAACATAAACGGATGAAAAAGAAGCTGCACTGCTTCATACTGATTAACAAATCTGTCAGGATTTCCGCCTTTTATAACTTCCAGCATATTCTGTTTCGGTGTTAACATATAATCTACCTCCTCATGCAATATGAAAATGCCCCCACATTCCCACATTTATTTGTTTAATTTGTCGTTCTTTGTCTCGTTTCTGATGATTTTATTGTAGCATTTATACAATCCAAAATATATAATCAGATATGCGGATTTTTCACGCCCGTATTCCTACAAATTGTATGAACACATCTCAAGTATTGTGCCAACAGTAACCGGCAGCCATATAATAAATTTTAAAATCAACCGTAAATACACTTGTAACACAACTCTAAACACTGTATAATTTTGTACATACAGATATCAGATTTTAAAAATCATTTGTGCCTGCACAATAAGACTTTTAAACCTGATTTATCTAAACATGAAGAAATACGATTTATATAACAGATCAACAGATTCCGAATGTTTTACAGTAAATATTTAACAGGTGGTGAACGCAATGTTTTCAAAAAAATTATTAATACCTCTGCTATCGCTCAGCCTTCTTGTTACTCCTGCATACAGCAGTCATGCTGCTGAAAATGCAGAGGCCGCGGGAACATCCGTAGAAGGTCAGGGAATGCTTTCCCCTTCTTCATCTTCAGAGAGTTCTGAAAGCGTCTTTAACGGTTCCGGGGCAGGCACATCTTCAGAACCGGTCACAGATGAGAAACTGGAGACAATTTTAAAACAGGTTCAAAGTCAGCTTCCCGCTGAAAACGGAACCTGGGCTGTTTTCATATCCGATCTTGTAAATGGAACCGAGGGCAGTCTTAATGATCAGAAAATGCAGGCTGCAAGCCTGATCAAGCTCTATATCATGGGAGCTGTCTACGAGAATTATGATCAGATAACCGGACAATACGGCAGGGATTCTGTAGACTCCAATCTGTACTCCATGATCACAGTCAGCGATAATGATGCAGCCAATACCCTGACAACTTATCTTGGCGGCGGCGATTCCGCAGCAGGTATGCAGGCTGTCAACAGTTTCTGCCAGGCACATGGCTATGACCAGACTCACATGGGACGTATGCTCCTTGCCAGCAATGAGAATGATGATAACTACACATCTGTAGGAGACTGTGGTCATCTCCTGCAGGAGATTTATAAACAGGATACATCCGGCTACACCCATGCCACTGATATGTTTAATCTGCTCAAGGCACAGACACGCTGTAACAAAATTCCCGCACAGCTTCCGGAAGGAGTCAAAACCGCAAATAAAACCGGAGAACTTGACAACGTGGAAAATGATGCCGGAATCATCTATGATTCCAAAAATGACGTAGTAATCGTATTTATGTCCCAGAATCTCTCAAGTGCCGGTTCCGCACAGAATACGATCGCTACCTTAAGCAGAACGATTTACGATTACTATAATTAAATAATGTACTCTCAGAGTACATTATAAACCAAAGGAGGGATCACTATGAAAAAAAGAAAAAATATTGCAATTCCCATGATTCTTGCAGCTACGATTGCTGCTGTATCTGTACCCTGCAGCTCACAGATCGTTATGGCATCTGACACTTATCAGGTAGGTGTAAGTAAAGGGTATCTGGCTCTGCGCTCTGCCATGGCTTATGATTCCTCCAACGAGATCGGCGAGCTGTATTCCGGTGATACTGTTGAAGTTACAGAATATACCACCAGTGATTACTGGTACGTCTATTCTCCAAAACTGAACAGATCCGGATACGTAAATAACGATTACCTGTATTTCCTCTCATCACAGCCGACAAGTTCGTCCGGTTCTTATACTGTCAGTGTTGCCAAAGGTTATCTGGCTTTGCGTTCTGCAAAGGCTTATGACTCTTCTAACGAGATCGGACAGTTATACTCCGGTGATACTGTAACAGTTTCTGACAGCAGTGATCCTCAGTACTGGTATGTCTATTCTCCGAAACTGAACTTATCCGGCTATGTAAATAAAGATTACTTATATTACAGTGGCGATACTGCTGCCAGTGCACAGAGTTCTTCCGGAGATTCAAGGACTGTCAGTGTTGCCAAGGGTTATCTGGCTCTGCGCTCTGCGAAGGCTTACGACTCTTCCAACGAGATCGGACAGTTATATTCCGGCGATACAGTTCAGCTTGTGGATACAACTGATGCACAGTACTGGTATGTTTACTCCCAGAAACTCTGCAAATATGGTTATGTAAATAAAAGATTATTTATATTAATCTTTTTCGTAACACTATAAACAGTTACACTTCTTTACATTCACCATATACAACAAAACAGAAAGGACTCACAGTTATGAGCCCCAAACGACAGGTTAACCATAACATTCGTAAACACTTTAACACAATCATTTACAATATTTCACGTTACGCGGAAATTGCTCTTTCTATAGTAATTCTGCTGGTGATCGCACTGGCAGGCTTCCGGCTGATCATGGAGGTTGCAGATACTTCTGTTATGTCCATGGATACAGAATTTTTCAGCACTTTCCTTTCCCAGGCTTTGTCTCTGGTAGTAGGCGTGGAATTTGTAAAAATGCTCTGCCAGCATTCCGCACAGACAGTTGTTGAGGTTCTGATGTTTGCCACAGCACGTCAGATGGTAGTCGAACACCTCGGGCCAGCAGAAACTCTTCTTGGCGTACTCAGTATCGCAGTTCTGTTTGCGATCCGCAAATATCTTATGACAGACAACGATGACATGAATGCTCATAACTGTCCGAAGAATACTGAAGAAAATTAAAGAAAACAAAAAAACTGCATATCAGATACGATCTGTAAATTCTACCGGTCGTATCTGATTATGCAGTTTCTTTTTTATTTCCACATGCTGATAAACGGGCGTCTCAAAAAAAGTAATTTTATATGATATATTCTATAGTTATGGTTATCAGCATGATGGGCGCTTATTTAATAATTACCGCTAAAGAACTTACTGTCCTTCGGCAGTTCATAGCCCTTGAAGTAAGAGCCAAAATCAACCTTCAAATAATTGCAGAGGTTGGCAAGCTCAACCATTGTGTTGTCATTTACAGGAATGCCATTCTCTCTGCGCTCTTTTCTTGCAAATACTTCCTTCTCACCATGAGTATAAATCTGCTCTGCACCTTCTGCCTTTGGACTCTGACGAAGAGTTTCCAGATATTCGGAAAAATGTGCTGATATCATCTGCATTTCCGAAGATTGCGGGATCAATGGCAGCAAATCCATGACAGATACCTGTCTTGTCTTTAAATGTACAGCATTTATCAGAAGTAACACCCATGGAAAAGATGGAGCTGAAAATCTCGCAGAGCATTCCATAACCGTAACCCTTATGACTTCCGTTTACCTCTTTATTACCACCAAGTGGCATGATTCCGCCGCCCTTCTTGGCAACAATATTGGCAAGTACATCCGGGGCATCTGTGCTTTCCTGACCATTTGCTCCCAGAGCCCAGCCCTGTGGAAGTGGTTTTCCCATCTTATTATACATTTCCAGTTTTCCTCTGGTAACTACTGTTGTGGAGCAGTCAAAAAGGAATGGATAAGGTTCTGCCGGCATTGCCACTGCAATGGGATTGGAACCAAGCATTGCTTTTCGTCCAAAGGTAGGTACCATGATTGCTTCCGAGTTGGTACATGCCATACCAAGTAAGCCCTGTTTGGAAGCCATTTCCGCATAATATCCTGCAATACCGAAATGATTGGAGTTTCTTACAGATACAAATCCAACACCTGTTTTCTTCGCCTTCTCAATAGCTTTCTCCATTGCAAAATGGGAAATCAGCTGTCCCATACCGTCATGTCCGTCGATCACTGCTGATACAGGTGTCTCAAATACGACCTCAGGTTTCGCATCCGGATGGATGGTTCCCTTCTCAATTCCTTTATCATATCTTACCATTCTCTGCATTCCATGGCTTTCAATCCCGTACAGATCTGCGGTAAGCAAAACATCCTTGATGATATTCGTCTCTTCTTCATTAAAACCAAATTTACGAAATACGTCGTGGCAAAAAGTATTTAATGTGTCATAACTCCATTTTACATATCCCATAACTGTAAAATCCCTCCATTCAAGTATTACTCATTTCGTTTTTGGTATTACCAATTTGTCAAGCTGATTATACCACTCTCATTTTCAAAGTGCAATACGTTTTTTATTTTTTTCAGTATTTCTTATGTTACTGTATTATTGTTCCCTGGTAATATCCCGAGGCATGCAAGCCAAAATGTTACTGTTCACTCCGTTCTCAGCAACACGCTTTGCAAACTCAATTTATGCTAATCGCATAAATTCGCACGGTATGTCTCGGGTTTTCTGTGACCTTCGCTCACAAAAAACACCTCGCGGGATATCACCAGTGAACAGTAACAATTCATTCCAGATTGCCTGCGGCAATTGGACATCTTCTCTTGTTTTTCTAAAACTGCCGTAATATACTATGTACAGGCAATCCTGCCTGCAGGATTGCCAGCTCATTTAATAAATAATAGATTACTGCTCACTTCCGCACCTGTAATATATTTCACAGAACAACTCTGCGGCGGCAGTAACAGAAAAGGAACATTACTATGATTCAGGATATCGCACCACACACTTACCACAACGAATACAAACCTTCTGCCCCAGATAAGAACAGTTTTATCCTTGCCTACGAAAAAGGCAGTATTCTTCTTCCACATCAGGAACGGGAAGCAGATATTTATTTTCCACGTTTTCAGGATCTGGAGGAAAAAGTTTCAGATCTCTACAGCAAGTATATTTATCTGTTTTCTATCGATGATCAGCGTTTCTATCTGATCCCGGAATTGGATACCACCCTTCTTCCAGATTATGAATTCCAGGATATACGAAATCTTCGGACAGCCCGGCCACAGCATCTGGCATTTGCAGGAGTTACAGGACATCAGCTTTTCCAGTGGTACAGCAAGCGCCGGTTCTGCGGCTGCTGTGGAAAACCAATGCTGCACAGCCAAAAAGAACGTATGATGGAATGCCCTTCCTGCGGCAATCAGGAGTACCCTGTCCTGTGTCCTGCAGTAATCGTAGGAATCACAAACGGAGATAAAATCATTCTTTCCAAATATGAGGGCCGCAGATTTAAGCGTTACGCCCTTATCGCAGGCTTTGCAGAAATCGGAGAAACCATTGAAGAAACTGTTCACAGAGAAGTAATGGAGGAAGTTGGCCTTAAGGTAAAGAATCTCCGCTATTACAAAAGCCAGCCATGGTCCTTCAGCGGTACCCTGCTTTTCGGATTCTTCTGTGATGTGGACGGCGATGATACCCTGACCATTGACCATGAAGAGCTCTCCATGGCACAGTGGTAGAACGTGACAAAATCCCGGATCAGGGCAATAATATCAGCCTGACCAAGGAAATGATGATGCTCTTCCGTGATGGAAAAGAACCCAGATAAACAATATTCTATATCAGAAAAAGCTCATAGAATATTTTTTCCTATTATGCTAAAAGGATACATACACGGTAATGTTACTGTGCATGTATCCTTTTCGTTTCTCTGTAAAATTGCTTCACTATATTCTCAAAAATATTTCTGATTACTCTTCACGCCGCACTCCCGCTGCCAAATCCACGGCTTCTGCGGCTTCCATTACATTCCTGCTCAAATTCTTTCAGTTTCCGTCTTGCTTCCGGTGTCAGATTTGTCGGAACTTCAATCTGTACAGTTGCATATTCATCACCGTGTACCGACGGATTATTCATTGCAACGATACCTTTGCCTCTCAGACGTATCTTCGTTCCGGACTGAGTACCTGGTTTAATGTTACAGAGAACGTCACCGTAAATAGTGTGAACCTTCGCCTCACCACCAAATACTGCTGTTGTAAATGGGATATTTACAGTTGTGTAAACATCTCTGCCTTCCCGTTTATATCCGGGTTTATCCTGAACGTTTACTTTCAGAAGCAGGTCACCGGCTTCACCTCCGCCGACTCCCGGATATCCTTTTCCTTTAAGTCTGATAGATTTACCGGATTCAATACCTGCCGGAATATTGACTTCGTAATTCTGGACGCCACCGTTGCTGCTCTGCAGGCGGATAACCTTCTTACCGCCAAAAGCAGCTTCATCAAAGCTGACAGTAACCTCTGCATGAAGATCCTCACCTTTACTGCTGTAAGAACCGCCAAAGCCCTGACTGTGGAAATCACTTCCGCCTGTACCAAAGCCACCGCCGAAACCATCAGTTCCATTGCTTCCGAATCCGCCAAACCCCCTTCCATGAAATCCACTGCCACCGAAACCGCTGCTTCCAAAACCACTGGATGATTTACTCTTCTTAAATCCACCACCAAAGATGTTCTTCAGGATATCATCCATATCTTCGCCATTCTCAAAATGATATTCATGATAACCATTGCCATCACTGTACGAGCCATGGAAACCGCCGCCAAAAGGATTGCCCTGTGCTCCGCCAAAGCCACTGCCAAAAGGACTTCCCTGTGCGTTTCCATAATTACCGGCACCTTCTTCAAAAGCAGCGTGGCCAAACTGATCATACAGTTTACGTTTCTTCTCATCACTCAGAACATCATAGGCTTCATTTACTTCCTTAAAATGCTCTGCTGCCGAAGCATTTCCCTCATTACTGTCCGGATGATATTTCTTTGCCAGTTTTCTGTATGCTTTCTTAATCGTTGCTGCATCTGCGTTTTTGTTCACGCCAAGAACTTCATAGTAATCTCTTTTCAATATCATCACCTTCCCTCATAAACACATTCTAACGCAATCATTCCTGACTTCATATTTCTGCAATCCTCATTATGCAAACAACGGGAAGCCAAAAGATTTGACCTCCCGTTGCTGTAACTTAACATCTATTATCCTTCAATGGAGATGCTGTGCTTCTGTTCCACTGCTGGCTTTGCTTCTTTCTTCGGAACAAATAATGTCAGGATACCATGTTTGAATTCTGCTTTGATGTCGTCCTGATGTACTTCTTTACCTACATAGAAGCTACGACTGCAGGCACCTGCATAACGTTCTCTGCGGATATAACGTCCTGTCTCTTTTTCCTTCTCATCTTTATCCAGACCTTTCTCTGCACTGATGGTCAGATAACCATTTTCAAGTGCTGCATGAACTTCATCCTTCTTAAATCCTGGAAGATCTACAATCAGTTCGTATCCGTTATTCATTTCCTTGATATCAGTTTCATTACATGATTTGCTTTATGTCCATAAAGTTTCTTCTCTGCATCCTTCATTGCTCTGTCATCATAATAGAATGGGAAATCTCCAAAAAAGTCATCAAATAAATTTTCTCCAAAAATACTAGGCATTAACATAAGTCATATCTCCTTTTCTAATATATTTTATATATGTCAAATCTGTTTCGCCAGATTTACTTTCCAAATCTATCTTTACAGGCTTTTTCAACCTTTTATCTTCAATCTTTTAGTGTAAGCTTTTATTTTTATATCTGTTTTTAATCTCTGGCTGACCCTTAACGGGTCAGTCAGAATATTTATTCATCAGCCTTCAATGGCAATTGTTTTCTTCTGTTCTACTGCTGGTTTTGCTTCTTTCTTTGGTACAAATAATGTGAGGATACCATGTTTGAATTCTGCTTTAATGTCTTCTTTCTCAACTTCTTTACCTACATAGAAGCTACGGCTGCAGGCACCTGCGTAACGTTCCTTACGGATATAACGTCCTGTCTCTTTCTCCTGCTCATCTTTGTCCAGACCTTTCTCTGCACTGATAGTCAGATAACCATTCTCCAGGTCAGCCTTTACTTCATCTTTGGTAAATCCCGGAAGATCTACGACCAGTTCATAGCCTTTATCAGTTTCCTTGATATCGGTTTTCATTATATGGCTGGCTCTGCGTCCGTAAAGTTTCTTCTCTGTATCTTTCATTGCTCTGTCATCATAATAAAATGGAAAATCTCCAAAAAAGTCATCAAATAAATTTTCTCCAAAAATACTAGGCATCAACATAAGTCATCTCTCCTTTTCTATACCGTCCATCTACATGTGATGGACTCTCAGTTATGCATCTTTACCTTGTTTCTTTGGAACTTAGGTTATCAGGAATCTCATAGAACTTATTTCTTTGTTCTCTTTTTGTTCCCCTTCCTTTGTTCTAGCTGTAATATAGCACTTATTATTAGCACTGTCAAGAGGTGAGTGCTAATTTTTTGTGAAGAATTTGTGAATGTTAATTGAAAAAGTAAATGCAACCCTTAGATCTTTTTGTTCTCAAACGCAGACATAGGGGTTGCATTTACCTCTGCAATTATAGTAACATGAACTTACTCTCAGGCTCCAACATGAAAGGAGTTTCTATTTATGAATACTTTTATTGAATCCAACAAAGGCAAACACTTTACACTCTCTGACAGAATCTCTATCGAGGCTGGCATCGAAAAAGGATGGAGCTTCAAAAAGATTGCTGACGAACTTGGCAAGAGCCCTTCCTCTGTTTCCAGGGAAGTTCGACGCCATCTGATCTTTTCCCCTCACTATTACGATGACCGCAGCCGCAGGAAAACCGAGTGCATTTATTTTTCTTCCTGCTCCAAACAGGGCGTCTGCGGTAATCTTTCCTGCTCCTCTCTTTGCTCTAAGTGTCGAAGCAGGAAATGCGCTTCTTTCTGTCCTTCTTTTACGACTGCTAAATGCGAGCTCTTAAATAAACCTCCTTATGTCTGTAACGCTTGTCCTAAGCTGCGCCGTTGTTCCCATGATTTCTTTTTCTACCGCGCCAAACATTCCCATGATACCTCTTTGGAACTCCGTTCTTCCTCCCGCAGCGGCATCAATCTCTCCCCTGAAGAACTTGATTAGCTCGACAGGCTTGTTTCCCCACTTATAAAAAAGGGCCAGCCGCTTTCTCATATCTTTCTTTCTCACATGGAAGATATTCCCTGCTGTCAGCGTACTCTTTATTCCTACGTGGATAAGCAATATCTTTCTGTTATCAACCTTGATCTTCCCAGAAAAGTCCGCTACAAAAAACGTAAAAAGAAACAGCTTGATACACCAAATCCGGTCCTGTCCTCCTTACTCTGTTCTTTCGGAACTGTTCTCTGATGCTTCTTTTTCTCTTGCCTGGTGACCGCAGGAAATATGTTCAGGATGTTTTTGATCTCCTGCTGTCTGAACTTGGCCCACAGACTTATTCACAGCTGTTTCCGATAATACTAACAGACAACGGGAGTTCTTTCCTGGATCCTTCATTATTTGAGATGCCGCACCGGCAGGATGTCCTTACAAAGGTCTTTTACTGCGACCCCATGTCCTCCTGGCAGAAAGGACGCCTGGAAAAGAATCATGAGTTTATACGTTATATCCTCCCAAAAGGAACTTCTTTTGACTCTCTTACTGAACAGAAAGTAAACCTTATGATGAATCACATCAACAGTACGGCAAGAGCCAGCCTGAATGGCTGCACTCCATTCCAGCTGGCTCTTCTTCTTCTGCTTGATGCAAAACTGATGAGTCTCATGGATCTTCGATCAGTTCCCGCTGACCAGATCCACCTCAAGCCTGATCTTATAAAATAACAAACACCTAAATATAATGCCTGAGAGAAGCAGATTTGATCTCTCCAGACGGGTTGCATTTAGTCCTGCAAGATTCATGCCAGCCGTCTTATTTTGATGTTAAAAAGCTTCTGATTTTCATCTGCCTGCATTTAAAGTATAACCTATTTCTCCTGCAACTTCTATCTGATAATTGCATTTACTCTCTCAAAATGCCTTATATTTAACGCGATATACCCAGGTTGCAATAACTCTTGCATTCAACCCTGGATTTATTCTATGTATTTGCTGGTTTTCCAGAGTTGTCATTGACACTTCAGGAATTATACAGACAAAAAGGATGTGCCTCAGTCATGTGGATGGAAAAACACGAAATTTACTTGCAAGCTGCATAAAAACTGCCAGGCAGATAAATTTCTGCTGGCAGGAAAAATTTATATTTTTTCAATTGTCTATTTGACGGGGAGCAGTTCACAACCGGTGTGACAGCCCCAAATATTTTATATCTATACAACATACATCCTATGAAAGCAGTTCAATGATGCCATCTGCCATAGAATTTAAAATAATACAGCATGATGTGGCACCTGCATCTAGCACTCCGCGAGAGCGTTCTCCCAGACGACTGGAACGCCCAAACTTGGCAACCATATCTTTTGTAGAATCGCGTCCTTTATCCGCCGCTGCTTTCATATTTTCTAATGCATCTTTAAAAGATATTCCGGAATTAATTCCATCTTTCAAAGCATCTACTGACGGAGAAAGTGTGTCAACCAGAGTTTTGTCCCCTACTCTGGCATCCACGATTCCACAAAGTCCTTCAAGTCCCGCTTCAAGCATTTTTGCAAAATCTTCTAGTCCGATATTCTCCAGATCTTCACCTACTTCTGCCATATCCATCAGAATTGTTCCATAAATAGGACCCATGGAACCACCAATTTCATTCAGAAGAATCATTCCAAGTTCATCGAGACCTTCTGTAAAGCCAATTTCTTTATCTGCAAAACGTGTTTCAAAAACAGTAAATCCTTTGTTCATGTTCATTCCATGATCGCCATCTCCTATAAGCCATCAACCTCTCCCAGTATTAAGCCCTTATTATCCTGAATTCCTTTTACCATTTTAATTAATACAGATTTTCCATCAGTTATTTTTAAATGTATCTCATACTTAGTTTC
>ENA-OQMZ01000127-OQMZ01000127.1-human-gut-metagenome-genome-assembly--contig:-NODE-127-length-31339-cov-1.863578_pt1 | contig 31339 bp, 34 predicted proteins | sample MGYA00242621_ERZ504862 | MGnify/ENA primary metagenome ERZ504862 (study PRJEB26092, sample SAMD00036393) | human gut metagenome | host: Homo sapiens | study: EMG produced TPA metagenomics assembly of...
GTCAAGGCAACCAAACAGATTGCACATTAAAAAACTTTTTAGTTTCTAATAAATAGAAAAAACTTTTAAATTTATAAAATTTAAAAACATAAAATTGAATTATACATAAATCATTGAATTCTAAGAGCGAATTATTCTGTTCTCGAGCTAGAAAGCGCAAAGGAGACATTCCGACTATTTTACTAAAAGAGGCATAAAAAGCACTTCTAGAGGCAAAGCCACATCGCTGTGGGAGTTCTTCTAATGAACATTTCCCAGCATGGAGTAACTCTTTGGCATATTCCACACGGTAAGTATTCAGCAACTCCTTCAAATTGCAGTTGAAATACTTGTTTACCACATTCGACAGGTAAGTTTGGTTGGTGTCTATCATAACGCTAAACTTTTTCAAAGAAAGCTCCGAATCCAAAAAAACTTGCTTTATTTCAAGGTTATACAATATACATTTATATAGGGCACAATCCACCTTTCTCCCTTCAGTCCCCTTATTGGCGAACTGTAGTTCCCACTGGCGTTCAGCAGCCTTAAGAAGCAGGCTTTTCTGCCTATTCGAAGTAGCAGTCCGTCTGTGTCGTCTCAAGAATAGATAGTCCATATTTTTATTTACTTTTAATCTTCGCTTTAACATCTTCACAACCATACATTATTATATGGCGTGTCATCAGTTATACGATAGATCTCTTATTAAGAGATATATAATAGATCTATAACACATTATAAATCAAACAAAATACATTCACACAAGAATACTTTGAAAGACTAAATCATGTATTCAGAAAACGTTTTTTTTTGAATCAATTATTAAATTTCCTTGCTAAATTGTTCTAATTCTCAAAACTTTGCTTAAATTTGCGACAAATATATATCTCTTAATAAGAGATATATAATATTCCAACTTTAGTATTTTTTCTATAAAGTTCTTGTAATAAGAGTATTATCTCCAAAATCAAAGAATAAAACCCAAGTAAACTTTGCCTTTTCTTTTATTCAAGTTTGTCTACTAAAAAATAGTTGTATCAGCTATAAATTCACATAAAAAAACAAACCTAATGACAATTGTCATTATTAACGGAAAAATATTGAATATTTGGAAGCTGATATTTTTTTCATAACAAATAGGTGGACAAAAACAGCATAATGGTTTATGGCAATTGTTTCAAAATCTATCTGTAATCCGATTCTCCTTTACTATAAGGTATCTTCTGACAAAAGATAACAATAAAAAGAGATCATAGGCTGTGCCGACCTTGCAACAAACATATTCAACTCAGCCACATCAGAAAGTGCTATCATCTTTAGAGAGAACAAACACACATTTATTAAAAAAATACTAGACACACTGATCCCGTCAAATGGAGGATACCTTGTGATATGATATCCTCTTTTTGACAAGAAACAATATCTTTACCCTATTATCACAAGAATTCCCTCAGCACCACCATATTCGCTTTGTCTATCACGGTGGTATCCAATGCTGCCAGATAAATCAAAGTCGTTTTTTCCGAATCATGTCCCATCCCTTCACTTATCACAGAAAGAGGAATATGTTTGCCTCTGGCAACACTGGCCCATGAATGGCGCGCCACATACATAGTCAAAGGATGAACAAGCCCCAACTTTTTCCCTATTTCTTTTAGCCTTCTGTTCACCAAACAAATTGAATTTTTATATTGCAATCTTTCATCTTTCCTGATATGAATTATAATAGGAAGAAGATAAGTCGAATAGTTTCCGGGATATTTATCCACTATATCCTGCATGCATTTCTCCCATCTGATGGAAAGCAACTGACCGGTTTTCTTTCTTCTATAAGTCAGCATACCATTATTTAAATCTGTTTTTTTAAGAAAAGCCATGTCCACAAATGACATTCCCCGGGTATAAAAGCTGAACATAAACATATCACGCGCAAACTCCATTGACTGAGAGTGACTTAAATCCATCTCCTTCAGTTGTCTGATTACTTTAAAAGAAATGGCCCGCTTCACCGTTTTTTCCACTCCCGTATAGACGTGCTTAAAAGGAAAACGCTGTCTGATCACCCCTTTATCTACTGCACGATTATACGTTGCACGCAAAATACGCATATAAAAAGAAACGGTGTTCATACTTGCTCCCTGCTCCTTTAAATAAGTTTCATACCCCATCATCAACTCGGCATCCATATTGCTCAACAGAACATCCTTGCCATCCATAAATTTCATAAAACTGTTCAGTGTAGCTCTATACGTCTCACTGGTACGCAATTTTCCCGATTGTCTCAGACTGGCAATATTCACTTGCATAAAGGAAGACAGTGTCTTCTTACCTGAAAAGGATAATCTTTTACTTCTTACTCTAGTTGATTCCACCATAATACTTGTTTTTAAGTTGATTCTTTTTTTCTGTAAAAACCTCAAGCCAAGATAAACGATTATTCCCAGCGGTCCTTTATAAGGTATGCAATAGGAGATTGTTCAAAGAAACAGGAATTTTTCACTGCATTTAAAAACAAAAACGCATGTTTATTCCTTTTAAAGAATTATATTTGTAGAAGAAAGCCACAAACCTGTGTCTATGATGAAAAGAATAGAATTCATATATTTATTGACCGGTTTCTGTACAATCTGCTCGTGTACCTCGAAAGCAAATAGCGAAATTAAGGAAGTGATAACAGAGGTACACAATACTGTGACAGAAGCCATCACCGAGATTGTAGAAAAAGATATCAAACCCGAAGACATCAGGCTTGACAAGGAACTGCTGTATGATAAACATACTTTGAAGGATACCTATCCTTATAAAGACACCACCCGCCATTTCCAATGGGAGAAAATAAAGGAGCGGCTAGCATTGTTGGAGAATATTCGAAAAAAGCCGGCACAATGGTGCATCTTACAGAATTATAAAAACCGGAACGGAGAAGCGCCTTTAGTGAAAAGTTTTAAAAGGGATGCATACAAACGGATAGCCGACACATTGGGAGTGGAACGCTATCAGGAATTCCCCTTTTCCTAACAGATGACACCCTTACTGCCGAACGCTACGGACTGGATGGACTTCTTACCCGTCACCTAGGTGAGGAAGGAAAGTTCACCAAAGTAGAACCTGTCTTTATAGGTGGCGAATGGTATGCTCCGACAAAATATATAAAACTGATTCCCGACAGCGTAGTGTTCAACAAAGCTATTTTTATAGACCGCCATAATCAGAATATAACTACTTTGGAACGGAAAGAAAAGGGCTACTGGCTGATACGTAGCATGAATCCTGCTACAACAGGACAACATCGTCCTCCATACGCCCAAGAAACTCCATTGGGTATGTTCGTTCTGCAAGAGAAAAAGACCAAGATGATTTTTCTAAAAGACGGTTCTGCCGCCACCGGTGGTTTTGCACCTTACGCCAGCCGTTTCAATAATGGTGGTTATATTCACGGAGTACCCACCAATGCACCGGCAACAGATCATAGAATACAGTTATACGTTGGGTACCATCCCCCGCTCACATATGTGTGTAAGAAATGCCACCTCTCATGCCAAGTTTATTTTCGAATGGGCACCTGTTAATGAGACGATTATATTTGTTTTGGAATAGAAATGTGCGTAACTTTGCACCCGTTATCCAGTTTTTCCATACGTATGCAGAAAGCTTTTTTACTCCTGTTCCTATTCCTCTTTCCGTCGAGCAATGTATCGACCCGGACGGCTACACCCGAAAAGAAAGTTGCTACATCTGTCCCTGCACCTCAAAAAATGGACGGCGAACAATTATTCGAAGATATGCAATTGGGAGGGGTGGTCAATTTCCTGGCATTCCGACAGGCTGTGGCAGGATACAACTTGATTAAACAAAAAAGCAAATCCATACTGACATTGATTGATTTCACCAAACCCTCTACCGAAAAACGTTTGTTTGTCTTTGACATGGAACAGAAAAAGATGCTATACTCATCAGTGGTCTCTCATGGGAAAAACAGCGGCGAGAACTATGCTACCTCTTTCTCCAACGAAGTCGGCTCTTATAAAAGTTCCCTCGGCTTCTATCTTACCGGAAACACTTATCAAGGCAGAAACGGATACTCCTTTTATTAGACGGGCTGGAAAAAGGAATCAATGACCGGGCCCGTGAACGTGCCATCGTAGTTCATGGCGCCGCATACGCCAACCCTTCCGTCTGCAAATCAGGCAGACTGGGACGAAGCTTCGGTTGTCCGGCTTTACCACAGGCACTGACCAAACCTATTATCAATACGATAAAAGGGGGAAGCGTACTCTTTATCTATGCCAATAATAAGAGTATATGGCTAAAGCTCTATTTGCCTAACCTAGACATCACAAGAATTATTTACTGAAGCATGTGAAAGTGAGCAAACCGTTTCAGTTCATTTATAGTTTCTCCTCAAGCGGTTCCTTCATTATTTCTTAGTTATTTTCTTTTCTTCTGATTTCAAACGCGTTCCACTTTCTTTAAATCTTCGCCTGCAGGCAATTGTTCCGGATAGATTCCTCGGCTTACCATCATAGTAGTTTTGAGCAAAAGCTATAGCCGGTTTACGCGCATCACCGTTTTGAGCAGTCAAATAACAGGCATAACGGGTAAAATAGATATCATCTATCTCTCTTTCTGCACCAGCCCCCACAGAAACCATTTTGCTGACATCAGCAATGGTAGGCCACATATTCCCCCCTCTTATTACTTGTTATTACGTCAATGCCTTCCTTCTACTACAGAATTCACACTGCATATTTGCACAAATATAACCTTTTATTATCAGATCCGACCAACAAAACTCTTTTTCCTAACTATTTCGATTCTTATATTATCCGTTTCTTCTAGAACAGACTTATTCCAAGAGTTATTTTACATTTCATTAGTATCCATTTCAAAGCATATTTAAATCCATAAAAAACATTTTTCTTTATATACCCGACAAATAGCAAACTACCAAACGTCTTTTTTACTCTTTTTGATATTCTTTAAACTCACGAGAATCGCTTAAACGCTTCCTTCTCGTCCCGTTCATCGAAATAATCAAATGAGAGAGTAGTTTGCCCTTAAAATCATTTCATACTATTTTGCTATCGTGTTCAAACAAAGATTGGAAATAAAAATAAGAGAATTGAATCTTTTCTAATTCAAAAACGAATAAATTGACTACTTTTGTCCGAGTTATTACTAATAAAACTAGCGATATGGTTCTGAACTACATTTGGATAGCCTTTTTTTCTGATAGCCTTCGTAGTAGCGTTGATGCGACTCGTTTTCCTTGGCGACACACAAGTGTTTCCCGAAATTATCAACTCTACTTTCAATTCCTCCAAAACCGCTTTTGAGATTTCATTGGGACTGACCGGTGTCCTTTCTCTTTGGCTGGGTATCATGAGAATAGGTGAACAGGGCGGAGTCATCACTCTGTTTTCCCGATTGCTGGGACCTCTGTTCAGCAAACTTTTTCCCGATATTCCCAAAGGACATCCAGTAACAGGCAGTATCTTTATGAACCTGGCGGCCAATATGCTGGGGCTGGATAATGCCGCCACTCCCTTAGGACTGAAAGCAATGGAGGGCCTGCAAGAATTGAACCCCAAGAAAGATACTGCCAGCAATCCCATGATCATGTTTCTGGTACTGAATACATCAGGGCTTACACTGATTCCTATCAGCATCATGGTATATCGTGCACAGCTGGGAGCAACCCAACCTACAGATATATTTGTACCCATCCTGCTGGCAACCTTCTTCTCCACTTTGGCAGGCATTGTAGCAGTAAGTATTTATCAGAGAATCAATCTGTTTAACCGCACTATCCTCCTCTTTTTAGGAGGAATGAGTTTGCTGGTAGCAGGAATTATTTATTTCTTCAATACCTTGTCACGAGATCAGATAGATATTTACTCCACCACTTTCGCCAATGTTTTCCTATTCCTTATCATCATCGGCTTTATTGTGGCAGGGATCAGAAAAAGAATCAATGTCTATGACTCCTTTGTCGAAGGGGCCAAAGAAGGATTCAGCACCGCCGTGCGCATCATTCCTTATCTGGTAGCCATACTGGTAGGTATCGGAGTCTTCCGCGCATCGGGTGCGATGGACTATTTGATTGACGGTATCGGCAACGCCGTAAAGCTATGCGGTATCGACAGTGATTTCGTAGGAGCGCTCCCTACGGCGCTGATGAAACCTTTGAGCGGAAGGCGGGACAGCGAGTTGATGTAGATGCCATGACCACATACGGTCCCGATTCTTTGTAGGCCGACTGTCCTGTATCTTCCAAGGCTCCACAGACACCACCTTTTATATTCTGGCGGTATATTTCGGCAGCGTAGGAATAGTGAGGACACGCCACGCCGTTCCTTGCGGACTGCTAGCCGATGCGGCAGGGGTCATTGCAGCTATTCTTATCTGTTATCTTTTCTTCGGCTGAAATACTTTCCTTATCTTTGTACATTATAAAAAAATAAATCAGCCTATGATAAGTTATCAAACCGAAGGGGTAAAAATGCCCGATATCAAAAAGAAAAAAACCACCGGATGGATTAAAGAAGTAGCCGCCTGCTATGGAAAAAGAGTGGGAGAAATCGCTACATCTTCTGTTCGGACGATAAAAATTCTGGAAGTGAACCGACAGTATCTGCAACATGATTATTACACGGATATCATCACTTTCGACTATTGTGAAGGCGACCGTATTTCCGGCGACTTATTCATCAGCTTGGATACTGTCCGCAGCAATGCAGAACAATTTGAGCAACCCTACGACCGCGAGCTTCACCGGGTGATTATTCATGGTATCCTGCACTTGTGCGGCATCAACGACAAAGGCCCCGGTGAACGGGAGATTATGGAAGCCGCCGAAAACAAAGCGCTGGCATTGATTTCCCTATAACAGGACATACAAGGCAGAACAACCTATAAAAGCTACGGGCATAGTTCGCAAGAATGATTGCCCGTAACCTTTTAAAGACATGCCCATAATTAGGAAAACTTTCCGCCGGACGGATAAAAAACGTCGAAAGCTGTACATACACAGCTACATTTCTTCCCTTATCTTCTTGCTTTTTCGGATTAATTGCTTTATTTTGTGAATTGAAAAACAGATAAACACAAAATATATGGAAGCTAACGTATATTTTTTCGCTGCATTAGTAAGTACGGGAATCTTTCTTCTGCAATTCATCTTATCCATCTTTTTCGGCAGTATGGACACCGACATAGACGTTAATGCCGATGCAACGCCGATATAGACATGAGCAGCGTACTCTCCTTCAAAGGACTGATTCATTTCTGCATGGGTTTCGGTTGGTTCATGTATTTATGCCAGCTCCCTACATTGTCTTACATTACCTGGGCGCGTGATAAGCGGCAGCTTTTTTGTCTTCGTCCTAGCTTGGATTTATAAACTCTGCTATAAGCTGAAACAAGAAAACAAGCCCGAACAGGGAGAAGAATTAATAGGCAGGAAATGCGAAATATATACCCGCTGCCAAGAACAAGAACAGGCAGGAACAAACTATGTGGTCTATATCGCCATCAATGGCGCACAAAGAGAACTTACCGTGCGGAGCATACAGGGTAAAAGCTACCGGGAAGGCGATATCCTCACACTGAAGGATTACAAGGAAGGAATCTATTATATTGATTAAATAAACCCTAAAAACGCAATCATTTATGGATGAGCAGATTCTCATTTATGCAGCTATTCTGGTAGCTGTCATCGTCCTGACCATCGTCGGGATTTTAAGTCGTTACCGCAAGTGCAAGAGCGACGAGGTATTGGTAGTATATGGTAAGACCGGCGACAAGAAATCGGCTAAACTGTATCACGGAGGAGCCGCTTTTGTATGGCCCATTATCCAGGGATACTCTTTCCTGAACATGAAACCCATGCAGATTGACTGCAAACTGACCGGTGCCATTTCCAAACAAAACATCCGCGTAGATGTGCCCACTACCATCACTGTGGCCGTAAGCACAGAGCCCGAAGTTATGCAGAATGCAGCCGAACGCTTACTGGGACTGAATATCGAAGCACAACAGGAACTGATTAAAGACGTTGTTTACGGACAAATGCGTCTGGTCATTGCCGACATGACCATCGAACAACTGAACAGTGATCGTGATACATTCCTTGAGAACTGCCGCAAGAACATCGACTCCGAATTGAAGAAATTCGGTCTTTACCTGATGAACATCAACATCAGCGATATCCGCGATGAAGCCGATTATATCGTCAATCTGGGAAAAGAAGCCGAAGCGAAAGCCAAGAACGAAGCCTTGGCTAACATTGAAGAACAACAGAAACTGGGTGCCATCAAGATTGCGGAACAACAAAAAGAACGTGCCACCAAAGTAGCGGAAACCAACCGCGACAAGAACACTCAACTGGCCGATACGCAACGTGACGAGGAAATTAAAGTAGCCATAGCCGACAAGGAACGTGAATCGAAAGTAGCAGAAGAAAATGCCGAAAAAGAATCACGTATCGCCAAAGCCAGCGCCTCTATGGAGGTGAACAAGGAACAGGCGCGTACCGAACAGGAAAGCCGTACGGCAGAGCTCCAATCCGATATGGAAATAAAGCAGGCGGAAGCACAAAAGAAATCGGCCATCGGGCAAAATAACGCTGCCAAAGAGGTTGCCGAAAGCAATGCGGAACTGGAAGTTACCAAGCGGAAGCCTCTAGAAAAGCCGGTGAAGCACAAGCCCGGACACAAGCTGCCGTCCTCACCGCACAGGAAAACGCACAGCGTGAAATAGAAGAAGCGAAAGCCCGCAAAGTGGAACAGGCCTTGAAAGCGGATAAGATTGTTCCTGCCGAAATAGCCAAACAGCAGGCCATCTTGGATGCGGACGCATTGGCCGAGCAAATAAAACGTAAGGCAAATGCAGAAGCGGAAGCTATCCTGGCCAAAGCACAGGCGGAAGCCAAGGCCATCCAGATGAAACTGGAAGCAGAAGCGGAAGGCAAGAAGAAATCCTTGCTGGCCGAAGCGGAAGGTTTCGAGGCCATGGTGAAGGCTGCCGAGCGCAATCCCGAAATCGCCATCCAATACAAGATGGTTGACCAATGGAAGGAAATCGCTTCGGAACAGGTTAAGGCATTTGAACATATCCAACTGGGAAATGTTACTGTATTTGACGGTGGCAACGGCACAACGTCCAATTTCTTGCAGAATGTGGTCAGCAAAGTGGCTCCCGCACTGGGTATTCTAGACAAGCTTCCCATTCATGATACCTATCAGAACATTGTCAATCCTTCCTCGAAAGGAAATGCACAGAATAAACCTGAGAAAGAGGATTTTGAACCGGTAGACAAGGACGGAAAGAAACGCCCGACCGACACCCCTCCTGCTCCGGACAAGAAATAACAGGAAATAGTTTACTTTAAGAATAGCGTTTGTATGATGTGGCGGCAGAAACAGATTTCTGCCGCCACACATTCTTTTTAACCGTATTATCACCGCTTTACAGAGTAAAATTCGTAATTTTGCAATCGGTAAAAAGAAATAAATCAATGGATTTTAAGTACGACGTTATTGTAATAGGCGCCGGACACGCAGGCTGTGAAGCAGCCGCGGCCGCAGCCAATATGGGTTCGAAGACCTGCCTGATTACCATGGATATGAACAAAATCGGGCAAATGAGTTGTAACCCTGCCGTAGGTGGCATCGCCAAGGGACAAATCGTAAGAGAGATAGACGCATTAGGTGGCTACATGGGACTGGTTACAGACCGTACAGCCATACAGTTCCGTATGCTCAACCGCTCCAAAGGTCCCGCTATGTGGAGCCCCCGCGCCCAATGTGACCGCGGCAAGTTTATCTGGGCATGGCGCGAGATTCTGGAGAATACTCCCAATCTGCACATTTGGCAAGATACCGTAGAAGAACTAATCGTGGAAAACGGCGAAGCGACCGGAGTCATGACTTGCTGGGGAGTGACTTTCCATGCTAAATGTATCGTGCTCACCGCAGGAACCTTCCTGAACGGACTGATGCACATCGGGCATAAACAACTGGCAGGAGGACGCATGGCCGAACCTGCCTCCTACCATCTGACCGAATCAATCACCCGCCAGGGAATCACCGCCGGACGCATGAAGACCGGTACGCCTGTCCGCATAGACGGGCGCAGCGTACACTACGACCTGATGGAAACACAGGACGGAGAAAACGACTTCCATCGCTTTTCGTTCATGAGCGAACCGCGCAAACTGAAACAACTGCAATGCTGGACCTGCTTTACCAACGAAGAGGTACACGAGATACTACGGAAAGGTCTGCCCGACTCTCCCCTTTTCAACGGACAAATCCAAAGCATCGGACCGCGTTATTGTCCCAGTATAGAAACCAAAATCGTAACCTTCCCCGACAAGCCGCAACATCAGCTTTTCCTGGAACCCGAAGGAGAAACCACACAGGAACTTTACCTGAACGGGTTCTCTTCTTCACTGCCCATGGACATACAGTTGGCGGCATTGAAGAAAGTACCCGCATTTAAGGACTTGGTAGTCTATCGTCCGGGATACGCCATCGAATATGATTACTTCGACCCCACCCAACTGAAACATACGTTGGAATCGAAAATAATCAAGAACCTGTTCCTTGCCGGACAAGTAAACGGAACTACCGGTTACGAAGAAGCAGGCGGACAGGGAATCATTGCCGGCATCAACGCACACATCAATTGCCACGGTGGCGAACCGTTCACACTGGGACGGGACGAGGCCTACATCGGTGTCTTGATTGACGATCTGGTTACAAAAGGTGTGGACGAACCTTATCGTATGTTCACCTCCCGTGCCGAATACCGCATCCTGCTCCGACAAGACGATGCAGATATGCGCCTTACCGAACGCGCCTACAAGCTGGGACTGGTAAAACAAGACCGTTACGAACATCTTTGCAGCAAACGGGAAGCCGTGAGCCGAATCATCGACTTTGCCAAAACCTTCTCCATCAAAGCCGCATTAATCAATGATGCTTTGGAAGTTTAGGTACTGCCCGTCTGACACACGGCTGCAAACTAATCGACCTGCTGAACCGTCCGCAGATTACTATCGAAAATATAGCCGGGCACATTCCGGCTTTCAAAGCCCTGCTGGACCAAATCACCGACCGTAAAGAAGAAGTGATTGAAGCCGCCGAAGTGCTGATCAAATACCAAGGATACATTGACCGCGAACGAATGATCGCCGACAAGATACATCGCCTGGAAGCCATCCGCATCAAAGGCAAGTTCGACTACAACTCATTGAACTCGCTCTCTACCGAAGCCCGGCAGAAACTGATGAAGATAGATCCCGAGACTTTGGCGCAAGCAGCCGCATACCGGGCATCTCTCCTAGCGACATCAATGTCTTACTAGTCCTGCTGGGACGGTGAAACAAGGTATGTTTCACGTGAAACAAGTAATTTAATAGACTAACAATAAAATACTGGTTATGAGCAAAGAAACGCTTAAAGCAAACTTAAGAGAAATTCCAGATTTCCCCATTCCGGGAATTCTGTTTTACGATGTGACAACCCTGTTCAAAAACCCCGAATGCTTGCAGGAAATACTAGATACTCTATACGAGATGTACAAGGACAAAGGCATCACCAAAGTAGTAGGAATTGAATCGCGTGGCTTCATTATGGGTGGTGCGCTGGCGGCACGGTTAGGTGCCGGATTCGTGATGGCACGCAAGCCGGGCAAACTTCCCGCAGAAGTAGTAGAGGAAACATACGCAAAAGAGTATGGAACCGACACCATTCAGATACATAAAGACGCCATCGATGAGAACGACGTGGTTCTGCTGCACGATGATTTATTGGCTACCGGCGGAACCATGGCGGCCACTCATCGCTTGGTACAAAGATGTGGCGCCAAAAAGATTTTCATCAATTTCATTATCGAACTGGGAGGTCTGAACGGCAGAAAGGCATTCCCCGAAGATATCACGGTGGATACACTGCTTACTTTATAGTGTCACACAACATGTCCATCAAAACGGGCCCATCATCGTTCACAATAAAAAGAGATCTATGGAATGAGATGGACGATGAAACCGAAAGATATATATCTTCAGGCTGTAAGATATATAATGTTACAGCTTGAAGATATATAATGTTACAACCGAAAGATATAGGATGTTGCGGCTGCAACATCAACTCAAGAAACAGTTCTGCCAACCGGCAATATTCAATAAGCATGTATGGAAAAAGAAGAGATTACAACCAATGATTATCTGAAAGGAATTGTACTAAACCTGCCCGACAGCCCCGGCATTTACCAATACTTGAACTCCGAAGGAACCATTATCTACGTTGGAAAGGCAAAAAACCTGAAGCGCAGAGTCTCTTCTTATTTTAATAGAGAACACCCCAACGGCAAGACACGATTACTGGTCAGCAAAATTGCAGATATCCGTTATATCGTGGTAAAAACAGAAGAAGACGCTCTTTTACTCGAAAACAACCTGATAAAGAAATACAAGCCACGTTACAATGTATTGCTGAAAGATGACAAGACTTACCCCTCTATTTGTGTAAGCAACGAATATTTCCCACGTATCTTCAAAACCCGGCAAGTCATCCGCAACGGGTCCTCTTATTATGGTCCGTACAGTCACATGCCCTCCATGCTTGCCGTGATGGACTTGATCAAAAAGCTCTACCCCATCCGTACCTGCAAACTCAATCTAAGTCCCGAAAACATTCGCGCCGGCAAGTTCAACGTATGTCTGGAATATCACATAAAGAACTGCAAAGGGCCCTGCATCGGGCAGCAGTCACACGAGGAATACATGAAGAATATCGGTGAAATCAAAAATATTCTGAAAGGAGATACCCAGATTGTAAGTGACCTGCTGATGGAAGAGATGCAAGCGCTTGCTGCCGAAATGAAATTTGAGGAAGCACAGAAAATAAAAGAGAAATATGACTTGATAGAAACTATCGTTCCAAGAGCGAAGTCGTTAATTCCATCATTCATAATGTGGATGTGTTCTCCATTGAAATGGAAGAAAATTCAGCCTATATCAACTATCTGCATATCACAAACGGATGCATCAACCAAGCCTTCACCTTCGAATACAAGAAAACGTCTGAACGAAACGAAAGAAGAACTTCTACAATTGGGCATTATTGAGATGCGTGAACGATATAAGAGCACTTCCCGCGAAATCATCGTACCTTTTGAACTGGATATGGAGATGAACAATGTATCCTTTACCGTTCCCCAACGAGGAGAAAAGAAGCATTTGCTGGATCTTTCCGTAATGAACGTGAAACAGTATAAAGTGGACCGCTTGAAACAGGCGGAAAAGTTGAATCCTGAACAAAGAAGCGTCCGTCTGATGAAAGAAATCCAGGAGCAGCTGCACATGAAAAAACTACCGAACCACATCGAATGTTTCGATAATTCCAATATTCAAGGCTCGGACGCGGTGGCCGCCTGCGTCGTTTTCAAAAAGGCGAAACCAAGCAAGAAGGAGTACCGGAAATACATCATCAAGACTGTGACCGGACCCGACGATTACGCTCGATGAAAGAGGTGGTACGCCGCCGGTATAGCCGTGCCATAGAGGAAGGTTCCCCCCTGCCCGACCTCATCATTACCGACGGTGGAAAGGGGCAAATGGAAGTGGTGAGAGAAGTGATAGAGGACGAACTTCATCTGGATATCCCCATAGCCGGACTGGCCAAAGACCGCAAGCACCGTACCTCGGAATTGTTATACGGATTCCCTCCGCTGACCATCGGTGTGAAGCAAAGCACTCCCTTGTTCCATCTGTTGGAAAACATACAGAACGAGGTACACCGCTTCGCCATCACCTTTCACCGGGACAAACGAAGCAAGAGTCAGGTGGCGTCCGCTTTGGACAATATCAAGGGAATAGGCGAAAAAAGAAAGACCGCCCTGCTGAAAACATTCAAAAGCGTCAGCCGCATCAAGCAAGCCTCACTGGAAGAGATTGCAGCCGTGGTAGGTGAAGCAGCCGCTAAAAATATCAAAGAAAATCTCACAGAATAAAAGGGATTTCCTACCTTTGCATACATCTACTACAGGGACATGCTCTGCCTCGTATCAGTCCAGGCAAGAAGCCGGCAACATATTGTCCATTGTAGAAGCGGAGACATTACCGATAAACAACTAGAATTTTTCTAACAAGAAATTAAAGAATATAAATATGAGAGTAGTTATTCAACGAGTAAGCCACGCCTCTGTTACCATAGAAGGCGTATGCAAATCGGCGATAAAAGAAGGATTCATGATATTGGTTGGCATTGAAGAAGCTGATACACAAGAAGATGCCGACTGGTTATGCAAAAAAATAATAGGACTGAGAGTCTTTGACGATGAAAATGGAGTCATGAATAAATCTATCCTAGAGGTAGGAGGCAACATATTGGTGATCAGCCAATTCACACTACACGCATCTACCAAAAAAGGCAACCGTCCCTCCTATACTCCGTGCTGCAAAGCACGATGTTAGCCATCCCCCTCTACAATTATTTCTGCCAAGAACTGAGCATCGGTCTGGGCAAAGAAGTAGGAACCGGAGAATTCGGAGCAGACATGAAAGTTGAACTTCTGAACAACGGTCCTGTTACTATATGTATGGACACCAAAAACAAGGAATAATGACACTGGAAGAAGCACAAAAAGAAGTGGACCGCTGGATTAAAACGTATGGTGTACGTTACTTCAGCGAACTGACCAATATGGTTGTTCTGACCGAGGAAGTAGGCGAACTGGCACGTGTGATGGCACGCAAATACGGAGATCAGTCTTTCAAGCAAGGAGAGAAAGACAACCTTGCCGATGAAATGGCAGATGTATGTGGGTCCTTATCTGTCTAGCCAACCAGACCGGAGTAAACCTGACCGAAGCCTTCCGTCAAAACTTGGAGAAGAAAACAAATAGAGATAAAGACAGACATAAAAACAATCCCAAATTATAAAGAATTATGGAACATAATCACGAATTCGAAGGTGGACATGAACATCGTCATGACCACGATCATGGACCTGAGCACAGCAAGTACGAAGAAGCACTTGCCAAGTATAACATCCGTTTGCACGATGAGGATGTAAAAGCGAAAACTGCCCTACTCATCGAAAAACATGTAGCAGAAAACAATACACCGGACGTAAAGAAATTCCTGTTCCATTGCATTGACCTAACCACTTTAAAGTGTACTGATTCAGATGAAAGTGTAATGAAATTCACCGGAAAAGTAAATGAATTTGTTGACAAGTACCCCGATCTGGACAATGTAGCCGCAATCTGTGTATATCCTAATATGGCAGAAGTAGTCAACGACACCTTGGAAGCAGATCATGTAAACATAGCCTGTGTATCGGGCGGGTTTCCCCTCCTCGCAAACCTTTACCGAAGTAAAGGTAGCCGAAACAGCCATGGCTCTCCATACCGGAGCTGATGAGATAGATATCGTTATCCCGGTAGGCAAGTTCCTGAGTGGGGATTACGAAGGAATGTGTGATGAAATAGAAGAATTAAAAGCTGTATGTGGTGAGCATCACCTGAAAGTGATCTTGGAAACCGGAGCACTGGGAAGCGCATCCAACATCAAAAAAGCGTCCATTCTATCGATGTATTCCGGAGCCGATTTCATCAAAACCTCTACCGGAAAGGAAAACCCCGCCGCTACTCCTGAAGCTGCCTTGGTGATGTGCGAGGCTATCAAAGAATACTATATGACAACAGGCCGCAAAGTAGGATTCAAACCCGCCGGAGGAATTAATACCGTACACGATGCTTTGGTTTACTATACCATTGTAAAAGAAGTGTTAGGTGAAGAATGGCTGACAAACGAGTTATTCCGCTTAGGAACAAGCCGCTTGGCCAATCTGCTTCTCTCAGAAATTGTAGGTCAAGAAACCAAGTTCTTCTAAACAAAGAACTGTTTCACTATTTAAATAACAACCACATTTAAAGTGACCGGAATGAGCCTTATCTATTCCGGTTATTTTAAAGGTAAACCTTCTACCAAAGAAAGGCGTACCTCAAAAAGTTCGGGCGTGATCCTTATTGTATAAAGGACTACGCCCGAACTTTTTGAAGTACATATCTTCAACAATCGTACTATTTATCTCTTTCAATCACATAATCAATATAAGCAGTCAAAGCATCTTTTACAGCTTGACCGGCTGATTGTGGAAGTAAAGCCAACGCTTTATTACGATAATCCACCATTGCCTGCCTGGCATACTCTATCCCTCCCTTCACCTTAGTATATTCGATGAAACGGGCAATATCTTCATCCGAAGCGTCTAATGCCCGGATACGTAGCGCCAGTTTCCGCATCTCCTCATCATCAAACATATTCAACACATACAAAGCCGGCAATGTCAGCTTCCCTTCACGCATATCGTTCCCGGTAGGTTTACCTATCTCATCAGAAGAATAATAGTCGAAAATATCATCCTTTATCTGGAAAGCAATACCAATCATTTCGCCAAACAGACGAGCATTTTTCACCATTTCATCGGATGCATGCACCGAAATAGCCCCCGCTTCCGCACTGGCAGTAAACAATGCAGCCGTCTTTTTACGAATGACATCATAATACACTTCTTCCGAGAACTCAGAAGCATTAATATTCGCCAATTGAATAATCTCGCCTTCAGATAAGTTCTGTCCCAAACAAGCCACCAAATCTACAATTGTAATCTCGCGGGTCATGGCAGAATGCTTCAGGCTGGTTGCCAGCATATAGTCGCCTACCAGAACCGACACCTTATTATTATAGATAGCATTTACCGAAGACTGCCCACGGCGCTTGTCACTCTCATCCACCACATCATCGTGCACCAGGCTGGCCGTATGGAGCAACTCCAATGAAAGAGCCGCATGAAGCGTAGAATCATTGATTTCACCGAATAATTTAGCAATCAACAACGCCAATATGGGACGCATCATCTTGCCATTTCTCTGCTTAATATAGGATAACACCTCACTAAGTAAAGAATTGGAACTTTGGAGCGAAGAGTCAAACAACCTTCTAAATTCCTCAAACTCCTTGTCAATAGGCAATTTGATTTGCTGTAATTTGTCCATGCAGGTTAATTGTGCACAAAAGTAGTAATAAAAGACGGAATACGGTATTTTTTTTTGTACTTTTACAATGAAAAAACTAAAGATTTTTAAGAATGGACAAACTTTTTCTATTAGATGCTTATGCATTAATATACCGTGCGTATTACGCTTTCATCAAAAGCCCGCGTATTAACTCCAAGGGTTTCAACACTTCAGCCGTACTGGGATTTGTCAATACACTGGAAGAAGTCTTGAAGAAAGAAAATCCTACGCACATCGGTGTGGCATTTGATCCCGCCGGTCCCACCTTCCGGCACGAAGCCTATGAACAGTATAAGGCACAACGTGAAGAAACACCCGAAGTAATCCGTTTGTCCGTACCCATTATAAAGGATATTATACGGGCCTACCGTATTCCTATTCTGGAAGTACCGGGATACGAGGCCGACGACGTGATCGGTACACTGGCCACCGAAGCCGGCAAACGGGGGATCACTACTTATATGATGACACCGGACAAAGACTATGGCCAACTGGTGGGCGGAAATGTTTTCATGTACCGTCCCAAGCATACAGGCGGTTTTGAAGTGATGGGAATAGAAGAGGTAAAGGCAAAGTTCGATATCCAGTCACCCGCACAAGTCATTGATATGCTGGGACTGATGGGCGATAGTTCCGACAACATTCCCGGTTGTCCGGGCGTGGGCGAGAAAACAGCACAAAAGTTAATCGCGCAATATGGCAGCATCGAGAACCTCCTCTCCCACTCTGCCGAACTGAAAGGAGCCTTGAAGACCAAAGTGGAAACTAACCGGAAAATGATTGAATTCTCCAAGTTTCTGGCAACTATCAAGATTGATGTCCCCATCGCTTTGAACATGGACGAACTGAAAAGAGAAGAACCGAATGAAGAGGAACTACGGAAGATTTTTGAAGAGATGGAGTTCCGTACCCTCATCGACCGCGTTTTCAACCGAGACAAGAAATCCGCCTTCGCCGGAACATACCCCGATGCGACCGGAAACGACCCGCAAGGACGAAACCGTACACCGGGAGGAAGCGCCCGGCAGGGAAATACGCCGAACGGTTCGGGACAACTCTCCCTTTTCGGCGAACCAGCTTCGAACGGTGAATCACCCGCTTCCCCATCTTCTCCTCAAGCAATCTCTTTGCAGAATTTACCGACGGAGGGACGGAAAGTGAGAAATATTCGAATCTAGCATGTTTAGATAATTTAAAATACGACTATCAACTCGTTGATACAGAAGAGAAAAGAACTGAATTATTACAAAACTTACTTACAAAAGAAATTTTCAGTCTAGACACAGAAACAACAGGAACCGATCCCATCACCGCAGAACTCGTGGGAATGAGCTTCAGCTATGCCGAAAATCAAGCATTTTATGTTCCTGTACCTGCGATCGGGCTGAAGCGCAAAAAATAGTTAATGAGTTCCGGCCGGCTTTCGAAAAAGAAGGAGTATTGAAAGTAGGGCAAAATATAAAATACGATATGCTGGTACTGGGCAACTACGGAACCGAAGTGCGCGGTCCCCTGTTCGATACCATGGTGGCACATTATGTACTACAACCGGAATTGCGTCACAACATGGACTACCTTGCCGAAATCTACCTGCATTATCAGACTATCCACATCGAAGACTGATTGGTCCTAAAGGCAAAGGTCAAAAGAATATGCGCGACCTCTCCCCCGAAGCTATCTATAAGTACGCATGCAGGATGCTGATGTCACACTGAAATTGAAAAACATCTTGGAACAGGAATTGAAAACCAACGATGCGGAAAAACTCTTCTACGAAATAGAAATGCCCCTGGTACCCGTACTTGCTTATATGGAACGCAACGGTGTACGTGTAGACACTGAAGCCTTAAAACAGACCTCGGAGCATTTCACCGCCCGCATGAACCAAATAGAAGAAGAAGTGCACCAACTGGCAGGTACGGATTTCAACATAGCTTCACCCAAACAGGTAGGTGAAGTGCTTTTTGACAAACTGCGCATCGTGGAGAAGGCCAAGAAAACCAAAACCGGACAATATGTCACCAGTGAAGAAGTATTGGAAAGTCTGCGAGGAAAACACGAAATAGTAGGCAAGATATTGGAACACCGCGGTCTGAAGAAGCTTCTCGGTACTTATATTGATGCTCTGCCCCTATTGATTAATAAAGAAACAGGTAAAATTCATACTTCGTTCAATCAAACGGTCACTGCTACCGGCCGGCTCAGTTCCAGCAACCCGAACCTTCAGAACATCCCTATCCGCAACGAAGACGGCAAGGAAATCCGTAAGGCTTTCATCCCCGATGATGCTGCGAATTTTTCTCCGCCGACTATTCACAGATTGAGCTACGCATTATGCACACCTTAGCGGAGATGCCAATATGATAGAGGCTTTCAAGGAAGGAGATGACATTCATGCCGCCACCGCAGCAAAAGTATATAAGATAAGTATAGACAAAGTTACCCGCGAACAACGCAGTAAAGCAAAAACAGCTAATTTCGGTATCATCTACGGCATCAGCGTATTCGGACTGGCAGAACGTATGAATGTAGACCGCAAAGAGGCAAAAGAACTAATAGACGGCTACTTCGAAACTTATCCCCAAATAAAGGAATATATGGACAAAAGCATTGACCTTGCCCGCGGACAAGGATATATTGAAACCATATTCGGCCGTAAACGATATCTTCCGGATATCAATTCCAGAAATTCGGTAGTGCGCGGATATGCCGAACGGAATGCCATCAATGCTCCTATCCAAGGAAGTGCAGCCGATATTATCAAGGTAGCTATGGTACGCATATACCAGCGCTTTCAATCTGAAAGTATAAAGTCCAAAATGATACTTCAGGTACATGATGAGTTAAATTTCAGCGTTCTACCCGAAGAAAAGGAAAAAGTACAGAAGATTGTGATTGAAGAGATGGAAAATGACCTACCGTATGCAAGTACCTTTACGCGCAGACTGCGGTTGGGGAAGCAACTGGCTTGAAGCACATTAAAGCATACATAAACCAACTATTAGCAAGATAGATAGTACTATATGTAAAGTATTTATATCATAAAAGCTCAATGGTATTTTCCAATCCATTGAGCTTTTCATTTGCCATCCCAGACATAAGTGGAAAACACAAAGACAAGACAATTATAACAAATAGCCATTATACAATTCTTAATATTTGTTTAATCAGTGACATTTTGCAAAAATATCATCATTTTCTAGCAGAAATGTTAGGATATTCAATTTTCTTTCGTACATTTGCACCGCTTTAAAAACAATATGAAAGTAACAATCTAATATATCAATATCATTGAAAAAGATCAATTTTTTGAAAGGAATGCTCGTTGTAGCAATTTTATTTATTGCTAACCTTACAGTTTTTGCAGGAAATCCGGGTGACAACCTGATTTACAATGCAGAAGAAGTAAATGGAGTAGTTGTTTCGGAAACGATTTTTAAAATGGAAGGCACCATGCTTACTAATTATATGAAGCACAATTACAAGTATGACGCCAACAACCAACGTACTGAGGACGAGGCGCAAAAATGGAACAGTAACAAAAACCGCTGGGAAAATAACCTCTGCATTCGTTATACTTATGGCAATAAAAGTATGACTACTGAATATTACAAATGGAACTCTAAAAAGAAAGAATATATATTAGTACCCGAAATGACCGTAACTATGGACAAATAAATCTATTCTAACAATCTAACACTTTTCATAAAAACTCGACGAAAGGGCAGCCGTGACGGTTGCCCTTTCTGTTTCGTAACAAGCCCCCCCTTTTCGCACTATAAAAAAGCCAAATCTGACTTCAATATGAAGTCTGATACAAAAAGAATGGTTATCTTTGCAAACAAATAGATAGATAATAATCAAAAAAACAAATAGATAATGGCTTTACAATGTGGTATTGTCGGTCTTCCAAACGTAGGAAAGTCGACACTTTTTAATTGTTTATCGAATGCAAAGGCTCAAGCAGCCAACTTCCCTTTCTGTACCATCGAACCGAATGTAGGTGTCATCACCGTTCCTGATGAACGCCTGACCAAACTTGCCGAACTGGTTCATCCGGGACGTATCGTTCCCACTACTGTAGAAATTGTTGACATTGCAGGACTTGTAAAAGGGGCTAGCAAAGGTGAAGGGCTGGGAAACAAGTTTCTGGCAAATATCCGTGAAACAGATGCTATCCTGCACGTACTCCGTTGTTTTGACGATGAAAATGTAACTCATGTAGACGGTAGTGTAGATCCGGTACGTGACAAAGAAATCATTGACACCGAACTCCAGCTGAAAGATTTGGAAACCATTGAAAGCCGTATTCAAAAAGTACAAAAACAGGCACAGACGGGCGGTGACAAACAAGCAAAACAAATGTACGACATCCTTGTTAAATATAAAGACGCATTGGAACAAGGCAAATCTGCGCGTACCGTACAATTTGACAGCAAAGACGAACAAAAAATCGCAAAAGAACTGTTCTTGCTGACCAGCAAACCAGTGATGTACGTATGCAACGTGGACGAAGCAAGTGCTGCTACCGGCAATAAATATGTAGAACAAGTACGCGAAGCCGTAAAAGAAGAAAATGCAGAAATTCTGTCGTAGCCGCCAAAACCGAAGCCGATATCGCAGAACTTGAAACCTATGAAGACCGCCAGATGTTCCTTCAGGAAGTCGGTCTGAAAGAATCAGGTGTAAACCGTCTGATCAAATCGGCTTATCACCTGCTGGAACTGGAAACCTTCATCACCGCCGGAGAAATGGAAGTAAAAGCCTGGACCTATCGTAAAGGATGGAAAGCCCCCCAATGTGCAGGAGTCATCCACACCGATTTCGAGAAAGGATTTATCCGTGCCGAGGTAATCAAGTACGAAGACTACATTAAATATGGTTCGGAAGCCGCCGTGAAAGAGGCTGGAAAAATGGGCGTGGAAGGTAAAGAATACGTAGTACAGGACGGTGACATCATGCACTTCCGTTTCAATGTATAAGGTAAATCAAAACGCAAAAGACTTGTCATGCAATGCATGAAAAAACATCAGGAAACCAGCAAAACTGATGGCAGACCGATAAGTCAGTGTTTTGTTTCCTAAAACAAAATACAACTAACATGGAAAAATATTTAATCGTGGGAACCGGCGGCGTTGGAGGAAGCATCGCCGGTTTCCTTGCTTTAGCAGGAAAAGACGTAACATGCATTGCCCGTGGCAAGCATCTGGAAGCCATTCGTGAAAAAGGGCTTCACCTGAGATCAGACTTAAAAGGTAATCACTTTCTACCTATACAAGCCTGCACAGCCGAGGAATACAACGAGAAGGCCAACGTAATTTTTGTATGCGTGAAGGGCTATTCCCTGGATTCCATCAAAGATCTGTTGGAAAAAGCCTCGGATAAAGATACCTTGATTATCCCCATCCTGAATGTTTACGGTACAGGTCCCCGCATCGGGCAACTCGTTCCACATGTAACAGTATTGGACGGATGCATCTACATCGTAGGTTTCGTTTCCGGACCGGGTGAAATCACACAAATGGGCAAAATATTCCGGCTGGTTTTCGGTGCACGTCCCCAACAGGGTGTGGCTCCGGAACGTCTGGAAACCATTGCCGATGTACTAAGAAAAGCAGGGATCAAAGCCGATATTTCGGATGATATCAATCGCGACACCTTCATCAAATGGTCATTCATCTCGGCTATGGCCTGCACAGGTGCCTACCATGATGTCCCGATGGGTCCTCTGCAACATCCCGGAGCAGAACGCGACACTTTCATCGGTCTGTCCAAGGAAAGTTCTGAAATAGGCCGCAAAATGGGAATTACCTATGCGGAAGACCCGATAGGATACAACTTAAAAGTGATTGACAAATTAGACCCGGACAGTACCGCATCCATGCAAAAAGATATAGCCAAAGGACACGAGTCCGAAATACAAGGACTATTGTTTGATATGATCGCACTGGGCGAAAAGATGGATGTGGATATGCCCACTTACCGCAAAGTTGCACAAAAATTCAAGATATGAATACACTGTCAGCCATTCTTTGGAATCCCGATATAGAAATCTTTTCCATTTTCGGCATTTCCATCCGTTATTACTCCGTATTGTTCGTTACAGGGCTTTCATTGGCCTACTGGGTGATATACAAACTCTACCAAGACCAAAAAATTCCTTACGAAAAATTTGATTCCCTGTTCGTTTACTGCCTGCTGGGTATTGTTATCGGTGCTCGCTTGGGACATTGTCTGTTCTATGAGCCAGGCTATTGGCTCTCTCACCCTGTAGAAATGCTGTTGCCCGTCAAGATTACCGATTCTGGGATAAAATGGACCGGTTATCAAGGTCTTGCCAGCCATGGAGGAACCATCGGACTAATGCTCGCCTTATGGATCTATTCACGCCGTGTAAAATTGAAGTTCCTGACTGTACTAGACAATATAGCCATCGCCACCCCACTGGCAGGTTGTTTTATCCGTTTAGGTAACCTGATGAATGGTGAAATAGTAGGTACGGTAACTCATGTTCCTTGGGCGTTCATTTTTCCGCACGAAGATATGCAACCCCGCCACCCGGCACAACTCTACGAAGCCATCGCCTATCTTCTGATTTTTATCATAGGCTTGCGGTTGTATAAAAAGTACAAAACCACGCTATACCCCGGTTTCTATTTCGGCTACTGCCTCACTACCATATTCACCTTCCGCTTCCTTGTGGAGTTTATAAAAGCCAGCCAGGAAGCCTTTGAAGACAGTATGATGCTGAACATGGGGCAATGGCTCAGCATTCCGTTCATACTGCTGGGAGCGCACTTCATGTACCATTCTTTTAAACCCGTAAAATAAATGAAACATATAATAGATATTGAAACCTGGGAACGCCGGGACAATTATAATTTTTTCCGCAACTTCCATAATTCATGGATATCCATTACCAGTGAAGTGGATTGCACTGAAGCATTTCCAGCTGCAAAAGCCGCCAAGCGCTCTTTTTTCCTGTATTACCTGTATGCTGTGCTACGTGCTGCCAATGAAGTGAAAGAATTCCGTTTCCGTACAGATAAAAACGGACAGGTGGTCTATCACGATCAGGTGGACATCATATCACCTATCGCTGTACCCGGCAAGACTTTCTACACAGTCCGCATCCCTTACCATGCAGATTTTGAACGGTTTTATGCCGAAGCATATCACATCGTCCATAACATCCCCGAAGAGGGTGACCCGTATGGAGCCGAAAAAGTCATTAAAGAACAGGGAGATTTTGATATTATCCAACTGAGTGCCACGCCTCAGCTTTATTTCACTTCACTCACCTATACACAAATGGCTCCCGACCATCCATTAGACTAATCCGCTGATGAATGCCGGCAAAGTAGTGCCACGCGAAGGAAGACTGGTAATGCCCATCGCTTTCACTGTAAACCATGCTTTTGTGGACGGAGCGCACATAGGACAACTCTTTCAGAAAATAGAGGAGATATTGAAAGAACTGGCTCAATAAATAGAGGGATCTCAAAAGGCATAAAGATCCCTGTCGGACACGTATGTATGCATTTCCCTACATATACGTTCACATATATCCATAAAAGAATAAATAACCAGAAAAAGAAGACAATCTGTCAAAATGCCGAATGCACGAGAATACGATGAAAATACACAAACTGTATCCTTTAAAACAGGACACCCTCATACACCGGCATTATCATTTTGACAGATTGCCAGTTTAATTAAATCAGTTTAGAAACGATAGCTACGGAGAACTGGAAAGTTGAATTCCGCAAACCATTTTGTGCCTGTATCTTTTTTATTCCGACCCTATAATCAAAACTTATCGTATAATGATCGGCAATAACAGCCTTCATTCCAACAATGCCCCCATAATCCCAACGGCGGAAAGCCTGAAGATTACCACTATTATTGGGCTCCCCGGCTTTATAGGAAAAACCATCCAAGGGCTTCCATTTTGCAGGCTCGGTAGTTATATTATCCCCCTCTTGGTGAATAACATCCAAAGAACAGTTTCCAGCACCAAATCCGTAAGAAGCAATAAACTCCAACCGACGGAATGAGACTGAGTTTATCCGAAACCCGAATATTATATCCCATTTTTAACGGCAAAATCAGATTATTCATCTTTATCTCTGTCTTAGGAAAATAAGTAACCATGTGATCCATCATTTTCATGGTACTTCTATTCTGCAACCAAGACAAACCGGACATTAACATCCAATGCTTTCCTATCTCGTAGTCCACAGTCACCCCCAATTGAAAGCCGGCTTCATTCCACCTACCTGTTCGGCTTTATATCCGTCTGAACCGGAAACCAGATAATGAGACAGGTTCATTCCACCTTCCACACCAACTTTTACCTGTGCAGACAAAGGCAATACACACATGGCAGCCAACACCACCACTACAATCATTTTAGTCTTCATACTTATTTTTTATTTGATGTTGCAAAATTAGAAAGAAGATATAAGCATAAAGCTCTATCCATATAACATCACTCACCTATACAACACTAAAAATCAACCATATAACATATTTTATCATAACATGAGCAATAAAATAAGATTCAGAATATGAACTTCACATTATCAATAACCTTAGATTATCAACTAAAATATTATCATACAGCCTTAATTGGAATTACTTAAAAACTTAAATTTATCTGAGTCGAGTAAGCACTTCCTTTATCACACTTAGGAAGTACAGCTGTTTTTTCAAATGCGTTATCCATAACTACACCTTTTCATTACCATCCTTATCTAGCATAGTAATGTCAGCATCATCTAATGAAAATTGAAATGTGAGATACAAGCAGTCATTTATATCCTCGGTTTGTACTGAAAAAATAAAAGGAATTCTAGTAGCCACCTTTTCATAAACTTTGCAAACTGCATGAGGCTTCTTTTGGTGATGCTCCGAAGCAAAAACTCCCAAACTCAAGGAAACTAAAAATAACATCAATAATAACTTTGCTTTCATACTTCTTTTTGTTTAAAAATGATGCCGCAAAGTTAGAGGGAAAGGAAAGAACGTACAACTATTTGCTGTGACATAATATTTCTATAAAACACTGATAAACAATATATTTCAGTTTATCACTCTGACATTTTCTTTTTTAGACGCGATTTCCTTTGATTGAGGGCTACCGTATCCGTATGTCCGAAACATAAAGAAATGGCCAACGGAGAAATACCCGCTTCTTGCAGGCAAAGGACCAACAAGTCATCCTCCGTCAGTTGGGAGTATTGTGCTTGCAAAGGAGAAATATAATCAGCATAGATTTCAAAGGTCGTTTTCTTCAGTTTGTCCAATTCAGCAGCTGCCATCACCTTACGGATTTTCTTATTCACCTGCTGCTGGTCAGACAATGACATCACCTTTTTGTATATAGAAGTCTGCTGAAATAACCATGTACGAAGTGCCAACTTTTCTTTCTTCAATTGAGTTATCAATTGCTCTTTTTGGGCAATTTCATCAAGATTTTGGTTTTCCCTATCCTGTAACAGTGCAAGAGCGGATTCATTTTCTTCTATGCGCTGCTGCATCACATTCTGTTTCTCATCAGCATATTGTAATGCTTGCCGATAGAGTGCCTGCTGGTTATTTTTCTTATTTATCCAACGTTGGTAAATCAAAGCAACGACAAAGCAAATAATAACGGATACAAAGACAATCCATCTTATAATCCTTTTGGATTTTATCTGTTCATCCTTTACTCTTAATTCCGTCTGATGTTTATAGACTAAATGTTGCACTTCCGTCAATAGCTCACTGTTATCTAATGAGTCCTGAACCATAACAAACGTATCCAGATAGTGATAGGCAGACTTAAAATTTCCTAGTTCAGCCTCCATTACGGCAAGTGACCAGTAGGGTATAGAGCGGGATGGAGAAAGAAACAAACTCTTTTCTAAATAATGGCGTGCTGAATCATATTGTTCCAAATCAACATATAAATCCCCCATATTATAATAAGCATCTGCTTTTCCATTCCCATAAGATAAATGCTGTAAAACCTTATACGCATAAACAACAGCCGAATCGACATTTTCAAAATGTCTATAACAAATGCTCAAATTATGCCAAGAAGTAAGTATCATGCTTCTATCTTTAGAACGCATGGCATACTTCACAGCTTTGCGCTGATAGGTTATGGCAGAATCCTGCATATTTCTCATGCCATAAATATATCCTATATTAATATAAGCAATGGCAGTATCTTTAGCATCAAAAGAATAATGAAGAGATTGGTGCAACACCTCCAATGCCTTGTCATTCAATCCACAATTCCCATACCACAATCCCAGCGCACTATAAATTAATCTTCTATATTTTGTATCTACCGGATAATCCTGCAATATTTCCAATGCCTTCAAATTCATCTCTATCGCTGCCTTTTCATCATCCATCTCTGCCAGCAGCCTTCCCTTATACATCAATGCCACAGCTTTCTCCCTATCATCATCTCCATAATAATCCAAGGCGAAATTCAATAAGGAATCGCAAGGCAATAAGGGTAGTTTGTTCTTGTCCGTAGCCTCAGCCAGCAACAAAGCATAGTATGCCTTGTCTACTTCCGGCAAATCCTCTAAAACAGATATATTTTTTAAAATAGTCAATGCACTGTCCGGCTTCATTTCCAACAATGAATCTACCTGCTGTAACATCGGATTGGAAGAATGGTGGTTACAGGCAAACAAACAGACAGCCAGCAAACTGACGAAATTTAAATATATAATAAATGAACGCATAGTGATTTTATCTTTTAGCTTTCTATGCACAAAGATAGCAAAACGCTTTCATAACCCGGTACACGGACATCGATTAATAAGCAACACAGTACAAATATCCTTGTTGCTTGTTGGCCGTCTGCCCCAAAAGACTATTTTTGTAGAAAACAAAAAGGAGGAATCATACCCAATGTATTTGATGTACTTAACATGCCTTACCGTAGCGTATCCCTTAAGGAATGATGAATTTTGTGGCTGTCCGCGAAGACAATTGTTATTATGTGAACAAGACGCATTACATCTCTTTGATTGAAAGGGTCAACAAGTTCTTTTTCCTCATCCGTTTCCGTCGCTTTGGCAAGAGCCTAACACTCTCTCCATGTTACGGCACTATTATGACTGAACGAGGCAGACAAGTTTGAATTATGAGAAAGACAAACTGGCTTCCCGCTTGGTTTACCAGGGGATGGAGATGGTGGTTTGCGAAGAAAAATGTCAAGAGAAATGCCCCTACACTCTCGTGCAAGAGCATCTCTCTTCTTAAAAAATAAAGTCTAGTATTCGGTTTTCTCTAAAGTGATGAAAATTTAAAAACGGTAACCAACTGAAAGTTGGAATGTAGAGTTTCGTAATCCGTATGTACTTTGTGCTTTGTTCAGACCGATATTATAATCAAATGAAATCGTGTAATGCTTACCTATCACTGCCTTGATACCAGCTGTCGCTCCGACATCCCAATGGTTGAACCCCCGAATAGCCTGATCGGAAGTATTCCCATAGCCATCCAGCGGCTTCCAGCCGGCATGAATCAATTTACCGTCACCCACCATCTGCAAATCGCTTTCACCGGCATTGAAACCATACGCCGCATAGAGTCCGACATTGGGAATAAGACTTAGTTTATCATTTATATGAAAGTTATAGCCCAGTTTCACAGGTATTTGCAGATAGTTCATCTTTACTTCCACATCGGGATAACGGTAATAAGCATTTATACCATCCTTTCCGTAGTAATTCTCACCCAGTTTCAAATTTCCACCCTTTCGGACAAAAAAAAGTCCAGACATCAGCATCAGGTGATTCTGAAACTCATAGTCGACTGTCAGCCTGCTTGAAAACCTACTTCATGTTTTTGCTGTCCGAAGGGTTTGAATGACTGTCGGTGATATAGTTGGAAAGATTGGCACCAGCCTCAATTCCCAGTTTTACTTGTGCGGCGACGGGTAATGAACATAGAGTAATCAGGCACGCCAGAATTAGTTTGTTAGTTTCCATATCGTTTCTATTTTTATGGTTTTATTCCGCAAAGATAGAAAGTACAGACATTCGAAACGATTAAACCCAATAACAGTTACTAAGCATAAATTACTGACAATCAACAATGTAACACTATTAAAGATAACATAGGATTATTCCATCTTACTTTTCATACGATATTTGCGTTGCGCTACAATCTGTGCATCATTATTACCAAAGCATAAAGCGATGGCAAAAGGAGATAAATCCGCCAATTGCAGACATAGCAAAAGGACATCATCTTCGTTCAACTTGGGATACCGGGTATGCAGTTGCTCTATGTAATCAGCATAAATCTGTCCTATAATCACTCTGAGTTGGCGTTGCTCAGCATTGGTGAGCACTGCAATACGCTCTTTGTGATGCTTTTGCTGGTTGGCCAGTTTGTCTATTTTCGTATAGAGGGCACTTTGCCGGAACAACCAGTTGCGCAATTTCTCCTTCTCCATCTTCATGGCCTCTATAGCCCGTTCCTTCTCTTCTATTTCCTCGACACGGCTTTCTTGTTTCTGTTTCAATTCGGCTATCACCTCTTCATGTTGAGCAATATTCTGCTGCATATCCATCAGGTTCTGTTTCAGCTTCTGCAACAGATATTTATAATTGGATTGCTGTATCTTCTTGTTCTTCAGTATCTGTTGATAAATAATCACAATGACCAGCAGCAACACCACAGCTATCATCGCAATGGTGTATATCCTCCGTTTAGCCTTGAACTGTTCTTTCCTTACTTGCGCGTCGGCATTCCAACGATAGGTCTTCTTCTCCAGTTCCGTAGCCACATTGGTGGAATAGATAGAATCTTCCAACTGGGTGCTGATTTCCAGATATTCCAAAGCTTTCTCCACATTTCCCTGCTGCTTGGCTATGGCATACAAGTCAAAGAAAGAGAGATACCGGATATGAATATCGACAGCTTCCTTGCTTCGGTTCAAATAATAAAGAGCCGAATCAAGCTGCCCGTTATTATAATAAAATTCCCCTAGATTCCAAAGACACTGCAAGCTGTCTTCTCTAAGACGACAGGCATCGTATGCCCTTTTCAGACAAATAATAGCTATACTGTTCCGTCCTGTACGTCCGCATAAATCCCCTATATTTCCATAAAGAGAATGCAAAAGGAAACTATCAGTAGAAAGAGAAAGCTGCAAAGCGCGTTGCTGACAGATAAAAGCGGAGTCTATATTTCCATACCCAATGTAAGCTACCCCCAGGTTGCTGAGTGAACTGATGAAATGACGGTTATGCCGTGCCAGCGAATCATTATAACAAGCCTTGACATACATATCTTTGGCCTGTGCGTACAAGTTCTGTTTGCCATACAGCCCACCCAACATATTATATACAAACCCTTTCCAATAGAATTCGCATGGATAGGCGGAAAGAATTTCAAGCGCCATACGGTAACTCTTCAGGGCATCGGCATAGTTTTCCATTTCCTGTTGCACTTTACCCTTATACAGAAGAGCTATGGCGTGTTCTTTGGCTTCTTCATGATATACATGGAGAGCAAAATTCAATAATGAGTCACAAGGAAGCAGTGAATAACCATTTTTATCCGCAGCCTCAGCCAGCAGCAAAGCGTAACCGGCCTTGTCTTCCGGGCTCATACCGGTTAGGGAAGAGATGGATTTCAATAATGAAAACGCACTGTCGGAATGTTCTTCCATCAAGTATCCGGCTTGCCGCAAAGCAGGATGTTCCGTGCGCTGCAAAGTACAGGAAAGACCAAGCCAACATAGAAGGCAAACAATACCCAACTGTTTTATATAAACATACATGCAACTCTATTTTTATTCTCCGGTGACAAAGATACAGAAAACTCAGAACTTATATCCTACACCGGCCGATAAACTGACACTCCGCCCGAAAGGTCTCTTACGAAGAGAACACTTACCATCGATAGTGTAAATGAAATGCTCGGATTCCAATGAAACCCCGGCCCTTCCGCCATAAGTAAAATGATCTGGAAAATCCTGATGCCACCAGCCAAACTAGAATGCATTCCATTGCCATAGGCGTAATCAATGGATTTATCCCTGCCAAACATAGCATAGGACAGATACGGTCCCGCATTGATGCGCAAATTCCATTTGTTATTCAAAGCAACATTATAAGAAGCAAGGATAGGAAGCTCCAATTGAATTACTAAAAAAGAATCGGTACCAACTTGTCTTGGATCTGAATTCTTCATAAGTAAATAATAATTGTGGTTGATTACATACCATGAGTTTTAACATTGAACG
>ENA-OQMZ01000129-OQMZ01000129.1-human-gut-metagenome-genome-assembly--contig:-NODE-129-length-31099-cov-9.870593_pt1 | contig 31099 bp, 28 predicted proteins | sample MGYA00242621_ERZ504862 | MGnify/ENA primary metagenome ERZ504862 (study PRJEB26092, sample SAMD00036393) | human gut metagenome | host: Homo sapiens | study: EMG produced TPA metagenomics assembly of...
CACGGTGGCGCCGATGCGTGCGGCCGCCGCGGCCTGGTTGCCGGATTTGCCGCCGGGCAGCAACTGTAGCGGGCCGCCGGTGATGGTCTCGCCCGGCCCGGGCAGTCGCTGTGCGGTGACGGTGTAGTCCGCGTTCATGGAGCCGATCACGGACACAGTGCCGTGGATACGATCCAATGCGGAGAGAATTTCGGTTGCGCTCATGATTGCTTTCCTTTCTTGCGATTATTGCGATTGCCGTCGGTCACTTGGCCGGCCACTCAGTCGGTCACCCGGCGTTGGCGGCGAGGCCGGAGATGCGGGTCATGAATTCGTTGAGGAACCTCGCACGTCCACGCCGACGGCGACCTTCATGGTCTTGACCGGGTCGTTGAGGCGGGTTTCGTCGCCGATGGTGCGTCCGCGGGTCGGGCCGTCCACATCGACCTTCATGTTGATGTCGAGCGTGGTGACGAGCGTCGGGTCGACGGCGACGCCGACGGCGAGCGGATCGTGCAGACCGCAGCCGCCGAGGTGCGGCGAGGTGGTCTCGTAGGCCTTGATGTAGAAGTCGGTCATGTCCGCGAGGAACTTGCCGGCCTTGGTGCCAAGGTCACGCCACTGTTGGGTTTCCTTATAAGTAAGCAGGGTCTGCAGGGTCACGTCGAGGCCGACCATGGTGGTCGGGGTGCCGGAGCGGAACAGGTAGTCGGCGGCTTCCGGGTCCTGCGAGATGTTGGCTTCCATGCAGGCGTTGCAGTTGCCAGGTACGGTCAGTGCGCCGCCCATGAGCACGATTTGGCCGATTTCGTCTTTGATTTCCGATGCTTTCTTCAGTGCGGCTTCGATGTTGGTCATCGGGCCGGTCGGCACGTAGATGAGGTCCTTGCCGTAGGTCTTGACGGCGTCGATGATGAAGTCGACCGCGGATTCGGTTTCGACGGAGCGGTTGGAGTCGGGGATGTCCACGTCGCCGATTCCGTTGTCGCCGTGGATGAATGCGGAGATCGGCAGCACTTCGAAGTGGTCGGTGGTGCTGGAGTGCGACAGGCCTTGGTAAACCTTGACTTCCGGGTGGCCGAGCAGGTCGGTGACGGCGAGCGCGTTGCGTACGCCCTGTTCCACGAGCACGTTGCCGTAGGTGCCGGTGATGCCGATGAGTTCGACTTCCGGGCTGCCCAGCGCGTAGGAGATGGCGAGCGCGTCGTCGACGCCGGTATCGAGATCAAGAATGAGCTTCTTCATGATTGCGCCTTCCTCGTTGATTGGCTGTGACGGCCGTTCGCGTCCGCGCGGCTGCCGCCTTTGTTGTGTTCTTTTTTGTGCGATGTTTTATGCGATTGTTGTGTGGCGTTGAGTACGGTCTCTGTATCACCTCACAACATTATGATAAAACGTTTTATCAAGATTTCCAAATCATCCTTTCGACGTGCGTGTCGCGGCGGAAAACCGCCCCTTTCTCCGATACGCGCCCCACGTTACACGCGCAATACGCAATACACGCATCGCACGCGTTATGCGCGTTATGCGCAAGCGGCCTGCACCAGTTTCGGCGTCAACACCTTCACCTGCGGCGAGGCGAGCCACGGACGGCCCGCACCGGAATCGCCATCGCCACGCACCACGCGTCGATTCGACTGCCCAGCATGCCCAGCCGGCGGCGGCCAAATCGACCACGCTCTGTTCGACGGTGGTCATGCGCAAACCCAATCCGAATCGTCTGAGAATGTTGTCGTAGCCGATCACCTGCATGTCTTCGGTGACGTGCAGCCCGCGTTCCGCCATACGCTGACGGAAGCCGAGCGCCATCACGTCGTTGCAGCAGAACACGGCGGTCGCACCGCCGTCGATGATCTGGTCGCAGCATGATAGCCGCCGTCGAAACGGTAATTGCCGGACACGCACAACGCGGGATCGAACTGCTCCCCCGCCTGCTCGATCGCATCCACGAAACCACGGCGACGGTCGGCCGCGCTCGATTCGGCCACATCGCCCGTCACAATGCCGATGCGCTTGTGCCCGCCTTCCAGCAGGTACTGGGCCGCAAGCCGACCGCCGAGATAGTTGTCAAAGCCGACCGCGTCACACCAACCGCATTGCGTCAGTCGGTCGATGAGCACCACCGGGCAGGTGACACGCTCCACGTCCTCACGCAACGCGGCGCCGGCACCGGCCGCGCAGGATTCGCGCGCGGGAATCAGCAGCACGCCATCCACCCCACGTGACGTCAGCCTGCGCAGCAAAGCCTGTTCCGACTCACGCGAATCATCCGAATTGGCCACGATCAGCGAATACCCCTGCGCCGCGCACTCATCCTCCACGCATTTGGCGAGCGCCGCGAAGAACAGGTTTTCGATGTCGGGCACGATGAGCGCCACGAGCTTGGATTGTTTGGTGACGAGGCTCCTCGCGTTCTGATTGGGCACGTAGTTCAACTGTTTCACCGCCCGCGCGATCGCCTCGCGTTTCTCCGTGGAAACACGCGCAGGCCGATCATTCAGCACCAGCGACACCGTGGTCACGGACACTCCCGCCGCCGCAGCCACATCCTTCAGCGTTGCCCTTCGCGCCATCAGCTACCCCCTGTAAAACGTTTCTCCTACCAGCATAAGCCCTTCAGCTCGCACTCGCCACCACCCCTCTTCCCGTCGCGCCCGCCACACCTATCGCGCGCCCGCGTCCACAACGATCACAGCCCTTGTGCCCGGTAGCGTGCTTCGGTGGCGGCTTTGGCCGGCTCCCACCAATCGCGGTGCGTCGCATACCAGTCGACCACGTCGTGCAAGCCGCTTTCGAAATCCGTATGCGCCGGCTTCCAACCCAATTCGGCACGCAGCTTGGACGAGTCGATCGCATACCGGCGGTCGTGCCCCGGCCGGTCGCGCACCCAATCGAACGCGTCTTCCGGCTGCCCCATCAACCGCATTATCATGCGCAGCACGGCGATGTTGCTTTTCTCGCCGTCCGCGCCGATCAGATACGTTTCGCCGATGCGACCGCGCGTCAGAATCTCCCATACCGCCGAAGAGTGGTCTTCCGTATGAATCCAGTCGCGCACGTTCTCGCCGGTGCCGTACAGTTTCGGCCGCGCGCCTTCCAGAATGGATGTGATCTGTCGTGGAATGAATTTTTCCACATGCTGGTATGGCCCGTAATTGTTGGAACAGTTGGAAATGGTGGCGCGCAGGCCGTATGTGCGCGTCCACGCGCGCACCAGATGGTCGGACGCGGCTTTCGACGCGCTGTACGGGCTTGACGGGCGGTACGGCGAGTTTTCGTCGAATCGCGCCGGATCGTCCAACGCCAGGTCGCCGTATACTTCGTCGGTGCTGATGTGGTGGAATCGCACGTCGTATTTACACGCGGCCTCCAACAGCCGCATCGTGCCCTCCACGTTCGTGCGGATGAACGGTTCCGGGTCGAAGATGGAATTGTCGTTATGTGATTCCGCCGCGAAATGCACGATGGCGTCGCAGCCGGGCACGATGCGTTCCAGCAGCGACGCATCGCAGATATCGCCGATGACAAGTTCGACCTGCGATTGCGGCAGCCCGTCGATGTTCGCCGGATTGCCGCATACGTCAGCTTGTCAAGCACGGTGATGTGCACGTCCGGATGATTGCGCGCCACGTACCGCACGAAATTGGCGCCGATGAACCCGCATCCGCCGGTTACCAGAATATGTTTCGGTTTGAATCCCTGTTCGCTCACTGTTTCAGCAACCGCCTTCCCGATTCCAACATTACGAATGCAAACAAAGGCGCATAAGGAAGGAAATACCTGAATTGCATACCGTCGACTCCGATTAGCCCATCCGCATCGTATTGCAGCCACAAGGCAAGGTAAATCAGTAGGATATCTCCGATACAGACCACCGCGATCAACCATGCGTATGGCAAGGAAAGCACACCGCATGCATTTATAGAACCATTGGCAGTCCTAACCGGATTCTTTCGGCGGCTTTTGACACAAGCATTCACCACACTGGTCACAGCCAACACGACTACGGAAACCACAATTGCCAACCAACACGCGGCAATCATGATGCTGTCCGTCCTGTTATTCATATTCGATTGAGCATGCATTATCGCCCATGCAATGTTCTTCACAGCATCCAACATGGCAACGGGATCCGTCAACAATGCATGCTTGCGCTCGCTCATTTGTTTGTACGAAACCAGCATCGGACAATTCGTATACCAAGCATTGACGCCCAACCAGAATATGGTCCATATACCAGACGCAACCACGCCTATCAACAATGGCACAGCCCGACCACGATTCACACGCCAGCGACCGGAAACTCTATCAAACATCAACGGAATAACCAGCAAAACCAATGGCATGTACACAAACTTGCACATTGCCAATAGCACGCTCGTTACCGCAAGCGCCACTGCTCCACGTTGTGATCGTTTACCAATAATTCCCCGGAACAGCAAACAGGAGAACAGAATCATCACAGCTTGTGTCAGCGAATCCGCAGAGATGGAAAATGAGGCGAATCTAAGCATTTGAGGAACGCATAGCAATAGTCCAACCGGAATACGCCATTTTGGCAATGTCATAACCGCGCAGTACATGAGTAATGCATAGACAGCTATCATGCATATTTCTGCCAATCGATATGTTGTTCCAGATCTCAGATTAAATAATCGACCTACAGCAAAACCCAGCAATTGCGGAGCATATACAATCGGTGAATTTGTTGCCGTATTGTTGAACGGCAGGTCAACCGTTGCGGACACCTTGTTATTAGCAATAGACTCCGGAATCACAATTCCTGGATCATATCCGTCATATTGATCCAAGGAATACTGCATCCAACTGCGATCAACCGCACCACCGACCACCCCCGTCTCAGTATTATGCAACATACTTCTTGAAGTAACTGGCCGCGCAATTACATCCCCGTTGAGTATGGAGTCAATTCGATAAACATGCGTCCAAATATCCGGCACATGACCAGGCTTGGTAATAGTCATGAAAAACATGCCTTCAAGCAACACGCACAACGCCACCAACACTGGCATGCATCGAAAAATCTTCTTCCCCTTCATACCGCCACTATCGCATAACTATTTGACTGCGCTTAAGAACATGCCTTGGTTTCATTCATCATTCAGATACCCACCAGCTACCATCAAGACACCTACTCGTCCAGACACACTGGCTAATATATAGCCCGGTTTTACATGCTCATAAACCCCCGTTTACACAAGGGGTTATTTGCCGTGAAGGAAGCGACGATGCCTTATATCCAGTCTGCCGTTCATGCCTTCGAGCCTTCATACGTCAGGCATTCCAAACAATCGTTTATAGGCGGAACTTACCGGACACTGGCTGACGAGAGCATGATAGACACCCCCTCTTGTTTCGATGTGCGCCACCGCGCGGAACTGTACACGCATAAAGCCCCTCTTCATGCGGAACCCGCGCACCGAAGCATCTACATACCGGAAACGGAAGTATCCCCTGCACCATGTGATACGGATATTCTTGCGATTACGGACGAGCAGCATACTTCCTCTTTTGCCGCAGAGGAACAAGTTAACGGCAATCACGCATTACAGGCGATGCCGAGCACTCTTCAAACGGTTCGGACAGCGCTGACGACTGCTGAACATAGCTTAAAACGAACGGGTTACGCTATTGCCAGCGCGACCCGCACCACTGCATGCGCCGCACGTACCGCTGCGACCACGGTGCGTAACGCATGGCGCACCTTCACGAGTTTCAAAGCCGTCCAGCTTATCATCAAGTTCTTCCGGGGTGCGCATGCCTTGTGGAAGAAGCGCCATCGTTTCTCTTTTTCTTTCTATGCAATCATTCTTATAACCCTCACCACATTCGAAACATTGTTTATCCAATGGGGCATGTATTCCGAACCCGAGTACAAAAAAGGCGAGGATATCAGCGAAGCCGTAAAACAGGCATCCAGCATCGTTGGACAGTTGGCACATTTTATTAGTCAAATCTGGTTCGACAAAAACTACATTTTCTTACTTAATCTCATTATTCTCGCAGTCGCCTACCTCACGCTCATATTCATAATTAATCGTTTTTGGATAGCAACAGCAATTTTTAGCACAGTCATGACCGTTTACGCCGTGGCGAACCACATCAAAATTGAATCTCGCAATGAACCCGTGCTTCCGGCTGATCTTAATTTCATCACCGGAGGCAACACTGGACAGTTAGCATCCTTCATCCCTCAAAGCAGTCAAGGACTTGTCAATACAGCAGTTAGCGGTGTCATATGGCTTGTCGTCATTTGCATTATCATGCAGTTTATCGATGGACGTAATGCCGTCATCTACTGTTCCTGGCGGCACCCTTTCACCGGAATTAAGAACCTTGCCGGCACGCTCACTCGCATTGTAGCCGCATGCTGCAGTTTCGCACTGTGTTTTTCCTTCGTATGGGGATTTGGCAACGAAGGATACTGGTCAACAGATTTCGCAAAAAATCTTGGAGATAGTCCACAGATCTGGAATGGCCTCGCAGATTCCACGAACAATGGTCCTGTTGTGAATTTCCTGCGTCTCGCGCACACAAAGACCATGGATAAACCCAATGGATATTCGCAAGAAGCTATGGAAAAAATCTCTCGGAAATACACGGAACAGGCAAAACAGCTTAATCAAACCCGAACCGAAAACATGACCGACAACACTGTCATCATGGTACTTTCCGAAACGTTCTCGGATCCAACTCGGGTGCCTGGCGTCAGCTTCTCCGAAGATCCAATGCCAAATATTCGTCATGTCAAAGCCCAAACAACTTCCGGTCTGATGCTTTCCCCGGGCTACGGAGGCGGCACCGCAAATATTGAGTATCAAGCTTTGTCCGGCTTGTCCATGGCAAATTACAGTTCCACATTATCCATTGCCTATCAGCAGCTGGTACCATCCTCAAATGGGCGCCTACGCTCAATCAAGCTTGGGACAAAGCCAACGGAAAGGGCTCATCCATCGCATTCCACGCTTACAACCGCAACATGTACTTCCGTGATTTGAATTACAAAAAATTTGGCTTCTCGAAGTTTTATGCCACAGATGGCACACCACAATTGAAAGGCCTACGACCACTTGGCTCTGCTTGGTATGCCTCGGATGAGTCCTTCTACTCAGAAGTACTCAAAAAGATTTCATCTTCTGACCAGAAGAAGTTCTATCAAGTTGTCACCATGCAGAACCATATGCCTTATGAAGATTTTTATCCTGATAATCAATTTAAGGATGAAGATACTTCTTCAAATTTGCAGGATGATGAGAAACAAAATATTGAGACCTACACAAAGGTCTAAGCTATACGGATCAAGCAACAACTGAATTCTTGAATCAGCTCAACCATATCGATAGGCCAATCACCGTCGTATTCTATGGAGATCATCTACCTGGGATTTACTCCACGGCATATTCCAGCAAAGATAATATTCTCGGACTGCATGAAACTGATTATTTCATCTGGTCTAACGATGCTTCGAAATCGGCAGGCACCAAACTAGATGATGTCTCCAGCGCTTACACATCATCAAATTACTTCTCCGCACAGCTAGCCTCACATCTCAATGCAAAAGTCAGCCCCTATCTGGCTTTCCTGACGAAGATGCACGAAACCATCCCGGCAATCTCTATCCCCTCGTCGGCCGGAGGCAATACTGATGAACCGGTTTATCTTGATGCAGCAGGTAATCGCATTAATAACAAACAGCTTTCCAAAGAAGCCAAGACAATGCTTCATGATTATCAACTCATTCAGTACGATATGAGCGTCGGCAAGAATTATCTGAAGGATACCGGCTTTGTCGATTTACCTCAATGATTTGTCTACAATAGCCTGAGATGGTAGTAAAACAAAAGGCAGGTTACTCTTATGAAGATTGCGGTTGCTGGTACTGGCTACGTAGGGTTATCTATCGCACTACTGCTTTCTCAGCATAACGAGGTCCACGCGCTCGATATCGTCCCCAAGAAAGTCGAGCTGCTCAACAATGGCAAAAGCCCGATTGTTGACCCGGTGATCACCGATTTTCTGAAAAAAAATGCTTCCGGCGAGCGTCCACTTAACTTCCACGCTACGGTTAACGCACAAGAGGCATACGCAGACGTCGATTTCGCAATAATTGCGACACCAACAAATTACGATGAGAAAAAGAATTACTTCGACACTTCTAGTGTTGAAGACGCAATTACCGCAGTGCGTCAGTACTCACCGCACGCTTGGATTATCATTAAGTCCACTATTCCAGTTGGATATACGCAACAACTTCGCGAGAATCTAGATGACAATCACATTCTTTTCTCCCCGGAATTCTTGCGCGAAGGGCACGCACTATACGACAATCTGCATCCAAGCCGCATCGTAGTGGGCGCTCCGCAAAACAACGCTGAATCCGTTCAGGCAGCACGGCAATTCGCCACATTGCTTGCCGAAGGTGCAGACCCCTCGGAAAACAACCGTACGAATAGCGACGGCAGCACCGGTATCCCCACACTGGTGGTTGGCACCACCGAGGCCGAAGCCATCAAGCTATTCGCTAATACGTATTTGGCTCTACGAGTGGCATATTTCAATGAACTTGATACCTATGCGGAAAGTCGAGGTCTGAACACCCGCGAAATCATCGATGGCGTATGTCTTGATCCACGCATCGGTGACGGTTATAACAACCCCAGCTTTGGCTATGGCGGATACTGCCTGCCGAAGGACACTAAGCAACTGCTGGCCAACTATAATCAGGTGCCGCAGAACCTTATCGAAGCTATTGTGGACGCTAACCGCACCCGCAAGGAGTTCGTTGCATCTGAGGTGATGGAGCGCATCAAAGGCGTTCAAAATCCTGTCATCGGCATTTACCGGCTGACCATGAAATCTGGTTCCGATAATTTCCGTCAGTCCGCCATCCAAGATGTGATGAGACAGTTCAAGGCCAACGGCCTCCCCGTGCTTATCTATGAGCCCACATTAGATAAGCCCGACTTCCAAGGCAGTGAGGTCACTCAGAATCTCAGCGAATTCAAAGAACGTTCATCCGTAATCGTGGCTAACCGCTGGAACAATGATCTCAATAGTGTGGCTTTCAAGGTCTACACACGCGATCTGTTCCGCAGAGACTGATTTATCAACAGCTTATCTTGTTGGTGTTTGCCCAAATAGGAATATTCTGGACAAACACCATCAGCAGCATCACCGCTTACCTTGGACCTTGCGAGCCACCACCTTCATCAGCTCGCGCTGCTTGGAACCGGTCGGGGCCAGCACGTCCACATACTTGCGGATGGGACTGTCCTCGGCGATCGCGCGCTCATGATGTTCCGGCGGAGCGGGACGCTCCACACCGCTCATCGCGGCGACCATCTGCGCCACGAACGGCGTCTCCTGCGCATAGCTCCAGTACAGCGAAGCGAAATCGCACCACGGATTCTTCCACGGCTTGTCAAAGCCGGCATAATGCACGATCTTCGGCGCCTTGCGTGATGCCATGTATGCCTGATACACGTTCGCCGGAGCGAAATCGAACACGCCATTGACACGACCGGCGCAATTGTGCATCACATTCCACGAGTAGTCCAGATACGTGACCTGTCCTTCACATTCCACGTTGAGAATGTCCTGGTCGTTGTAGATATATCCCGGCTTGGAGGCGATTCCCAACCATTCGTGCACCGTATGGATCTCGCGCATGCGCTCGAGGTTCATCACCAGCACGCCAGCCTGGAAGTAGCCGTATGCGTCGCGCATATGCAGCTGCTTACGCACGTATTGCGCGCGCTCGCCGTTCTTCATATTGAGATTGCCGATGAAATCGATATCCGGCACTGCGCCAATCGCATGGTCGCCGAGTTCGGTGTCGAACAATTCGGCGATGTCACCGTTGACCACCAGATCGCAATCCATATACAGCAGCTTCGAATAGAACGGCAACGCCTCCTGGATGATGAAACGGTAATACGTTTCGATGCTGATATGCGCATTGCTGGTGGTGAGATTGAAGCCAGCCAAGTAACGGCTCACATCGAAGAAGCGGATCACGGCATTTGGGAACCGTTCGAAAAACTGACGTATGTTTTGCTTGTTCTCGTCGGAGATATTCCGTTCCAATACGATCACATCATATGAACGATCTTTGGAAGCGTTCTTCAGCATCGAATAGATGGTGGTGGTGAGCATCGGCACATAGTTGTTGTCTGCGGCGAACACCACCGGCACCACGTTCTTGTATCCGGCATCAAGCGGCTTGAGAACGGTGGCCGGTTCCGGATGCAGGAAATGCACGCACTGCAGTCGCTTGATCTTCCAATGCGCACCGGTACGCTGCTTGTGCGCAATGAAGATGTTGAGCAGCCGTTCCGAAAGATGCCCCACCGTACGTGTGGTCTGCACGTCCATTCTGCTGAAATCAGTAGCTTCGGCAAACTCATCGAGCAGCGGGAACAACCACTCGTTGTATTCGAAGAAAATGTCTTTCTTCATAATGAACATATTGCAGAATGCCGCAGTTCGACCGTTGAGCACGGCGTCGGCATCCACTCTGTAGTCGGGATGGCGCATGCACAAAATGTCATACATGTGGCGCAGGTCCTTCAAACGCAGGTGCTCGTCGGCATCCCAGTGCTGCTTGAGATTTGAGAATCCGCCGATACGGCGAACGTCATTCAACGGCGTGGTGATGACGTCCCAACCGTCCACGGCACGAGCGATCGCATCATCGTTGATACCGTATTCGGCGAGCGCGTGATTATCGATATACGAATCGATAATCTCTCCGTAATCGTTCTCTTTGTGCGGAGTATCGGTGAAATCGAAGTACCTGCGGTAGTGGCAGAAGCGTAATAGTCAGCATCCTCGTTTTTCCAGGCCCAGTATTGCGCGGTTAGCTCACAATACCGCGGGTTTTCCGCAGAAATGTTCACACCTTCGTCGTCATGCAAAGTGTTCGTGAAACGAGTCGCAGCATTCGCCGCGCCCACCTGCACCGGAACAATACTGTTCCCCTCAGGGAACGTGGCCTGCTTATGTGCCGACACAAAGATTTTGATATTCGGATGGTGCTGTTCCGCCGTGAGAACCATGTGAGATATTCCGCCTTACTAAGACAAACGTCCTTTCCTCAATAGAATATATGAGAGTACTGCCGAAGAGGGACGCTCTACGAGCTTTTGCACCCAAATACTTCGCACGAGTAGGATAGGACGTTTGTGAAAGACTTTTTCGAAAGCCTCAAGAAGAGGTACCACTATGCGATGGTGGTTTTCAAGGAACTGGTGAAAACCGACTTCCAGCTGCGATATCAGGGCTCATTCCTGGGCATGGTGTGGTCCGTGCTGAAACCGCTGATGCTGTTCGCCGTGATGTACGTGGTGTTCGTGAAGTTCCTGAAGTTCTCGGATGGCACTCCGACTTTCCCGATTTCATTGCTGTGCGGCACCTGCCTGTGGAGTTTCTTCTCCGAATCGACCAGCATGGGAATGCGCGCCATCGTCGATCGTGGCGATCTGCTGCGCAAGATTCATTTCCCGAATTACATCATTGTGGCGTCCACCACGATGGGTTCCATGATTTCCCTGGGCATCAACCTTGTGGTGGTCATCCTCTTCGGTTTCTTCGCCCACGCACACTACACCTGGCGCATCCTACTGGTTCCGCTCAGCATTATCCAGCTGTATTGCCTTGGTCTTGGCGTTGCTCTGCTTCTTGGCTCGCTGTATGTGTATTTCCGTGATGTGGCCCATATCTGGGAAGTGGTGCTGCAGGCCATGTTCTATGCCACGCCTATCATCTACCCGATTTCCATGGTGGCGCAGAACAAGGAGTTCTCCTGGGCTGCCGACATTCTGATGCTTAACCCGACCACGCAGACCATCATGGATATCCGCCATAACCTGCTGTCTCCGGAATACGTGCCGACCGTGTGGACCATGGTGGATAACAAGCTGCTGTGTCTGCTGCCGTATGTGCTGTCCGCTGTGATTCTGTGGCTGGGCATCCATGTGTTCCGCAAGTACAGCGCCAAGTTCGCGGAGGTGCTCTAAAGCCATGAGCGAGGTTTCGATGACTGACAACAACACTGTTGATGAACGTCCGGTCGTACTCAAGGTCGACCATGTGGCCAAGTCCTTCCGTCTGCCCACCGAACAGGCCACCGGTCTGAAGATGGCTTTCCTGAACTGGACGAAGGGCATCAAGGCTACACCGAGCAGCATGTGCTGCGCGACATCAATTTCGAAGTGCATCAGGGCGATTTCTTCGGCATCGTCGGCCGTAACGGTTCCGGCAAATCCACGTTGCTGAAGATCATTTCGCAGATTTACGTGCCGGAACAGGGTTCCGTGATGGTGAAGGGCAAGCTGGTGCCGTTCATCGAGCTGGGCGTCGGCTTCAATCCGGAGTTGACCGGACGTGAGAACGTGTATCTGAACGGCGCGCTGCTGGGATTCACGCACGAGGAAATCGACGCGATGTATGACGACATCGTGGAATTCGCCGAGCTTGAGGACTTCATGGACCAGAAGCTCAAGAACTATTCCTCCGGCATGCAGGTGCGTCTCGCCTTCTCCGTGGCCATCAAGGCGCAGGGCGACATTCTGGTGCTCGACGAAGTGCTCGCCGTCGGCGACGAGGCGTTCCAGCGCAAGTGTGACAACTTCTTCGCCGAAATCAAGAAAGATCCGACCAAGACGGTCATTCTCGTCACCCACTCCATGGACGCGGTGAAGAAGTACTGCAATAACGCCATCCTCATCAAAGATGGCGAAATTATTGCAAGCGGAGATAAGAATGATGTTGCCGATCGGTATACAGAAGAGAATCTGACAGCAAAGAAACAGAAAAAGCAGGTGGACGGAGCCTATGAACAAGGTTTGAATGAGGCATGCCCCCTCCTGAAAATCAAACCTGTGTCTAAAGTTGTTGTAAACGGAGGTTCTCCTTTCGATTTCGATTTGGAATACGAGTCCAGAGACTCCGGAGATTTATTTATCACGTTCACATTATTTGACGTCAAACGAGGTGGAATCATTTATGATTCTGCCGACTCACTGAGAATAGTAAAACAGGGACATCACACAGCCCACCTACAATTGCCTCTCAATTTATTTACTAACGGCGATTTCAGACTGCAAGCTGCCATGATGACTCCAGATCCAGAACGTCCAGGTCATCCTAAGCAAATTGCATACACCAATGAAGATAACTCTTGTTTCTTCGCAATCCGTGAATCCGGACACCGTAATGGCTACGGACTTATCAACAGCAAATCGCTCTCAATCATACCAAGGACAGCTATCTAGGCACATTAGAATAAAATAAGTGTATAAGAACGCCTTATACACCCTTATTTTATTTAGTTATTTGATGTTTAGCCCATCTGGGCAGTGCAGTAATTACAAGCCCTATTTTGTAAGTCCATGAATCTTTAATCCGCTGCGTTTCTTTTTCAAGAAAACTATTATCTTGTTTAAGACTCATATTTTCCGCATGTAGTTCTTCACTTTTGACATGCATATTCGCCAACTGAGTTTTATAAAAAACCTGATACTGCACCAATGAATCTCGGCAGAGTTCATACTGATTCAAATTAAGCAAATCAATTTGATTCCGCTGAAGCAGTTTACAATAATCATCCATTGAGAGAGCCACGAACCGAGAATATATAGATTCTAATGCTTCGTAGACATGATTAGAACAATCACCGAGCATTTTTCGCAGTTCTTCAGAAATAACAAAATGACTAGCAAAACGGCGTATGTAATCATGAGCATCATTGTGCATAATCGAACCCGAACGAATACGACGTTTATATAATTTCTCATTAATTATGCCGACTCTCCTTGCCTTAAGAAGAATCTGTGTCATAAAAAGATTGTCTTCGAACAAAATTCCCTTGTAAAACGGAGTTTTCTCCACGAGCGTCTTCCGGTAAAATGACAAAGGCGCAGACGGAACAAAATGATTACTATTAACCATTGAAATAAAAGCATCTTCGCCCGAAGAAACACAAATCTGATTATTTATGCGATCATAATACTCATCATATTCCTCAATACGGCGTTTCGTCGATTCCTCATCCCCCATAGCGTAAGAATCATCCGCAAAGTTCACCGCAGAAAATGAAAGAACGTCCAAAGCATTTTGATACGACAACTCAACAAAACGGAGCAAGGCGTTTTGCGGCAGGAGATCATCAGAGTCAAGAAAATAAACATATTCACCAGTTGCTAATTTAACACCGCTATTTCTTGCCGCGCTAAGACCACCATTTTCCTGATGATGAACAACAACATGCTGCCGAATCTGTTTCACCGACTCAGCAATTACTTCAAGGTCCTATCTGTCGATCCATCATCCACGACAATCAGTTCCCAATTTTTATAAGATTGTTCTCGCACACTTGCGATTGTCTGATTAATATATTCCGCCACATTATAGGAGGAATGACTACAGACACCAAAGGTCCGTTATTGTCTAATTTCATATTCCGGTACCTCATTCATTACCTTGATTGTTCGGACGATGTAGCGTCAAATACTTATAATACTGAACATGTCAAATGCCAAAGAACACTTGGTACAAGACGCAATCGACAAGAAAGGGACCCCAATGCCACTCTTCTCGGTGATTATTCCTGCATATAACAATGCAGAATATCTCGGCAAGTGTCTTCAAAGTCTTCAAAACCAGACTTTTCATGACTGGGAGGCACTCATTGTAGTGGATGGCAGCCCTGACAATGCAGCAGACATTGCTACTTCAGTCGCTTCTCAAGATCAGCGTTTCATCCCTTTGATAAAAAAAAATAATGAGGGCACCCATCTTGCACGTAAAACAGGTGTTAAGCATGCATCAGGCAATTACGCGCTTTTCCTTGATGCTGATGACGAGCTCAAAAAAAATGCACTTCAGGAACTCAAAATAGCTATTCAAGCTAGCGCTCCAGACATAGATGTTATTCATTTCGGAATGGAATTGTTCGGAATCGATATGCCGAAAGACGTGTGTAATGGCATGTTGGAACAAAGCAATGCGCAACTTCCCGATGCCCACAACGAAGAGATTATTCAATCCACTTTCGCAGAGAGGAAACAAGACTGGAGAGTATTGCAACGCCTCTACTCATCAGATTTGCTTAAAAATGCTTTTGCAAATATGACCGATAGTCGATTAGGACGCGGACAGGATGCCTATGAATGGTTAGTTATATCAAGCTCAGCTAAACATGAAACCTTCCGCAATGACCTGATTCTTTACCGCTACTATCTTGGACGGGGAATTACGAATGTCCAACCAATCTCTGGCGAAAAATGGTTAAAGAACGCAAAGGCCTTCAACGATGGAATCCAAGCCGGATATCAGTATGCAAATTCTTTTAAATCCTTCGATATGAAAATCTACGTCGATGACTTAAAAAACCATCAACTCGAATTGCTCATGAACGATTGGCATATTCGCGTTAACAATGCTGAAAAAATATCTGTTGCGCTGAAGTCAGCCGAACTCTTCGGAGAAGATGCAATAGCAGCCGAACTCATGCGCTTAGCACGCGATGACGCATACTATCTTTGGGATCATCAACTTCCTTTCTCTGAACATGAGCCTTTTATTCAATGGATTCGTTGTGCCCAACAATTAGTAAACAATGAAAATCCTTCTGAGAGGTATCGTTCATTTTCAGAAGCAACTCTCAATCATCTCAACGATCTCAGAAATCGAGAAAAGCAATCTCCTCATATTAATACGCTGCTTCAGAAAGTAAAACAGATTTTCATTCGGTAAATATCGAAAATATCTTAAGGAAAATTTATGCCTAAAATTTCTATTATCGTTGCCGCATACAATGTGGAAGAATATCTTCAGCAATGTCTTAACAGTCTCAGTAACCAAACATTTTCGGATTTCGAGGCAATTATTGTCAATGACGCCAGTACGGATGCCACCGCCGAAATTCTTAGACGCTCCGCAGAAAAAGATCCACGCATCATTCCTGTTACGCATCCACACAACCAAGGACTTCATCTCACTCGCAAAACCGGTGTCGAGCACGCCAGCGGCGAATATGCTTTCTTCCTCGACGGAGATGACGATCTCGCTCCGGAAACATGTGCGCAACTTGCAGAAGAGATAAACCAGCATCCCGTTGACATCCTGCATTTTGGAATTTCCGTCATAGGTGAAAACGGCATCCTTGACGATGAATGTAAAGCCTTTGAAGCATTCAATAACACTCAAACCAAGAACTGCACTGGCTCCGATATCGTTCGAAACATCTATGCCGAAGCTAATGGCCAGCAGGTAGATTGGCGAGTAACCCAAAGACTTTTCAAGACTTCCTTGCTTAAAAAGGCATTTAATAATATGACCAGCAAGCGTCTTGAACGAGCTGAGGACGGTTATGAATGTCTCGTCATTTCGGCGCTGGCGCACACTTACCGGTCTTACAAGGAATGCCGTGGATATCAATACCACTACGGCCGAGGTGTCACCGGAACGAATCAGGTCACAGCCAGTAAATATGCCGCTTTTTGTCAGCAATTTAGCCAATGCTTTAACGCGGCACAATTGTTTGCGAATCAGAATCCAAGTCTTGACTTGCAAGATTGCGTAAATGGATACCGTTGGAAGGCGACCGAATTACTTGCCAATGACCTTAATATCCGTATAGCTGATGAGGACAAGCCGAGGCGATTCAAGCCATGTTCGAAACGTTCGGCCCAGCAATCACCGCCCGCGAAATCTGGCGTTTTACCCGCGACAACGCATGGGCGGCCATTACATCTAAAGACAATAACGATTCTCTGAATCGTGCCAACATGTGGAAAAGACTTGCGGACGCCATCGATGTTCCGGCAACCGGCAACATTGAAAACAACCGTTATCTGACCGTCCGTCACCGTGCCGAGGAATTGCTTGCAGATTTGGACACAGTGCGCAATAGGCAAAAATATGCCAATCAGCGTATCCGTATTTTCGTCACTACACACAAGAACGTCAGCACCTTCAACAGTGCCATCATGCAGCCGGTGCAGGTTGGTCTGCACAATGGCAGCTATCGTTTCCCGTGGGCGTTCCATGATGACGAAGGAGAGAATATTTCAAATCGCAATCCACGTTACTGCGAACTGACCACCCAATACTGGGCGTGGAAGAACATTGACGCGGATTATTACGGATTCTGCCATTATCGCCGCTATTTCGATTTTTCCGAAACCGTGCATGAGGAAAACGCGTTCGGAGAAATCATGGATGACTATATCAGTGTCAAGACTGCGAAGGAATACGGTTTGGACGATGATAATATCGCCCGCGTAGTCAGACAATACGATGTCATCACAACTCCATTTGGCGATCTGGATGAAATCATCAACAAGTATGGAAGTCCTCGTGCTTTGTGGGAGGCCGCTCCCCTGCTGCATGATGACGATTTGAAGCGCTGCTATCAGATTCTGTGCAATATGTATCCCGACTATAAGAAGGACGCACAGGATTTCTTCAACGGCAATAAGGCGTGCTTCTGCAATATGTTCATTATGAAGAAGGAGATCTTCTTCGATTATTGTGAATGGATGTTCCCGATTCTCGAGGAATTCGACAAAAACACCGATTACAGCACGTACAGCAAGGAGCGCTGCGCACGCCAGGTCACCTTTCCGAACGCCTGCTGAACATCTATCTCATGCATCACAAGCGGATCGGCTCCAACTGGAAATTCAAGGAGCTGCAGTGCGTCCACTTCACCAATCCGGAGCCAGCGGAGCAGCTCAAGCCGCTTGACATTACCGACAAGCCAATCGTTCCGGTGGTGTTCGCAGCGGATGACAATTATGTTCCTCAATTGACCACCACCGTGTATTCAGCCATGAAGAACGCCGATCCGAACTACTTCTACGATGTGACGGTGCTGCAGCGCAACATCGCATGGGACAAGCAGGAACGTCTGCGCGGCTTCTTCAAGCAGTTCCCGAATATGAATCTGCGATTCACCAATGTGGACCGTGAGCTTGCCGGATATGAGCTTTCCACCAACAACGCCCATATCAGCGTGGAAACGTACTATCGTTTCCTGATTCAAAAGCTTCTGCCTTTCTATGACAAGGTGCTGTACCTCGATTCCGACATCATCATCAACGGTGATATCGCAAAGCTGTACAACATCGATTTGCAGGACAAGCTGCTCGGTGCGGTGCGTGATATCGATTTCCTTGGCAATTTGAACGTGAAGCATGGCAAGCGTATGAATTACGCGAAAACCGTGCTGAAGATGAAGAATCCATACGATTACTTCCAGGCCGGCGTGCTGGTGCTCAACACCAAGGCGATGCGTGAGCATTACACCATCAAGCAGTGGCTCACCTATGCTTCGAACGACGCCTTTATCTACAATGATCAGGACGTGCTCAACGCGCACTGCGAAGGCAATGTGCTGTACCTGCCGTGGGAATGGAACGTAGTGCATGACTGCGGCGGTCGTGTCGGCAACCTCTTCGTGCAGGCGCCGAACGACATTTACGACGCGTATATGAAGTCGCGCAACGATCCACAGATTGTCCACTATGCCGGCTTCCAGAAGCCATGGACCGACCCGGATTGCGATTTCGCTTCCATGTACTGGAAGTACGCACGCGAGACCCCGTTCTATGAGCGTCTGCTTAAGCGTGTAGTAAAGGCAAACGAATCAGAGATTCCAGCCGGCGTGCTCCGTCCGAAGCACGAGCGCGCAGTCAGGGAGGACAACCCGATTCGCAAGATTGTCGATCCGCTAATGCCAATCGGTTCCCGTCGCGTGATGCGGTGAAGGCGATCGGCCGAGCAGTTCGCGGTCGTCACTGACAGAAATGGGTGTTGTATTTTACGACACCCATTTCTGTATTATTTATGCCATCGTTTTAATCAGAGGTTCTTTCGTTTTACCAATCGATTCACTCATGAACGCTAAGAACAATGGCGCGATGCAAATCAGTTGCAACACATATCGGTTGGCTCTCCACCCATGCCGGACACTGGTACCAGCAACAGATACACAAACGACATATCCACCGGAAGCATCGAAGCCACGCGACTCCATTTGCCTTTGCCGGGACGCAAAGCCAAGTACAGCATGAAGCAGGGCAGGATGGATGACCACAATGCCCTTGAAAACAGTGCATTCAATACGGGCACGCTCTGTTCCATGTCATATACAGAACGTGCAGTATCACTTCTGCTTGCCTTCAACGGCCACTGCGGAACATATTCTAAAATCGGATCGTAATACCATGCAGATTCAGTGCAAACCACCATATCGCTTGGAGAACCATCGTTGTTAGAAAAGCTGAACCAGCCGCGAACCAATCCCATCCACGATTCCAAATGACCGATCGGGTGCTCCACTGTCTTCTTGAGCCACAGCTTCATAAAATCGCTGAACAGATCAGGGTCTTTCAAACTGGTCCCTTTTACCGGATCTGCGATCTGCGGGTCGTAAGCTTTGGGAATCTTTTTATAGTCAATGGTCAGGAAGTCAGAAATCAGTTTCTTCTCCTGCTGAGTCATGTCCTCACTGTTGTATTTGACGTCATGGGCAACCTGCTGAATGGCAAACGGGATGCTTTCCTGCTTACCACTAGGGGCAACGCCAAGCGCCGGCATAACGGCTTTCGGAATGATGACCATCATGACAATAGCAATTACTGCGCCGATGGCAAACGCGGTAGCTTTCGCTTTTTTCGACAATCTGACAATCAGAAACATCAGCAGCAATGAGGGCACCACCACATACACGCCCGCTTTCTTCGTCAGGCACGTCAGTAAGCCACACAGCAATAATGTAATAATGATTCCTGGTTTAGACAGTGATGAACCTTTGGTGCGAATACCGTCAACGAACAATATGCAGAAAGGGATGAAAAACAGAACGGAAATCGTATCCTTCGCTAACGAAGAAAACATCACCGGAAAAAGCGGGAACAATGCCAAAAATGCCAATTCCACATGACACAACCATTGCGGAACGCCCATCTTCCTCGTGTACAAAAGCATCCAAGAGAAAAGCAGCGGCGCTGCAATAAGTTGCACGACAATCAGCAGATACAAACCATAAATGGAATTATGGAAAGCCCATTGTCCAAAATCAGCGAACCAACCAAACAAATACGTTAAAGCAAAAGGATGATGGTCCGTGAATCGTTCCACACCATAATGAATGAGCAACTGTTTGGAGGTATCCGACCAATACACGCCAGGGAACAACCAAAATTCATACGGAAGCCAGCACACGGCAATCACCGCCGCGTTCTTCAACCACGGTTTTATCGCATACCCATATTCGAAAAAGCCATAATGCTCTACTTGGTCTTCCCTCTTCGCTCCCTGCACTTCGGCAATCAGCCAATCAGCGAAGCGAAATAATACACAGAAAAGCACACAGAAAAGCAGCACCTTCACGCATAACGCGCTTTTAATTTGCATGATATGACCTTCAGGATTGGAAGCCTCATCTCCCAAAGCGAACATCATGCCAAGAACCAGCGGAACCACAATTCGTGGTTCAATTTTCTTTAGCATATTCAATCCGTTCATTTTCATTTCTTCTTTATCGGTTCGACTAATTCATAATGCTTACAACGCGAACAAACGATTAATATACGGGATCTTTCGGAACAGCACGGATACTGCAAGACATATGGCGAACACGCAACCGCACAACACCACATTCAGCAAAGTCACTGCAACGGAATTCAAGTTTCCCATGAACTGGAGCCATGGTAGAGCCTGTAATCTGCTCAACAGCACCAATCCGACCAAATGCAGCATGTACACGCCGAACGTGTTCATGCCGATCACCTGGAATACTTTGGCCCAAATGCTTGGATATTCACCCGCCCCAATACCAACAGAATCAGTATCGTTGCAACGAATGACGGTAGCAGCCAATAGCCGTTCTCCACAGTCAAATTAGTGCCGTGGGTGGCATGCTGGTATCGCTGGATCAGTAACGTCAACGCATAGCAGACAACGATGCCAGCGCTGGCTTCACCCCAAGAGATATCGAACAGGGATGATGGACGTCGGCATCGAGTTCCCCGGTCTGCTTCTGCTTTAGATAGCGCCCAATCATCCCTCCAATCAGGAAATACAACAAAACGTATCCGTACGAGCCGAAAATGTAGAATTCATCAAGTGCATTCAGAATCGAGGCGAAATCATGGTTCGTTGCGGTTCCCAGAATCTGCAGAACAAGTTTCAGGGAATCCTTGCCCACAGTAAAACCAGCCAAAACAGCCAGCAGCGCGTTGAATGCAAGCTTTCGTTCCGAATCGAACGCCATTTTCATCACAGGCAAAACAAGGTACACTGCGATCAAGGCGTTCATGAACCAAAAATAACCGGTCGGATAATCTCCAAAGCCACCGCCAAGCAGGAACAGCACAAGATCCTTCAACGTCACCGGATGGGAACCGTCCACGAAAACGAAGAACGCCGCGGCAAGCAGCCTCCAGATGGTGACCACAATGACGATGTTCAGCGTCTTCCGATAATGCTTCGCCTCATCCATCTTCCGAGGAAGAAGCAGCGCGCCGTTCACAGCGAAGAACAATGGCACGCACACCACGCACAATACGGTGACCGCCGTTCCAGCAAGCCCGCTGGAATAGAATCTCGTGTAAAATGAGTAGTGGAGCATCACTACAAAGAACATCGCCATCGATTTGATAATGTCATACCCAACCACGCGTTTTTTCATTCGCTTATATCGTTTCCCTAGCAATTATATTTATAAAACATCCGCACAATCCCATTCCTCGTGCTGTATCCCACGCAGAAACCTGTAGCATGATGAACTCGTGCAAAATCGAAAAACGGCCAGTACAAAAGCTATAGTAGAACGTATGCCTGAGAATTCAAACGTTTCCGTTGCGGTGCTGCTTCCTTGCTATAACGAGGAAGTCACCATCGGCAAGGTGGTACGCGACTTCAAAGCAGCACTGCCGCATGCCGACATCTATGTGTATGACAACAACTCCACTGATCGCACTGCCGAAATCGCTATGGCCGAAGGTGCGATTGTACGAAAGGAACCGCGCCAAGGCAAAGGCAACGTGATTCGCGCCATGTTCGAAGACATTGACGCCGACGTATATGTCATGGCAGACGGCGATGATACTTACCCTGCTGATGCGGCGCCAGCCATGGTTGATAAAGTGCTTGAAGGCTATGACATGGTAATCGGTGACCGCCTGAGCTCCACATATTTCCAAGAGAACAAGAGACCATTCCACAACTTTGGCAACCGCTTGGTACGCGGTTCCATCAACGGCCTGTTCCATGCGGACGTCACCGACATCATGACCGGTTACCGAGCGTTTTCGTTCACATTCGTCAAGACTTACCCAGTGCTTTCGCGTGGCTTCGAAGTTGAGACCGAAATGACCATCCATTCGTTGAACAACAATCTACGCCTGTTCGAGATGCCGATTCAATACCGTGACCGCCCGGAAGGCTCCGTCAGCAAACTTGACACCGTGGGTGACGGCATCAAGGTGATGAGCACCATCTTCCGCATGATCCGCGAATACAAGCCGCTGCCGTTCTTTGGAGGCTCGGAGCCATTATCGGCATCATCGGCATCATACTGTGCGGTAGCGTAACAGTAGACTTCTGGCATACCGGCATGGTGGCGCGCTTCCCCACACTCATCGGAGCAGTTATGCTCGTTATCGCGGGAATCCTGCTGTTCATAGCGGGAATAATCCTCGACGTCATGGCCAAGAACGATCGTAAGGCGTTCATCATCGACGCCAACCAATTTGCCATGATGAGACGCAAAAAATAACGCAACTTTCAAATGTGGCCTGAGAACAAGCAGTTTTGTTCTCAGGCCACATTTGAAATATCTACTGCTTGACTACTTCACCCACTTTTGAGCGTTCGTGCCATTCGCACTATACAACTGTACGTTAGCGCCATTGGCAGTAGAAGCACCCGAAACATCCAGAACCTTGTTCTCCGCGAGCGCGGACTGGAAGGTATACGATCCGTCTGAGTTCTTGATGGCGATCCACTTTTGGGCATACGTGTTGTTTGATACATACTGCTGAACATTGGCTCCATTTGCAGTGCTTGCACCGTAAACGTCTAATACTTTGCCGGAATTCACGCTAATCAACGTCACATAGCCATTGCCGTCATGCGTTACTTTCCATTTCTGTGCGTTTGTACCATTACCGCCCCACAATCGCACATTGGCGCTATCGCTCTTGGAAGCACCGGCAACATCGACTTTCATGGAAGTCTTCAGCTTTGATCCGAACGCATAGGTGCCGTCAGGAAGATCCTTCCTATGTAAATCAGCTGTGGCATCCATACGTTCTCTTGGAGTAGATACCTTGCTTATTGTCCACTGCTGGGCTGCCGTTCCATTAGGCGTGTACATCTGCAGTTTGGTCTGCTGCGTGGCGTTGCCGCCAGGAATATCCACGGCTTTGTTCGCGTTCACTGATATTAATGTCACCTTGCCGCTACCGTAGTTACGTACGGTCCATTGTTGGGCGCTGGTACCGTTGCTGTCATATTGTTGAAACGCTGCACCATTGGCCGTCGAGCCTCCATACACATCCAATGCTTTACCGGAATTCACATTGGTAATGCGGTAGGTCGCATTTCCTACCGATGTAAAACGATACTTTTGCGCGTTGGAACCGTTGCTTGTATACAACTGGATTTGCGTGCTATTGGCAGTTGATGCACCAGGAACGTCGAATACCAATCCAGTGTTTTTCGTTGATCGAATCGTTGCTGGCGCATCTGTCGGAATATTGACTTCGCTAGAGGAAAGAGTGAAGAGTTGCGCGACCGTTCCGTTAGGCGTATACAGATGAATCGCGGTACCGTTGGCCGTGCTACCACCACTTAGATCCAGAACCCAATTGCCTAATGCGGATTGCAAGTAATAACCGGCTCCCGAATCACGGATGAACCAACGCTGGGCGTTCGTACCATTCGCCGAATACTGCTGCACCACCGCATTATTACCCGCAGCGCCATTACGAACGTCCAAGGCCTTACCGGAATTCACATTAACAATCACATAGCTGCCATCAGACTGTTTAGTGAAAGTAAACTGCTGAGCTTTGGACCCATTGCCGGAGTACAGCTGAATAGCTGTGGAATCCGCTCCACTGGCTCCAGGGATATCAACACTAGAAGCCACTTTGGAACGTACATTGATGTAATAATTCCCATTAGGAATGCTCACAGCACTCATCTTGCGCACATCAAGGGAAGGCTGAGAATCGTCATTCCCTCCATTCTGCACAGAAGTCTTATTGCCAAAGGCACTCATATCCACGGAGCCACTGATACCGTTGATATGACCGCTTTCGGTGTACTGCCAGCCACGATCGTTGGTCCCGAACGCCGTGAATTCCATCTGCGGACCATATTGCGCCACCCAGCGTGTCTTCGCATAGATGTTCGCATTGTTCAACGGCCCCTGCAAGTAGCTCGTGTAGGAGTACACGCCGAGATTCTGGTAACCGCCGGACTGCAACGCGCCATACCAAGCATTGACGATGCCGTTATACACGTTCGGATCGTTCGGCGGCGTGTGCCCGGTCCACGTCCAACTCTCAAGGTCGTAGTACACGGGGTATTTCAAGTCGTTCGGTCTCACGCCAAACTGGCGGAGCTTGGACACCACATCGTTGCCCTCCTGCCTGGAACCGCTCGCATCCTCCGCATACGAGTACCAGTAGATGCCGAACGGAATACCCAGCCGCTTGCATTCATTAATGTTGCGTTGCGCTTTGGCATCGGCGTCATTGCCCCATCCAAAGCCAAGACGGATGATCGCGCCTTCCACGCCGCCGGCTTTCGCCTTAGCCCAATCGATATCCCCCTGCCATGAAGAGACGTCGATCACGCCTTTGGCCTGCTGGGCGAACAGGTTGTTTCTATAGTCGAAGAAGGCTTTCGTATTGTTGTAGGTTCCCCAATGCGCGCCGTAATCGTTGCCATCGAATTTGGCAAGCTTCACGGTGGCTCCGTTTTTTGAGGACGATTGCTCCACGGATTGTTTCACAGATTGTTCCACAGCATCTTTCACATTCGAGGCACTCACCGGAATGAATGATTCGCCATTCGTTTTGGCCAGTGGATCAGGTTGCTGCGATTGCGTGCCGACCAGCTGAGCGTCCGTCACGGTTTCGCCGGTCTCAATGTTCTGTACATCACCTTCCGGCGTAACCGCAAGGTTCTCCGAAACCACAGTGGAATCGTCCGAAATGTTTTCGCTTACCGTTTCCGGCAGCGTCGCGTTCGGATTGTCCGGCATGCTGTTTGACGAATTCTGCACATCATCCACAGTTGCGGCAAAAGAACTTGGCGTATCCTCAATCGCAATATCCTGCATGGCGTAAGCCGGCACCACGGCAACGGAAACCGTCATTGCAACCACGGAAGCGGTGGTCGCAATCTTCATCAAGCTTTTCGGCGATATCATCGTCAGCCTCTCTCACAAAACGCATTTCACGCGTTGACGCAATTGCACACGTAAACTTAAGTGTATTCTGAGATGTCCCCACTCAAAATAAAGCAGATGGACTCCAAACCAAACTTCACATTTACCGAATATGCCACAACATGAAGTGCTGGCATTCGGAAGTGGAACGGGTAACATACCTTATGTATTGTCATTTGGGAACAGAGGACCTTGTCGGACCACCTCCAATAGACAACATCAGAACGGTATCGCGGACTCCTGGAGGAAAGCATGGCACGGCACGAAAAGCAGCCGGACAAAGCTGACGGTCAAACAAATAGCGTCCGCAAGCCCCGAACGTTCAGCAGTACCGCGACCGTCGAAACCAGCAAACCCGACAATTCCGTTAACATCACCAATCGTAACGGAAAGCCTGAAACAGACGCATCAGGGTTTCCTATCAAACAAACACCAAAGATCCATTCCAAATCGCCATATCGCAAGGCGTGCAAGATGGCAACACTTGGGTACATAACCATGTCAAGAACTTGATTCGCCGTTCCATCATCATAGCCGTTATCGTCGTTGCGGTATGCATTGTGGTCTTCGGCGTCATGGGCGTGAGAACATCGCAGAAAATGCGCGAACTGAATGCCATTAACGACTGCAGAGACGCGGTTGCCGCCATGAACGCTTCATATTCCAAGGATTTCCAGCTCAAGGGAAAGATTGTCGACGCATTTTCCAGCATGGATTCCTCATATGATCTGGAAAAGCTCAGCACCTTGTATCAGGAAGAAGTCAAATCGCCGAAGGCGCTTGACTGCAAAGCCGACCCGTCCGGGACCACCAGCAAAGCCAACACCGAACGAGCCACATATGACAAACAGGCCAGAACATTCGAACAGGCACTGACGAAGAACGAGGCAAATCAGAATTGAGCGCAAAACGATTGGCAAGAACGGCGCTTGCCGTTATCGTAACCGTAGGAATAGTCGTTGCCATCATCGTCGGGTGCGGCCCCAAATGGGGCAACGGAACGGCAACCGGTAAAACCGGATCGCAATCCACCGCCACCGCCCATACTGCGGCCACTGTTGATGTGCAGCTGCCCTCGTACTACATGGACAATATGGTGTTCCAGCGCGATCAGCCAATCGTAGTCAAAGGCAACGTCAGCTCCACGGAAAGCAACCCCATCGACGTTTCGAAACTGTCAGCGACACTTACGCAAGGCAAAACCTCCGAGAGCGTCAAGGCAAAGGTAGCGAAAAACGGCAGTTTCACCTGCACGCTGAGCGCGCAAAAGGCAAGTCTCAATCCGTATTCGCTGCAAGTGCAGTACGCCGGCAAAACCGTGCTGAAACTGGCCAAAGTGTATGTGGGAGACGTCTTCGTAGCCGCTGGCCAGTCGAATATGGAACTCAACTATGTGCAGTATTACGAAAACGCTACTTACAATTTTGGCAATGGACTAATCACGACAGGCGATTTGCCGAAACCGCTCGTAGATGACAACGTGAAATTTGTCATCGCAAATCATGATGTTGAAGACACTGATTTTCCACTGTCCGCTGTTAATCAGAGCGCCGATGCATGGCTGACTGCAGATTCCACGAATTCACTGCACCTCAGCTATCTGGCTCAGCAATTCGCCATGCAGTTGCGCGCCAAGCACCCCAATGTGCCGATTGGCATCATCCAGACCGCGTGGGGTGGCACGCCTATTCGCCGGCATGTACAAGGCGGCGATATTTATGCGAACCATATCGCGCCGTTGAAGGGATTCCATGTGGCGGGCGTGCTGTGGTATCAAGGTTGCGATGACGCCAATAATTACGGAACTGCTTTGCAATACGAATCGCAAATGACCACGCTCATCAACCAGTACCGTAACGTGTTCGGACGCAAGGACCTGCCGTTCCTATACGTGCAACTCGCGCGATGGACGAACTATCAGTACACACAGAACGTACGTGAAGCGCAGCGGACCACGCTTGGCAACGCCAACCTGCACGATTCGTCAAACGTGGCGATGACGGTTTCCCTTGACACAGATAAGGCACATCCGCGCTGATCCATCCGCTCGGCAAGGATATTCTCGGGGCACGCATGGCCGCGCAATATCTCGCATGGAAGACGGCACCACCGTACCCAACGGACCGCTTATCGAACGTGCCCGGCACACTGCGAACGGCGCAATCGCCTTGTCTTTCCGGAACGCACCGCAAGCAGGCTGAAAGCCATGCAGCCGAACTATTCGAAAACCGCGAGCGCAATCGCACCAAACTATAAGAGCGCTCCGAAAGCGACCCCGTTAAGCGGTATCAGCAATATCGCCGCTCCCACCACTACGGCATTGCAGGGGTTTGAGGTCGCCAATTATTCCGGTCAATGGCAGGCGGTCAATGCCACTATCAGGGGCAATCAGGTGTTGCTCACCGCAGCCGATGGTTCAATACTGAACGATCTCAATGCCATGAGCCAGGTACGTTACCTGTTCAGTGGCAATCCGAAGTGCGCGAGCATGCTGTACAACGACTTTAATCTGCCGGCTAGCCCATTCATCACTATTGTTGAGTGATCTTTGTTGGGGGCCGCCGCTAGATAAACCAATACGGGCGGGATAAGTACGGGCGGGATAAGTACGGGCGGTCTGAGCCGTTGCTTGGCCTGCTTGGTCATGTTTTGAGCAGGCTGTTCCGGCTTCTGGTTTGGATTCTGGTTTCCCGCTTAAACTATGAAGACTGCTGCAGCATCGCAGAAACTAGACAAATGTCATTTTTCCACCGGTTTATTTAGGCACATTCCCCTCCTACTATGGCATACGGAACGAACGCGAGCGCACAATCACAGATCGAATGCAAACGTGCGCAGGAGAGGAACCACCATGAGGAATCGTATTGCAGCAGCTGCAGCGGCGGGAATATTAACCATCGGCATGGCCGCCTTGCCTTCCGCGGCTTCGGCCAGTGAAGTCGCACCGTCTACGGACGGATTGGCCGGCAGCACCGCCATCAGCGGGCAGATCGACCAGGATATGGCCGTGTGCACCGACAAAACGTGCGATGCCGTACAGCATGTGCGCAAAACCAACCAGCAGATCAAGTCGGACATCGATACCGCCAAGCAGCACGCCGAGCAGCTGCATCAGAACGCGCACGAGGACGCCGACGCGCTCCGCCAGTACAACGAGCAGGCTTGGCAGAACTATCAGCAGGACCGTGAGGATGTGAAGAATGCGATCGATGGCGCGGTTAAGCGCGGTCAGGAGCGCCACGACACTCTGCATCAGGATATGCAGGATACGCAGACCCATCTGAACCAGATGCATGCCGACATGAAAGAGACTCACGACGAGCTTAAAACCAAGCATGATGCGTTCGCGGCAAGCAGCCACCAGTGGCATCAGTCGTTCATCGCGGCGTTGAAGGACGCGAACTCCAAGACGAGTCAGCAGGGCGGCTCATCCGTTGCTACCGGCACGCATGGCACCACGGCTGGAACGAATGCCGGTACGACCGTTACTGGAGTCAACGGCACCACTGGCACTGTGCGCACGGCTGCCGACACTGGCACGAATGGTGCTGCAACTGGATCCATCACAGCTTCCGGCGATCAAACCGCCGCGTCCACCGGCGCGCTGACCAAGTCAGAATATGGACAGCTTGCACAAACCGGCATCGGCATTTCCCTTGCCTGCGCAGCCATTCTGCTGCTTGCCGGCCTTGCCTACGCCATGAAGACGTTCGTGCAGTATAAGCGCGAAACCAGCGAAGACTGAGCCGGCTCGCTGCCGGACAGCGTTTGCTTCATCGACTCATGAAAAACGGTCTCGAATATATCGGGACCGTTTTTTCATGCGCGTTTTTCGTATGTGCTTTTCATCTGCTATACGCATTGTTGCGATTCAATTGGAATGACGTAGTACAGCGACGTACAATGCAGCGCGAAGCGCGCGTACCGTGCATGAACCGCGTGTATGTCCAGTATTCCCACTGATTTGTTACGTTGGCCGTTCTGATCAGTCCACTGGTCAATTCGCATAATGGGGAGCACTGCTGGCGATTCGCGGCGACGGCGTATCGCCATTCCCCGCCGTCCGTCCGGTACTACCCGCGCTCCCCACATCGCCGGCCTTTTCAGCATTGCCGATGTTGGTTCTACGCAACGACCCCGCGGCCAACGAGCGGATGGATCGCCTGCGCTGCGCCTGTTCCGTCTGCGAAGCGGACTGAATTGCGGGAAAAGCGCCCGTTACGGGACGAATACGACCGGTTGCGGTCGGAATAAAGCTTGGTGGCAAAACCTGCGTTGTGATGGCGCTTATGGATGCCATTTGCGGCTGCTGCGTATTATCAGGACCATCCACAGCGTCTTTTTCTTTCACGGTTTGCGATTCTTCCGCACGATTCGCGTCATCATTCGCATCCTCGCCCGTTTGCAAGGCAGACCCAGCTTCGCTCTGCTTTTCTTGTTTTTCCTGCTTTTCCTGCGGAGCGGCCTGCACATCACTCTGCAATACGATTGGCGATGAATTCGAACGGCGTCGGGCAAGCGCCGCCAGAGAGTCACGAGTATCAGCATCGCGTTGGTCAGTCTGCTGGCTGCCGGCAGCCGTCTTGTCAACCATCGTCGTGCTTCTTTCTCTCAACGTCACGATTTCGAGCGTAACGTAGCGCAGCGCAAAAGTGCGCGTAAAACGACGATGTACGCAACTCCCCCACCGAATCGCAATCAAATATCGACATATGAGGGCAAACAATCCCATTATTGAGACCACAGACTGGCACCAATAAGCCGCAGCATGGCAATCAGAGACTTTCCTGGATGCCGGCCCGTACACGCGAGACTTGCGATACGGGACGATTCAAAAAACCGAGGCCAATGAAAGAAGCATTCGGAGGGAATCTGGAAGGAACCGGAAAACGGAGTGGAAAAGAAGGAACCCCAGAAACCGAATGATTCCAACGGTTTCCAGGGTTCCAATCCGGGCGGAGAATACGAGATTCGAACTCGTGAGGCTGTTACACCAACACGCTTTCCAAGCGTGCGCCATAGACCACTAGGCGAATTCTCCAATTATGCAACGCTTTCCGGTGTCTATCCGTTAAGCGCAACTTGACTAGAATACAACAGGACTGGCAGAAGACCAAATCGGCGTGTCGCACTGCTGGTTTGCAGAGTTGGGCATACGTGTCAAGGTTGTGCAACAGGTATGAGCGATCGGCTGCCTTTACTACGGATACTTCTTATTTCGCACACTGTAGATGCTATATTGCCGCCGATGGAATCCAATAGGCAACGGGATTCGGTAAGCATGGGAAAAGATACGAAAAAAGGGTTCCTGGAGCGACGCCCGCCGGGAAGCCCGGAAAGAGAACATGAAAAGGGGCCTCCCGGGAGCCAAAGGCTCGACCGGGAGGCCCAACATGTGAAGCGGCGGCGTGCTACTCTCCCACACCCTCTCGAGTGCAGTACCATCGCCGCGCCTGGCCTTAGCTACCGGGTTCGGAATGGGACCGGGCGTCTCACCAGGCTATGACCACCGCAAAACCGCGATCACGGAACGACAGCCAAAACACATGGCGGCCATTCCGGCCATTATGTTATGAACCGTGGCGGTTTGGGAACCGGCTAGCGGACGCGAGGCAAACGCCTATC
>ENA-OQMZ01000130-OQMZ01000130.1-human-gut-metagenome-genome-assembly--contig:-NODE-130-length-31000-cov-3.219480_pt1:0-30000 | contig 31000 bp, 32 predicted proteins | sample MGYA00242621_ERZ504862 | MGnify/ENA primary metagenome ERZ504862 (study PRJEB26092, sample SAMD00036393) | human gut metagenome | host: Homo sapiens | study: EMG produced TPA metagenomics...
GCAAATTTTGCGGAATATATATAGAACCCTTTAAGTAGGAATTTATGAAACTGAAAAATAAGATTATTTCGGGCTTACTTACTGCCACTACTCTTGTGAGCCTTTGTGCTTTCGGTGCAGGAGCAGTAAGCACAGAGCAAAAGTTTCGATCGAAGATGCAACGCTTATTCAGAAGAATGTTGTAGGTATGACGACATTTGATGAAAAACAAATTAAGCTGTACGACCTTAATAAAGACGGTGTGATTACCGTTGTTGATTCAACACTTGTACAGAAGATTATCGTAGGTCTGATTAAAGAGCCAACAGAAAAACAACCGACAACAGCAGAATCAACAACAGAGCCTACAACGGAAGCAGTTACAGAACCTACAACTGTTCCAAAACCTACTACTGTACCTAAAAGTGTAAAACTTGACAAGTCAAGTATCACACTTGGCACAACCGAAACCTACACATTAAAAACTACGGTTGAAAACGGTACGCTGTCACAGATATCGTTTACAACAAGTAACAGTAAGGTGGCAGGCATTGACAATAACGGAAAAATAACTGCTGTTGATGTCGGCACGGCAAAGATTACGGCTAAGACCTACAACGGCAAGACTGCAAGCTGTACCGTAACAGTCAAAAAGCTTGCCGGAACAGTCACTCTTAATAAGACAAACATTACCTTAGGTGTTGGCGAACAATTTGACTTAAACAGCAGTATTCCAAACAATACAACCGCATATTACAGACTTTATTATTCTGACAATACTGCAATTGCTACTGTTCAAAAATCAGGCGGTCTTATAACAGCCAAAACAGCAGGAACAACAACTGTAAGATGCAAGCTAAACAATGGCAAAGAAGCAATTTGTAAAGTAACTGTCAAGTCGGCTCCGTCAAGCGTATCTTTAAATCACTCATCATCAACTCTCAAAGTAGGGCAAAGTCAAACGCTGACAGCTGCATATAACAGTAATGCTTACAGTTACCGAAATACTTGGACAAGCAGTAATACATATGTTGCAACCGTTAATTCAAGCGGTAAAATTTCCGCAAAATCGCAGGGTACTGCAACTATTACATATAAGACCTATAACGGAAAAACTGCTAAATGCAAAATAACAGTTTCGGGGTCGGCTGTAAAATGCTTGGATGTATCGACTTGGCAGGGAAGCATAGATTTCAATAAGGTTAAGTCGGCAGGATATAATTATGTGATTATCCGTGCCGGCTACGGTAAAGAAAAAACCCAAAAAGACAATATGTTTGAAATAAACTACAAAAACGCCAAAGCCGCCGGTCTTAAAGTCGGAGCATATTGGTTCAGTTATGCTATGTCACCGTCAACGGCAACAGCAGAAGCAGATGCTTGCCTTAGTTGTATCAAAGGTAAAAAGTTTGAACTTCCTGTTTACTACGATATGGAATACCAACCGGCTATGAATACAAGCAACAGCAATTATACAAAAATGGCAGTCAATTTCTGTAAGAAACTCAAAAACAACGGCTTTAAATCGGGTGTGTATTCCTCTGCAAGCGTTTATGACTATCTGCTCAATCGCACAACATTAAAAAATAACGGTATTTCCATTTGGAACGCAGAATGGTATATAAAGCCGTCAATTACTTGTGATGTGTGGCAGTATTCGGAAACAGGCAGAATTAACGGCATATCAACAGCCGTTGACCTTAACTACATATATAACCTTAACATTTTAAATTGATAACAACTTTTTGAGAAGGTGAAATAATTGTCGTTTGGAAAGCAGTTGCTTATTGCTCGAAAAAACAAGCATATGACACAGAAACAAGTTGCAGAAGCCGTGCATATAGAACGGTCAGCCTATACCAAATGGGAAAACGATAATTATGAACCGACTTTTGCATATATCAGAGAATTAGCGAAAACATTGGAAGTTGATTACAACTTTCTGTTTTATGACTCTCATTATTCACTTGACAGCAAGACTTTTTAAGTTTTCATTGTTATTCTTCTTTTGCATCGGGCATTAATTTGTCCGATGCATTCCTACAATCCCCACTAAGGTGGTTAATAATATAAATTTACGGAGGTAAATATGATTCGTGCATCACCCATAAAAGAATACAGTAGTTTTTCTTTTTCAATATTTAAATATTTAGATGAAAGGAGAGAAAAATTTGAATGAAGTTAATTAAAAAATGCTGTCTGTGTTTTATGTTTAACTGTAATTATTGGCTCATTGTCTGTCGGTTTGTTTTCCGTAAGTGCTGCCACGGTTACCAAAGGTACTCGTGGTGCAGACGGCAAAGGGTTTAAATACAAAAAAACAGCTGAATATACTTATACAGACGCAAACGGGAAAAAGCACAGTCAGCATTATGAAGGTTGGGAAAATTTTAAGGTTCATTTTTTTGCTGCATCAGGAAAAACCTTGAATTTTTCAGACTACACACAGAGAGCGTACTGTATTGAACCGGATAAAGCATCTGAATTAACAAGTTCTGCTACTGTAAAAAGTACATCTCAATCAGCAGCTTGGAAACAGTTAAGCTCTGCACAACAGAACGCAGTAATCTGATCCTAAGTTGGGGGTTCGGAGGTTTTGAATCTCCGTCAAAAAATAAGGTACATTACTATTACGCAACACAGTTGTTAATTTTCGAGATTGTAGCCGGCAAGAGAAATGCTTCAACCTTTGATGCCGTATCCGGAAAACCGTTGCTTACTCCTGCCCATACCATGACTGAGACAAGCTCAGCTGAAACTACTGTAGCAAATGTTACAACAGCATATGACAATATGGTGTCTTGGTGCAAAAGGTCGGTGCGTAATCCGTCATATACAGCATCATCACTCAGTTCTGCGAAGTCGTATCAAATGTCATATAATCAATCAAACGGACAGTACTCAATCACTTTGACTGATAAGAACGGTACCGCTTCAGTAACAAAAGCATCCGATGTAATCGTCAGCAATTCAAATGTTAAGGTCAGCGTAAGCGGAAATAAGATTACATTCACTTGTTCCAAAAATCTTGGTACGACAGTTAATGTGACAATGAAAAACTCTTTTTTGAAGGAACATGGAATCAAGAGCAAAAACAGTTTGTATTTAATTACAAGTAATGACTTTGCATCATATCAGACTTTTGCTCAGGGTTCTAATTATGCAGTTAAAGACGGATATGTTAAGTTGACATTTCCGGATGTTGTCAAGCTGCAACTTCAAAAATCATCATCAAACACAGAGCTTACAGCCGGCAACGGTTGTTACAGCTTGTCGGGAGCTGAGTATGGCATATACACAGACAAGGCTTGTACCCAAAAAATCGGCAGTATAACGACAAATGCAAGCGGTTACGGCAGTTACAGTAAATATGTTGATTCAACAGCTTCTTACTATGCAAAAGAAACAAAAGCACCAAAAGGCTATGAGCTTGATAAAACTGTATATACATTTGTGAGTTCGGGAAAAAAAGACAGCAACGGCTATGCAATATTTAAAGCAGTTAGGCTGTCTGATAAAAAAACCGAGCCACAAGATAATCCGGTTAATGACCCTGTCGGTATTGTTTTGCAAAAGAAAAATGCAATTACAGGCGAAACGACAAGTCAAGGTCTTGGCGGTGCGGTTTTCAGCATTGAATACTACGCACAGGAAATTGACAAGGACTACGATGTCAAAGCAGATGAAACCGCTCCTGCACTTGACAGCAAAAACCTTAAAAGGACTTGGTATATTCAGACTGATGAAGATGGATATTGTGACCTGAACAAAAAATATCTTGCTTCGGAGTACAGTTCAGATGACTTTTATTATACTTCGGCTGAAAACCCAGTACCTGCTATCCCAATTGGTACAGTTGTCATTCGAGAAGTAAAAGCACCTGACGGATACTCGTTAAGTAATGTCGTGTTCTACAGAGTAATCAATGAAGAGATTGCCGGTATTGCACAGGACACAAACACCCCTATCAATGTGCCGATTGATGAAATGCCGGCAAAGGCATACATCGGCATACACAAACTTAATCGGTCAGGTATAGGTGTCGGCGGTGCAGTATATGGCTTGTACTCTGATTCAGCTTGTGCAAGCTTGTATGACAAGCTCACAACAAATGCTGACGGCAAGGGTACTTTTGCAAAATCAGTAGATGTCAGCAAAACATATTATATCAAAGAAATAACCGCACCGACAGGCTATGAGCTTGACGATACTGTTTATCCTGTCATTGCAAATGAGGAAAACTCAACCGTTGAAACAGCCGTTATTCAGACGATTTATGAAGATGCCATAAAAGCTGACCTCAAAATCAAGAAGTCATCAACAGACGGTATTGTTTCAAATCTGTGGTTTGCAATATCAGATAGCCTCGGCAACGAGTACAACGCAGTTTCAACTGACAAAAACGGTGAAGCTACAGTTAAAGGTTTAAGGGTTTATGACGATAAAGGCAATAAGATAACCTATACCGTCAAGGAGCTTGGTTTTAAGACTACTTTAGGATCTCACAGCTATGGCGGTTACACTTGGACAATAAAGAAAGAAAATGCAATCAGCTACAAAGGCTCATATTATGAAGGTGTTTCAAATGCCGTATTCAGCAATTGTGAGAATGCTTATTCAAGATACTACTATGGCAAATCATCAGAAGCAAAATCAAATGCTAATGGTAAGTCTTTAACGCTTGACGAAAGCAAAACCGTTACATTCAGTTTTCAAAACACAGTTCCCGAAACGGATTTAACTGTTAAAAAGAGCTCATACAACGGTAAAGTGTCTGGAGTTTGGTTTGAGGTACAGGACGAAAACGGTAAATACTACGGTCTATAGTCACAGATTCAAGCGGAACAGCTAATTATTACAGCAGGTACGGCGAAAAACTCAAAAGCTGTCTGACCGTTCCGAACTCAGCAATTTGTATCCCTATAAAATATAAAGTTGTCGAAAAAGGTTTTCTCGGCGGAGGCAGTTACTACTTCCCCGAAAATTACCTTGAAAAGGCTGAATCAGAGTGTAAGACTGCCAACAAATACGGAACAACATCAACGCTTAATTATTCCATGTACAACGCTCCTGCAACCGGCAGGATTAACATCAATAAGACTTCCGAGGACGGAGTTATCGAGGGCTTGAGTTTTAAGCTTGAGTCTTTTGACGATGAACGAGAATACGGCGATAACCTTATCCCTACCCCTATGGCTTATGATGAAGACGGCAACGAAATTACAAGCTTGATTTTAACGACCGATGCGAACGGTAAAGCAAGTACGAACAATGAGCAGTTCTATGATGTCAACGGTAATAAAATTGACGGAATTCTGCCATATGTATTCAATCAAAACGGCTTTCAAATCACCTACAGACTGACCGAAATCGGCATCAAACAGTCAGACGGAACATACAAGTTTCCGAGCCGTTATGAACTGAAAGATGCAGTCGAATTTACAATCTATGATACCGATGAATACAACTATACATATGATTGTGCCAACACCGTAAAAACAGGTTCGTTACAGGTACAAAAAACATCTGAAGATGATGTTGTGGACGGTTTGTATTTTGAGATAAGCTGTGCTGAAACAGGGTTTAACGAAAAAGTAAGCACCGACCTTGAAGGTTTAAGTCCTGAAATCTCAGATTTGCCGATTTATAACAGCAATGACGAATTGCTCAAATATAAGGTGTCAGAACTCGGTGTTCTGAACGATGACGGCACTTATTCTTTACCGTATAAGTACAATAAGCCACGAAGTGTAACCGTCACGCTTGATACTGATACCGTAACCTTTGCAAGTATCAAAAATACTGTAAAAACAGGCTCGGTTAAGCTCACAAAAACAGACGGCACAAAAGCTCTTGGCGGATCAGGTTGGCAACTCTACAAGTCAGATGACACACCCGTCAGATGCATTCAAAACGGCACAGGTAGTTATATGTACCTCTCTGAATCTGAATCTGCAACTGACTGTATGGCAACAAACGGCACTCTGTTAATCCGTAAACTGCCGGTAGGAGATTACTATTTTGTTGAGTCTGTAACTCCGTCAGGCTATATGCCATACGGTAAAAAGGTTGAATTTACAATTTCAGCCGACAATGAAAACACACTTAACATGTCTTTAACCGTTGCCGACAATAAATCCGTATTATCTCAAACAGGCGGCGGTGGAATTGCTCCGTTTTACTTCGTTGCCGTGGCACTCGGAGCAATGGCTATAATTTTCATCTATGACTACCATAAACAGGGTAGCAAGAAATATAAAAAATCACGAAAGGAAAATCAAAAATGAAAAAGAAAATCACACGAATTCTGACAGCAACAATGCTTGCAGTTATGATGGTATTTACTGCAATCCCATTTGCAAGTGCCGCAACAAACAACAACGCTCTTGATGAAACAAAGAAGGTTTCATTCACACTCAATTGTTCAAAACCCGGATACACATTTACGGTGTACAAAGTTGCAGAACTCAAAACAACCGAAAATCCGTATAAGACAGGCTATGATTCACTCATTCCGTCAATCTCTGATGAGATTTTAAGCGGAAAGACATCGAATGTTCTCTCAGCTCTTGACGGTCTTTCATCAATCCCGTCAACCGCTTCAACGGTTGGCACATTTACTACATCGGCAACATCGGTAAAAAAGACTTTTTCAAGCCTTGCTCAGGGTTTGTACTACATTAAGGCTACGAACTTTCCTGCCGGTGTAAGAAGTGTTACAAACTCTGTTGTATCGCTCCCATACTACAATAACGGTTGGGTTTACAGTATCAATGATATTGACCTTGCAACAAAGGTAAATGACGGTGATGTTGTAACAGGCAAGACTATCACTAACAGCACAAAGGATAATGTTAATTTTACCGATGTAAGCCTTGGTGACACAGTAAATTTTGAAATCAAGTCATCGACTGCCGGTTCAAGCGAAATGAAACTTAAATCATATACCGTATATGATGAAATGTCAGCCGGTCTTACTCTTGATAAAGACAGCGTAAAGGTTGCACTTCTCAACACACAGGGCGGTAAGGTTGCTGACCTTGCTTCAACTGATTATGCTCTCAATGTAACATCAGAAGTTGACGGAAAGGCTACAACTTTTAATGTATCAATTGCAAACGCTTACCTTCAGAAAAATGACTTTTATGCAGAGGGTGTTACTTATACATCTGTAACTTATTCAGCAAAGCTAAATAAGTACGCTGTAGCAGGAAAGACAGGCAACCCAAATACAGAAACAAAGCTCGTTTATTCTAACAAGAACGGTGTTGAATCAGAGGTAAATGGCAATACAGTTTATGTTTACACCTTTGCAGTAACAACAAACAAGACAGATACAGACGGAAAGGCTCTCGAAGGTGCAGAATTCAGCCTTTTCAAGACAGAAGAGGACGCAACTGCTCTTACAAATGCCATTGCAAGCGGTGTATCCGACAAGACCGGCAAGGTTACTTACTACAACACAAGTAAAGAAGAAATCAAACTTGCAAGCGGTAAATATTATATTGTCGAAACAAAAGCTCCTACAAACTACAACATTTATGGCAAAGTTATTCCTGTGACAATTGATGTTACATACGGTGCAACATTTGTTGACGGTTCGTACATCACAAACTGCCCAACAGACGGCACAGCAAGCGTTGATGTTAAGGATACAAAGGTTGTTGTACCACAGACCGGTGGTGCAGGTACAGTTATGTTCTACATTCTCGGCACAGCTTTTGCACTCGGCGGTATTGCAACATTGCTCATTCGCAGAAGAGTAAAAGCTACAAACAAGTAATTTCACATTAAACAGAAAGGAGTACAGCTCATTGAAAAAATGCAGAAGCAAATGCACCTTGATAATAGGAATAATTTTTATGACTGCATCACTCTGCTTTGTGCTGTACCCTTCTGCATCAAATGCTGTCAATAGTTTTTTCGCCGCATACACAATTAACAATTATGCCGCATCTCTTGACAGCATTTCAGCAGCCGACAGGTCACAGTACTTGTCGGCTGCTGCTGAATATAACAACAATTTGTCAGAGCTTGTCAATGGCTTTTCTTACGATACAACAAGCGTGATTGACGGATATGACGATATTCTTAATTTTGGCGATGGACTTATAGGTTACATTGATATACCAAAAATCAATGTTAAACTGCCGATTTACCACGGTGATACAGACAAAGTGTTGGAAAAAGGTGTTGCTCATCTGCCAAATACAGCGTTTCCTATTGGAGGTGTGGGCAATCATTCTGTCTTGTCTGCACATACGGGTTATCCAACGCAAGTGTTTTTTGACAATCTCAACGAGCTTGAAATCGGTGATGAAATCAAGGTATCCGTACTTGATGAAACGCTTACCTATGCTGTAACAGCAAAAAACATTGTTAAGCCCGACAACATATCGTTACTGTCAGTTGACGAAGAAAAAGACTTATTAAGCCTTATAACTTGTTATCCTTATGGCATCAACAGCCACAGACTTATTGTGACAGCCGAAAGGGTATCTGAAACCGCTTCGCCCGATACTGCCATAAAAGCAGAAACTAATAACAGAAGTTTTGATTTTATTCTACTGGCAATAATTGCAATAGCAATAACAGCTGTTATTGCTACATTTGCTGTCAGGAAAGGAGGAAAAATAATGCCTGATATTACAATAGACAAATCATCACTTGTCTATGATGATAACGAATTCGAGTATAAAACAAGAGTTCCCGGTACTTTCGGGGAGGATATTCGTTATCTTTGGATTAAAAAAGACGATGTTGATGAAATCAACGAAGGCAAAACCATACTCACATCATTGGATGATGAGAGTAAATATATGCTTTATGACAAAGATGATAATCTTGCCGAAACAGTCAGGGGGTCAGAACTGTACATAAATCATTATGAACCGGTTAAGGAAAAAGAAAACACAGAAAGCAAAAATTTTGACACTATTAATAAAAAAAAGTCCAAAAGTGTCGGTGTAAAAGAAGAAAATTTACAATCTGTTCCGACTGAACCGATTGTAACCGAAACATCAAAAGACACAGAATTTTCTATTCCGATTTTTGCTACCCTTTATGACAAATGCAATCGCAAAATTGATGAGCTTAACAGCAAAAATGATAAGTTCAATGCAAAAATTGAAAAGCTCAGTATAAAAAAAGTCCCGAAATGCAGAGTTTGTATCTACGATTGAATCCTTGAAAGATATTGTGCCAAAACCTGTATATACTGCTCTTTCGCTCTTGGCAACAGAAAGACGGCAAAAGATAGTCAGTATTAACGAGAAAATTTCTGCCCACAAACTGAATATCAAATCCAATGAAAATAAAATTCAGAAACATCAAAGCCGTGCTGATTTCTGCATTAAAATCAACAAATTTCTCGACAATATGAAGTCACCTGACGGACGCAAAGAAAATTTTGTTAAGGGGATTCAAGAGTATCGAATGATGTCGATGCGAACGACCTCAGAAAAAATTTGATGCTACTCAAAATAAACTTGACAGTGCTCTAAAAGCGTACAGTCAAACTCATTATATGTCTGAAAAGCTCAAACTACAAAAGCAGATTAACAAAGCTCACAAACAAAAAAAGAAAAGTTAATGCGAAAGCTCAAGGCACTTGACGAGTGGTCTGCAAAGTTTGATGCAGTCAAAGCAATGCCCGATAAAGAAGCTGATAATATCATCAACAAGAGCTGTCAGAATATTGTTGATGAGTTTACGAACAACCCACAGGCTCTCAAAGAGCAGGCAGATACTATCGTTAATTCAACTGCAAAAGTTATTACCGAAGAAAATTATCTTAAAAATGCTGAAATGTCTGTTGAAGATGATTATGACAGCATTGACGGTATTATTAACAACGGTAACAAGCAACAGGAATATGACAAACTCAAGGAATCTGAGTCTGAAAAGAAGTCTGAACGCAGGACAGCACCTTTATCGAGAAATCAGATTAAGCAAAATGCAAACACTATTGCTCATAATGAGCAACAAACGAATGATAAAACCAAAACTCAGGGGCAAGAATTATAAAGCTATTTTAGACCTGTGCCATTCAGGCACAGGTCTTTTTTAAGAGGTGAATAAAATAAATGATTGAATTATATGGAAACAAAATATGGAACAGCAACACTCCCAATAAATATAAAAAAGTAATCATTGCGAGTGAGGATAGTCTTGATAATATATGTCAGGAACTTGAAAATTCAGGACTTAATTATTGTGCATATATTTTTAACGGTGAAGCACATATTGCCATTGGCAGAGCCACTGCAACTAATATTGATAAATTGGATATTGATTATCAGGCTGTAATTGATTGTAACTCGAAAATTTATAAAACCAACAACATCATAGGAACTACAACCTATGATTCTATCGAGGACAAATTGTACCGTAAGTACAATACCGATTTTGCCTATAAAATCGGTCAAAGACTTACTGAGCAAGGTATCCTTTTCTCAGGTAGAATTTACGGTAAAACAACAACTATTACTGTTGACAAGCAATATGCTGATACCTTGAATAAAATATCTGCTGAACTTAAAGAACAGCGAGCATCATTTATGTTAAAATCTGAGGTTGTTCAAAATGAATCACCGGAAGAATCAAAATCAGTTAATGAAAAAATATCTGAATTACATTTCAATGAATCGCAACTTTCGGCACTTGCACCGTCTGTAAAATTTATCCAAACGAGAAACGATGATAATTTGACTGATAACTTTGTTTCATGGTTTTCTGACTGCACTGATTTTTATGAATCACAACTTTCTGCTCTTGCCGAAATTTATGTTGACACATATCAAAGTTTTTCGGATAAATCTTTGATGTTTGCAGATACATCAAGGTTTAATGATTTAAAACAGCGTTTTGTTAATGATAACATTACTGCAAAATTAACTGAAAATCGTGGTTACTCAACTACTCAGCTTGAAATTATCAGAGAAATGGTAACTTACGGTATGAGCGAATCAGTAATCAACTTGCTTGATTACACTTTTTCGATTGATGAAATGCAAAACTTCTTTACAGCATACAAGAACGGCTCGTATGAAGATTTAATCAATCTCATTGCAGATATTAAAGGTACTACACGCACGGATATTGAAGGGCAAATCGAAGGTGGTACATACACTCCCGAAATTCCCGATTATGATTTTTTAAGCAAAAATCTAATTTTTCATAACCCCTCGGCAAATCATTTTACGGTTATGTATTTCAATCCAGATAGCGAAACAGGCGGTCAGTTCGTAAGCACTGATATAACTATAATGTTGCTTGGCGAGGAAACCGAGATTTTACAAATGATTCCGAGCGATTTTGGCGATATGTAGAAATCACCGGAAATCAAACTCTGTCCGATGTAGCAGTAAATTTTTCCGAGAATCTCTAAATTATTTTTACTCTGGTGAGCAAATTGCAGAGGGATTAACTACGGACACACAAAAATTGATTGCAGATGTTGCTACTGCCGAAATGATAAAATCAGGCGAACTTATTGAACCTGAAAGTTTGATGTAGCTAAGTTTGATACACTCATATCTGAACAAAAAGAAATCACAAGCAATAATTCGGATAAAAATACTATTGTTATCAATGCTTTTGCCGGACCGGGTGCTGGAAAAACAACATCTTGTCTTGAAGTAGCCGAAAAATTGAAAAAGCAAGGATTTGTTACGGAATATGTACAGGAATATGCCAAAGAGCTTGTATATGACAACAATCTTATTATGCTTGACGGACATTATGAACATCAATTTGCAATTCTTAACGAGCAGATGAAGCGTATCAATCGTTTGTACGGTAAAGTTGATTTTATAGTTACTGACTCACCAATTTTACTTAACAACACTTATCTTAATGAAGATAAAAACACCGAAGTGTATTCGGCATATTCTGATAGTGTGAACAAACTTTATGGTCTTTATAACAATTTCAATTATTTTGTTGAGCGTGATACATCAGTGTTTGAAAAAGAGGGACGAATACATAATCTTGAACAAAGCATTGCAATTGATAACGAATTAAAAAACATGTTACACAATAATCAAATTGATTTCGATGTATATACTCACGCTACAATTGACAATATTGTTCGTGATTCAACTATTATATATGCAAAACAACTTATCAATTCATACTGTCAGGATGAATTTGATTCGGAAGCGGATTTTTCAGACTTAAAAAAAAAGTCGGAGTGGCATACACAACAACAGAAGACAGCAAGCATACTGTTGAAGCTGTTGTAAATCTTGTTGACTATAGGCTTGAAACTTATGTTGATGACAAATTATTCAAAGAAGAAACATATGCCGACCTTAAAGATATGATTGATAACTGTCTGCACTCTTTATCGTTCGATGACCTTGTGTACCTTTCCGATGAGGAACTTGCACCGTTTTATGAGGAACACGACGAGCTTGACGACGTAGATCCCGCAGTTATTCGTCAGCAGCTTGAGGACGCAGGGATAGTCAACGGTGAGCTTGTCGATGAAGATAAGCTGAACAGTGATCCATTTATTCAACAGGTTATGGCTGACGCAGAAACCGATGCCGAGCGTAATTTTTATCAGAACAATTTTGACATCAAGGTAAGGAACTATGCCGGTGCTCTGAAAGTCAGCTCAGAAGAAATTGTTAATCAATTTAATTCGGAGAGTGAAGCCGTCCCGGTAAACGAGCCTGAACAGGGAAATATTCGTCCGACAATTACTTGTGATTGGAGTGAAAGTCCGGTATTTGAGAATGGCAAAACATACTCTGTTTCTGAATTTGACACACTTATGAAAAATGCCGATGACGAATGGGTTGAGCAAAGACAGCTTGAAATTGAAGAATACGGCAGTGAAAATGCGGTAGCCGAAGCTTACCGTAACGGTGAACTTGACAATATTCATCTTGGTTATGAAAAGACAAAATTTATTGTTAATATGCCAAACGGAACAACTCATACATTCAGGCAGGATATTGGCGATGGTGACGGTGGAGTTATTGATTTCTTAAAGCAGTATCCACAGTATTCAGGTGTTGTAAAAATACTCGAAGCCGATATAAAGCTTGATAAAGGTGAAAATGAGAAAGCCGCAGATTTACCGATAACGGAAAGCAAAGAAAGAGAAGTCAGGAGCGATGAAAAATTACAGAGCGTTGACGAGCTTGCCGTGGAGGTTGAAAATGCCGCACCGTCAAGAGCAGAAAAAGCTGAAGTTACCGTAGTTAATAAAGCTGAACCGCCTACATTGTTTGATATGGTCGAAAGCTCCGAGCAGACCGAAACAAGCGTAAATGATGAAAAAGCCAAAAACTATGTAATTGAGGACAGAGAAGCTGTCACGGGAGCAAAAACAAAGTTTCAAAATAACATTGCTGCCATTAAGATTTTAAAGCAAACGGAAGCAGAAAACAGAGCGGCTACACCTGAAGAACAAGGTCAGTTGTCCCTTTACAGCGGTTGGGGCGGTCTTGCCAATGCTTTTGAGTCTGATAATGATAAATGGAAAATGAGTATTCTGAACTCAAGGGTTTGCTTACGGATGAAGAATATACCGCAGCTCGGTCAACTGTGCTTGATTCATTCTACACAGATACAGCAATCGTTGACAGTATATATGAGGTCATTCGTAACGCAGGATTTGAGGACGGCAACATACTTGAGCCTGCAATGGGCGTAGGAAACTTTTTCGGCAGACTTCCCGAAGAGCTTCGTGATAAGGTGAATTTGTACGGTGTTGAAAAAGACAGCCTGTCAGGCAGAATAGCTCAAAAGCTGTATCCGCAAGCTGACATTACGATTGACGGCTTTGAGAATACTCGTTTCAATGACAACAGTTTTGATGTTGCAATCGGAAATATTCCTTTCGGCGATTTCAGCGTTAATGATTCTAAATATAACTCAGAACATCTAAAAATTCACGATTATTTCTTTTTGAAATCACTTGATAAAGTGCGTGACGGCGGCATTGTTGCTTTTGTAACTTCCAAAGGTACACTTGACAAAAAGGACAGCTCTTTCCGCAAGACTTTGGCCGAAAGAGCGGATTTGGTAGGTGCTGTGAGATTGCCGAATAACGCCTTTAAATCGGCAGGAACGGAAGTTACTCCCGATATTATCTTTCTCCAAAAGCGTTCTGCACCACTTGAAAATATACTCTTGGGTAAATGTGGGAACAACCGAAAACGGTTTATCAATCAATAATTATTTTATTGAACATCCTGAAATGGTGCTCGGTAATATTGTTCAAGGCAACAAGCTCTACGGACGAACAGATGATACAATGTGTGTACCGTTTGCTGACGGTAGACCATTATCAGAACTGTTGCCTGAAGCTGTAAAACATATTACATTTACCTATTCACCGGCAAAAGAGGTAATATCGCCTGTTTCTAAAGCAGAAGCTGTTATATCAAAACCCGAAGAACTTCGTTCACAGAGCTACTATAAATCAGGCAACGAGATTTATTTTTACGGCAGCAATTCCGCAGGAGAATTAGTTACTGTGTCGGCTAAAGATTTACTTGATAAAAAGTACACAACAAAAAACATTGACAGACTTACTGCGTTTATGGAAATCCGTGATACTTTAAGAGAACTGCTTGAGGTACAACAGCACGATAATAATGACGCAGAAGTCGAGCAGTTACAGCATAGGCTTAACACAATCTATGACAACTTTTATGATAAGTACGGTCTTATACATAGCAGATACAACCGTAATATTCTCGGATTTGACGGAGCGTATCAGCTTGTGGCATCTCTTGAGCAGGACTATGATAAAAATACCTTGATTAAAAAATCGGATATTTTCACTCAGCGTGTAAATGTTCCGAAACCGCAGATTGAACATATTGATACTGCATCGGAAGCTCTTGCCGTTTGTATCGCCGAAAAAGGATATATTGACTTTGATTATATGAGTAATCTTACCGATATTGACAAAGCAAGTCTTGAAGAAAGTTTGCGTAATAACGGTGAAATATATCCTATACCTATGAATACGGAAAATAATGAATATACATATCAGACCGCATCTGAATATCTGTCAGGCGATATATATGCTAAACTTGATACAGCAGAATCCTATGCTGCTGTTGACAATATCTATAGTGCTAATGTTACTGCTCTCAAAGCAGCATTACCTACTCCGCTTAAAGCAGGAGATATTGATGTTAATCTCGGAGCTACTTGGATTGCTCCAGAATACTATGAGCAATTTATGTACAAGTTGTTTGAAACACCTCTTTTCAATCGTTCTGACGGCATTTTTAAGGACAGTAAAATATCTGTAGAATACTCTGAATATTCCGGTAAATGGTTTATTTCACACAAGGCAGCAGATAAATCTGTAACTGTAACAAAAACATACGGAGCTTGCGGTTATTCGGGATATCAAATTCTTGAAGCAGCTCTTAATTTATCAGAGCCAAAGGTATACAAAGATAAGCTTGACGAGTACGGACGGATTATGTTTGATAAAAATAACAAACCAATCCGAGTGATTGATGTGCCGGCAACTCAGGTTGTTCAACAAAAAGCGAATAAGATACGCAGAGAGTTCAAAAACTGGCTGTTTAGCGATCCCGTAAGACGGTCCGATATAGTTGATACATACAATCGTACTTTTAATTGTATTAAACCACGAGAATATGACGGCTCACACCTTACTTTTCCGGGAATGAATTCAAATATTGAACTGCACGAACATCAGAAAAATGCAATAGCTCACGCTATTTACGGTGGTAACACTCTGTTTGCTCATTCAGTCGGAGCCGGCAAAACTTTTGAAATGATAGCAACGGCTATGGAATGTAAACGGCTCGGTTTGTGCCACAAATCCTTGTTTGCTGTACCGAATCATCTGACAGAACAGGTGGGAGCAGACTTTTTGAAGCTCTATCCCAATGCAAACATATTGGTTGCAACAAAAGATGATTTTAAGGCTGAAAATCGTAAAAGACTGATGAGCAAAATTGCGACAGGCAATTATGATGCGGTTATCATCGGTCATACTCAACTTAAAATGCTACCGTTATCACCTGAAAGGCAGGAAAATATTTTCAAAGAGCAGATTGATAATATCGTTGCCGGTATTGCCGAACTAAAATACCAAGAAGGCAATTCTTTTAAGGTCAAGGATATGGAACGAACTAAGCGTAGTCTTGAACAACAACTTGAAAAATTACAATCAAGTAAAAAAGACAACACGGTGTACTTTGAGGAACTCGGTATTGATAAACTCTTTGTCGATGAAGCACACGAATTTAAGAATTTGTTCTGTACAACAAAACTGCAAAATGTTTCGGGTATTTCTTCGAGGGCATCTCAGAGAGCGACAGAGTTATTCGCTAAGTGCCGTTACCTTGACGAAAAAACCGGCGGTAAGGGTGTTGTATTTGCTACAGGAACTCCTCTTTCTAACAGTGTAACAGAACTGCATACAATGATGAGATATCTCAACTATGATTTCCTTGCAAGTCATAATAATATGCAAAACTTTGACAACTGGGTATCTACATTTGGTGTACAGAAAAAAGAATATGAGCTTGCTCCTGCCGGCAACAAATTCAAGGAACGCACACGCATTGCAGAATATGCAAATTTACCGGAACTTATGTCAATGTTTAAAACGATTGCAGATGTCCGCACGGCTGAGACTCTTAACCTTAAAGTGCCTGACTGTGAATTACACATTGTTGATGTTGAACCTACAGAATTACAGACTGAACTTGTTGAAGAATTATCAGTCAGAGCTGATGAGGTCAACAACGGTTCCGTTGATCCATCAACAGACAATATGTTAAAAATCACCGGTGACGGTAGAAAACTCGGTCTTGATCCTCGACTTATCAATCCGTCATTTGAAGATGATCCCGGTACAAAACTTAATGTTTGTGTCAATAATGTTTTTGATATTTACGAAAAAACAAGCGACAAAAAGCTGACACAGATTGTATTTTGTGATTTGGGTGTTCCGAGCAAAAACTCATCTGCTGATGGCAATAAAGATGACGATACAAAAAGTGTGGCAGAACTTGACTCGCTTGAAGAGTCAGGAAAGTTTTGTGTGTATGATGATATTAGAGATAAGCTGATTGCAAAAGGTGTATCGGCTGACGAAATAGCTTATATTCACAACGCTAAAAGTGAAACCCAGAAGTCTGAGCTTTTTGCAAAAGTCAGAAGCGGTGAAGTGAGAATTTTACTCGGCTCTACGGGTAAAATGGGAACAGGCACAAATGTACAGGACAGGATCATTGCTCTGCACGATTTAGATGTTCCGTGGCGACCGTCCGACCTTGAACAAAGACGAGGAAGAATGGTTCGACAGGGTAATATCAACGATAAGGTACATCTTTATCGTTATGTAACAAAAGGCACTTTTGATGCCTACAGCTATCAGCTTTTGGAGAAAAAGCAGAAGTTTATAAGTCAGATTATGACCTCGAAAGAGCCCGGCAGAAAATGTGCAGATGTTGACCAAGCTGCATTGACTTACTCTGAAATCAAGGCTCTTTGCACAGGCGATGAGCGTATCCGCGAAAAGCTGACTCTTGAAAACAGAGTAAAAGAATTGCAGGCACTCAAGTCTGAATACAACAGCACACGATACGAACTTGAGGACAAGGTGAACGCTTATCCCGAAGAACGCAAAAAATTACTTCTTGATATAGGCAATATCAGCAAGGATATGGAAACGGTAAAAAACATACCTTTTGATGTCAAAACTGAAAGTTATCGGGTTGGGATTACTATAGGAAAAGATGCTTACTCACTTCTAGATGATGAATCAAGAAAAGTAGCTGCAAAAGCATTAACCAACGCTGTAGCACAGGTCAAAGGGGATGCTAACAAGAATAAGAGAATCGCCATAGGGGGACTCGGCAACTTTGGTGTTGAGGTAATCAATGACGGATATTTCCTTGATAAAATAACCGCAACTCTTCGTGGTTATTATACTTATTCAGTTGAACTGGGCGTATCAAGTATTATAAATCTTAAAAAGATTGAGAACTTGCTTTTTAAGGTTGAAAATGTTCTGAACGATAAAAAATCGGAACTCAATAAACTTGATATTGACTATAAGACTGCACAGAATATGCTTCACAAGCCGTTTGAGTTTGAGGATGAACTTAACAACAGTACAAAAAGGCTTGATGAGTTGACAACTGCCTTAAACATTGATATGTCAGAACACAAAGTAGATAAACCCAAAAAGACTCATTATTTTGGTAAGGATTTTATTCTTGGAAAAAAGAAATCATCAAAGCAAATACAGAATAATGAAGTTATGAAATCAGAACCTAAAAGGAGTGAACCTGAATTATGATAGTTTACGCACAAGGCGATATAACAAAATTTGATGTAGATGCTATTGTAAATGCATCCAACGGTTTTGGTTATATGGGAGGTAAAAGATGTGTTAATGAATTACATAGAGGAGTTGCAGAGAGCATTCAATTTGCATCTTGCGGTGCTGTTGAACGGCTTGCAAGAGCAAAATGTAAGGCACACTCCTTTTTTTGGTTATTCACCCGGAACTGTTTTTGTGACTGATGCTCCAAATCTTGAGTGTAAAAAAATAATACACGCAGTTACTATGCGTACTCCGGGTAGCAAAGCAAAAATCAAAAAAATTAAAGATCTGATTCCAAAGATAGTAGCGGTAGCTGAAAACTTAAACATAAATTCAGTAGCCATACCTTTACTTGGTTGCGGAACAGGTGGACTTGACAGAAAAACCGTTCAAAATTTATTAGCTCATAATCTTATAAGTGACAAAGTGACATTTTATATTGTTACTTCACTTTAAAATTAGAAATTCTTTTCTGAATTTCTTTTTAAAACACTTGTTTTTTCTGAGTTATAACATATAATAGTATTTGAACGATGTTGGTTACTCATCTTAGTGTTGTGCTTCGCTACCGTCTGACCACCATATCAGGAGAATGCGACAAAAAGTAACGGTTTTGGGAGCAATTGCATTGACTGCAGTTGCTCCCCTTTTGATATTGAGGAATGAATAGCGTGGATATAGATTTTTATTTTGTTAAATCTGATTATATAGATTTTTTAAAGCAAACAGAAATAAATAATCGTGGTTTTACTTGCGTACCAAACACAGAATAAAACAGTTATGAAATCAGAACCTCAAAGGAGTGAACAAGAGTTGTGATTATAATAGCTTGAAACGGCTTTAAACAGCTCTTTATACCGATTTTGCGGTAGATAAATATTTTTTTATTTAATTTAAAAAGCAGCCGTTCAGATGGCTCTGAACGGCTCTTTTTTGTTGCCCTTAAAACTTGCAAATTTGCCGATTTTGACATATAATAATATGTAAAGAAAATGAAGTGTGGTGATATTTATGATGTCAATTACAAGTACACGGTATCTTTCTAATGTCGATTGGTTACAAGATGTGGTTCAAGGTACGGATTTAATCCTGTGCGGAGTTTCGGCACTTGAGTACCTTGAATTATTCAATGGTTATGTCAATGAATCTAAGATACAGGTGTATGCTCAGAACGAGGGACAATTTGATAACATTGAATATCATATTGTCAATTCATTTGACGATATAGAGTATCTCAATTTTGACGGTGTTTTATGTACAACTGTTAATCAGACTATAAACGATATGCTTTCTGATTATGACAACATAGATGAGCTTGCTTTTCTTGAAGCATTGAGCAATTATTATTTCGCCAACAATGAATCATTTGATAATCTTAAAATTAAACCGAATAAACTGAGTATTTTCAATCGGATAAAACAAATTGCAATTAATTATTATTGCTCAGACTGAAAGGAGTATGTATATGAAAACTAATTATCTTGTAACCGCTCAATGTGAAGTTTTGGTAGAATATGCAAATGCCGTTATGGCAAAGTATGAAAAGTATCTTCGCTCTGACTCAGCTTTGGATTGCGTGAAAAAGATGTATAAGGATTTATGCTCATACAATACAAAGATTATTCTTTGTGATAACCAATCTGAATTAGATGACCTATACAGCAATGTAAAAGAATATGAGTGGATAATTGAACATATACCATCTGCTGTTTCGGTTGGAGCGTTAGTATGACTTATACTGATGCTGAGTTTAATTTGGCTTATAAAGAAATATTAGAGCGTGTTTTAGTCAACAAAACCCCCGAAAAACAACCTATTGCCTATATTCTTGGCGGACAACCGGGTGCAGGAAAAACACAACTTCAGAAAAATATTCTTCGTAAAAACAAAAATGTCATTGCCATAAATGCCGATGCTTACCGTCAATCGCACCCTCGTTTTGAAAGCATACAGGATGAATTCGGTGATGACTCTCCAAAATATACACAGCCTTTCATCAATGAAATTGTTGAAAGGCTTATTTCAGATTTAAGTGATATGAAATATAATCTGATTATTGAAGGAACTTTGAGGACGGCTGATGTTCCGCTCAATACTTGTCATTTGTTGAAGAATAAGAATTATAAAGTTGAATTATATTTGATTTCAGTAAAAAAGGATATCTCTTACGAAAGCACCATACTAAGATATGAAAACAATATTAGATTTGGTATGATACCACGAGCTACCGCTAAAGAACACCACGATAAAGTGGTTGATGCAATTTGTGACAACTTGGATATAATTTTCAAAGAAAATATTTTTGATGATATAAAACTTTATGACAGAGAAGGAAATAACCTATATAGTATCAAAGACGGAATATCTCCCGTACTGGTTGAAAAAGACAAGTTGTTCGGGGCGTGGTCTGAAGATGAAATCAGTTCATACAAGGAAATAATTAATACCGTAATTTTTCTTAAACAAGCAAGGAAAGCACCTGATTTAGCACAATATATATTAGAATCATCAAAAAGATTGTCTAATGCACAATCTAATTCAAAAACAGCTTCACGAAAATTTCCTTTATCAAGAAATCAAATAAAAGAAAAACGCAAAAATTATATCCCACACACAAGAAAATCAATCACAACATAACAAGGACAAAAGTAAAAGCAGATAGCATCAAAAAAGATGTTATCTGCCTTTTTGTTGTTTTTTCAAATTATATAGCTCATAAAAACTTCGTGGGCGTTTGGGGCAAGGTCAATGATGTCCTTTTTGTATATTGTAATTTTTTCGGTACTTGTTGAAGCTGAAAACCATAAGCCGTGTGCCGACATTCCGCTCACAACCTTTCCATTTGTACCGCTTGTATCGGGTTTGATTTCTTCACCCTTTCTATAAATTTTATTATTTTTAATTTCAAACTTCATAGAGTTCTTCCTTTCATTATTTCATATCAACCGAAAAATCTGTTGTAATTGAGCCTTCAGGGATATAAATTTTATACTTTTCTCCTGTACCTGAAATTCTGAGCGACAAAAGAGGTTCAAAAGTAAGCGGATTTTCAGTTGCTTTTTCGTCAGCCGATTTTACTATAGTATCTATGTGCGGAGTATCCTTAGTATAGATTATTTCGCAATCGTCAGCCTTAATTTTACTTGCTTTGTAACTACCTTTATCAGTTTTGTAGTAATAATAATAGTATTGCTCAGTATTTACTTCGCCACACCCAATAAAAAAACCACCTTGTAAATCACGATTGTCTTTAAAATTAACAATATTTTGACTGCTTTTTACTTCATCTGATAGTTTAATATCAATAATTGTGTATTTAAAAGATGATATAATTGTTACTACACACACTATATTAATCAGAAGTGCTGTTAATACAATTGCCAGTTTAATAAAACTCGGCTCTGAATGTAACATTTTTAAAAATATAAAAAAGAAAATTAAAGCGAGAATACAATTAATTATAACTAACATTTCTTCATCTCCTTATTAAAAAACTAAAACCATATTACGATAAACGCTTTCGCTTACTATCAATCTGAGATTGTTAAGCAACTTTTTGTAATGTTCCGTGTCATTATTTTTTAGGGCAAGCTGACATTCAGAATTGTCCTGAGCCATCAAGCTACGCAGTCATCAATTATCTTATTAGCTTTGCGTGTTTCGGCAAGTATGTGTTTATATAAATTTCCGCTATTCAGTAATTTGCAAAGTTCAGAAGCACGGAAATGATAAAGGTAGTGTGTGAAAAAGCCTTCATCCCAATACAATCTTCTCACATCATAGGCTTTCTCTTCGGAATTATAGCTGTAATAATTGAATTCCTTGTTTCCCGGTTCATCGACTGTTTCTTCAATGGCATATTTTGGTATTTCAATTTCGCCGTAATTTATTTTTTCGCTACTCTGAATAGAATTTTTCAAAATTAAAAAATTCTAAAAAAGCATTAACTGTCATAATTATTTCCTCCTAACAATTCGGGATAGTGTTGTTCTGCTTCTGCTATGCTCCTGTATTTATCCGTTACAAGTATAACGGATATTTCTTTCAGACCTTTTTCCTTAATTACAATGGGTAAAATTCGGTCATTGTAATTTAATATTTCTGATTTATCAAGGATTCTGCAAATATAGCAGATTCCTTTTTCTTTGTTTTCAGCAACTATATAGCCTGTACCGGTATCATATTCCGCATAATCGGTAAACAATACCGGCTGACCGCTTTTCTGAAATAATACCGCTTTAGTCATTGCTATCGCCTTTTTCTTTGCTTTTGAAAAACATATCAAGAGCTGCTGCAACTGTGTCGGCGATTTCCTCATTGCTAAGACCTGCAAAGTATTTCTTGTAGAGTGTTGGAGCGATAGACACCTTTTTATCGGGCTTTTTCTTTTTAGCGGATAAAACTTTCAGCATTTCATCGCCATCAAGTACACCGTCAGCTGACAAGATTCTTAAATCTCTTGCCTGAGCTTCTGATATTTTCATTAGCATATTATCGTCAGCAGAGTTAATCTCGAATAATTCCGACTGCTCATCTGCCGATAAATACGATAATTCTACACCTGCTCTGACGGCAAGCTGACCTTTATCAATCCAACCGAGAATACCGTCAGATAACTTGCTTATTCGCACAAGTCTTGCAATAGTATTCCGACTTAATCCGTACTCATCTGCAACCTTTTCACGGCTGTTGCCGGAAGAAGTTTCTTCGCCGTTAAGCACACGAATTTCATTGATGATGTCATTTCTCTTTCCCTGAGAAAACATTTCAGAATATCGTCTTGCAATAATTCTTGCCTGTTCAGATACTTTGAGGTCATTGAAACCTCTCTGAATAAGGTTGCTTTCATCAACATAAGTTTGAGCTTCCTCTTCTGTGAGTTGCTCTTTAATAATGGCCGGTATGGTTTCAAGACCTGCTATTTTAGAGCAATTCCACCGGTTATGACCGATTAAGATTTCGTATGTATCTGTTCCATCAGGATTTGGTCTGCAAACAATAGGTGTCATTACTCCGTTTTTGCGGATTGATTCAACATATCATCTGCGTTCGCCGTCGTAAAGAGAAACTGATGATTGTGAAACGGTACAAGCATATCAAGCGGTATTTGCTTTATTTGATTGTTTTGCGAGAGCATTGCTCCAAAGTTAAAGCCTGTCATTGTCGTTCCTCCGTAAATTACACACCAATTCTTTTTGTCAGTTCTTCGGCACAAGCTATGTATTCCTCTCCGAGCTTACTGCTTTAATTAAGCATAATGCTTTGTGCTGCTTAGTGCTTTCAACTGCCTGTGTGGCACGGTGTATCTGAGTGTTAAAAAGAGCATTATTGTAAATGCTTTCAAGTTGCTCAATGACACGCTTGCTTGCGTTTGTGCGGTCAACCATTGTTGGCAGCACACCGAGAATTCTTAAATTAGGATTGATGGTTTCCTGTATTTGTGAAATAACACCTGTAAGAGTTTTTAAACCGCCGAAGGCAAAGTCCTGCACCTGTACCGGGATAATTACACCGGTGCTTGCCGTGAGAGCGTTCATCAGCAAAACTCCAAGTGACGGATTACAATCAATAATTACATAATCGTACTGTTTGATAATATCATTATCAAGAATACGCTTGAGTATTGTTTCCCTCGAAAGTACCCCTGCGAGGAATAAGTCTGCATTTGCAAGGTTGATGTCACAAGGAATGTAATCAAGGTGATTAACCTCGTTATGTCTGATGCAGTCTTTTATTTCAACTGCCTTACTCATACCTACCTTACCAATAAGAAGGTCGCTCATTGTTGGGTTGCAGTCTGTATTTGTAAAATCAGCATATTTTGACAAGTCAGCCTGTGGGTCAAAGTCAATTGCAAGAACTTTGTTGTTTTTTAGAGCGAGAGCAGTTGCTATATTGAAAGCCGTTGTTGTCTTACCAACTCCGCCTTTTTGGTTGGCGACTGAAATGATTTTGCACATAATTTTTACCTCCGTTAAAATGGTAAATCTTCTGATTCTGACAACGCATTATGTATCATCTGATATTCTTCCTGTGACTTGTGGTTTGGGTCAAGGTCAGGAATATTTTCACTCTTATCAATACCCTTTTTGGTGAAGCCAAGATAATCAACTTCATCAACGATGATTTCGACAATGTTTCGAACAGAATTGTTTGAATCAATATAACTCCTTGTTTTGAGATATCCTGTTACAGCAATCAAATCACCTTTACCTTTATACTTACAAAGATTCGTTGCTTTCTTGTCCCAAAAAACGAGGTGCAAATATTCAGCGTCATCGTTATAAATGTTGTTGACAGCCAACACCACATTACACACCGGTGTGTTTGAATTTTTGGTGTATTTAAGTTCAGGATCTGCGGTAAGTCTGCCTATAAGTTTTGCTTCGTTTCTAATCATAATTTTTAGCTCCTTTGATTTTATTCTTTAATCTGCAACTTTTGCCCCACCGGGGCAAAAGTTAATTTTCAATTACCTTGTCAGATAAGATTGCTCTTTTTACAAGCCTTTCAGATGTAATCATCATAAAAAATCTTACTGCATCGCTTGCGTTTTCAAAGTCTTTCGTGTGGTTCTCATCATCAAGGTCGGTATATTCGACTACTCGTAGAATTTTCATTTTCTTACCTCCTGAATTTATTTTAATTTCTATGGTTACATTATAAATGAGAATAGTGCTATTGTCAAGCATAAGTTTTTGCTTTTTTTGAAAATTTTTTTAATTTTGCCTTCACATATTGACAACCGAGTTATATCTGATAAACTTATAGTAGTATTATTAAATATAAATATGGAGTGATAATAATGAAGAAATTAAAAGAATTCACTTGCGAAATGTGTGGGGGAAAATTCCACTCCTATGCAAATCACGCTAAGTATTGTAAATATTGCCGTGACAAGAAACAGGTTGAGCGAGTACAAGCTCATCAAGATAAATTGAAATCCGGTACTGCAAGACAAATCGGATCTGAACAAGTTTGTCCTCAATGCGGTAAAACCTTTGTTCTAAAAACCGGAAATCAAAAAAGTTTGCGAAGAATGTGCAAAAAAAAGAGTGTACAAAAAAACTACATATCAAAATCCAAACCTATCATATGACACAATCCATATCTATGTTCCGAAGGGCGAGAAGGTAAAAATACAGGATTGGGTAAAAACTAAAAACTTAACCTTGAACAAAGCATATAATATGGCAATGCAATTATTTATGGATCAACTCGACAAAGAAGATACTGAGAGTAATACACTATTGTAAATCCTGACTGTGCGACTTTTTTTGATTGTTCAGATAATCATCAATGCTCTGACGGGCAAATTCAATTTCTTTTAACTCGGCTACAATTTGCTTGTAGCGTTCATTCATTTTTCGCACTTCATCAATCAGATTTTTCTTTTCATCCTCCAGCTTGTCTAAAGGTGGTAATTTTCTGTTCGGATATAAAGTTAATAAGTTTTTTACGGCATCATCGTACTTTCTCTGTGCGGTGATGTTTTCTTTTTTGAATTGTTTTTTATCTTTATGGGATAAATATTTTTTGTGTACAGGTTTGTATTTTTCGTATGTTCTGATGAGCTTTATTGTATCTGATAACTCATCAATTTGATGTTGTTTAGCATTCAGTTGTGACACAATAACCATCCGTTCGTTATATTTATTTGTTGCTGAACTTTCTAAATCTTGATAATTTTCGGATGTAAGTAAATTTATTGCATCAGCTGCCTCTTGCATATTTTTAATATTTGCCCAATGCAATAAGCCTTTTGAATTTTGAAATATTTCAGCAGATGTATCTATGATTTTTGTTTTATAAGATTTTCCGGATACACCTGTTTTAAGCAATTGATACTGTTCAATGCGTTTCCGCAATTGAGGTTCATCATAATACCAACCGAGGGTGCGACCTCTTGAAAATCGCTGTTGTCCTTGTAATTTAAATTTTATTTTAATAACATTCTCAGGTGTATATTTATACTCGATATTACAGCCTGCAAGTTTATTAAGAAAATCCTCAAAACTTGTAGATTGCATTATGGTTTCATCTATCAAATTCCTTAATTTCGATTTCCAAGACTTACCTAAATAATCCTGCTGCCATTCATAGTAGCATTTACCTTGATTTTTTGGATTTTCAATTATTGATAAATTGTATTCTCTGCATACATCATCGTTTATGTTTCTTAATTTCTCCCACGATTTTCCGCCACGGTTTTTCTGCCATTCAAAGGTTCTGAAATTCACAAAATCGACATTATTAAAAATAATATGGTTATGAATATTTCCCTTATCTATGTGTGTTGCAACAATGTATTGATACTTGTTTTCAAGTAATTGCTCAGCAGTTTTTATACCAATTTCAAGTGCTTGTTCAGGTGTAACTTCCTGTCCTTTAAACGATTGTTTGATATGTTTGGCAAGTACATTACCTTTGCCTGTTCCAAAACTTCGAACAGACAAAAATTCTTTTTCAGCCTTCTTACCGTCATCCGTACAGCCGAAACAATATACATATCTTTTGTTATCGGTTTTTTCAGGATTTAAGATGTAGTCAACAGCTACAGAGAGCGTAGTTTTGATTCCACCGATTTTAGAGATTGCCATATTTTTTTTATTCACCTCTTTAATGTATTCAACATCATCGTCATAAAAACGATTTGTTGAATTTATTCGCTTTGCAATTTGGTTTATATTAGCACCAATTGCAGCCAACTCTCTTTTTAAATCCGCAAATTCTGAAAAATTCACATTTACAATCACACCTTCAATTGCCATTTTTCTCAAGTATGCACTTAACGATTTTTCATTAGTAAGCAAGGCTCGTTTTTCAATAATATTTAATTCATCTTCAGATACTCGTACACTAATTCTGATTTTTTTATTACTGCTATTACTCATAAAAATGCCTTTCTTTTAAATTATAAAATTTAATATTTCGGGGTTTTAGGGGTGTCCCTTAACAAGCAATTTTTCAAATCTGACGGATTTTAAAAATTGGCGGTGTGTGACGGAATGTCCGACACACCGCAATGCTTGCTATTATAGAATCGGGTATATTTTGACAAATCAGCGAATTTTGTAAAATCCCCCTATATATATTCCGCAAAAAAGACTATTTGTCACTCTTTTTTGAGAATAAAAAAAAGATTTTTCTTTTGAAAAGAAAAATCTTGTAATTGCAAATATATTGTGATAGTATAGATATATCAATAGTTGTCTGTTCGTTCGCTAAAAGAATGGAGTGTTCTTTTAGTGAATGACGGAAATCATTACCCTGATGAGCAAAAACAACTCATATTACTTAAAGCTCATAAGCGTAAATCTTGGCGACAAGAACATTATTTGCTTTACGAAAAAGACTATCGGCAAAACAATTGCAAAAGAATAATATCTTTGGACGAGTTTGCGAATGATAAGTCAAAGCTTTAAAAGACGAGAAGGCAGATATTGATAACATACTATATCAAAGATACTTGCACAACGCTCTTACGGAAGCTTTAGACAGCCTACCTGTAATTGAAAGGCAAATTATTGAAGAATGCTTTTTTTACAATGATGTTAAGCGAAAAACATATGAGGAACTCGGCGAAAAGCATAATCTGTCCAAAGGTGCTTATTATAACAAGTTATGCCGAATTTTACGCAAATTACGCACACTTTTAGAGCAATATTCTGAGTTTTGAAAATTCTTTTGATTTTTTTACTTATTTAGGGTGACAAACCGCAAATTTTGCGGAATATATTTAAGAGGATAAAATCCTCACGAAGTCTTGACTTGATTTTTTTAGATGTTATTATGGAGGTAAATCAATTGTTGCCTGCGTAAAAAGTGCCGTAAGGAGATCCACATATGCAGGAAAACAAGCAAAACATACGATTTACTGCCCTGTACTGTCGCTTATCGTCTGATGACGAGCTAAAAGGGGACAGCAACAGCATAATACATCAAAAACAAATCCTACAAGACTATGCTCTTAAAAATAGTTTAACTCCAACAGAAGTGTATGTCGATGATGCTTCACCGGAACAAATTTCGATAGACCTGACTTTAAAAGACTGTTATCTGATGTTGAAAATGATTTAGTCAAAACAATAATCGTTAAGGACTTATCACGATTCGGAAGAAATTATCTTAAAGTTGGATATTACACAGAAATATTGTTTCCATCAAAAGGAGTTAGATTTATTTCGGTTTCTGACAATCTTGATACATCTGCAAAAGATGAAATCAACGATTTTATCCCATTTAAAAATATTATGAATGAGTGGTATGCAAAAGACTTGTCACGAAAACAACGAGCTGTAATTAAGAGCAAAGGCAACGCGGCAAAAGATTATCCACAAGACCAATTTACGGCTACAAAAAAGCCGAAAATGGAGATTGGATAATTGATGAGCCGGCTGCGATCGTTGTTCGCAAAATTTTCGATTATATTTAAAAGGTTACGGTCCGGCAAGTATCGCAAATTATCTTTTTGCAAACAAAGTTAAGATTCCTTCTTTAACCGGTTTGCAAATATCTGATAAAACGAGAAATCCATATCGTTGGTCGAAAGATTCCGTAGCACATATCTTGACTTGTCAGGATTATTGCGGAGATATGATTAACTTTAAGCGTTCAGATGTTGATAATCTTGTAATATTTCCAGATAAACAAGAACCTATTATAAGTCGAGAAATTTTTGCAGAAGCACAAAAATTGCGTTTGAGCAAAAAACCGGTAAGACACTCTTACAGCGAACCTGTTCTATTTTCGGATTTTCTGCGTTGTGCAGATTGTAAAAATCGAATGTATGCACAGCGACGCTATAAAGGTTCAACTTCCTACACTTGCTCAACCGCTCGAAAAGTACAAGGTTGTTCATCGCATTATATCAATGAAAACAGATTATCAGATTGTGTTAAAAGCGAAATTAACAAACTTATAGCTAATAAGACAAAAGTTGTTGAGTTTGCAAAAACAAAAAATGCACACTGATGCCAAAACGGCACAATGTGCAAGTGTTAAAAATCTTAAAAAATGCCCAAACCCGCATTTCTGAGATTGACGCAATATTAAAAAACTTGTATGAAGATAAAGTGCGAGGAAATATCACTCTTGAAACTTTTAAAAAGCTCGAAAATGAGTTTTTGTGTGAACAAGCAAATCTCAATCAAACAGTAATTAACCAATCTCGTATTAAGGTCAACATTGATTCTCAGTCAAAAAAAGATTTGTGAATTTCTGAGAAAACTTGAAATGTACGAAGTTCCAATTAAAGAGCTGTCAAGAAATGTGTTAATTGACTTGATTGATAAAATTGAAATTTGCGAAGCAGAAAAAGAGAACAACAAACGCAGTCAACAAGTACATATTTATTATTTAGGGATTGGCAAAATCAACCTTGAGTAAATTTTGTACCCAAACAGTAACGCCCTTAAGCCCGTTTTTTTAACACTCACCTTCTCGCCCGATTTAGCAGTAAATTTAGATAAAAAAGAAAACAGAGTAGTCTTTTGACTACTCTGTTGTGGCTCCCCCAACTGGGCTCGAACCAGTGACATCATGATTAACAGTCATGCGCTCTACCGACTGAGCTATGGAGGAATATATAGCAAAACACCCGTTTGGTGTATGCTTTGTGTTGGCATCTCCCTATCTTCCCGGGCCGTCACCAGCCAAGTATTTTCGGCACC
>ENA-OQMZ01000131-OQMZ01000131.1-human-gut-metagenome-genome-assembly--contig:-NODE-131-length-30983-cov-1.924423_pt1 | contig 30983 bp, 37 predicted proteins | sample MGYA00242621_ERZ504862 | MGnify/ENA primary metagenome ERZ504862 (study PRJEB26092, sample SAMD00036393) | human gut metagenome | host: Homo sapiens | study: EMG produced TPA metagenomics assembly of...
TGCAGAAAGCTTTTCCACCCGTCTTTGATCACTTTATCCAGAACTCCCATCTCATCGGCAATCTCGTATTTCAGTTTTTCCGCCTGGGAAGCTTTCCCTCAAGATATGCTTTTACTTCTTTCTCCCTGTTCATCTTCCACACTCCTCATCTTTTTTATGGAGTATGGACAATTTCCGGATAAATTATGCATTCTGAAAAATATGTCCGTCCTTTATGGGTACTGTCATTTTTAATCCGGGATAATGATCGCCGCAATGATATACGCCAGGATTCCGGCTCCGCCCATCAGCGTGATGATCACCCATACCAGCCGGACAAGAGTCGGATCGATATTAAAGTATTCCGCAATTCCGCCGCAGACACCACATAACATACGGTTTACTGATGATTTGTATAGTTTTTTGTTACTCATAATGCTTCCTCCTTTAATCTTCTTCAAATTCAACCTCAACGTTTCCCATTCCGCAATCCAGTTTTATATTTTTCGTGGCACCTTCATTTGTGATCTGTTTATTTCCGGAAGTAATGGATGTTTCCAGAGAATCATCCACCTCCAGATTTCCAAGACCACATTTCAGCTCATAATTATACTCAGTAGCTTTTCCTGTAAGTGTAAGCTCCATATCTCCCATACCACAGCTTCCTTTTAAATTCTCCACCTGAAGTTCACTGATGTCAGCAGTTCCCACTCCGACTGTAAAATCTGCTTCCTTTATATCCAGGCTGCTGGAATTTTCAATGGTTCCGGCCCCCACATTTACTTCCATCTGCTCCGCTTTAAAATCACCATCCAGTTCGATGGTTCCGGCTCCCATCTGAAGCTTTATCTTCTGAAAGCTTAAGTTTTCCGGGCAAAAAATTTCTATGGAACGGTTTCTCACTTTTTGATTGCTTGCAATTCTCAGACTACCGTTGTTATTGCTGATCTGAATGCGATTGTGATCCTTCCCTGAAACTTTCACCTGGACTTTATCCTCATTCCATGTTTTCAAAACCAGTTCTTCGTTATCTCAGATCACAGAAAAGGTCTGACACAGCCGAGGCCCTCATATTATTTTCGTATATGCGGAACCGTCTGCACTGTCTGCCAGAACGCCCTTCTCAGTTACCGCGCTCTCTGCAGCTGCCTGAAAATCGTCCTCCTGCTCATCCATATCTTCCTCGGAATCTTCCACTTCCCAGCTGTCTTCATGATCCAGAACACGAAGCACCTGCGTGATTCCATGATCCAGAACACTCACATCTCCCATAGTCGCTCCCATGGCAGCTCCGCCGGCAGTAAGTCCCAGGCCTGCTACACCGAATACTGCTGCAAGGATCAGAATTACCTTCAGAAAACGTTTCATACTTTTTCCGCCTTTCTTCCATTCAGGAGATTGCTGCAGAATCCCGTAAATTTCCGCAGGATCGCAGGCAATATCTTACCTGTAAACCACACCGTCAGTAACAGTAACAAAAGTCCAAATGCCATCATCAGGCATCCGATACCGATAGTCAGGATCCCGGCCGGCGGAAGAGACACCGTCATGGCAATCCCAACAACAATGCACGCAGCTGCACCGATCACAAGGATGATCGATCCCGCTCCTGCAAAAAATGTCAGCAGAAAAGGCAGCAATGCCAGTGTCACCAAAATCCCCAGTACTCCGCCAAATAATCCTTTTATCAGAGGAGCCGCAAAAACAAGAACGATCAGCGCAAGAATGATTCCTGCCTTATTCTGCTTTTTCTCTGCGTGATAGCCGCGCTGGGCACGTCTTTTCCTGCGGTCTTCGAAATTTTCTGTATTTCCCGTATCACGATGGGCCTCTCCCTGTCCATTTCCGTATACGGTTACTTCTGTATAATGGTCCGGCATTTCCCCGTTCTCTTTCACACGGATATCCTGATATCCGTTCTCTGTGTATTCCCCGTAATCTTCACTGTTCTCCTGAAGATCTGCCTTAATGATCGCAGCAACCTTCCCCGGATTTCCCAGTTCCCGGATCACTTCTCCTTCATTCTCAGGACCTGCATCATCAAAATATCCTTCATAATATTCCAGTGCTTCCTGTCTCTCTGCCTCTGAAATATCGGAAAGCAGCCGTTCAAGCTGTTCCATAAACTGCTTTCTGTTCATAATCAAACTCCCTCCTCAAACATCCTGGTGATCTTGGATGAATAGATCTCCCATTCACTTCTGTAAAGATTCAGCTGCGCTGCGCCCTTATCTGTCAGCTTATAATATTTCCGGTTTCTGCCTGCATATTCCATATTGTAGGCTTCCAGACATTCATCCTTCTGAAGCCTGCGAAGGACCGGATACAGCGTAGATTCTGAAACCTCCAGAACACTTCGCACATCCTGGGTGATCTTGTACCCGTAGGTACCGTCCTTCTCTCTGGAAATAACAGCCAGGACGATCGCATCCAGCAGGGCTGCTCCTGTATTAAATACCATCTGCTCACCTCTCTATGACCTGTAAAACAGACATTCACATTCCGTCTTACTACATGCTGATGAACGCGATCACTTCACGATCCAACGCTCACATGATAAGTCATGTAATATTGTTCTGTGAATAATACTATATATCGTATAATATAGTTTTGTCAATAGTATTTAGAAAAATCCCTCTATACTTTATAATATTTTTCGGAAACCACTCTTTTCACACAATATCCGAAAGAGGCAAGTTTATATTATGGAGGAAATTATGACAGATTCAGATAAAATACAGACATTACCGCTTCCTTTTCTGGAGCGTATGAAAGAAATGCTGGGAGATGATTATGATGCTTTCCTGAAAAGCTACAAAAATCCCCGCACCTACGGTCTACGTGTAAACACCGCCAAGCTCTCCTGCCAGGATTTTCAGGCGCTTTCCCCTTTCCCTATCCGGCCGATCCCGTGGATCAATACCGGATACTTCTACGAGGAGGAAAGCCGCCCTGCACGATGTCCTTACTACCAGGCGGGCCTTTATTATCTCCAGGAACCAAGTGCCATGACACCAGCTTCCAGGCTTCCCATCGAACCTGGAGATTTTGTCCTGGATCTCTGTGCAGCTCCCGGAGGAAAAGCCACTGCCCTGGGTGCAGCCTTAAATGACACCGGATTTCTCCTTGCCAACGATATCAGTACTTCCAGAGCCAGAGCCCTTCTTAGGAATCTGGAGCTTTTTGGCATGAAAAATATGCTCGTCACCGACGAAAAGCCCGCCAAACTTGCCCAGCGTTTTCCTGCTTTCTTCAATAAGATCCTTCTGGACGCTCCATGCTCCGGGGAAGGCATGTTCCGAAAAGAGGAAGCCCTTGCCCGCGACTGGACACCGGAAAAATCCGCAGATCTTTCTGATATCCAGAAAGACCTGGTCTTAAAAGCTGCCGATATGCTCCGTCCGGGCGGAATGCTGCTTTACTCCACCTGCACTTTTTCCCCATGTGAAGACGAAGAAGTGGTAGCCTATCTTCTCAGACAACGCCCGGATATGGAACTTATGGAAATGCCAGGATATGAAGGCTTCTCCAGCGGCCGCCCGGAATATACCGGCACAGCAGACACTTCCGATTCCGAAATCGCGTTAAGCTTAAATGCATTTAATCCGGAAGAACTTCAAAAATGCGTCCGAATCTTTCCACACAAAATGGATGGCGAAGGTCATTTTCTCGCCCTGTTCCGCAAAAAAGGTGACTCTCTTCCACCCGTTTTCCGCTTTTCCGCAAAAGGACCGGACAAAAATACCCGGAAATGGCTGGAGGAATTTTTCTCTGAGATCGGCCTGAAAACCATTGGCGGTCAGGAATTTGACTGGAACCGTGTGGAAGTCCGCAAAGATAAAGTATACTATCAGCTGCCCTTCCCTCTGGATCTCCGCGGAATCTCCTTCTTCGAAACGGCCTCTACCTGGTAATCTGAAGTAAAACCGTTTGAGCCGTCTCAGCCTCTGGCGCTGGCGCTTCACAAAGGAGATGTGGAAGCAGTTATCTCCCTGCCGGTTTCCGACGAGCGGCTTACCCGTTATCTGAAAGGCGAAACTCTTATGATCGAGCCGGAAGAGGCCGCTCACAAAAAAGGCTGGCACCTTCTCTGTGTGGACGGTTATCCTCTCGGCTTCGGAAAGCTTGTAAACGGGATCCTGAAAAACAAATATCCTGCTGGCTGGAGAGTGTAATCTCTCCGCCGCAGGATATCAGCCCACATTAACATATCATTTCATTTTCAGATCAGAGACTGAACGCTTCTCCAAGAGTAAACGAATAAATATACCGTTCCTTCACCTTCCGGCCTGTCATCCGTTCCAGCGCCTGGGCGTAATCCTCCAGCTGTACATGATAACGGTCGATCAGCTTCTGTTCTTCTCCACGTCTCACAAAGTCCGTTTTATAATCCACCAGAACGATTTCTTCATCCTCTATAAAATACGCATCAATAATTCCCTGTACCAGAACATTTTCCTCACACTGCCACTGCGGATCGAGCTCCGAAGCTTTTCTTGCGATCACAAAAGGCTGCTCCCGGAACAGAAGTCTCTTCTCTGAAGCTGCTTTCATCCGCTGTCCGAGAGGTGTTTCCACAAAATTCCAGATATCCTTTACCCGAACCGACTCAGCCTCTTTTCTTTCCATCTTCCTGGCGTCAACCCATTCTCTCAGCTGTCTGCGGATCTCATCCCTGCTTGCTGTCTTCTGATAGTCCAGGCATTCCATTACACGATGATAAGCCGTTCCACGAAGTGCCCCTGTATACCCTTCCTCTTTCTTCTCCTCGATAAATCGGGGAACCAGCGGCTGGATCTCTTCTTCCGTCTCATAATCCACCGTTTCTTCCAGATCCTGCTCACTGTGGTAGCTTCGCTTTTTCAGTTCTGATACACTCACCTTCACAGGAAGATCTTCCAGATAGTGATAGGGATATACAAAGGAAAAAACGTCTCTGGATCTCCTCCCGGATCTCACTGTCAAAAACTCTGCCCGGATTCCAGTTCTCCAGTGTTTCCTTCTTCATTTCCCGCTCTGCCTGTTCCATAACCTCGCTTTCTGTCAGTTCCCGTGCTGTGACCCGTGTAACTTTGAATTCTGCCGGATCTTTGTACAGAGGATTTGCGGTATTCATAAAGATGCCATATTCATGAAATAATGGTGCCATGCAGCGATGTCTTGCCAGTGCCGGAAGCACATAATCCCAGTAAGTCTTCCCGCCAAGCCTCCTGCCCAGAGAAAGCAATGGTTCCTCACTGTCCCTTAATGCGGACAATTCTCCCAATTCCGGATGCAGAGCTCCAATGGTTCCACTGAGGATCAGTTTTTCCTTTGCACGCGTAAGCGCTACATAAAGTACTCTCAGCTCTTCACCGAGACTTTCCATCAGAAGCGCTCTCCGTATGATCTGCTTACACAGGGATGGAGCAATGATCCTCTTCTCCGGCAGGATCGCATCCGCACCGATCCCCAGCTCCGGATGGATCAGGATACTTGTGTTCATATCCCGGAAATTAAAGCGTTTTCCCATTCCTGCTGCAAACACTACCGGAAACTCCAGTCCCTTGCTCTTATGGATCGTCATGATCTGTACTGCACTTTCCCCGGTTCCGGAAAGATTTACCTCCCCGTAATCCACCTGATACTGCTGAAGCTTCTGGATATATCTTACAAAATTAAAAAGGCCTCGATAGCTTGTCTTCTCATATTCCATTGCCTTTTCCACAAGCATGTTCAGGTTTGCATTCCTCTGTTCACCATTTGGCATTGCCTTTGCATGGTCTCCATATCCGGTACGTGCAAGTACCTCCAGGATCAGCTGATGGACCGGCGTATAAGCCGCCTTATCACGAAGTGTATTCATGGTGTCCATAAAACAGGACAGCTTCTCTCCGAGGATTTTTTTGTTTTCCTCAAAACTCCCATGCTTTCTGTAGTCCTCCACAAACCTGCACACACATTCATAGATCATTCCTTCCGGATATGCGATCCGAAGCTCAGCCAGCTCTTCTGTGGTACATCCAACGATCGGTGAACGCAGTACGCCGGTCATGGGAATATCCTGCAGCGGATTATCCAGGATCCGGAGATAATTCAGCAGTGTCACAACCTCTGTTGCAGAAAAATATCCGGTTCTGGAGGCCGTATATACCGGTATCCCTCTTGCACTCAAAACCTCCCCGAAGGTTTCAGCCCAGCCTGAAGCAGATCGGAGCAGGATCACGATATCTCCATATTGAAGAGGTCGATACTCTCCCGTTTCCTTATCCAGCACCGTTCATGCCCTACCATAGATCGGATTCTTCCTGCAATGGCAAGGGCCTCCAGCTCTCTCTCATTCTCCGTTACTTCTTCATCCTCCTCTTCCAGCAGCGGACTGTATTTATCCACAAGAAGGATCTCTGTTTTTACAAATTCCGGATCCTGGCCTTCCGGAAAAGAAGCTCCGGGATACAGAGCTGCCGTCTCGTCGTAAGCAATTCCTCCCAGATCTTCCCCCATGATCTGCCGGAAAATAAAGTTGACACTTTCAAGGACTTCCGGTCTGCTTCGGAAATTTTTGTGCAGGTCGATCCGCTGTTCCGGACTGTCTTCCAGTGAATAGCTCTTATATTTTTCCATGAACAGTTCCGGACGGGCCAGACGAAAACGGTAGATGCTCTGCTTTACATCTCCTACCATAAATATATTTTTGCGTTCATTTGACCCAGCCGGAAACTGTCTGCATCAGGATCTCCTGAACCAGATTACTGTCCTGATACTCATCCAGCAGGACCTCATCATATTTTTCAGAAAGCTCTCTTGCCGCCTGGCTAGGCACATAGGTTTCTCCTTCCTTTTTCAGAAGGATGTCCAGGGCAAAATGTTCCATATCTGAAAAATCCAGAACATTTTTTTTCACGCTTCTTTGCCTGGAAACGTTCTGCAAAATCCTTTGTCAGCTTTACCAGCATCTCCAGCGGTGGTGCAGATGCTTCTGTCAGTTCCGTCAGCTCAGCCAGATTTCCGTAAAAATATCGGATTCCCAGTTCCTTCAGATTATCTTTTGCATCTTCGCGAAGAGCTTTTACCAGATTTTTCAGCTGCTCCGATACTCCCTCCATTTTTTTTGAGGAAAGTCTTGCAAACTTCAGATTCCGGAGATTCTGCGCTATCTCATCATAATCCCTTTTAACGGACAGTTGTTTTAACTGCCGAATCAGTATCATATCTTTTTCCAGAGCCTCCAGATAAAGCTCCGGTCCATCCTGGAGCTGACAGGTCTTCATTGCGGTTTCTGTAAGCTCTTCCGCTTCTTTCAGTGCGCAGTCTGCAGCCTCCCACAGATATCGGAACCATCGCGTTCCCTCAAGACCTTTTTCCGGATCCAGATGATAATTCTCCACACAGCTGTCCAGCCATTTTTCGGGCCATGGATTACTCATCGCAGCATTATAAAGCTCCAGCACATGTTCCTTCAGTCCTTCATCCGTTTTTCCTGGCGCATAGCTTTCCACAAATGCAGTAAAATCTGCTTTTCTTTCTGCATAATGATCCTCAAAAAGCTCCTTCAGCACATCTTCCTGCAAAAGCTTCAGTTCACCCTCATCTGCAGTCCGGTAACCCGGATCCAGTCCGATCAGATGAAAATAATTTCGGATCACATAGCGCAAAAGCCGTCAATGGTAGTGATCTGTGCCGTATGGATCAACGTCATCTGTCTCTGCAGATGCTCATTATCCGGATCTTCAGCCAGTGCCTGATCCAGTCCACGTTCGATACGTTCCCGCATCTCTCCCGCTGCCGCCCTTGTAAATGTCATGATCAGAAGACGGTCAATGTCCACCGGTTTCAAAGGATCCATGATCTTACTTAAGATCCTCTGCACCAGCACTGCAGTTTTACCGGAACCGGCTGCTGCGCTGACCAGAATATTCCGGTCCCGGAGCGTGATGACCTTTTTCTGCTCTTCAGTCCATTTCACTGCCATTCTCTTCCTCTCCCTTCATGATCTTTTTCCACAGTGCATCTTCTTCTATGGACGACAGCCTGTGAAACTCATATCCCGGTATCTTCCTGTCGAAGCCGCACACAGTAAGATACGGACAATATGTGCAGGCATTCTTTTTTCCAAGTTCATAGGTTCCACTGCCGCATTTCCATCCAGGATCGATTCCCTGATGTCACAGATCTTTCTCCGCACATACGCTCCCAGAGCATCAAACTGCTTCCTTGAGGCAACAGAAGATCTTTTGCTGAAGCTTCCGTCCCGGTTCAGGGATACCGGTATGGAGGCCATAGTGCTGTCGATTTTGGTACTCATATCATCATCTGCCTGTACAAGCCCGTTCATTTTCATTTTCTTCAGCATCTGCTCATTGATGCTTTCCATATCCGCATGGATCTTCTCCTGTATCATAGGATCCTTCACATTATAATAAAACACACCGGCCGGAACGATCTCGCGATCCGGATACTTCCGTTTTTCCACCTGTAATGCTCCATCCAGATAGACCATCAGCTGAAGCTGAAGGCCATGATACAACGCCAGCAGATCAAACGAAGTATTTCCGGTTTTATAATCGATCACCTTCACATAGACCCGGTTGTTCTCTGGCTCTTCCATGATATCCACACGGTCGATCCTTCCGCCCTGAAACCTCACCTCAAATCCTTCCGGCCGGAATGCTCCATGCTTCAGCTGTTCCTGCAAAGCCCACACGGTACGCCGCAAAATACGTCTGGTCCGTTCGATCATATATTCATTTCTCGCACTGCTTTTAAGGATCGTATTTCCGTAATCTGCGGAAACCTGATCCAGACAGCTGTCTATGATACGGTTTCGCTCTTCCTCCGTAAGCTCTGCCCAGTCCAGTCCCTCTTTTCGGACTTCCGCCGCAAATTTTTTCCAGTGCCATATGCATGACATTTCCCATATCCATAGCCCGGAACTCATACTCTGCACGTTCTGTAATCTTCAGTCCATACTGCAGAAAATGTGCAAATGCACAGGCCGCAAAACGCTCCAGCCGGGTAGCACTGTACGGGGAAATTTCTCCATAGAGGATCTTTGCCACTGTTTTTCCGATCTTATCTGACGGTCGTTCTGAAAAAGATGCCTCTGTAAGCTTTTTTACAAGGATCCTGTATTCCGGGCTCTGAAGATACCAGCTGTACAGTTCCTGGAAGACCGCATTATCCTGGTAAGCTTCTCCTGCAAGCCCTCTCAGGAAATAATCCAGGCTGATTCCCGGAAGCTCCAGTAATTCCATAGGTTCCTGCATATCTCCGCACTGCCGGATCTCCATTTCCGGAAACATCTCCCGGATATTACTGACAAGAAAGGCCGGACTCAGGGCTTTTCCCTGGCTGTCGGACTGACAGAAGGACAGACAGAGCAGTTCTCTTGGCTTGGTCATGTTCAGATACAGATAAAATCGCTGCATGTTCATCAGTTCCTTTGGCCCCGGTGCAAGCTGGATCCCTGATCTTTAAAAAATTCTCTGTCAATCTCCGTAAGCATTCCTCCACCGGATGTATTCTTCGGAATAATCCCTTCATTTACTCCCACAAAAAACAGTGCACGGATATCCTTCAGCCTGGTTCTCTCCATATCTCCCACAAGTACCTGGTCCATACTTGGCGGGATCAGAGCCACCTTGGCTGGTTCAGTCCTGTTTCCAGAAGCTGACGGAAATCCTGGCGGTTCACGGTTTCCTCTCCAAGGATCTCCACCATATTATCCAGAAGTTCCATAACAATTCCGTAGATCTGGGCATATTCCTTTTCCATGGCCTTGTCGCCCTGTTCCTTGAATTTCAGTTCCTGATGCTTCAGTTTCTGCTGCACCTGGCTCCGCACTGCAAACTCGTAGAGAAAAGTACAGTATTCCCGCACCGTCTTTTTCCCACCTTTAAAGCTTAGCGCAAGCTCTCTGGTCTCATCTGCGAACCGCTGCCGGATCTCATTAAGCCTCTGAATGCTTTCCGGCGGCATTCCCCGGTAAATACGCACCCACACTTCATCCCATTTCTTAAATCCACGGATACCAAGAGCCAGCACATAATTCTCCAGAAGGTCTGCTTCCTCCCTGGTCACACAGGACATTCCGCACCGGAGATACCGGAATACACTCTCATAGGAAAAATCCTGCACTGCCATCTCAAGTGCTGCCCGGAAATATTCTACAAACGGATTCATCAGGACCGTGTGCTTCTCATCAATGAAATACGGGATCCCTGCTGCTGTAAATACCTGCTTTGCAAGATTTCCATACTCCTCCAGGTTACCTGTGATCACGGCGATCTCACCGTAACGGCAGCCCTTTTCCCTTACAAGTCTGGCGATCCGGCGGGCAGCTTCTTCCATTTCCTTCTGCGGGTTCACTGCCGAAAACATGCAGATCTCATCCTGCGCTTTTTTATATATATTTTTTCGGTAACGGAAGATATTTTTTTTCAAGGAAATGAAGGGCAGGTGCCTGGGAAAAGCGGGATTTTCCCACATCCTTCAAAAGAACCGGTGTCTCGATCTCCCTGGTCAGCTCCGAAAGCCCGTGGATCATCTGACGGCTCATATAAAAAAGCTGATAAGGTTTTCCTCTCATGCTCAGATTCTCATCCGCATCCATGGTCACCGTTACCATCACCTTCTCACAGACAGCAAGAAGTTCTCCCACAACACGCATCTGAATAGGCGTAAAACCGGTGTAACCATCCAGAAGGAGTACACTGTTTTTCATTTTTTCAGAAAACGGAAGAGCTTTTTCCAGCGCATCCATTACTTCTTCTCCTGTCATATAATGATCCTTCAGATATCCGGTAAATGCCTGGTAAAGAACAGCTACGTCTTTCAGCTTCATCTGAAGTAACGCTCTGTCACCGGAATCCTCGATCATCTCCTGAATCTCACTGTCCCGGATATCGTACTGCATAAACTCCGACAGGATAGACTTCACTTCATCCAGGTATCCCACTTTACGCATCTGACCTCCCAGATAGGAAAGCTCCTTTCCATGCTGCTGTACCATCTTCTGCAGCACCATACTCTTACCGGTTTCTTCCAGAAGGATGCGGCTGTCTCCTCCAACTTCCTCCAGAACACGGTATGCAAGACGCTCAAAGCTCAGGATATCAATATTCAGGATTCCCCTGCCCGGACTCATCTCCACCAGTGTCTTCTGGGTCTGCATGGTAAACTGCTCCGGCACGATCACATAAAAAAGCTTCTCAGGATGCAGCCCTGCCTGTTCTATGATATTCTGATAAGCATAACAGGATTTTCCGCTTCCGGAACTTCCTATAATAAACTGTAATGACATCTTCATCCTCCCGATTACTTGCAGATTTTCAGTCATTCCGGCGCCATCCTGCGCCTGAAGTATTCCTATCATACCACAAATTCTGCTCCTATAGAACGGTCGTTCTCCATATTCTGAAATATCTGCCTGCTCTTTTCCTTATTTTTCCAGGCACAGTATCGAATGACCTGCGCACAGCTGTGGCATAAATCCTCCATCCCGATAATAAACTATATAAAAAGCTTTGGGAGCGTGCGCCATGAGTTCCAAAACCAGGATCATCGTCCTACATATGAAAGAGATCATTTACACAGCTGTCTTTCTGGCTCTGGCTGTTGTTCTGGCTGTCGTTCTTTTCTTCATGTTCGGTCCCGGAAAAATGCCAGTCATACAGCCAGCGAAAAATCCCGCTACAAGCCGGGCGTCTATACCTCTTCCATCACCCTGAACGAGAATACCTTCGATGTGGAAGTTACTGTAAATGCTGACAGGATCAAGGCCATCCGTCTGGTGAATTTAAATGAAACCACAAAAGCTTCCTATCCTCTTATGGAACCGGTTCTGGATTCTTTGGCAAGTCAGATCTATTCCAGTCAGTCCCTGGAAGACATTCAGTACGCAGGAGACCGGAAATATACCTCCCAGGTACTCCTTTCAGCTATCACGGATGCAGTAAAAAAAGCGGAGAACACTTAAGCTCTCCGCTTTGCGATCTACGTTCAGATTTCAATCTTCTCCAGCACATCCTGCCAGATCCTTGCACTTGCATCACTTGGCATTCTGAGATCTCCTCTTGGAGAAAGTGCCACGCTACCTACTTCGGGCCATCCGGCAGACAGGAACGCTTGAACTGCTGGGCAAAAATCTCCGATAGAAGGTTTCAGCCATTTCAGGATCGTCTCTTTATCATAAATCCCCTCAAAGGTCAGGCAGGCAAGCCTGTAGATCTTATCCGGTGTAAATCCTGCACGCAGCATGTAATACAGATAAAAATCATGAAGCTCATAAGGTCCTACCAGATCCTCCGTCTTCTGGGCGATCTTGCCATCCTTAGGAGGAAGAAGCTCCGGGCTTACCGGAGTATCCAGGATATCCAGAAGAACCTCCTTCAGTTCCTCATCTCCGCAGGTATCCGCATAATAACGTACCAGATGACGTACCAGTGTCTTCGGGACAGAAGCATTTACACCATACATGGACATGTGATCGCCATTATAGGTTGCCCAGCCAAGAGCCAGCTCGGAAAGGTCTCCGGTTCCCACAAGAACGCCGCCTTCCTTGTTTGCCGTATCCATCAGGATCTGAGTACGCTCACGTGCCTGGCTGTTCTCATACGTCACATCGTGGATCTCCGGATCATGTCCGATATCCCGGAAATGGATATTTACCGCCTCTTTAATATTTACCTCGGTAAGCCTTGCACCAAGGCAGCGGCTTAACTTGCAGGCATTCTGATAGGTTCTGTCTGTGGTTCCAAAGCATGGCATGGTCACACAGTGGATCTGTTCTCTCGGCATTCCCATCCGGTCAAAGGCACGTGCCATTACAAGAAGCGCCAGGGTAGAATCCAGTCCTCCGGAAAGTCCTACCACCGCACTCCTGCTGTGGATATGCTCCATACGTTTCTTAAGTCCCATAGCCTGGATGTTCAGGATCTCCTCGCAGCGCTCATCACGCTCTTCCTTCACAGACGGAACGAAGGGATACTGTGGATATTTTCTGGTAAGTCTTGTTTCCTCCTCTGCTACGGAAAAATCAACTCTTGTATGACTGCAGGTAGAAACTGCCGGATACGTGGACATTCTTCTTCTCTCATCAGCCAGTCTCTGCACATCGATCTCACTGTAAATAATGCCGTTCTCAAAGCGTCTGCTTTCCGCAAGCATGGAACCGTTCTCTGCGATCATATTCTGTCCGCCAAACACGAGATCCTGGGTAGACTCCCCTTCCCCTGCACTGGCATAAATATATCCGCAGATCAGTCGTGCTGACTGCCCGCTTATCAGAGTTCTCCGGTAGGAATCCTTACCTACCATCTCATCACTGGCAGAAAGATTAACGATGATATGCGCACCGTTGACGGCATGACGGATACTTGGCGGCGCAGGGACCCAGAGATCCTCGCAAAGCTCTGCTGCAACGGTGAATTCCGGAAATTCCTTACATTCAAAGATCAGCTCTGTTCCAAAAGGAATTTCATCCCAGAACTCATCCTCCTCATTTTTCTCGCACTTCAGGAAGTCCACAAATTCCACATCTTCTTCCTCTGCACCTGCAAACTGTCTCTGCTCATAAAACTCATTATAATTCGGAATATGAGTCTTCGGCACAAATCCCACGATTCGGCATGATTCAGAGCTGCTGCCACATTATAGAGCTTGCCTCTGTGACGCAGCGGGAGTCCCACAAAGATCAGGGCGTCCGTCTCCCTTGTCTCCTCTGCAATATGCAGAAGCTCATCCCACGCACTGTCCAGAAGACATCTCTGGAGAAAAAGATCGTGACAGGTATATCCTGTGATACAAAATTCCGGAAATACCATCAGCTTGACATGTTCCTTTTCCATTTCATGAATGGCCTTCAGGATTTCCTCTCCGTTTGCCTTGCAGTCTGCAACGGTAACTCTCGGCGTTGCCGCTGCCACCTTGATAAAACCATGCTTCATTTTTTCTTCCTCCGAGTTTTATCGCTTGCACTCTCTTATGATCCTCTTAAGATCTTCCACGGTAAAATTATAATTCTTATTGCAGAAATGGCAGTTCATCTCAATGTCCTTGCCTTCCTGGATCATCTCGTTAAGTTCTTTTCTTCCGATGCTGATCAGCGCTTTTTCCACACGCTCTCTGCAGCAGTTGCAATGGAACTGTGTGGGCAGTGTATCATTGATCTCTATGTCAAAGCCTTCCAGTACTTTTTCAAGAAGACTTTCCGGTGTGTGTCCCTGCTCCAGAAGATTGGTAACAGAATCGATCTTTGATACGTTTTCCTCAAGCTTTGCGATCACCTCTTCCTCTGCAAAAGGCATCAGCTGTACAATAAAGCCTCCCGCCTGACGGACTGTATTATCCTTATTCATCAGCACACCCAGTCCTACCGCAGACGGAACCTGCTCGCTGGTTGCAAAATAATAGGTGAGATCTTCTGCGATCTCGCTGGTCTGAAGAGCAACCTGTCCCACATATGGCTCTTTCAGTCCCATATCCTTGATCACATCCATAAACCTACGCCGACAGCTCCCGCAACATCCAGCTTGCCTTTGCTGTTTGCCGGGATACATACATCCGGATTCCCCACATAGCCCTTTACATTTCCGTGAGAATCTGCAGTTACTGTGATTCCCTGCAGTGGTCCGCCTGCATGGATCCGAAGTGTAAGGAGATCCTTTTCCCCTTTCATCATAGCTCCCATCATCACCGCCGGTAAGGAGCGTCCCAGTGCCGCTGTTGCCACCGGACTGGTGTTATGATTCTTTCTCGCTGTCTCCACCATATCGGTTGTAACAGCCGCAAATGCACGGATCTGGCTGTTTGCCGCTGTTGCTCTTACAATATAATCACTCATATAAAAAATTTCCTCCTTTATTTCTCGTCTGACGGAATTTCCTTTCCATGTTCTCTGGCCACAAAAGTCAGTCTTCCGCTGTCCGGCTTCGGTGCATCCTTGGTGTATGCGTCATAAACCGCCAGCGGGATCAGGCCTGCCTTTTCAAGAAGTTCCCTTACTTTCTCCGGATCATAGGCCTTCTGGTAATGAATTTCCTCGTCTCTCTCATAAAGACCATCTTCTCTCGGAAGAAACAGAGTCAGATCATACACATTGATCCCGGCCTCCTCATCAAATTCATTTTCCCAGATAAAGCTTCCCTCTTCCCGATTCTCTGCAATAGTCGTATTTCCAAGCATTTCCCGGTATTTATACGGGGTGTTCATATCAAATATGAAATTCCATCCGGATCAAGATAATTGTTCACCAGTTTAAATACAGTAAGCAGATCATCCTCCTCTGTGATGTAATTCATACAGTCACAGACGCTGACGACAGCACGTACTGTTCCATAAAGTTCAAACTCCCGCATATCCTGTTCCAGATAAAGATCTCATGACCGGATTCTGCACGTTTTTCCATGGCTTCGCCAAGCATTTCCTCAGAGTTATCCACACCGATCATATCATAACCGGACTCAGCCAGAAGCTCTGTCATCACTCCGGTCCCACAGCCAAGTTCCAGCACGATCCCGTCTTCAATTCCGTATTCTTTAAGACTTCCTATAAGATATTCCGCCCATTTTTCATATTCTACATTGTCCATGAAAATGTCATAAACTCTGGCGAAATCACTGTATGCTTCCATAAAAACCTCCAAATATTTTCCGGGCGTTCCATCGCCCGCAGCGTTCACATTATACCATGTCTTCCTGTATAAGTATACGCCTCTGACATAATATGACACAAAAAATCCGGGACCGCAGCCACAAAAGCTGTGATCCCGGAATTCTTATCTAACCGAATCTCCTGCTACTCCAGGCTTTACTGTACAGGCATATAGTATACGTCTGCAGCCTCACCGTGCCAGTAGAAGCTTGTTCCATCCTCTTCATATACATCACAGTCATACTGAGAAGAGAAGGTGAAACGGTTTCCTTCGTTATCCATCCATGCACCGTTTCCGTCCGGAACGATAACACGTGGTTTACCATCGGAGTTTCTGTAAATAGTTCTTGTCTCATCTGTGTTGCCAAGCTGCTCATCTGTAAATCCGCCATTTACGATAGCACCGGAGGAGCTGCTGTCAGTGGATGCAGTTCCATTGGAAGAACCATCAGATGTACTGCTTCCGTCTGTAGATGTTCCGTCAGATGCTGCACTTCCGTCTGTAGATGTGCTTCCGTCGGCAGCTGTAGTTCCATCTGCTGCTCCGTCAGAAGAAGCTGCTGCATTACCATCTGCAGATGCACTTCCGTCAGAGGAAGCTGCTGCATTACCTTTACCGGCAGTCTTGGCTGCGGAACCATTTGCCGCACTCTTCAGAGTGGAATCACCAAGGATTGCAAAGCTGTCGACAGACTCCTGAACCTTTTTCAGAGCATCCTCTTTTTTAACAGATGCCACAAGGCTGTAATACTCACTGTCATTTACAAAGTATTTATTGATAGCATATACATAACCGTCACTCTTGGTCGTATCCTTATATTTCACAGTATAGGAATAAATGTTGATTCCGTCTTTCTGATCTGCCTTGTAATCCTGGATCTCAAAATCGGTTCCATTTACCATGTTCTCTGCCTGTGTCATGGAAACTGCCATATCCTGGGAGTTCGGGATCACTGCAGATTCCAGATCTGCACCGGAGCCGTGAAGGATCAGGATCCTGCCCTGGTCCGGAGACTCGAAGCTTACCATATCTGTCTCATCGGACTTGTTGGCCCAGGTTGCATCCGGAAGCTTGATCGCTACGGATTTATCCTTGGATGTATAGGTTGTATTCTGTGCGTCTGCTGCAACAGTCGGTGTAACCTTCGCTTTTTTCGCCGGTGTCGGAGTAGGAGTAGACTCCACAACCACGCTGTCCTCTTTTCCTCCTCCGAAACTACATGCCGTCATGACACCAGAAAGAGCAACAGTCATAGCTAAAAGTGCAATAAATTTTTTATTCTTCATAGTATCCTCCTCATAATCATCATCAGTCACAAAGTGTGTCCGGAATATTCACTCCTGAACACACTCTTTGCTATAGTTTACGATTTTATTACAGCTTTGTCAATTGATTTCTCCCTGTACTTTATGAATATCCTGTAAGCAGATATCCTGCTCCGTACAGGATTTTTCTAACATTATAATTTTCCCAGATATACCTATCTTATTCTCTTCTTATGCTGATCCTGTATTTCCCGTTTTACGCCTTCATTACGAAAAGTTCTGGTTTATTCCCCCCCAAGTAAGCCTCCTGTTTTAATGACAAATATCTCCCTGGATCTGTCCCCTCTTTTTTTCTATAATTGTGTCTTTATTCATGTACACTCATGTTGTAAAGTATACCCAACCAAAAATATATGAAAAGAGGACATCCATACATTGATGTTTTCGGGAAAGGATCTATCACTATGGAAAAAGCAGTTCAGACATCTCAGAGAACTGACCAGGAGCTTTCATCTGTTCAGTTTCTCACCATTACAGCCGCATTTGTTGCACTGACTTATATCTTCACCGCATTTATTAATGTTAAGCTTCCGATCGCTGCCAACGGCGGACTGATTCACCTTGGAAATGTGCCGTTATTCATCGGTGCCATTTTATTTGGAAAGAAAACCGGAGCCATTGCCGGTGGGATCGGAATGGGGCTCTTTGACCTTCTCTCCGGCTGGACCCTGTGGACACCATTTACTCTTATTATTGTAGGAATCATGGGCTTCACAGTAGGTAAGCTCACAGAGGATCCCCGGCACCAGAACATGAAATGGTATGTGATCGCCATTGCCGCAGCCTGCGTGATCAAGGTTGTGGGATACTACATTGCAGAGGTTATCATCTATGGAATCCACTGGCGCCGGTATCTTCCATCCCGGGAAACCTGGTCCAGATCGGTGTTGCAGCTGTCATCGTTCTCGTAGTGATCACACCATTAAACCTTGCAGCAAGAAAAACCGGATTAAAAAAATAGCTGTAACAGCTGCCGTAATTTGCGGAAATAATATAAAGATCAAGAGGTGAGCTTATGTATAAGATCATGACACCGGGACCTACACAGGTCGCAGAAAATGTCCGTCTGGCAAGAAGCATGGAATGCACAAATCCGGATCTGGACGAAGATTTTGTCGAATTTTATAAAGAAACCTGCGAGAAGATCAGCTCTCTTCTCCATACCTCCAACGAAACTCTCATCTTAAGCGGTGAGGGTATCCTTGGACTGGAGGCTGCCATTGCTTCCATGACTGAGCCCAGAGATAAGGTTCTTGTTCTGGACAATGGTATCTACGGAAAAGGCTTTGCCGATTTTGTTTCCATGTACGGAGGCAGACCGGAGCTTTATACCAGAGATTATCAGAACACTCTCGATGTAAAGGAACTGGAAGCCTTCCTTGCGGATAACCATGACTACAAATATGCAACCGTAGTACACGGCGATACTCCAAGTGGCATGCTCAACGATGTATCTGCCATCTGCCCGCTTCTTAAAAAATACGGGATCCATTACCGTTGTAGATTCTGTCTCCGCTTCCTTCGGCGAGCCTCTGAACATTGATGCATGCCAGATTGATATCATGTGCGGCGGATCGCAGAAGGTGGTATCTGCACCTCCGGGACTTACCTTTGTTGTATCAGCGATGATGCAAAGAAATCCATGGCAGACCGTAAGACACCAATTGCTTCTTTCTATGCCAATCTTACAGCTTTTGCACATTATTACGAAGAGAAATGGTTTCCATATACAATGCCGATCAGCGATATCTACGGACTCCGCGCTGCCATTGACAACATCGCAGCAGACCCTGCCATCCTCTCCCGCCACGCAAAGATCGCCAGTGCCTCCAGAAAGGCCATCTCAGGCGCAGGCCTGAACCTTTATCTGCACAGCGGATATTCCAGTACAGTTACTGTTTTTGAAGTACCGGAGGGCACAACAGCCGAAGCGATCCTTGAGGGAGTAAAAAAAAGACTACAACATTATGCTGGCAGGTTCCTTCGATGTCCTGGCTGGCAAAGTGATCCGCATCGGACATATGGGAAACAACGCTACATTCTATAATATAAGAGAAGTTTTTGCAGCCCTGGACGGAACTTTACGCAGGCTTGGCGTTCCGCTTAAGGCTTCCATGGAGGATATCTTCTGCAAAAACATGCAGTAATTTCTGAGATTTCAATAGTAAAAAGCACTGTAAGATGAATCCAACTTTTCATCTCGCAGTGCTTTTTTATAATTCTTATAATATTTTTCTTTATTCTTTTACCGCACCGGATGTCATACCACCTACGATGTATTTCTGGCCGATCATGTAAACAATGATAACCGGGATACAGGTAAGTACGATATCAGCAAAAATGTAGTTCCAGTAACTCTTGTTCTTTCCGAAGAACTGATATACAGCCATTGTCATCGGGAAGAGACGGCTCTTGCTTGACAGATACAAAGGTGTGAGGAAATCGCTCCATACTGTCATGAACTGAAGGATAAAACATGTTACCATAGTTGGTTTCAGAAGCGGCATGATGATCTTGAAGAACAGGCTTAACGGGCCTGCGCCGTCGATAACAGCAGCCTCGTCCAGCTCAACCGGGACAGAGATTACGAAGTTACGGATGGTAAATACACAGAACGGAATCATTGCACTGGTAAATACCATGATAATGCCAACTCTTGTATCGTTCAGGTGCAGTGTACTGAGTACACGTACCAATGTTACATAGTTGACAGGGAAGAACAGTCCGCAAAGTACAAAGTAGTACAGGAATACATTCAATTTTGTTCTCTTACGGCACATAACAAATGCAGCCATGGAGCAAAGTACAACGCCAAGTGTTGTAGCGATCAGCGCATATGCAAAACTGTTCAGGAATCCCTGGATCAGACTTCCTTTTTCAATAACCTCAGAGTAGTTGGAAAATACCCACTCTGTAGGAAGTGCCAGACTCATTCTGGCTGCCTCTGCTTTTGTCTTAAAAGAGTTGATCAATACCATATAAAATGGAAGCACGACACATAAGCAAAGCAGGATACATACAACATGTTTTAATAAATTCTGAATTCTTTTTTTTGCCATTACTGCTGTACCTCCTGTTTACTCAATGTCTTAACAATAAATACACCTATGATCGCTGTAATTACAAGAAGAACAGTATTCAATGCAGAAGACATTCCATACTGGCCTCTGGAATAGAGCTGGAATGCATAAGTTGTAAGAACCTCTGTTGCATGTCCAGGGCCACCGTTTGTAAGTACATAAACAATATCGAATACTTTCAGACCATATGTAATACCAAATACAAGGTTGATCATGATAGCACCACTCAGCATCGGAAGTGTTACATACCGAAGTCTCTGCCAGAAGTTTGCACCATCAATCTGTGCAGCCTCATAATAAGATTTCGGAATCGTATTCAGACCTGCAAGAAAGATAGTCATAACATAACCAATACCTCGCCATGCATCTACACCATAGATGGATTTCCATACAATAGCCAGATCAGACAGCCATTTCTGTTTGAAAATTCCAAGATGGAATGCATCAAGAAGTGTGTTTAAAAGTCCGTTATTATAATTCAGGATGGATTTAAATACAAGACCAATGATTACAAAAGGCAGAATAGACGGCAGGTAGAGCAATGTTCTGTAAAGCCCTTTGCCTTTAAGTCCCTCCTGAAGCATAATCGCGATCAGAAGAGCCGGGATCAGCTTAACGATGTTGGAAATGATAGTAAACTTCAATGTATTGCCAATACCGCTCAGATAAGACTTATCTGATGTAAAAATCTCAGCAAAATTCTGCAGTCCCACAAAATGAGTACCATTAAGAACACTTCTGGAGTTCCAGTCTGTAAAGGAGTAACCAACACCCATTACACTGGGAAGCAGGAAAAAAATGATATATAATGCAACGGCAGTATCAGAAACCACTGTGGATAGATTCTCTTCTTATTCACAGAAAGCACCTCCTGTTTTAAGTTAAAACAGAGCCGGCAAATACCGGCTCTGCCTTCGGGTCAACTAGTTTTAAGTTCTGTTATTTATTTCCAGTTCTCGTCGCCTACAGTTTTTGCTGCCTCAGCACGGTTGGTATCCATGTTCTTAAGAACATCGTTTGCTTCCATCTCGCCCTGGCAGAATGCAACCATATCCTGACCAAACTGTGTCCAGTAATCGTTTGTATATTTTGTACCTGTCTGAAGTGTTACAACAGCCTTCTTGTCATCCGGAACTGTTTTAAGGAACTCCTGCTCCTCCGGCAGCCAGTGCTGCTCAAGCTTGTCATCGTTAACGTCAAGGTTTGTGTATGCCGGAGAATTGTCAAGAATTTCCTGAAGGCTCTCTGTTGTTGTAACGAAGTTGAAGAACTCTTTTACAAGATCCTCATGCTCTGTTCCCTTGTAACCAAACATTGTCGGGCCGGAGTTGCTGCTTGGATACCAGGTATTGTCGCCAAGTGGCTCAAGGAACATTCCAAACTCATCAGATGTGCCTGTGTCTTCCTGGATCTGTTTGATGAAACTGGAATTTGCAAGTGCCATTGCACAGTTTCTGTCACCAAATTCGTTGGACATGTTTGTACTGTCTGTTCCGATCCAGTCTTCTCCGAAGTATCCTGCATCAGAGAGTTCTTTGAACTCATTCAGACTTCAAGCATCTTCTCGTTATCTGCAAATGTTGCTTTGTTTTCATTTAATTCGTCATAAAGACCAGGTGTTGCTTCTTCATAAACGCCGCCGATCTGGAAAAATGCCAGCTGATGCTGCCATCCATCTGCACCAGGCATGAACCAAGGTGTGATTCCTGCATCCTGGATCTTACCGCAGAGTTCTTTCAGCTCATCATATGTTGTCGGTACTTCCCAGCCGTTCTCTTCAAACAGTGTCTTGTTGTAAACCATTACATACTCCGGAGATGCGTTCCAGATCTGAAGTCCGTACAGTTTGTCATTGTATACGCAGGACTCTTTTCTTGTCTCCGGCATAACATTCTCCCAGGAAGCTCCTGTAAAGTCGATGCAGTATTTCTCAGGATCAACGATGGTAGATTCAATTGCAAACGGGTTGGACTGGATCCAGAAGATATCTGCACAGGAATCTGTAGCAAGTTTGGACTGAAGAAGATCTGAATACTGATCAGCCGGAATTGTCTGAAGGTCTACGGTAACATCGTAGGTATCCTCAAAACGTTTAATTGTCTCATCGTAACGATTGTCCATCCATCCTGCTGAAACCAGGATGCTGAGCTCCTCGCCTGCGAAATCGCTCTTCTCATCCGCTGCAGATACGTTCACTGCAAGTCCTGTCGTCATGGAAGCGATCATTGCTGCTGCACAGGCTACTGCCAGAAATCTCTTTCTTTTCATTAATGTTTCCTCCTTTTTTTGAACTGATTTTTCGTTCTCTCTTGATGATATTAGTTTATCATCTGATCATTTTAAAAGCCATGGATTATTCCTGCCCTTGTATTTGTACTTTTTTCACAGTTCATTATACTTTTTTCATATTTTCCGTAACTATACACAAGTTCTATTGACATTTTCAAGCACTATTTCAGAATTACATTTTTACGGTTTGTACTTTTTTTACAAATGTGCTATACTTTTAGCCAATGTTTTGCACGACCATTTCACACACAGGGGGCTTACCAATATGAAAACACGCAGTCTGCAGTCCAAACTTTTTATCGCCTATCTTGGCATGGCCTGCCTGATCCTTTTTTCTTTTGCCATATTCTTTTATGTTTTTGCATCCGGGCAGCTGAAGAAAAGCCAGATCAGTGCCATGAGCACCTTAAATTCCACATTTCAGTCCCAGGTAGACTCTGCAATCCAGAATCTTGACACTGTATCTGTAAACATCAATTACAGCAACATGTCGAAATCCGTTCTCGACCAGAAATTTGACCTTAATATTTCCGATGAAATGCTTTCTGCCATGTCCGATCTTTTTATCTCCTTAAGCGGCACCGAATTGAAAGCTGATCAGGTAAATCTTTATGATTTCTCCGGATATGTGCTCCAGGCCGGCCTTTCCACCATGGTCAAAAAAAGCGACGACTCTCATAATGAATGGATCCAGAAAGCCCGTGAAGCCAACGGAAAAAAAGTCCTGACAGCTCCTTACAGCACTTACGTCTATTCCAAATCTGCCCGCTATCCCCAGTGGTTCATCTCCCTGTACCGCTCCTTCACCAACCAGTACGGCCGTGGTGTCGGCGTGATTGAAACCGCCAAACAATGTAAATCCATCTTTAAGAGCATCATTTCCTATGAGAAAAAAAATCACGGAAATGCTGCCAGTGTCTATGTTTTCAATGAGTCCGGCGATCTTATCTATCCTTATGATATCACAGCCGACGATACCAATGATATTTCAAAATATTACAAACTTACTGATTCTGACCAGGATACCCTTACCGTACAGAGTCCCGTCACAGATCAGAAAGAATACGTCTCCAGACTGAATTCCGCATATACAGGCTACACTTATCTGACTATCCAGCCGGAATCTGTGATCCTTGCCCCTGTATACAAAATGCTGAAGATCCTTCTGGCTGTTGTTGCTGCTTTTCTTGCCGCAGCAGTAATCGTTTCCTACAGGCTTTCCCGTTCTGTAGTAAAACCGGTGAAACACCTGAAGCACATTATCCAGCGTATGGAACTGGACACTCTCGGCCAGGAAAAAGTCACTTCCTATCCGGTTTCCGTCAATGAACTGGAAGAACTGTATCAGGCATTCCAGCTGATGAGCGATAACCTAAAAGATTCCATGACTCAGCTTAACGAAGCCAAGGAGCAGGAAATGAAAGCACGCAGCATGGCTTTGCAGAGTCAGATTAATCCTCATTTTTATTACAACTCTCTTTCCAGCATTATGGTGCTTGCAGAAAACGGAGATACGGATACCGTGGAAAAAATGTGCCGCAATCTTTCCAGGATCATGCGTTATATTACCAATACTGCTGAAACAACTGTAACACTCCGCGAAGAGCTTGATTATGTCCAGAAATATCTCTACTGCATGAAGGTCCGCTACCAGTCCAGTCTGAATTATTCCATTGATGTGGATGAATCTCTTCTGGATCAGCCGGTTCCGAAGCTGATCATCCAGCCTATTGTGGAAAACGCTATCAAATATTGGTTCTGACTGCGAACCGCCATGGACTATCACATCAGCAGTACAATAAACCAAAACAGCTGGCAGATCGATGTTACAGACACCGGACCGGGATTCACTGAAAAAGCCAAGAAAAAAATAAATTCAGATATCATGAATGCCATTCGAAATCCCGGCATGCCTGCTTTGAAGATCAACGGTCTTGGCACTGTCAATGTATTTCTCCGCTGGAAACTCTTCTGCAAAGATGACATCATTTTCAGGTATGGAAATACAGCGGACGGCCACGGAATTGTTTCTATTGGACGGTATTTTCAGACAGATGCGGAGGAATAATACTATGAACTATACTGTTATTGTGGCAGAAGATGAAGAACTTCTTCTGAATAATCTGGTACATAAGATTGAAAAAGCAGATCCTGATTTTCAGGTGATCGGCACAGCACAGACAGGTGCACAGGCCCTCTCGCTGGTGGAACAGATGAGCCCGGATGTGGTATTTACGGATATCAAGATGCCCGTCATGGACGGAATCACCCTGCTCACCAGGATCCGTGATCAGTTTCCCTTTACGAAATTTGTGATCACCAGCGGATTTTCTGATTTTGAATACGCAAAAAAAGCCATCACGCTGAAGGTTTCTGATTACCTTCTGAAGCCTGTAGATCCGGACGAACTCCAAAATGTTCTCCTTAAGATCAAACAGGAACTTCAGATCAAACGTGATGACTACGAAACCGTATTCGCCCCAGGTGCTTCCTGCATGTCACCGGGACAGATTGCAGAGCTTCTCAAGAACTTCATGGTACAGAATTATGCAGAGGATATCAACCTGAACCTGATTGCAGGAACCATGAACTACAGTCCCAGCTACCTGACCAAAATCTTCTGTCAGGTCTATGACTGCACCCCTACCAAATATCTGATCAATCTCCGGATGAGCCATGCACAGAAGCTGCTGATCCATGAGCCTTCCTTTCTGTAAAACAGATCGGTGAAATGTGCGGCTATCACGACCAGGGATATTTCAGCAGGATCTTTAAGAAACATACAGGGAAAAGCCCTCTGGAATATAAAGATGAGGGAGAGCGCCAGCAGATCAGTTAATAAATTTTCCAGGTATATATAAACAAAAAAGTCATTTCACGACGTCCGGTTATGCTCTGTTCCCAAAGCATCCGGCTTCTGAAATGACTTTTTATATTTTATTTCACAACTTCATACATATACAATTCATGAAGAGCTCTCGTCGCCGCAATATATCTCGCCCGCTCCACGATCGGACTTCGGTCTTCCCCAGGAAATACAGAAAATACTTGATCAAACTCCAGCCCCTTTGCCATGTAGAATGTTGTGACAGTCAGGCCTTTTTGGAAGTTTGTGCTGTCTCTGTGAAGAAGGGACAAACGCTCCTTGGTATCAAAGCCTTCTGCTTCCAGCTTCTCCTTCAGAATGTAGTAAGTTTCCCTTGCTTCATCTGCAGTTCTTGCGATCACTGCTGCTGTTTCATATGAATAATATCTTCAACACCTTCATCTGCATTCTCAGCTATGACTGCCTGCTTCTCAAGCCGCAGCTCTCTCACTACGCTCTCCAGTGCCTCCTCAAGCCCCGGAAATTCTTTTTCCACAACAGGTTTTCCATGACGTTCAAAAAGCTCCACTTCCGTAATTCCCGCCAGTTTATTGGCATAAGACGCAATCTCAACAGTATTACGGTAGCTCTTGTTCATCACGATCCTGCGTATATCTTTTCCAAAGATCTTAGGCAGAAATGTCAGCACATCCTGTTGCTCGCCGTCCATAGTCTGTTCTCTGTCCCAAGAATAGTCATCCTACATTTAAAGAGTCTCTGAATGATCAGATACTGGATCATGGAATAATCCTGCATCTCATCCACGATCAGATGGCGCACACCGGAATCCTCCTGCTGAGTTTCCAGCCGATATTTCAGATACAAAACCGGATACACATCCTCATAGCGCAGCTTCTTTTTTCATACTGAACCTGTGGAAGAGAAGGAAAACCTTCCTGTCTCAGGAAACGGTTGTACAGCACATAGAGATCTCTTGTCTCATACATCCTGTAGAAACGGCTCTTCACAGCCTCCCTTTCCTCATCCGGAAGATCGAATCCCTTAAGAGTCTCCACCTCATCAATGAAATATTCTGCTACTGCATCCATTCTGGAAAGCAGCGGGATATCCATGAATTTAAAGTAAAAAAGCTCTATGATCTCCTGCTCTTTTTTTAACCACGCCTCTGTGTTCCACATCACGGAAGTTCATAAGGCTGTCCTCAAGCTCCACCAGATATCCTTCCATACGATCCAGAAAATCCCGTGACAGTTTCTCTTTCAGAAGCTTTTCATCGCATAATCCTGCAATCTGACGCTCGATCAGATCATATCTGTCTTCACAGTCAGAAACAACATTTTTCAGTCTCTTGTATGCAAAAAGGTCAAAGCTCATCTCCCGGATATTCTCCTCGCCAAGCTCCGGCAGGATATGGGAAATATAGTCCGAGAACACCCCATTCGGTGAAAGCACCAGCACAGAAGAAGATTTCAGATTTTTCCTGTCATGATACAGGAGATAAGCGATCCTGTGCAGGGCAATGGAAGTCTTTCCGCTTCCTGCTGCTCCCTGGATCACCATGATACGATCCGAAGTGTTTCGGATGATCGCATTCTGCTCCTTCTGGATCGTGCGGATAATATTCTTCAGCTGTACATCACCGTTGCTTCCAAGCTCTGCCTTCAGGATCTCATCGTCGATCTTCACATCACTCTCAAACTCATAGATCATTTTCCACCGCGGATCTTGTACTGCCACTTGGCAGCAATATCCCCGTGGATCTCGCCAAGCGGAGCCTGGTAGGAAGCCGGTCCCTTGTCAAAATCATAGAACAGTCCGGACACAGGTGCTCTCCAGTCATAGATCAGCGGAAGTCCGCCGTTCTCCTCAGCCAGGTTCGCAATTCCGATATAAAATATCTCCGGCTCATCTTCTCCTTCATAGCAGAAATCCACCCTTCCGAAAAACGGTGAATCCATCATCTTCCTGAATCTCCGACGCAGTTCGATCTTCTCATTGCTGGCATTGATCTCATGGAGAAGTGCCTGCTGGTTATCAAAATTCTCATATCCGTACTGGTCCATCTCTGTATAGTTTTCCCAGTAGTACTCATGCATACCTTCGATTTCTTTCTGCCCGACCTCTATGGATTCATCCAGCTGTGCGATCCTGTGCTTCAATGTCTCTGTCACATGTGAAAGGTATTCACGTCCGTTTTTTACCGCTGCCATAAGCCTTAATCCACCACTACAGCAGTTCCACTTGCTGTTACCATCAGCATTCCATTATCTGCACCAAGCACTTCGTAGTCAATATCCACACCGATCACTGCATTAGCTCCCATTGCACCTGCACGCTGCTCCAGCTCTGCCAGGCTTCTCCTCTGGCTTTCTGAAGTTCTTCCTCATAACCGGCGCTTCTGCCGCCAAAGAAATTCCGAAGACCTGCTCCAAGATCTTTCATGAAATTTACTCCTGTGATCACTTCTCCAAATGCGATTCCTTTATATTCACGGATTGCTCTTCCCTCTACAGATGGCGTTGTTGTTATGATCATGGTAAAATCCTCCCGTTTCTGTTGTTTTTTCTCCGGCATAAAAATGCCTTATTACAGAATTATACCCGAAAGCCGTCACGATGTATAGAGTAAAAAAAGGCTGCCCAAAGAGATGCCAGGCACCTTTTCAGACAGTCTTTCCTTATTATCGCTTATTTATTTTACAACTTCAGTCACATAGGAAACTTCTTCCATTCCCGGATAACTTCCCTGACGCCCGCCAACAGTCAGAGTTCCCTGTTTTATCATCCCAGGTAAGCTCTGTTGTTGCATAAGCACCGTTTTCAAAATTGTAGTTATTTCCCTCATCCTCATAAATAGTGAACTTGCAGTCTTCACCTGGATATACCATAAGTTTCACCGACTCCTCAGGTTTCTGGGAAGCATATACAAGTCCCTCTGCAACAGGAAGGATACTTCCTGCTTTTACAAAGATCGGCATTCGGTCGATCGGAGCATCTACGGTTACGTACTGGCCGCCTTCATACTCCTTGTTTGTCCAGTAATCGTACCATTTCGTACCTGACGGGAGATAGCATTTCCATGTTTTCTCTCTATGGAGCTCAGTACTCTCCGGTCCGTAATACATCGGCTCTGTAACAGCACAGATCAGAAGGGACGGTCCGAACATAAACTCATTCTCAACCTTGCGTGCTTCTTTATCCTCCGGGAAGTCAAAGAGAAGGCTTCTCATAATCGTATAATCATTAAAATGTACAGCACCTGCAAGGGAATAAATATACGGCATCAGATGATAACGGAGCTTGATAAACTTCTCAATGGCATCATAGAACATGGTTCCTTTTTCACCAAAGTTCCAGATTTCTCTTGGTGTATCAGTTCCATGGGAACGGAACATCGGAAGGAAGGTTCCCATCTCCAGCCATCTTGTATACAGCTCACAGTATCCTTTATCCTTCACACCTTCGTTATATTTGCCCTGCCAGAACCATTTCGGCTCCGGATCTGTGTTGCAGCCGCATCCACGGTTCTGCCACTTATCAGCAACTGTAAAGAAAGCGCCGATATCCAGTGTCCAGTATGGATATCCACTCAGTCCCATATTCAGGCCTTCCACGATCTGTGTCTTAAGATTATCCCAGGATGCACAGGTATCGCCTGACCACAGCATTGCAGAATATTTCTGGCCGGAAGCATAGCCGGAACGTGTCAGGTTAAGAACTCGTTTCTCTTCTGTAGTTTTTCTCTGATTCTCATAAATTCCCTTTGCATGCATCAGTGCAAAAGCATTGGCAACAGCAGGATCCAGATATTTCTTGTGCTCACCGCCGACAAGCTCATATCTTTCCCATGGCTCTCTCTTTGCTGCACCACTCCAGTCAGGACCGGAAAACGGTTCTGTGGAATCGCACCACCAGGAATCAAAGCCCTGGTCAAAAAGTCCTTCCTGTGCCTGTTTCCAGTACATTTCTCTCGCTTCTTCATTAAAAGCATCATAAGTCGCATAATCATAAAGAAGATGACCAGTCTTAAAAAACTCTGTATGGTTCTTGCCGCCTGCATTCATATTCGGCCATACGGAAACCATGGTATGGGCATTCAGTTTGTGGATTTCCTCCGCACATTCTTTCATATCTCCGTAACGCTTCTGATCCAGGATCTTCTCGCCCCAGTTTCCAGGATCCCAGGTATTCCAGTCCTGTACCACACAGTCAAGCGGAACCCCGATCTTACGGTAGTGGCGAACAATCTCAAGAAGCTCTTTTGCCGTGTAATACTGCTCTTTGGACTGTACATAGCCATAAGCCCATTTCGGCAGCATCTGCGCCTTGCCTGTAAGATAACGGTAATCATGGATGATCTCATCCATAGTATGACCGCCCATAAAATAATAATCGATCTGATCTACAGTATCCAGAAACAGATAGGAATCTTTCAGATCATCATTAAAAGTCATAAGTGAACAGCAGTCAACAAGAATTCCATATCCTTCTGTGGAAACCAAAACCGGCATCGGGATACGCATGTTATGCTGATATAAGTACTGGCAGTGACCTCTGTAATTGTAAATACCTTCCTCTGCCTGGCCAAGCCCATGGATTTCCTCATCCTCTTTCCATGTGAAGAACAGTTTTCCACGATATGCTGTTCTTACTTTCTCAGCTTTCAGATTCTGGATAAAATTCCTCTCACCGTCAACTGTCTTTACACGGTTGATGATCGCTCCTCATCGCCTGTATTATAGTGGATCACATCTGTTTCAGTCAGTTCCGGTTTCTTCTGGGAAAGCCACTTGCTTCCGTCTGCATGCTTCCAGATGATATCACCGGATGCAGTGTTGATCTCTGCACAAACTTTCACAGTTTTCACAATGATACTTCCTGCATTTTCCTCTGCTGAAAAATCAACCTCAGGATATTCTTTTTTCTCAATGATCAGGGAGTCCTGTGCCTCTTTGATCTCTTTTCCGGAAACGATCATGCGGATGATCTCCTCTGTCACCGGAACCACCCGGTATGTCAGCTTTCCTGCTTCAAACTGTACATAGCTATCTGTTTTAACCATAATTTCCCTTCTCCTTATCTGTCCGGTAAATCAGACATTAATATTCCGTTTCTGATATCGGAGCCTTTCTAATAAAAAAGCTCCGATATCAGGACAAAATTTCTTACTTTTATCCTAACATCGAAGCCTGATTTCCGTCTATGACTTATCCGCTCATGAATTTTAACTATTTTTACTGTTTCTTCTGCTTCTCATCTTTCGGCGGTTTCCCCACGTGTTTTTTGTAAAGTCTGTAAAAATTGGAAATATTATTAAATCCGCATTCCATGGCGATTTCCGTAACATTTTTATCTGTTTCTCGAAGAAGCTCACGCGCATGGTTGATCCTCATCCTTGTGACATAATCGCTGAAACTGATATTTGTCACCTTACGGAAATAAGAAGAAAAATAGTTGGAACTCATATATACGGAAGAAGCAACTTCTTCCAGAGTGATCTTCTCACAGTAATGATCATCTATGTAATTAAAAGCCTGCTCAAGACGCTTCATTGCATTTTTCTTCTCACGGAGCATTTCCCCTGACTTGCTCTCATCCTGATAAGCCCGGATCAGCATGGTAAGGATGCGAAGTACATTCGCCTTGATCATCAGCGGATAGCCTTCTTTTTTCTGCTGCCATTCGTGATAGATCTCCCAGATACTGGAACGGATCTCTTCGCTTACCTCTTCTTCCTGCCGATACGGTTCTTAAAATTACTTCCTCTCTCAACAAAAGGCTTCAGATATTCCGTAATCAAAAATACTCAGCTTTTCGGCCACGAATTCCGGTGAAAAGATCAATCACAAGAAG
>ENA-OQMZ01000132-OQMZ01000132.1-human-gut-metagenome-genome-assembly--contig:-NODE-132-length-30912-cov-2.183109_pt1 | contig 30912 bp, 36 predicted proteins | sample MGYA00242621_ERZ504862 | MGnify/ENA primary metagenome ERZ504862 (study PRJEB26092, sample SAMD00036393) | human gut metagenome | host: Homo sapiens | study: EMG produced TPA metagenomics assembly of...
CAAACTTTCATTACATATACTATGCGAATCAAATCGGCAAATATCACACAAAAAATAAAATTTTTTATTTTTTCAAAAACGGATGTTTTCTGATATGTCTGCGTATTTTTATCCGGATATCGATAGTCAGCTATAGCAGTCATTCCCACCAGCGCAGTCAACATAACTACTGCCACTGCGGCAGCTGCAGATTTCAGGATTCTGTGAGTCCTGTTCCCGTCATTACTCAAGACTTTCAAGTTTTTCCTTTGCCGCCCCGGTGCTTCCTGTCTTTTCAGCCCTGGCTGCTTCATTGAAATCCCCTGTTTCTCTCAGTCGGGTGATCAGCCGATCATACCCCCGCCCCGGATCTTCTCCTCGGATTCTTCCGGAAATTCATCCCATGAGGTTTTGCCTGCTACGTTCAGCAATGCGGATTCAAGTATTTTGGTTTCCACATCATACTGCTCTTGAAGTATTTTGTCTATCTGCTGATTTTTTGTCTGTATATCTGTTTTGTTCTTCATAATATTTAACTTTCCTTGACAATTTCTCCCCCTGGTTCATATTAAATAGTAACGTATAGCAATTCCATAAAATAATGAATCCGGACATTTTCGCAGGATTTCACATATTCCCTGCAGTCTTTTATAGAATTGTTGTAACTATTCAGAATAAAACAGGAGGAATCTCTATGAAACATATTGTGCTCACCGGCGGCGGCACAGCCGGACATGTGACTCCGAATATTGCTCTGATCCCACGCCTTAAGGAGCTTGGATACGAAATTTCCTATATCGGATCCTACGATGGAATCGAAAAAAAGCTTATTGAAGAAATGAATATTCCTTATTACGGAATCTCATCCGGAAAGCTGAGACGTTATTTTGATCTGAAAAACTTCACAGATCCATTTCGTGTACTGAAAGGATTCGGTGAGGCCAAAAAATTATTGAAACAATTAAAACCAGATGTGGTTTTCTCCAAGGGTGGCTTCGTGACTGTCCCGGTTGTAATCGCTGCCGGTCGACGTAAAATTCCTACCATCATTCATGAATCAGATATGACTCCCGGACTTGCAAATAAGATCTGCATTCCATCTGCCACAAAAGTATGCTGTAACTTCCCTGAGACTGTAAAAAGTCTTCCTGCTGACAAAGCAGTACTTACAGGTACTCCTATCCGTCAGGAATTATTAAACGGAAGTAAAGAGGCAGCCCGCGAATTCTGTGGTTTCACAGATGACAAACCGGTTCTTATGGTGATCGGCGGAAGTCTTGGTGCTGCATCTGTCAATGAAAATATCCGCAAAATCCTTCCGGAACTTTTAAAAGAGTTTCAGGTTATCCACCTGTGTGGTAAGGGAAAAATGGATGAAAGTCTCAAAGACACAAAAGGATATGTACAGTATGAATATATTAAACAGGAGCTTGCCGATCTGTTTGCTCTGTCTGATATCGTTATCTCCCGCGCAGGTGCCAATGCAATCTGTGAACTGAATGCTTTAAAAAAACCCAATCTTCTGATCCCGCTTTCTGCAAATGCCAGCCGCGGTGACCAGATTCTCAATGCACGTTCATTTGAACGTCAGGGATTCAGCATGGTACTTGAGGAAGAAGAGATTACAGAAAGCACACTTTTAAACGCAATCCGAGAACTGTACCAGAACAGAGAGTCCTATGTTCATGCCATGTCAGAAAGCAGTCATATGAATTCTATTGAAAAAATCACCGGGCTGATCGAAGACTGCGTAAATAAACAGTAATCACCGGGTTATTTTCTTATATTCCCTGGCAAGCCAGCGTCTCGTCCTCATGACTCTGTTATTCACATTATTTTCTGTGATATGATAATGTCTGGCAACGAGACGCGTTGGTATGTCATATAACGTTACACTGACATAGATTTCATAATTTGTCCTGTTCTTTTCTCTCAGTTTTTCAAATATCGACTGCAGGTATCCTGCTGCCTCCAGATTCAGAACAATCTCATCTACACGATTACCTTTTCTTACCCGCATATCTGTCATTTCCAGAATCGCATCTGAGTTCGCATATTCATATTTCCTGAAGGCCTTTTTGCGATGATCGGATGCCTTATGGTAGCTGATTCTGACAATCAGATTCTCCAGTTTCTTTTCATCTGAAAAATCCACACTCCGGCCCATATGAAACAAAGTCTCAAATACATCCTGACAGACATCTTCTGCTTCGTCTTCATCGCCAAGGATAAATTTTCCAATATTGAACGCCCGAGAGCGGTATTTCCTGTAGATACTTACAAAATCTATATTCTCCATCTTTTGCAATGTGCTGTATCAGAATATCAGGACAGCTGCTCCTTTACTTTTAACAGGATTTCTTCTTTATCTGCATCACTGAGTTCACCCGGGTGCCATGTGATTCCCACCTGATCTCCTTTATATCTCGGAATCAGATGCATATGAAAATGAAATACTGTCTGCCCTGCACACTCGCCATTATTCTGTACAATATTAAATCCGTCACATTTCAGTGCTGCTGTCATTGCTGTCGCCATTTTCTTTGCAAGAATCATTGCCTTTGCAGCCATTTCATCCGATAATTCATAAATATTGGCAGCATGCGATTTCGGAAGGATCAGCGCATGTCCCTTACTCGCCGGGCCCAGGTCAAGAATTACCCTGAAATTCTCATCCTCATAAAGTGTTGCAGCAGGAATCTCTCCATTAGCGATTTTACAAAAAATACAATTTTCCATCTTTAAATCCTTCTTTCTTAAAATTCAAGATTTTGATTTGCAATAATCAGTAATACTTGTCGTTTTATTGCGAATTTTCAGGACGAAATCAGTTGCGGCTGAAAGTTCACAATGATACACTTTTCCTGAGGTGATAATATGCAGATTGAAATAACAAAACAATCAGAAAAAGATTTTCGTTTTCTTTTATCCAGACTTTCACATGAAATCCGTAATCCGGTCACGCTGATCAACAGTGAACTTCAGTTGATGGCTTCCTCTCACCCGGAACTGTGCAGTTACAGACAATGGGACAGTCTTATGGATAACCTTGAATATGTAAAAGAACTGCTGAAAGAACTCTCTGACTTCAGCCATGCGCAGACAGTTACTCTTGTTCCCGTAAATCCCGCGGAATTTCTGACCACTGTTTTATCCTGTCAGAAAAACACTCTGGACTATCTGGGAATCCGGCTGGAAATACATGTGGAACATACTTCTTCACCTGTTTTTCTTGACCGGATAAAAATGCGTCAGGTCATATTTAACCTGATCAAAAATTCCTGTGAAGCCATCGATCAGCCAGGCGGAAAGATTATTGTAAATCTCACCCCTGCAGATCCGGCATCTGCATCTGTATTAAAGATAACGGATGTGGTATGACGCATAAGCAGACTGAGAATATCTTTCATCCCTTCATTACATATAAACCGGAAGGAACCGGTCTCGGGCTTGCAGTAACAGCAGAAATCATCTCTGCACACCATGGTCAGATCAGGGTTTCCAGCACTCCCGGTCAGGGTTCTGCCTTTTATATTTATCTGCCGGCATCCCCTGAATAAAGGTCGGTTATCCTGCACGCTGCGAAGGATGATAAAGCAGAACTGCAAGCAGGAATCCACAGATAAGACCGCCTACATGTGCCGCATTGTCCACCCCTTCGCTTGTAAAACCAAAATAAAGCGAAAAAGCAGCCATGATCACTACCTGTCTGGCAGAAAGATCTTCAATATGACCTCTGCCCCTGATCACAGCATAGATCATTGCACCCATCACAGCAAACACTGCACCGGATGCACCTGCTGAAACTGCAAAATCCGCACTGTCCAGTTCCAGGAACAGACACAGCAGATTTCCACCCATTCCTCCCAGAAGATAGATCAGCAGATATTTCAGTTTTCCAACTGTACGCTCCAGTCTGCCTCCAAGCACAAACAGTACCAGCATGTTATTTCCAAGATGCTGCGGTCCAAAATGAAGGAACATACTTGTAAAGATCCTATAGTATTCTCCCTGCATAATGGCGGGAGTATATGCCGCTCCGCACTGAAGCATATGCATGGTATCCTCTGATCCTCCGGTAAATTCCACTGCAGTAAAAACAAGAATATTCGCCAGAATGAGAAGCACTGTAACCGGTGCCTTTTTCAGTTCTTCCAAGTTTTACCTCTTTTCTGTTTCTTTATCTCAAAAACAATGTACCATTACTAATTGTAGCAGACCTCCTGTATTTTGTAAAAACATTTATTCCAGAAATATATATCTTGCCTGTGCAAAATCCACTTCATCTTCCGGTTCAAGCTGATATTCCTCATCCGGACGAAGTAATCTTCCATTTACAGACGTTCCGTTTCTGGAATTCATATCACTAAGGAAATAGTTTTCTTCTTTTTTTCGTATTTTTGCATGGATACGGCTTACGGTAGGCAGGCTGACCACCGCATCACAGGCAGTTTCCAGCTTTCCGATCACAGTCAGATCTTCATTGAGATAAATGGTCGCCAGTTCTCCCGGTTCTTTGCTCACCAGACTTGCAGGTCCGCTTACTGTTCCGGCAGATAGTACTACTGTTTCACCATAGTCCATATGTATCCGGGATGATTTGGAAGTTTTTTGTCCACAGTCTGACATTTTCTGCCCATTCACCGGCTGACTCTGATTTGTTTGCTGATTTCTCTCCACTGTCTGGGACAGGTTTTCATATAATCTGTCCTCCCATTTCTGCCCTGACACTTTTCCTTCTGCTTCTTTCCATCCTGATCTTTTCCCTGATGTTTTCTTTTCTGTTTTATTCCATGATGGCATATTTCTTATTTTTTCTATGTGTCTCACTGTTTCTCCTGATGCATACGCCTGTTCCGGGAGATGCAAAACTTTTTTTGTCTTTATAATACGCAGGCCCAGCATGATACCCGCTATAGCTATAACAATTACACCAAGTATGGTTCCATTTCCACATGTGGCAGATATCCCTTCAGGATAGCAGCTGCCAGTCCACAGATCAGAACAGCAGCCGGCACAATAACACCGACCGGGTTCAGTCGGCCGGGTTCTTTTGAATCTTCTCCTTCTCTTACAAATTCATTCCGGTTTTCATTATCTTCCGGGAAAGTCTCTTCTTCTGCAAACTCCATCTCCTGCTCTGTCTTTTTTGCATTTATTTTTTCTTTCTTCTCCCCATTTACATCTGAACTCTGAGTTTTATATAATTCTTCTTTAATATGCTCCAGATGAAAACTGTCTTCCATTGCTCTTTATATACTCCATATCCAAGGATTACCGCATCCTGATCCTGATGGTCTATTTTCGGCAGATATATTCTGTCAGAAGCTGAAACTGTTCTTTAATATCCTTCTCATATCCGGGCATCATACAGAAATAAATCTGTCTTTTTTCAATATCTGTATAAATATATTCCGGCAACATTATAAACTGTCCGGGATTGATCAGATATTCCGCCGCATCTTCCATAGCCTTTACAAAACCACCGAAAATAAGCCTGAGATCTTCAACTCCCATCTTCTTTTCTTCATACAGCACATTCACCGCCTGTTTCGAAGTAATATCAAAATAGATAAGAAATCTGCCATCCATCCCCTGTATCCTGCACTTCAGAAGAGAGGGAATCACATTTCCCGCAAGCATCCTTACCTGATAGGAATCTGTATTGATCTCATTCTCACCATAGACAATGAGATAATTATGATTCATATCCCTCTTATATTCTGTCCGCATACTATTCTATTCCCCCATTTCTCTCAGTACCGCCTGCGCCGCCCGCAGTCTGCGGATATGTTTCACCGGATTTATCACTGCGGATTTCCCTTCTGTCCTCAAATGCCAGCTCAGATTGCCATACGACGAGATCGTGTCCAGGTCATAGGTTACCTGCACTTCTTTTCCCACATTTGTCTGGTACCTAAATTCTCCGCCCCGAAAAAGCCAATACTCCCCAGCTCCTCACTGCGCATCCTTGCAGTATCATATATTTCTCCGTTTTTCTTAATCCCTTCCATGCTCCCGCTTACTGCCGATTCATAAGCTGCCGCTGTCAGCCATGCCCTGTTATGTACAAAAAAAGCTCAGATAGATAAGTCCCATCAACACCAGCAGGATCAACGGCATGACACAGGCAGTCTCGATTGTAAAACTTCCCTTACGAATTATACTGTATTCATTTGTTATACAAAAATTATCTTTCATATCAAAAATCCTCCCAGATATCCTGCCAGCAGAAATGGCACAAACGGTATTTCCGTACTTCCCTTTCTGCAAAATCCCATCATCATGATGCCGGACCATACTGCACTGCAGATCATTCCCATAAAAAGTGTTGAAAAAAATTCTTCCGGGTACAGCACTGTCCCAGTGCCATAAGCAGCCAGCCATCGCCCATTCCCACAGCACCTTCTGTAAGGATGCTGATCAGCACAAAGAGAAAACCTGTCCCCACGCACATAAGAACCTCCGGAACATTTCTTCTGCTATATATTGTCCACACAGTTCCGCAGACTGCAAATATTATGATCAGCAGAAGAGCAACCTGCTTTTTTCTGATATCTATCCATGAATTTATTCCCAGAAATCCAAGTACACATATTTCTTTTACACCATTCATCTCCATATACATCTCTCCGGCAAAATTCAGCCACACCTGCTACATGCTCCCATTTCCGAAACAGAGGAAGCTTTTACCAGTCTTACCGAACGTTTCAGCCCACTGCAGGACTCCAGATTATGGTATCTGTTTCCCTGTTCCGTAACATATACCACTCCTGCCGGATTCTGATTCCTGCTGCAGATTTCACAGGCTGAATAATGCTCCCCGTACTTATTGGATGCAGATTTTGCGGAACTTCCGGGAATTTGTTTTAATGAAACATTCAGATAGCTGCAGCCCGGATTTTTATGGTACACACTGCCCGAGGCAGTTACATAAACCATCGGTTCTGTTTCTCCCTGCTCTCCTTCATTGTCAGGAAATTCGGTTCCTGTCCATGCATGGACTTTTACATGGTTATAAACTCCAACATCCGGAAGAGGTATCAGTCCACCAAAGGGTTTATACGTGTAGATATCCGGCAGCGTAATATCATCAACACTGTCCCCACCCGGAAGATACGCATACATTCCCGCCTGTTTTGCCTTCGTACACAATGCAGTCAGATGTTCCGTCTGCAATTTATATATATCCATAAACGAAATCAGCGTAACCATTCCCAGGAAGAACAGCGGCAGTACAAGTGCTGTTTCTACTGCCAGACTTCCCTTCTTAATCTTTCCCCGAAAAGAGGTGCAGAAAGATACTTTTACAGAAGGAACTTCTCCAATATGTTCTTTTGCATTTGTCCGAAAATATTTCCGACTCTTTTGGGGGAATAAAAGATCGTAAATATTGCTTAGAGAGACTTTTCTCCTTTCATAAATTTTTTTATCTTTTTTTCCGATTTCTTCAATGCTTTGTTTTTCTTTCTGTAAAAGCATCTTTTCACACCTCTTTTCAGCAATTCATTCATAACAATACTGACGTATCACCTGAAATTCCTTTTTCCTGTTTGCTTTTACCTCCGCAAATGCCTCCAGAGCTACAACACAGGAATCCATATAAAAATTTGCCCTGCCTTTCTTTCTTATCGCATCTTCGATCATATCCATAGCTCTCATCACTTTCTTTTCCTTTGAAACAGGCAATATCAGAACCTGAAGGTAATCCTCATAGGACAATCCATGTTCATTGTTTTTCCGCATGGAATCCAGTCCTTCCATCAGACTTGAAAGATTAGACAGCGAAATCTGCCAGTCTGCGGAAGTTTTTACAAGGGGAATCTTCCCTCCTGCAAAAAGTTCTCTCACATCCAGTACGCTCTCCGCAAATGCCCAGCATAAAAGCAATGCAGACTCTATCACTACCGCTGCCGGAGGAACCAGAAATCCCGACGCAATGGCTGCAGCGAGTGCCTGTGCCTCTGTTCTTTTTACATTATCTGCCATCAAACATGCAAAGTTTACGCCTTCTCTGATGAACAAGAGCTTTGATGCCACAGATTTAAGGTTATCTATATCATTGTCTCTTCCTCCAAAAACATATTCCATCTGATATGCAAGACTTTCTTTTGACGGATCTGTGTAATTTCCCAGATGATTCATCAGATACTGCTGAAACAAAACCCCGGAAGTATAACTGCTATCTGCTGTCACTCCGTCCGGCATCTCCATTCCCTGTTGCAGCTGTCTTCCCGAAACCATTGTGTCTTTGCTGACTGTCCGGGTGGAAATTTCCCGTCCGGGTGGCAAAACCAGCTCCAGTATTCCCATTTTCATAATTCTTTTTATAATACTGATGGGATTGTCAGCCTGTGGCTGCGTCGGTGCTGGCTGGTTGATATTTGTCCTTCCTGTTGCTGCCTGTTTTCAGCTTCCTGTGCTGCCTGCCGGCTTTTCTGAGAAGCCTGATTCATTTCTGAATCATATCTGTCGATGGAGCCTCCTGTCTCCGCCTGTTTCGCTTTCAGATCCGCCTCTTCTGTTTTTCTCTCTCGATCAGACATTTTGTTGAGAAGGAGCTGTACCCCCTGACTTCCAAGAGTTTCCTGCATATACTGCACAATCTGCTGATAAAAAACCTCTCCGCACTCATCTGTCAGAAGCCGGTAACCGGTAAGTCCGCTCTGATGCAGTTCAAGTTTCTGACTGTTCTGCTTTAACACCGGTTTCATATAGGATTCCAGATTATCGCAGATCTTTGCGAGATTAAGCTGCCCGCCTCCCATGGAACCATCCAGCGCAAACAGATCATATTCCTCAAGAAGTTTCCTGTCATACTGTCCAAATACAGAATAAAGTCCGATATCCATACTGTTGAGTATTTGGGTTCTGGCCGATGCCATACATACAGATTCTATACTTGTACATACAAGAGACAAAAGCAGACTGAGTATTAATGCAAGAAATAATGTAATGCTTCCTCTTTCCTTTCCGCAATATTTCATACAGGAAGTACACCTCCTTCTCTTTTCATCTTAAATAGAATTACTCTGTTTGGCGATCTTTGAAAGAATGCTCTGCACCAGTTCGGTCAGCTGCTCTTTGAAAATAATGACAAGCCCGATCAGGACTACAAGAATCAGAATGATCTCCACAACACCTACAGCGTCTTCTTCCTCTGCGAATCTTCGTATCAGTCCGTTTTTCTTTTTTATCTGTCTTATCAATTGTCCCATTTTTTCCCTCCATATCCAAAAGCACCCTTTACGCTGCACAGAATTTACTGCAGCACCTTATCATGTTTCTCCGTAGAAAGACATAAAAGCAGGAATCATGACAATTGCCATAACGACAATAAGCATCATGATCATCGGCACCAAAAGTTTTGTGGCTGCAGCCTCTCCAAGAACACGTGCTTTTCTCTTTCGTTCTTCCCATGCTTCGGTTGATTCTCTTTCAAGCATATCAGCCATCTGTCTGCTGCCCTTCTGGAGATTCTGGATAAGAAGCGTGGCAAATGTTTTATACTTTGCCTGACCACATCTTTCTCCAAATCTTCTGTATGCTTCACTTTCAGAAACTCCGCTTTCCATCTCATAGCAGACAATCCGTATCTCTTCATACGCAGGTCTTGGATTCCGCTTTCTCTTTCTTCCATAATCCAGAGAAATTTTCTGGAATGCCTTTCTTACAGTCATCCCGGCCTGAACCAGAAGTGTAAATTTCATGATCAGTCCCGGATAATCCATAAGAAGTTCTTCATACCGTTTCTGAAGCTGAACCTGTTCTTCTCTCCCTTTCATCACAAGAATTGCCATTGCCGCAATAAGAAACAGTCCTGTCAGAAGCATTCCGGAAGTGTCTGCCGGACTTTCCCATTTTACCTTTTTTCCATTCAGCTTATCCGGAAGATAATAATAATCCGGATCACTGCGCTGCTCGTTATACCGGGATACTGCCTCTGCAATACTTTTTTGTGCCTGTTCTTTTCTGGTCAGCTTCTTATTCTGTTTCGGTTCTTCCTCCTGCTCTTCCAGTTCCTTCTCCGGTACCTGAATGTACATGGAGACCGGTTCTTCTCCGTCAACGGATACCATAAATTCCTTCTCATATGATCCTGTATCCTCCTTTTCCAGCGTACTCCTGAGGATACACCTGTCCACCGTTTTGCAAAGTAAGGATCATGCCCAGCAGATTTCCGGCTATCGCTACTACCGCAAAAAGTCTGATACCATCCTTCCCTCCGATTCCGGAAGATGGAATCCATCCTTTTTCCAGCCGGTCAGTGCACACAGATCATAACAAAAATGACAACATGTACCCACATTTGTACTGTCACACCTCAATATCTACAATCCTTCTGCCAAGCCAGTATGCCGCAGCATAAATGACAAGACAGATACTCATTGCTGCAATTCCAAAGGGATTTCCATAAAGAACACTTAAGAAGCCCGGTGAAGTCATCTGCAAGTACAGGATAATTCCCACAGGCATAAGACTCATGATCATCTGTTCTGACTTCTTTGCTGCCAGTGTAGCCTCTATCTCTTTTTTAACGTCAATCTTATCTCCAAGCATACGAGACACCTTCTGAATTACCCGGTTCATATCACCACCTGTACGCTTGGCTGTATAAAATACAGAGGCAAAATTTTCGATATCTTCTATCTGACTTCTTTCTCCAAGATCCAGAAACAGCTCTTCCAGCGGAACACTGATATGCTGCTGGCTTTCAATATAGCGAAATTCCTCCACAATATCCGTTCCCTTTCCGTAGAGTCTCTCCAAATCTCTGACACAGGTTTTTACCGCGCTTTCCACCGAATATCCGGCCTGAACCGCAACACTCAGCGAAGTAAGTGCATCCTTAAACTGATAATTCAGATTCTTCCGTCTTTCCCTGATCATACGATTTTTCTGCCATTTCAGATAAAACACAGGAACAGGAAGCATAAGAAGCAACACCCATTTACTTTTGTAAAAAAGATAATCTGCCATTATGCACAACGCCAGTGCCTGTCCCATATATTTCAGAAGTTCTTTCATAGAAAAACGATAATGATCATAATTACGTTTCTGATAAAGCTGTTCTTTTTCTTTCCCTTTCATAGTTCAATCCCCGCTCTTTCCAGTTTTTCCACATGAAGGAGGGATGCTGTCTTTACAAGACCTTTCCCTTCCTGCCATTGATACAGCGGCCGGATACGGATTTCTCCATTTTCAAAGCCGCACACCTCAGTTACTTCCAGCAATTTCCTTGATTTATCCCTCATTCTTCCCAGATGTACCAGAATATCCACTCCGGAAGCAATCTGTCTTCTGATTGCTTCCAATGGAAGATCAACGCCCATCAGAACCATTGTTTCCAGTCTGGATAACATATCCCTGGCAGAATTGGCATGGGCAGTAGACAGCGACCCTTCATGCCCTGTATTCAATGCCTGAAGCATATCCATTGCCTCTCCGCCGCGGACTTCTCCCACTATGATTCTGTCCGGACGCATTCGTAATGCAGATTTGATCAGATCTCTGATCGTAACGGAAACTGCTCCTTCCATGTTTGCCATCTTTGCTTCCAGCCGGACCAGATTGTCAATTCCCCTGATGCGAAGTTCTGCATTATCTTCTATTGTGATCAGTCTTTCGTCCCTGGGGATATATTCCGACATTGCTGCAAGAAATGTAGTCTTTCCGCTTCCGGTTCCGCCTCCTATGACCATGGAATATCTGGCCTTCACAAGCTTCTCCAGAAATTCTGCACATTCCTGTGTGATACTTCCCAGTGCGATCAGCTTTTCCATTGTAATGGGGTGTTCAGGAAAAACGCCTTATAGTGAGAATCGGACCATTTAATGCAACCGGATAAATTACAGCATTTACCCTGGAACCATTTTCCAGTCTTGCATCCACGATCGGCATGGATTCATTGATCACACGATTACATTTTCCAACAATCTGCTGGATCACATCCTCCAGTTTCTCAGCAGAAGTAAAACTTTTATGCCATTTCATAAGCTTGCCAGCCCGTTCTACAAAAATGGTATCCGGCCCGTTTACCATGATCTCAGTCACTGTCTCATCATCCACCAGTTCCTGAAGCACATCCAGTTTGCGGACAGAATAAAACAGTTCCTGACGAAGCTGTACCTTTTCTTTCAGCGCAAGACGGACATCTTTTATCTGGTTCAGAATCAGCTCATCAATTACATCAAGGATTTCTTTATCCGATAATTCTCTGGACAGATCCAGTTCTTCCATCAGCATCTGCCGCAGCTTTCTAAATACATCTTTGTTCATCCTTTTTCCCTTTACAGCATCTTTCCGGAACTTTTTTAATTTTCTTTTTTCTGGCTTTCTTTCCTCAGAAGGTTCCGCACATAATCTCCCAGTTCACTCCACATCAGCTGTTCAACATACGCAGGTGATAGACAGGTTGCCATATGAAACGGTGGATTTATCTTTTCCGTCTTTTCCAGAATCTGAGATAATCCCAGATTCGACGACAGTCTCCAAACTGCGCAATCTTACACTGTGAAACAGCATCAGACAATACAGGCATATAAATCTTCTTACACATATCCAGCAGCTGGAAATTTTCATCAATCCCACATCCAATATCCAGCACAATCACTTCATAAGAACTGTCAAGTATAAGCATCTGAAAAAGCCGTTCCCAGTCCTGCCAGGCTGTTGTACGGATATCTGCCGGCATCTGCACAGGTGGAACATAATCCAGATTATTGATCGTCTGTATCATACTGTTCATCTTATAGAGAAGATTCTGGTTATCCTGTCTCACATAATAAAGAAGATCACTCAGATTGTGGGCAAAACCTTTTCCCATCAATTCTTCAAATCCGGAATATTCTTCCATATTCAGATAAAGAACGGCTCGTTCTTTGGCAAGTATCTGTCCAAGTGTCAATGCAAAAGAGGTTTTCAGACAACGTCCCAGAGGTGAAAATATTCCAATAATTTCTGTTGTCTTTTTTAATACAGCAATCTGATCTGCCACTGTCTTTTTTCGGCGCCATAACATGCCATCACTTCCCGGAGAACATCAGAAGAAGACTGATATTTATACACACTTGGATACTGGTCAAGTTCCGGAGGGTGTACCCCTTCCGACAGAATGATGATCTTCCCGATATCCAGATCCCGGACTTCCCGGCACATAGCCCGCCCGGAGATCAACAGCAACTCTATATGTGTTTGTTTCCCATAGGCGATCAGGTTCTCTACAGATGTAAATGCCTGTATCTCAAAGAATATTCTTCTTCCGATTCATATAGTCCATAAAGTTCAACGCATAATCCACTTCCAGATCGCATACTGCAAAAATATTTCTTTTCAATAGATACCTCCTGCATATAACAACACACTTATAAAAACAGGAATCGTAAAATGGAAATTTTCAGGAGCAGCAATATTTTTTCTCCGATAGGAACTAATCTTTCCCGTACCGACTGTACATTTCACATATTCAATAAAATAAAGGATACGTTCACAGAAATTGTGGTTAAAGATCAGAAGTGCGGCAGAAATACCTGCACCTGTCAGAAAAGAAATAAAGATGCATTTTATGATAGATTCACAGCCCATTATCCCTCCCAGTGCGCAGAATAATTTAATATCTCCGGCACCTATCATCCAAAAGCAAAGAGGATCATAAGAAATAACGGCATTACGCTTCCCATTATAAAAAATCCAATTCCCGTAATATTCTTTTGCCATATACAGACAAACAGTCCCACAGACATGGAAAAAATAATCCATCCGTTATCAACTTTTGCTGTACGGATATCCATGATCATGGCAGTTCCGGCAACCGTTACAGGAAAAAGGTGAAAAAATGCATATTGCATCACCTCCAGTCTTATATTTTTCGCAACTGTTTCGATACTGTTCATACAATAGGAAACAGTCTGTCTCTTCTTTGGTAATTTTAAAAAAATAAAAGTGGAATTAACCGCCGAACTGACGGGATTGAATCACCAGAAGAACTCTGGTGAGTATTATTATAGGACCGGACAATCCATTTGTCCAGTCCTATTTTTTGTCGAATTTCTAAAATATTTATAAACTTGTTACCTGTCCACACGCTGCTATCCCGAAATATACTATGCGAAGTGTATTACTGAGAACAAATTGAACAGTAACATAAACCCGGCTATAATGCACTTCACAGAAAGAATATCATGCACCTGTCAATTAGAGTTCGATTTCCTGTCTGCATCCTTCCGGTACAATGATAATACCATTTTCTGTATCTTTCACTATGCTTCCACCAGTAACATCGGCTATTTCATGAATATTTCTCAGCAGATAGGTCATACCTCCATTTTCTGCTGAAGCTTCCAGAGTGAGTTTATTTCCCTCTCTTACAGCTTTTACTGTAAAAGCTGTCTCTCCTTTACGCGTCACTACCTCACAGGATGCAGTTTCATTTACTTCATAAACCTGAATCTGTACATCTTTCTCCAGTTCATAATCAACGGTAGTATCTACAGCACCAATCGGAAGCAGAGTATTCTCTCTTACAAATACAGGCAGTGAAAAAAAATCATAATCTTCTTCATACCATCTTCCGCCTTCTTTGACTTCTCCGCTTAAAAGATGAGTCCATTTTCCTGCCGGCAGATAATATTCTGCATGACCTTCTTTGTTGAAGATTGGTGCAACCAGAATACTGTCACCTAACATATACTGCATATCCAGATATTTGGTTGCAGGATCATCGTTAAATTCCATGATCATTGCACGCATGGACGGAATACCTGTCTTGTGTGATTTTACGGCCATAGAATACAGATATGGGAGTAATCTTAATTTCAGCTTTGTAAACTTACGGCATACATCTACAGCTTCTTCATCAAACAGCCACGGTACACGATAACTCTTGGAACCATGGAGACGGCTGTGTGTGGAAAGAAGACCAAACTGCAGCCAGCGTTTGTATACATCCGGTGCTGCTGTCATTTCAAATCCGCCCATATCATGACTCCAGAAGGAAAATCCTGATAAAGTAAAGGACAGACCACCTCTTAAGCTCTCAGCCATGGAGGCATAGGTTGCAGAACAGTCACCGCCCCAGTGAACCGGGAACTGCTGTCCGCCTGCTGTCGCACTTCTTGCAAAAAGGATTGCTTCACCTTCACCTTTTACTTCCTTCAGCAGATCAAATACTGCCTTGTTGTAAAGGTACGTATAATAATTATGCATAGAAACCGGATCTGAACCGTCATAATATTTCACATCGACCGGAATTCTCTCGCCAAAGTCTGTCTTGAAACAGTCAACACCCATATCAAGCAAAGTTTTCAGCTTATTCTGATACCACTTCACTGCATCCGGATTTGTAAAGTCAACCAGGCCCATGCCAGGCTGCCAGTTGTCGATTTGCTTGATTCCTCTTCCGTCTGCACGCTGTACCAGGTATCCGTTCTTCAGACCCTCTTTAAAGAAGTTAGTTCCCTGTGCAATATATGGATTAATCCATACACAGATCTTAAGTCCTTTATCCTTATAACGTTTCAGCATTCCCGGTACATCCGGGAAGATTCTGGAATCCCATTCAAAATCACACCAGTGGAACTCTTTCATCCAGAAGCAGTCAAAATGGAATACACTCAATGGAATATCTCTGTCTGCCATTCCCTGGATAAAGGAATTGGTCGTCTCTTCATCATAGTTTGTTGTAAAGGATGTGGAAAGCCATAATCCAAAGGACCATGCAGGCGGCAATGCCGGTTTTCCTGTAAGATCTGTGTAGTTCTCAATTACACCCTTAATGTCATCTCCGTAAATAATATGATATCTGATCTCTTCACCTTTCACAGAGAATCCCACATTCTCAACCTTTTCACTTGCAACTTCGAAGGAAACATGATCACTGTGTCTACGAATACGCCATAATGTTTGCTTGTTACATAGAATGGAATATTTTTATAAGAAATCTGAGAAGCTGTACCGCCATCTTCATTCCAGATATCAACAACCTGACCGTTCTTTACAAACGCTGTAAATCTCTCACCCAGACCATATACACATTCTCCAGGTGCAAGAGAAAGCTCTGTCACCATATATGGCTGATACTGTGCTGCCATATAGTTCGGTTCCGGGAATTTTGTCAGCGTAGCTCTGTCATATTGCATATAGCCAAGATTGCGGAATCCGATGTTTGTGAGAACTTTTCCGTCTGCTTCATATGTAATCTTAAAGTCTTTCAAGTCCACTCTTACTGTCATTCTTCCGGCTTTCATCACAGCTTCATCTTCTGTAATCTCAACCTCTGTTTCCTGTGGATCCTCATTCAGCTCATACCTTGGCTCACCTTTTACATAACCTTCATAATGATAACTTCTTACACTTATGATATCTTTACGTACAGAAATAAATTCTGTAGTGATAGTTCCGACATCCAGAGCACCGCCTCTGTCTGTGATCTGGCGGAATGGAGAAACAATTCTCATTCCTCCCGGAATTGCTTCCGCAGTAAAAGCCTGCATCGCATAGGATGCGTTTGCGCGTTCATTTTTCTCCCAGTAACCTTCTGTGAACTTCATTCCTGATCCTCCTTGCTTTTAATCTTATGATTTGCTTATTTTCCGAAATTGAAACTCTTTCAGTACCTTGCGGGATAACGGACTGCTGAATAGTTATCTGATACCAGTATACATCATGATTTTTTTTCTTACCAGCAATATAACCCAAATTTTATCTGTGCAAAAAACAAAATCTGTATATTGCATAAAAACAAAAGATTGTGGTAATATTCTTCAAAATATACACGTTCTACAAGTATATCTATTTTGGCACCAGGAGGTAAGAAAATATGTGCACAGCAGCAACTTATAAAACAAAAGATTTCTATTTCGGCAGAACCCTTGATTATGAATTTTCCTACGGTGATGAAATCACCATCACACCACGAAACTACCCATTCCATTTCCGTCATTCTGATAAAGCCCCTGACTCTCACTATGCCATCATCGGAATGGCTCATGTGGCCGGAGACTATCCACTCTACTATGATGCCATTAATGAAAAAGGTCTCGGCATGGCAGGTCTGAATTTCGTAGGAAATGCAGTCTATGCAGAACCAGTATCGGACAAAGAAAACGTAGCCCAGTTCGAATTCATCCCATGGATTCTCAGCCAGTGTGCCACCTTAAAAGAAGCCCGCCAGAGACTCTCAACTATGAATCTCACCAACACACAGTTCAGTGAGAACTTCCCATGTGCTCAGCTCCACTGGATCCTCGCAGATGCTTCCGGCTGCCTCGTTATCGAATCCATGCAGGACGGCCTCCATATCTACGAAAATCCTGTAGGGGTACTAACCAATAACCCACCCTTCCCACAGCAGATGTTCCAGCTTAACAACTACCAGTCTCTCTCCCCTCGCCAACCAGAAAACACCTTCGCTCCAGGATTAGAACTCCAATCCTACAGCCGCGGTATGGGCGCCCTCGGCCTCCCGGGAGACCTTTCCTCCGCCTCCCGCTTTGCCAAAGTTGCCTTCACAAAAATGAACTCCAGATCCGGCGACTCCCGAACTCGAAAGCGTCAGCCAGTTCTTCCACATCCTCGGCTCCGTAGATCAACAGCGTGGCTGCTGCGAAGTAGCAAAAGGCAAATATGAGATCACTCTCTACACTTCCTGCTGCAACACAACAAAGGGAATTTATTATTATACCACCTATGAAAATCATCAGATCAATGCTGTCGATATGCATCGTGAAAATCTGGATACAACAGTCCTAATCCGATATCCTGTACTCGCAAAACAGAATATCTGTTTCCAGAATTAATGTGAAGCACTCTATACCTGTGGCAATTTCGACAAATATTCTTTAATTATAGCCATTGCCATTTTTCAGTTCTGTACGGTATAATAAAGACAAATTATTGGTTTCAAAAAGAGGTAATAACAATGGTACATTTTTTTGATATTACAAAGTTCAACTTATATAAAGAAGATAACCGGCGCGAAGTAAAAAAAGCAAATGGCGGCCTTCCTTCTTCTTTATGGGAGACTTACTCTGCTTTTGCAAATTGTTATGGCGGCGTAATTATTCTGGGAGTTGCCGAAAACAAAGATGGAACCTGGAGAACTACAGGTTTAAAAAGTACAGACAGGGACAAGCTGTTAAAACATTTCTGGGATACAATCAATAATCGAAAAAAGGTCAACGTAAATCTTCTATCTGATCAGGATGTAGAGATATATGAGAAGGATGAAGATACTATCATCGTGATTTATGTTCCTATGGCAAACAGAGAACAAAAACCTGTGTATATTAATGATGATATATTTGGCGGAACATTTCGAAGAAATCACGAAGGAGACTATCATTGTACCAAACTTCAGGTGAAAGCCATGCTCCGCGACCAGACAGACAACACTATGGATATGGATGTACTGATGATGTTCCAATAAGCGACCTAAATTATGAAACCATTCAGGGATATCGCAACAGACATCGAGCCCTTAAACCTGCACATCCATTTGGCCGTTTAAATGATTCTGAATATTTACGCAGCATAGGAGCTGCTGCCATTTCCAATATTGATAAATGCCTTCATCCAACAGCTGCAGGAATGCTAATGTTTGGAGATGAATATAACATTGTACGACATTTCCCTGAATATTTTTTAGATTATCGTGAAATTCTGGATCCAACTATACGCTGGACCGATCGCTTACAGTCAAGTTCCGGTGAATGGTCCGGTAATATATGTGATTTTTACTTCCGAGTATATAATAAACTTGTTAAAGATATCAAGGTACCTTTTAAAACAATCGATGGAAACCGTATTGATGATACTCCCGTACATGAAGCATTGAGGGAAGCCCTCGCAAACTGTTTGATAAATGCAGACTTTTATGGTGTTCGAGGCATTGTAGTCCGAAAAGAAGCTGACAGAATAGTATTTGAAAATCCAGGATATTCCAGAACAGGAAAACAACAAATGAAAAAAGGGGGAATTTCTGATCCTCGCAACAAAGTACTCATGAAAATGTTTAATCTGATCAATATCGGCGAGCGTGCCGGCAGCGGAGTACCCAACATTTTTAACACATGGGAGGATCAAGGCTGGGTTGAACCAGTTATAGAAGAACAATTTGATCCAGATAGAACTCTTCTGATTCTTAGCTTCGATAAAAAACAAGCGATAAAAACAAGCGATAAAAAACAAGCGAATAAATCCATGTACATAAAAACAAACCAAAAACATTTGGAAAAATATAGAAAAATCAGAGAGTATTTATCTAAAAACAATATCTCAAAAACCAGTGATATTGCTGAATATATTGGATTAAGTCTTCCGCGAACCCGGGCTATTTTAAAAGAAATACCTGATGTATCTCCAATTGGAAATAATTCAAACAGAAAATGGACTCTGCAAAAATAATTTTCACCAGCCAAGAAATAAGTCAGAACATGGTACAAAGCAATAAAAGCATCTACGGAAAGCCTTCATCAGACCATCCAAAGATGCTTTTTATTGATATATTTTGTTTCTTTAAATTTCTTTATGACTCGTAACCCTAAGTCGTGCCATAGCTCTGGACAGAGCCAACTGATTCATATGATACTCCTGAATACTCTGCTTCTGTCTCATCTGCTCTTCTGCTCTCTCCTTCGCTTCCTGCGCCCTGCGGATATCAATCTCCTCAGGACTCTCTGCCGTCAGACAGAACAGCTTCACACGGTTATTGATCATCTCCACAAACCCACTGCTCACAGCCAGAATATGCTTTGTGCCATCAGCTTCCTCGAAACGCATTTCTCCCGGAATGATAGCAGCAACAATATTCTCATGCTGTGCCAGAAAGGCCTGCTCACCGTCAACAGCCGGGATTGTCAGGGTTTTGGCACGTCCTGCAAACGCCAGCTTATTACTGGCATAAATCTCAAGACCAAATGTATCTGCCATAAAATCCGCTCCTTATTCCTGACCCATCTCAGTCTTTGCTTTCTCGATGACATCCTCAATTGTACCAACATTGAAGAAAGCATTTTCCGGATACTGATCCATCTCACCATCAACGATTGCTTGAATCCACGGATGGTTTCTTTCAGAGGAACATATTTACCCTTGATACCTGTGAAGTTCTCAGCTACATGGAATGGCTGGGAAAGGAACTTCTGGATCTTTCTTGCACGGAATACAGTACTCTTATCCTCTTCAGAAAGCTCTTCCATACCAAGAATAGCGATGATGTCCTGAAGTTCTTTATATTTCTGAAGGATTTCCTGTACTTTACGTGCTACTTCATAATGTTCTTCACCTACAACATCCGGCTCCAGAATACGGGAAGTGGATTCCAACGGGTCAACGGCCGGATAAATACCCTGCTCTACGATCTTTCTGGAAAGAACGGTTGTTGCATCCAGATGAGCAAATGTAGTTGCAGGAGCCGGGTCAGTCAGGTCATCGGCAGGTACATAGACAGCCTGTACAGATGTTACAGAACCATCCTTAGTAGAAGCGATACGTTCCTGAAGTTCACCCATCTCAGTAGCCAGTGTTGGCTGATAACCTACGGCTGAAGGCATACGTCCAAGAAGGGCGGAAACCTCGGAACCAGCCTGTACAAAACGGAAAATATTATCAATGAAAAGAAGCACATCTCTGTGTTCCTCATCTCTGAAGTACTCAGCCATTGTCAGTCCGGTTTCAGCAACACGCATACGGGATCCCGGTGGCTCGTTCATCTGTCCGAACACTAAGGCTGTTTTTTCAAGAACACCGGACTCTTTCATTTCTGACCATAAGTCGTTACCTTCACGGGAACGCTCTCCAACACCTGTGAAAATGGAATATCCGCCATGCTCTGTGGCAATGTTCTGGATCAGCTCCTGGATCAGGACTGTCTTACCAACACCGGCACCACCGAACAGACCGATCTTACCACCTTTTGCATATGGTGCAAGAAGGTCGATAACCTTAATACCTGTTTCCAGGATTTCTACAGCCGGTTTCTGATGTTCGAAATCCGGCGGATCTCTGTGGATGACCCATTTCTGTTCTCCCTCAAGGGAAGGACCGTCATCTACTGTATCACCAAGTACGTTAAATAAACGTCCCAGTGTCTTATCACCTACAGGAACCTTAATGCCGCTTCCTGTGGCGATGACTTCTCTGTCACGCTGTAAGCCTTCGCTTGCGCTCAGCATAATGCAGCGTACCATATTGTTTCCCAGATGATGGGAAACTTCCATTACACATCTTTTACCGTTGTTCTCTACCTCAAGGGCATCCTTGATCTCAGGAAGATTTCCATCTTCAAAAACAACGTCTACAACAGGTCCCATAACCTGTACAATTTTACCTTTGTTCATCGTCGTCACTTCCTTTTTTGTGCTTTTGCACCGCTGACAATCTCAGTGATTTCCTGTGTGATGGCAGCCTGACGCGCACGGTTATACTCAATGGATAACTCCCTGAGCATCTTCTTTGCACTGTCCGTAGAGGACTGCATTGCCATCATTCTGGCATTATTTTCACTGGCATAGGCTTCTACAAGACATCCATAAATCAGACCGGTCAGGTAATTTGGGATCATGGTATTCAGAAGTACATCGGCTGATGGTGACAGCACGATTTCCTCCTGTGGCATGTCCGCAAGCATTGCCTGATTTGGCAGGAACTCTGCTTTCTTCAATGGAAGAAGCTGCATATTCACCGGCTCCATTGCAACTGCACTCTGCATCTCCGTATAGAAAATACGGACTTCATCCAGTTCTCTGTCCAGGAACGCTCTGGTAATCTCCTCTGAGATCAGACGCGCTCTGTGCATGGTCGGTTTCTGTACTGTATATGGAAAGTTCTCTGCGATATCCATATGTTTCTTCGTGAAATACTGACGGCCTACCATACCCAGCACATAGAGCTTGCAATGCTCATGCTCTGCCATAAACTGTTCTGTCATTTTCTGGATATTATGGTTATAGGCACCTGCCATACCCTTATCACCGGTAACTACGATACAGCCGATCTTACGGTCTTCCTCCGCAATCTTATGACGGATACTGAAAAAAGGATGCTCTGTATCCGGCATATGACGCAGGATTCTGGAAATTGCTGCCTGCATATTATAGTAATACGGCTCTGTATCGGACAGGATTCTTTTGGCCTTCTGCATCTTGGATGAAGAGATCATATACATGGCATTGGTGATCTTCATGGTGTCCTGAATGCTTTTCATTCGAGTCTGAATCTCTTTCGTACTGCCCATATCAACACCTACCTGCTCTTATCTGCAAATTCTTCTGCCACTTTCACGATCTTTTCTGCCAGTTCATCCGGAAGCTGTCTCTTCTCCTCGATCTCTCTTCCGATTTCCGGATAAGCACTGTCAAAGTAGTCCAGCATATCTCTCTGATACTTCTTCATCTTCTTAGTTTCCACATCCATCATTGCCTTGTGTGTTGCCGCACAAAGAGTGATGACCTGCTCATGAAGACTTAATGGGCTTGAAAGCGGCTGTTTCAGAAGTTCCATAAGTCCGCTTCCGTATTTCAGCTGCTGAGTTGTAGCCTCGTCCAGATCAGAACTGAACTGTGTAAAGATTTCCATCTCACGATACTGAGCCAGATCGATACGGACACTTCCTGCTGCTTTCTTCATGGCTTTTGCCTGTGCAGCACCACCAACTCGGGATACGGAAAGACCTACGTTAACCGCCGGACGCATACCGGAGTTAAACAGATCACTCTCCAGGAAGATCTGACCATCTGTGATGGAAATAACGTTTGTAGGAATATATGCGGAAAGGTCACCTGCCTGTGTCTCAATGATAGGAAGTGCAGTGATAGAACCACCGCCGGCCTTTTCATTCAAACGGCTGGAACGCTCCAGTAATCTGGAATGGAGATAGAATACATCTCCAGGATAAGCCTCACGTCCCGGTGAACGTTCCAGAAGCAGTGACAGTGCACGATATGCAACCGCATGCTTGGATAAATCATCATAAACCATTAATACATCTTTTCCCTTATACATAAAGTACTCAGCAAGTGCAGTACCTGCATAAGGAACAATATACTGAAGCGGTGCACAGTCACTGGCTGTAGAGGAGAATACTGTTGTATAGTCCATAGCACCATGTTTCTCCAGAGTAGATACGATCTTAGCTACTGTGGAAGCTTTCTGTCCGATTGCAACATAGATACAGATTACATCTTTGCCTTTCTGGTTCAGAATGGTATCCAGTGCAACGGAAGTCTTACCTGTCTGTCTGTCACCGATAATCAGCTCACGCTGGCCACGGCCGATGGGGAACATGGAGTCAATAGAAAGAATACCTGTTTCCAGAGGAACTGTTACAGATTTTCTGTCAATAATTCCAGGTGCCGGATTCTCTACCGGACGATACCCGTCTGCCTTGATCTCACCTTTACCATCGATCGGCGCTCCCAGAGCGTTTACGATCCTTCCGATAAAAGCGTCACCTACAGGCACACCTGCCTGCTTCTGGGTTCTTGCTACCTTTGTTCCTTCTTTGATCCCTGTATCTTTACCGAACAGGATACATCCGATGCTGTTTGCACGGATATCCTGAACCATACCTTTCAGACCATTCTCAAAGGTTACAACCTCGCCATACATAGCATGATCAATACCATGTACCGTGGCGATACCATCTCCGACGGAGATGACTGTTCCTACTTCCTGGTCCTTGCTGATTTCGTCATAATTCTTAATTTCTTCTTTCAGAATCGAAATGATTTCATCTGGATTCATTGCAGCCAACTTTTATTCACCTCCGTGTCAATTTCTGTCTTAAATTGTTATAACGTCCGCGGAGACTCCAGTCGAACTCTTTGTCTCCGGCAGAAAGAATGAAGCCTCCGATCAAAGATTTGTCTTCTCTGAGAGTAAGGATTACTTCCTTTGCTCCAAATTCCCTGCGAAGGAAATCTTCCATCTTCTCTTTCTGGGCTTCTTCCGGTTTTGTTACATATGTGAGAACAGCTTTCAGGATTCCTTTCTGCTTGCGGCTGTAATTGCCATATGCTTCCAGGATATCATAAATGCTGCTGATTTTCTGATATTTACAGGTCACCTTCAGGAAATTTTTCATCTCCTGTGGGAATACCCTGTCAATTACATGTTCTTTTTCTTTTAAAGAAACCAGCGGATTCTCAAGAGCACCCTTTAACTGCGGGGTACTCCTGAAAATCTTTTCTGTCTCCAAAACAGCTTCTTCCGGGACAGAAAGCTCATATAATGCTTTTGCATAATTAATGCTTGTTTCCGTCATTGGAATCACCTGCCTCTTTTATAAACTGGTCATAAAGGGACAAATCCTGCTGACTGCTGTTTTTCTCTCCCATGATCTTTGAGGCTGCATCCAGCGCGATCTCTGCCACTCTGCTTTCCATAGCCTTCATAGCATTTTCCTGCTCTGTCCTGATATCTGCCTTTGCTTTGTCAAGCATTGTACCAGCCTGTGTGTTTGCATCTTTTACAATACGCTCAGCCTGTACTTTTGCCTCATCCTTCGCCTGGTTTACAATACGCATGGATTCGTCTTTCGCAGATTTCAGTGCATCTTCATATTTGCCTTTCAGTTCATATGCCTGTTCTTCTGTATCTTTGGCACTTGCGAACTGCTGGTCGATCATGTTTTTTCTCTGCTCCATCACATTGAGGATCGGACCAAATAAGAACTTTTTCATTAAAAGATAAAGAACAATCAGGTTAATAATTGTAAAGACCAGGTTGATGTTAATCTCGATCACCTGTCCCACCTGCCTTTCTTAGTTATTCTTTATCCATCAATTAGCCAAGCATGATAACGATCAGAAGACCGATAACGAAACCGTAAATAGCTGTTGCCTCGGCAAGGGCACATCCTAAAAGAAGGGATTTGCTGATCTTGCTTTCTGCTTCCGGCTGTCTTGCGATTGCTTCTACTGCTTTGGATGTTGCCATACCAATACCGATACCAGCGCCAATACCTGTTAAAACTGCGATTCCTGCTCCAATAGCTACTAACATAACTTTTTCCTCCTGTTGTTTAACTGAAATAAACTAAATATTACAAATCTTTCTTCACAATATGCTATCCTGTCGATATTCCGATGAGATCATTTGATGTCTGTGCAACAGATGTCTATACCAACGGTTGTTTATGACCGTTATGACCCACCGAATATCCGGACAGCATTTAAGTGCTGTTCATAACTGCTGTCTTATCCTTATGTCCCGCGTCTCAGGTCTTATATAGGTGTCATATTCCTGTATGAACAGTAATCTTTTTTATTCAATAGCTTCTTTGATAAATAAAGAAGTTAAGAATACAAATACATACGCCTGAATGAATCCGTCAAAGAAATCAAAATACAGGCTGAATGGAATAGGAAGAACTGCCGGGCATATAAACTCAAGAAGTTTCATAACCACATAGCTTCCTAACACATTACCAAAAAGTCGCATACAAAGTGATGTCGGTCGAATAACGACCTCCAGAATATTAATCGGCAGCATGATCGGTGCCGGCTCTGCGAAGCTTTTAAGAAAGCCTTTCAGACCTTTCTTATGAAATCCTGCATACTCGATCAGAAAAATACTTGTGATCGCAAGACCGATCGTACAGTTCAAATCCTTTGTAGGCGGTACAAATCCAAACACACCGAAAATGTTTGCAATTCCAATGTAAATGACAACTGTCATCAGATAGGGAATATACATTTTTCCCTCTTCTCCAAGGATATCCTTAAAGAAGTTATGAAGAAAACTGACACCGGTTTCCAGCAAAAGCTGTTTCTTACCGGGGTTTTCCACACTCAGGTTTCTTACGAGCACCAATGACAAAATTAAAAGCACTGCCATGATCACCCATGTCACTGCTACTGACTCTGCAACTGGTATTCCTCCAAACACCGGTATGGTAAAAACTGTCTTACATTGAAGTTCTTCCATTAACGTGTCTGCTAAATTACCCGTTTCTTTTCCCTCCTTTTTCTATTTAAATCTCCGGAAGATATTCTGGCTTTTTTATGCTGTCTGCCTCAGATGCCTCAGCCAGGATTCCTAAACTTATGTCTGTAAAATATTTCATAAGCTTTCCATCGATTCAAGATTTTGAGATTATTATATTAAAATCCGTTAAAAAGTCAAACAATTAATTTTGACTATTTCTTGGCAAAAATAGATTTTCATTTTTGTGCATTTCATCCAGACATTTTGATTGAAAAATAGATTTTCATAATTTTTTTAATGCATTTTCACGAAAAAAAGGCAATTTTCATTGACCGAACTGTAAGCAGATGATATTATTTTATATGGTTTTTATATAAATTTTATATCTCTGCACTTACCAATCCTTATATTGGTAATACCAAACAGGAGGTTTTTATGCAAATCATTTGTCTGGGAGACAGCATTACGGACTGTAATCATTTATTTGAAGATTTTCCTCTGGGAAATGGGTATGTACAGATACTCTCAGAAATGTTCCGTAATCAGACTCCTTCTTTCTCCATATCCGCAGATACCGTCAGACGCTCATCAAGCGCTGTACAGTTAACAAAATCAACAGGTGCCATACATTTCAGGAACTGTGGCATAGATGGCTTCACTGTGGCAAGAGTCCTTGAAAATATCCGTCAACACCGTATTTTTTTGCATCGCTCTCCTGTTATAACTCTGCTGATCGGCATCAATGATATCGGTCTGATAATGAACACAGACCGGACGGATTCTCAGAAAGAACAGATGATGAGAGAGTTTGCCACTCATTACAATGAATTATTGAATCTGCTCACTGCAGATGCCAGGCAGGTAATCCTTATGGAACCCTTTATCTTTCCACATCCGGAAGAATATGAGACATGGATTCCCTATGTCCATACCATGTCTGATATTATCCGACAGCTCTCTGTCAGATTCAGACTTCCATTTCTGCCTCTGCATAACTATTTTAATAAGGAAGCAACTCAATCGGGATTTGATGCCATAACAACAGACGGGATTCATCTTACTTTGTATGGGCATAAGCTTCTGGCTGAGAAACTGTTCCCTCTCCTTCAAAACATTGATAACAATCCCTGAACAGATAAACTATTGCGCATTTTCCCGGAACTTTGTATAATAAATCACTGTCCTCGCTCATATCTGCGGACTTATTATGGAAAGGAGTCTTCCTTATATTATGGAAACTACAATTAAACAGATTGAAGATATGTCTCTGAATGCCTGGCCATCTCACAAGATGGAATTATACGACGGCTGGATCCTGAGATTTTCTTATTTTTATACACACAGAACCAACAGCGTAGAACAGTTCGGCAATTCCACCCTCACCTGGCGGGAAAAAATCCCATATCTGTGAAAGCGTATATAAGCGTCTGGGAACCCCCGCTGTATTTAAGATCAGTCCTCTTGTCTCTCCTGACTTTGATTATGTTCTGGAGAATCGGGGATATGCCATCCAGCATACCACCAATGTCATGGCAATGAGCATGAACGCCGCACATCTGGATACTCCATATCCTGATGTAACATTCTACAATAACATTCCGTCTGAATGGATTGAAAGTCTGTTCAATCTAAAAAATACTATAAATCCGATTCACAGAAAAGTTGTACCATCATGTATCAGGCAATTCTCAAAGAAACCATTTGCGCCTGCATCCGCATAGACGGGCAGATCATTGCAACAGGGCTTGGTATCCTGGACAGAGACTACATCGGTATTTACGCCATCCATGTCAAAGAAGAATACCGCAAACATGGCTATGCCCGTCAGATCTGCACAGGACTTCTGAAAGAAGGAATGAAAAAAGGTGCACAGAATGCATATCTTCAGGTTGTAGAGGGAAATGACAATGCCCGGGCATTATACAGATCACTTGGATTTCAGCAGCTTTATACTTACTGGTTCCGCGTACAGCCGGATGAAAACGGAAATTTCCCACCTGAGAAATAAAAAGAACTATCTGTAAAGCGTTTTCATTTTTTGCTTTTACAGATAGTTCTTAATTTTTATAGATTTTAACTTTTCTTTTTCGGGGAATCAGTTGATTCATTTAACATAGTTCGCGCCAACTATGTTGTATATCATTTTAATTTTAATATTCAAGTCTTATTCTGTATTTTATCTCTGCCTCAATTATGTTACTGTTCACTCCGTTCACAGTAACGTAGCCAAAATTCATTCCAGATTGCCTGCGGCAATGGAATTTTGGCTTGTATGTCTCGGGATTTTGGCATATTCATGCCAAAACACCTCGCGGAATAGTGGTGTGTGAACAGTAACAATTATATTACTGCTCACTCAGGCGTAGATTCACAATTGTATCCGATAACTTACTTAATTCGTTTAAAATGCAGTACATATATTAACGTTTTTCCCAACGTCTTCCTTCTCTGCAAAAGGTCCGGGAATTACCTTGGCACCTCTGTGTCCTCCAAAGTAATCGGTATCAAATGTTATCGGTGTTCCATCCGGATTTTCGAAGAATTCTTCCGGCTCAAAAGCTTTCCCAAAACTTCTGTATTGATCATACGTCCGGAGAAATCTTCAAGAATCTCATATATATTTGTATCCAGGAAATATTTTCCGTCTTTCTCTGTTAATTCTACCTTCACATTCTCAGAAGAAACGAACCCATTTTTCTCATGTTTCCATGCCTTTGCACCATCAAGATAAACATTTCCTTCACTCCATACCGGTAAATGATCAAAATGAACTGATTCCAGTTTCTTCATATCTGCAGGTTTTGTAAAATCAAACTGTGAAATCCATTCATCATACGTTGGATACTCATCAAACATCCAGGTACCTGCTGCACGATTTTCTGTGTCAAATCCATCATCTGAATCGTGCATCGTTATAATATCATCTGATGGCCATTTTTGTACAAAGATATTATTATAGAAACGATCATCTCCATGAAGTATAGTCATAAATCCCATAACCTCTGTACGATGAGGCATATGATATGGTGTATAACGCCAACTGGTTCCTTCGCCTACACAAGTTAAAGCACCGCAGATCAGATTATGTACCATAGCAACACCCTGAGTAGCAAAACGCAGGCTGGCATCTGATAAAAGGATATTGTTATCAATAAGAGTAGGACCATGACCTACTTCAACAAAAATATCCTGGCACATCATACCACCTTTCAACTGTTTAGCAAATGCCGGACGCTGATTGTCATGGAGCAGGTTCTGAGAAAGTCGTGTACCCTGAGCTTCCCAATCACACCAGATTCCCATAGTACAATGATGAATATGATTTCTTCTCATAATAACATCAATTGCAGCATGCATTTTAATTCCGGCAATTTCTGCTCCGCCCAATTCCATCATATTGTTGATATGGTGAATATGATTATCCTCAATAATACTGAATACACCACCCATACGCCCGATAATACCACCCTGCTCACAGTGGTGGATATTGTTTCGGCGGATAATATGACTTCCTACTTTTTCCTTAAGCCAGCCATGATACTGTCCACGGCATACCGCGTCTCTTTCCATTTGAGTTGGACTCTTAACATATTTATTAGTAAAATAATGATCATTTTCCGGATCATAATATTTTCCAAGAGAAATTCCTGCACATTTGCTGTTAGAAATTTCGCAGTCCTCAATGATCCATCCTTTACTCCAGTGAGGCCCGATCATGCCATCCTGATAAGCTGCAGGCGGTGCCAGGTAGTTGCTGCTTTTGTAACTACGAAACCACTGACTGTGATATATCCAACACCTGTTTTTGATGGCATAAAGCATTCACGGCGTACATTAATTTCTACATTTTCCTCATTTGGATCTGCTCCATGAAAATTCGCATAAATTACTGTCTCATCTTTTTCCTGATCCTGTTCTGTGTACCATTTATAAGTAGATTCCTCCGGAACCCAACTACACTCATAAACCTCGGCTTTAATACATTCCTCTACACTTCCAGCCTCATAAAGTGCTCGGTTATTAAGATATACACATCCTGTATGTTTGTCAGCTTTAGCAAAATACCAGTCTCCATATACCATAGTTGTATATGATTATAGTTGCCAAAAAGACTGTTCGCAACACGGCATACCCATACGTTTTCCTTATAAGAACCCATGACTGAATTCGTTCTGCTCCGGTAATAACTGCCCCAAGAGGCTCTACACTCCTGTAAGTAATTCTGGCATCCTCTCTACCCGCATGAACAGGATCTACATATTCCCGATAAACTCCAGGAGCTACCCAAACTTCATCCCCCGGCTGTGCAATTTTTGCTGCATCATTAATATGACGAAACGGCATCTGTTCTGTACCATTACCATCATGACCAGCATTTACATTTACATAAATCTTCATGAAAAACCCTCCCATATATGTTTCTATTATAGCAGTCCTCGTAAATAATGCATTTAAGACAGTTCAGCATGATTTCACACTCTGATGGGCTAGATTAAGATGTATTATTTTAGAGGATTAATAGATTCTATAAATCTTGCTTATAATTTTAAAACCCATTTTCCTGCAAGACAATATATTTTTAATCCCACTTTCTATAATTTTCTATGTAAATGGTCAGAAGTTTCAGACATTCCTTTCTATAGATTTTTGCACACAAAAAAACCAGCTAGATGATAGCTGGTTTTTACTGTACCTTCAAAACTACATACATGTTGACATTTCCTTGAGATTCATTCTTCCTGCGATTCTTGGTCAAGCCCTCACCCGATTAGTAACAGTCAGCTCCATGCATTGCTGCACTTCCACCTCTGCCCTATCTACCTCGTCGTCTTCAAGGGGGTTTACTTCTTTCGAATGGGATATCTCATCTTAAGGGGGGCTTCACGCTTAGATGCCTTCAGCGTTTATCCCTTCCGGGCTTGGCTACTCGGCCGTAGATTGGCAGTCTAACCGATGCACCAGCGGCCCGTCCATCCCGGTCCTCTCGTACTAAGGACAGCTCCTCTCAGA
>ENA-OQMZ01000133-OQMZ01000133.1-human-gut-metagenome-genome-assembly--contig:-NODE-133-length-30874-cov-3.765408_pt1 | contig 30874 bp, 38 predicted proteins | sample MGYA00242621_ERZ504862 | MGnify/ENA primary metagenome ERZ504862 (study PRJEB26092, sample SAMD00036393) | human gut metagenome | host: Homo sapiens | study: EMG produced TPA metagenomics assembly of...
ACAGTATCGAGGTGCCCGGCCAAGATCACACGGCTCGGCTTGCCGAAGTCGGTGCTGGCCACCACTGTGTCGCCCGTGACGGCGGACGGTCAGGTGCTCTTGCTCGTTAAGGAAGGCCTCGACCTCGTCGGTGAGGGGGGCCCTCGTGGTCGGACACGGAGAAGTTCTCCATGATCTGGGTGAGCAGGCTGTTCAGCTGCTCGGCAGTGGATGCGGTGCGGTTCAATTCAAGCGTCATGTGAACAGCGTACCGCGTGGGCGGCGGGCCCAGCACACTCACTACATGAGATTTTGCGGCCGAATACATTTTTATGTGCCACACTGGGTGGCGAAAGGGAGGATTATGCCAGGTCTAATCAGCGCCATGCAAGGCTTCTGCGTTATCGGCATCGTAATCGCGGTGGGATATGTTGCCGCACGAATGCGAATCGGCGGGCCGTCCGCTCAGATGGTGCTCAACCGGTTCTCCTTCTTCGTATCGAGCCCGTGCCTGATGTTCGCGATTCTCTCCAAGGAGCCGATTTTCGACATCTTCCACCCCTCGATTATCGTGGCGTTCTTCTCCGCCGTGCTGGTAGGCGTGGTGTTTTTGGTGCTCAACCGTATGTTCTTCCACCTGAATGCCCCGGACGCCACCATCGGTGCCCTGAATTCGCTGTACCTCAATTCCAATAACATCGGCCTGCCAATCGCCACCTACATTCTGGGCAATCCGGCTCTTGTGGCACCGATTCTGGTCATGCAGCAGGCCATCTTCACACCGGTGGGCCTGACAGTGCTGGACGTGACCACCAAGGCAAGGTCTCCATCAAGGAAATCGCCAAGCAGCCACTGCATCAGCCGCTGCTTATCGGCTCGCTGCTGGGCATTGTGGTCTCTGCGATTTCCGCTAAAAGCGGCTGGTTCCCAGTGCCGAAATTCATTTTCGACCCGATCGACATGATCGGCGATTCGGCTGTGCCAATGATCCTGATGGCGTTCGGCATGTCCCTGCACGGCACCAAGCCGCTGCAGCAGAAGGGCGATCGCCCGGCCATCTTCACGGTCGCGGTCCTCAAGAACATCATCATGCCAATTATCGCGTTCCTGCTCGCCTACTTCGTGATGGGCTTCCGCGGCTCCGAGCTGTACGCCTGCGTGGTACTCGCCGCTCTGCCCACCGGCCAGAACGTATACAACTACGCGGCCCGCTACAACGTGGGTCTCACCTTCGCGCGCGACGGCATTCTGATGAGCACCATGACCAGCCCGGTGTTTATCGCGATCATCGCGGCGCTGCTGTCGTGATGGGTGCGCAGAGAAGCGTTCTCAATAGTATCCGTGCGCGCAAATGCACAGATATCGCACAAACGAACATTTGCTCATCCGCATATTTGCGGTGATTTCAGCGTTTCTACGTTCGATTTGCGTATACGAAAGTACGCACAGTTGTTATTGAGAACGATTCGCTGCGCAGCTCGGCTCAGTCATCAGCCCGATAATCGGTCAGATTCAAGCTGGCCGCCACATGATTGGACGCGAACGCGCCGATGGAAACCAGCGCATAGCACAACACAAGCCCGCCGAAGAAGCTGGCCAGCGTGGCCGGTTCGGTCATCGAAGCGGCGAACAGAGGGGCCATAAGCAGCATGGAACAGCCGCCGGCCACGATCACCACGATGTTGAGCGGGGTGAGTACCTCGATGAATCGCGCACGGTTCAAGGTCTTGACATCAGTGCCCTCCAACACCAGCATGCGATATTCGCCGGCCTGATCGTACACGCTGCCGGCCTGCATCACACCGGAGCTGACCGCGGCAAGCACAGCGGCGAACACGAGCGTCAGAATGCCGCCGGTGCCGATGTCGCGAATGAACACGGTGAACGGGTCGTTGGCGTCATCGACCACGGCGGCCGATCCGAAGAATCCGCAGATCGACGTGATGCCGGCGATAAACACGGCCAACGCAATGCCGGACACATTGCGCCAGGCGCGCTTAGGGTTGTCGAGAATACGGCGCATGGCAATCATCGTGGCCGCATCCTTGGGGCGCTTGGCCTTGGCCTTGGCGCGAGCGGTGATCACCCACGTGCCGATAAGATTCACCAGCGCGAAGCACAGCAGCATGAAACCGATGATCACGCCGTACATCACCGCCTGGCCGGCCTGAGCCAGCATGGCCGGGTTCTTGAAGACGATCATGGCCACCACCACGACTACCACGAACAGCACCATACGGGTGCCTGAGGCAATGCGGTGGCGGTGCGCGAGGTGACACCCAATGGGGTGATTGCCACGCGGCGCAAGGTGACCAGCGACGATATCAGCGCCAAGATGGCCACGCCCGCCAAGGTGATTACCAGCGCCAGCGGGCCGACCCATAGCTGTTCGAAGGTGAACCGCTGCTCCTGGAAGGGAATCAGCATGACTGCCGGCATCAGGCGCAATAGCCGGCAATGCCGATAAGCGCGCCGATCAGCGCCTGTCCGGCGGCGTCAAGCGCGGTGAGACGCACCACCTGACCGGTGGTCGCGCCGGCCAGACGCAGGGCGGCGAGACGGGCGTCGCGGCGGGATGCGGCCAGTCGTGCGGCGGAACCGGCGAGCGCCACGAACGGCACGACGAGCAGCATGCAGGCGAATACCGCCAACGCCACATAGGCGGTGGAGAATTGGGCCAGGCTCGTCGGGTCGCTGATCTGCCGTTTCCACGCGGCCACCGTATCGGGCCGGCAGGCACCGAAGTCGAACGCGCAGGCGACGGTATGATCGGCCGAAGCCCGCCAGATGAAACCGTGTACGCCGCCGAGCACGGTGAGGAAGATGGTGGTGGCTGCGGTGAAGGCGATGATTGCCAGCATCGAGGTGTGGCCGGCGCTGCCGCGCAAGCCGGGGCGGTGAAACAGCCGCCAGAGGCGAACGTGCTCATCGCGCGCCTCCTGCGGTGGTTTCGCTCCCGCCGGCTGGAGCTGCCGAGCGTAGCGAGCTGAGGGTGGTTCAGCGCCCTCGGGCCACCCCCAGTCAGCCTGCGGCTGACAGCCCCCGCCAGCGGGGGGCGGAGTTGGGGTTGGCGTCTGTCTGGTGCAGACGGCCGTCCTGCATCATTACGGTACGGCCGCAGAACGAAGCGACGTTGGGGTCGTGGGTGACGACGACCACGGCGGAACCGTTGTCCCGCGCGGCGGCCATGAGAATGCCCATGACCTCGCGGCCGGTGGCTTGGTCGAGCGCGCCGGTCGGCTCGTCGGCGAAGACCACGGCAGGTTTGACGGCGAGTGCACGGGCGATGGCGATGCGCTGCATCTGTCCGCCGCTCATCTCCCCCGGCCGTGCGTGGCGAGCGCGCGCAATCCCATGCGTTCCAGCCACAGGATCGCCGTGTCGGTGGCGGTGCGGTAGGGCATGCCGTCAAGCATCATCGGCAGGGCGATGTTTTCGACCGCCGGCAGTTCGGGCAGCAGCTGGCCGGACTGGAAGACGAAGCCGAAGTCGTTGCGGCGCAGTTTGGTGCGCTCGGCGTCGCTCATGCGGCTCAGGTCGCACCACGGAAGATGACGGTGCCGGCGGTCGGCTTAATGATGCCGGCGAGCGCGTGCAGCAAAGTGGATTTGCCGGAGCCGGACGGGCCCATCACGGCTACCGTCTCGCCCTCCCGGAGCGTGAAGTTCACGTGGTTCAGGGCGAGCGTGTGCATGGTCGGCATGGCGAAGCCGGGCTGGGCTGGCTGGGATGGCTGGCCGGCCTGAATGGCACCCGGTCCGGCCGCAGCGGGATTCGCCGACGCATAACCGGCTCCCGTGCCGGCTGGTATCACGCCGGTGACGCCGTGCCCGGCCTGTGCGCGGGCCATGCTGGCGGTGTAGTCCATGACCAGGTCATGGGCCTCGATGACCGGGGCCCACTGCTGGGTGTGCGATGCCGGCTGCTGGAACTGTTGGGTTGCTGAGACTGCTGAGGCTGAGCCGCCGGTCCCGCGCCGGCTGAGGCTGCTGCAATTGCGATGCTGCTGTATTCATACTCCCCGAGCGTACGGAGCGAACGGCCCAGCCGACCATCGGGCTGCGGTATGAACCTTTCTGGATTACCGGCCCGCTCCTCATCCGCAAGGATTAGAGATACGCAAATGATTAATGACCGGCAACCACTATTCGGTGCCGGTCATTATGAGCATTGCATTCAGGCGCTACGCGCATTATTGCGCGGTAGCCAGCTCGTCCAGGCGGGCGGCGAAGCGGGGCCAGTCGGTCTTCATAGCGGTGAGGAGCTTGCGGTTGGGCACGTCGTCAATCGGGACCCAGCAGATTTCCATGCTTTCGTCGTCGTTTGCCTTGGGCTCGACGGTGTGGCCGGGCTTTTCGAAGGCAAACACGGTGGTGTAGGCCCACGGGCCGTGGTCCTCGCGGTAGGAGCCGACTACCTCGATGTCTTCGGGAGTGATGTTGGCTTCCTCATAGCTTTCGCGCAGCGCGCCCTCGATGGGCGATTCGCCGTCCGCGGTGGCACCGCCGGGAATACCCCACGTGCCGCCTTCGGCGCTCCACGCGGCGCGATGTTGCATGACCACGTGGGTCACCTTGCCACTCACCGGGTCGCGACGAGCCAGCAGAATACCGGAAGCACCGTTGGTGCCCCAATGCTTGCGGCCGCAGGCGCAGTCCACCCAGCCATCGCCGGGCTGGTGTACGTTTTCGACCGGCGGCAGAATGCCAGCGTGCTGGTTGCCCGATCCTTGCTTTCCGGTTCCAGTTCACCACGGCCGACATTCCACAGGTCAGTCCACGTGATGCCCAGTTCGCCGGCCAGATGCCGGGCCAGCGGCAAGCTGAGGCCGATGATGCCGTGCGGATCGCCCTCAATACTGTCGATGAACGCACCACCGAAGCCTTCCAGCGTGAACGATCCGGCGACTTCCAGCGGCTCGCCAGTGGCAATGTACCGTTCGACGTCGGCATCGGTGAATTCGCCGAAATGGACTTTGGCGTGGCTTGCGCCGCGCACGGTACGCCCGGTCGCGAAATCGATCAGGCAGTGGCCGGTCCACAGTTCGCCGGTCGCGCCGCTCATGCGCTTCAGTCGTTCGCGGGCCACGGCTTCGCTGTGCGGCTTGCCGTAGCATTCGCCGCCCAAGAGGAACATCGAATCACAGCCGAGAATCAGCGGGCCGACTGTCGCCTCGGTCAGTCCCGGCTGTCCGGCAATAGCGGTGGCGATGGGTTCGGTGACGGTCGCATATCGATGCCGGAGAAGTCGCGCGTGGTGGCGATTTCCGCCTTGGAATAGTCAATGGGCTTGCCAGCGGCGGCTTCACGCAAGTCTTCGACGGCAGCTTCGCGCTCCGAATCCTTGATTTCCTTGGCCTTGAGCGGGTAGGCGATCACGCGGTCACCGGTCGCAGCGGCGGCAGTATCGGCCACATCACGATACGCACGATGAACGGCCTCGGCCTTGGCCGCGGCCAGAATCATCACGCGCTGCTTGATGCTCAAATCGTCGACGGTGACGCCTTCTTCACGGGCGGCCGCTTCCAGCGCAGCAGGCTCATCCACATGCGAGACGCGAATTGTGGGGCAGATACCCGCCGAATACAGCACGTCACGGCGAGGCTTGGACTTGGAAGCAAGAATTAGTGGAATGGGCATGACTTAAGTCCTTATGCTCCCGCTGGCGGGAGCTGTCGAACGAAGTGAGACTGAGGGTGGTCTCTGCCGGTATGGCGGACCACCCTCAGACCGCCTGCGGCGGCCAGCTCCCGCCAGCGGGAGCCTTCTCCTCGACTTAGCGACGCTCGATTTCGACGCCGGCGGTGTTGATGGGCAGGTGAAGCACACGCCAATGGCCGGAAGCAAGCTGCTCCGATGCGATCTGGTCGATGGCTTCGCGGGCGTTGCCGTAATGCAGCACGAGCACGCAGGGGCCGGCACCGGAGACTGCGGCGGCATAGCCCTTGGAGCGGAAGAGCGCAATGAGCTCGGTGGACGGCGGCATCAGGGCACCGCGATACGGCTGGTGCAGTTTGTCCTGCGTGGCGGTGAACAGCAGCGCGTTGGACTGGGCCTGAGCGGCCGCAAGCTCGTCGCGAACGCCGATTCACGGGTTCCGCCAGAGCAAGCGCACGTATCGGCATCCTGAGCCGGGGCAGCGGCGACGCCGGACTTGCCCTGCTGGGCGGCCTGAGCCAGCACCACGGGATTCATCGCAGCGGGCAGCAGACCCACGCGAGACACGTTGTAGACGGCGTCCTTGTATGGCAGTTCCCTAGGCAGCGCCTGACGGGCCTTCTCAGTGGACAGCTCATAGTCGGGCACGAACACGGCGGCGGTGATGGACGGGTCCACCGGGTAGTTGACGGCGTGGAATCCGCCGTGCAGCGGTTCACCACCAGGAACGGCGACCGAGCCGACGCCTTCTGCGGTTTCGAAGTCCCAAGAGACGGTCAGGCCACCGAACACAGCCGGGGCCACATTGTCCGGGTGTCCTTCAATCTGGGCGGCCATATCGAAGACGGCCGGACGGTTGAGGTCACCGGTCTGGGCGAAGGCCGCGGCGGCGGCGATGCCGGCCACAATGGCCTCGGCGGAAGAGCCCATGCCACGAGCCTGAGGGATGTTGTTGGTCGCTTCCAGCGTGAAGCCGAGTCGGCCGAGGCCGAACGTGGCACAGGCACGGCGGAAGGTGGAGACCACGAGGTGGGTTTCGTCGCATGGGAGGCGTCGGCACCCTCGCCGTGGATGATCACGTGGCAATGCCGTCGTTCGGGTCGTCGTTGAGCGTGAAAGTGAGCTCGTCATGGTAGTCGAGCGCCAGACCCACGGTATCGAAGCCGGAGCCGAGGTTGGCGGACGTGGCGGGCACGCGCACGTGAACGCTATTGCAGATTGGGTTCATGGTTGTTCCTTAAAAAGGAGCTCCCCTTGTCAGGGGAGCTTGGGTATTCAGCTTTCAACTCACGGGCAGCCGTTCGACCGCCTCATCAGAGGGAGCCTAGACGGTGTCAGTCCAGCACGCGCAGGATGGACGGGTCACCGGTGACGAAGTCGAGCGCCTGCACGGCCTTGACGGTGTTGCGCAGGGTTTCCTCGTCGGTCAGGTGGGTCACGACGCGCAACTGCTGAATCTCGCCGTCGTAGCGGGATCGGTCATGGTGGGCTTCAGATCCTGGTTCACACCGTTGATGGAGACACCGTTCTTGGCGAACTCAGCGGCGATGGCGGCCAGCACGCCCGGCTTGTCGTGAATCAGGAAGCGCACGGCGAATGCACCTTGGAGGCGGTATCGGACCTTGGCAGATTCTTGTACAGCGGGATGGACGGGCCGGTGCAGCCAGCAGCAATGTGGCGGGCTTCGGTCACCACGTCGCCCACGACGGCGGAGGCGGTCGGAGCGCCGCCGGCGCCACGGCCGTAGAACATGAGGTCGTCGGCGGCCTCGGCCTTGACGAACACGGCGTTGAAGGAGCCGTGCACGGAGGCCAGCGGGTGGTTCTCGTCAATCAGGGCCGGGTAGACGCGGGCGGAGACGCCGGCCTCGCCGTTCTCGACCACGGCGAGCAGCTTGATGACCTTGTGCTCGGCGGTGGCGGCGGCGATGTCGTCGGCGGTGATCTTGGTGATGCCTCAACGGACACATCGTCGATGGTCACGGAGGTGTGGAAGCCGAGGGTGGCCATGATGGCGGCCTTGTTGGCAGCATCGTAGCCTTCGATGTCGCCGGTCGGGTCGGCTTCGGCGTAGCCTTGGCCTGGGCGTCCTTGAGCACGTCGTCAAACTGGAGACCCTTGGTGGTCATCTCGTCGAGAATGTAGTTGGTGGTGCCGTTGACGATGCCGAGCATGCTGGTCACCTTGTCGCCGACCAAGGACTCGCGCAGCGGGCGCAGGAACGGAATCGCGCCACCCACAGCGGCCTCGAAGTAGATGTCGACGCCCTTGGCCTCGGCGGCGGAGTAGATCTCCGGGCCGTACTTGGCCAGCAGCGCCTTGTTGGCGGTGACCACGGAAGCACCGGATTCGATGGCGGCAAGCACGAACTTGCGGGCACGGTGGTGCCGCCGATGAGCTCGATGACGATGTCCGAGTTGGTGGCCACGCTCAAAGTATCGGTGGTGACGATGGACTGGTCGATCCACGGGAACTTCTCAGTTTCCTTCGGGTCGAGGCAGGCGACGCCGGTCAGTTCGACCGGGCGGCCGATACGAGCGGACAGTTCGTCCTTCTGCTCGACAATCAGGCGGGCGGTCTGGGAGCCGACGGTGCCGGCACCAAGCAGGCCTACGCGAATCGGGGTTTCGTTGTTGCGAGCCAATTCAGGGTCCTTCCAAAAAGTTTTCTATATCCCACCGCTATTTTACGGATTATTTCCGACAGCAGACCGAAAGTACTCATCAAAGCTGACGGTCCTTTTCGTATTATGACGGATTTGGCCGCACATTACAGACTGTCAGGCGCTCGCCTCTGCACGTGGATCACTCGCTGACGTCGAGGTTGAGTAGGTCGTCTACGGTCTGGCGGCGGAGCATGACGTGCGCACCGGACTCGCTGACAGCAACCACCGCCGGAATCAGCGCTTGGTTGTAGTTGCTGGCCATGGTGCGGCCGTATGCGCCGGTAACCGGCACGGCGAGAATGTCACCGCGCTTCAAATCGGCGGGCAACTGCACCTCGTGAACCACGATGTCGCCGGATTCGCAGTGCATACCGCACACACGGGCAAGCATCGTTTCAGCGGAACCGGTGCGATTCGCCAGACGCGCGGTGTAGTCGGCACCGTAGAGTGCCGGGCGAATGTTGTCGGACATGCCGCCATCCACAGACACATACACGCGCTCGGCAATCGGGTTGCCGTCACTGTCTTTGGCATCGGACAAGTGCACGTGCTTGATGGTGCCCACGCGGTACAGGGTTACGCCGGCGGGCGCCACGATGTAGCGGCCGGGCTCGAAGCTGATGGCCGGGGCGGGCATGCCGAGCGCACGGTTGGTGCTGTTGACCGCATCCGCCAAGCGAGTGAGTTCCACGTCAATGTCCATTGAATCTTCGCCATCGGTGTAGGCCACGGAGTAGCCGCCGCCGAGGTCGATTTCGGGCAGGATGTAGCGTCGGTGGCCCACAGGGTCTTGCGCAGCAGCATCATGCGCTTGGCCGCGTGAATGAAGCGTCCGCATCGTGGATGTTGGAGCCGATGTGCGAGTGGGCTCCGACCAGTTCGAGTACGTCCTGGTTGGCGAGGATGGTCTTGAGCACGGCGATGGACGGACCGTCCGCAATGGCTTCCATCGCGGCGGCCAGCGCCTTGTCTGTGTCGGAGACTTCCTCGTGGCTCAGGTCGTACGGGTACTTGACGTCGTAGTGCAGCTCGCGCTCTGATTTCTCGGTCTTTTCCGCGCCATTTTCCGGGGAATGCGTCGCAGAGATACGCGCGTTGGTAGCGGCAGGCGTCACGTCTTTGAGGTCGTTCAGCACGTCGAGCACGGCGGCGTCGGCCCCGGCGGCAGCAGCGGCACGCCGAACTTCTGGTCCTCGTGAGCAGTGGAGATGTACTCGTGGCCGCCGGCGTGGACACCGACGGTGACGCGCAGCATCACACGGGCGCGTTTGCCGAGCTTGCGGGCGATGGCAGCAACGCGCTCCGGCTCGTCGGGCTCGTCGATCACGATTTTGGCGAAGCCCTGTTCGATGGCCAGCGCGATTTCCTCATCGGACTTGTTGTTGCCGTGCAGCACCAGACGACGTCCGGGAACGCCAGCGGCGAGGGCGATTTTCATCTCGCCCATCGTGCAAGTGTCCACAAACATGCCGGCCTCGGTGACCAATCGCACGACTTCTTTGGACAAGAACGCCTTGCCGGCAAAGCTCACGTGCGTAGTGGAGGTGTTGAATGCTTCGGCGGCAGCGCGCACGAAGTGCCTAGCACGTGCGACTACTTCATCAGTGTCGATGAGATAGAGCGGCGAGCCGAACTCGTCAAGCAGCGATTCGGCGGTACGACCATGAAATTCGATGGAGCTTCGGCATTCACAGCCGTAGCGGCCGGCCAAATTGGAGAAATAGGCATAATCACATCTTTTCGGGGGCGGTGACGCCGAGGAGGTCGAGGCCGTTGGCGATGACCTGCTGGACGGCGTCATTGAGCTTCAGGCGGGCGGCGGCACGGGCCGGCTCCGGGTTCTTGGCAATCTCCAAGGCCTTGCGAGCCTCGTCGTCGCCACGGGTTTCCGGATCGGTCAGGGCCATCGGCACCACGCGCTCTACGTTGTACCACTTGTGATAGGTGGCGGCCAGTTCTTCGAGGTAACGGGCCACCTTGTGCGGCTGGCGGTCGTCGGCCGCAGTGGCGAGCACGCTCGGGAATTGGGCGAGGGCGGCGAGCACTTCGCCGTCGGCCTCGGTGTCGAGCAGGGCCAGGTCGGCACCCTCGTAGCTGATGCCGGCAGCGGCTGCGTTGCGGTCCACGTTCTTGGAGCGGGCGTGCGCGTACTGCACGTAGTACACCGGGTTGTCGTTGGTGTGCGAGGCGAGCAGGGCCAAGTCGATGTCGAAGTTCTGGTTGTAATCGGAGCGGGCCAGCGAGTAGCGGGCGGCGTCCACGCCGACCACGGAGACCAGGTCGTCGATGGTCACGACGTTGCCGGCGCGCTTGGACATGCGCACGGGCTTGCCGTCCTTCATCACGTTGACCAGCTGGCCGATGAGAATCTGCATGTTCTTGCCGGGCTCGTCGCCGAAGGCCGCGCACATGGCCATCATGCGGCCGATGTAGCCGTGGTGGTCGGCGCCAAGCATGTAGATGGCCACGTCGGCCGGGTTTTCGGCGCGATGGCGCTTGTCCCAGTAGTAGGCGATGTCGGCGGCGAAGTAGGCGAACTCACCATTGGACTTGATGATCACACGGTCCTTGTCGTCGCCGTGCTTGGTGGATTCAAACCAAGTGGCGCCGTCCTTGTCGAAGATGTCGCCGCGGGACTTGAGCTCTTCGATGGCGGCGTCGACCTTGCCGTCGGCGTACAGGCTGTTTTCATGGAACCAGACGTCGAAGTTCACGCGGAAGTCCTTCATGGACTTCTGAATCTCGTCGAACATCATCGGTACGGCGCGCTTGCGGAATTCCTCGCGCACTTCGGTATCGGCCTCGCCGAGCGGTTCACCGTCATCGTTCAGGCCTGATCCTGGTGGGCCAGTGCGGTCAGGTCCACGCCGTCGGACTCGGCTTCGGCCTGAACACGGGCGGCGATCTCGTTGATGTAGGCACCTTGTAGCCGTCGCACGGGGTTTCGGTCTGGTAGCCGGCCTCACCCAAGTTATTGGCCTCGGCCCAAGCGGCGACCAGCGACTTGGCGAAGCGGTTGATCTGCTCGCCGTGGTCGTTGAAGTAGTATTCGCGCACCACCTTGGCGCCGTTGGCCTCGAGCACGCGGGCCATGGCATCGCCGACGGCAGCCCAACGGGTGCCGCCGATGTGAATCGGACCGGTGGGGTTGGCGGAGACGAACTCGAGATTCAGGGTCTGGCCGCCCAGATGGTCGTTGCGGCCGTATTCGTTGACCTTGTTGAGATGCTTGTCGGCGTCGGTCACGGCACCGGCGGCGAGTACGGTGTCCACCACGGCGGCGGCCGAGGCGGAGTCAAGCGTGATGTTGATGAAGCCGGGGCCTGCCACCTCGACCTTGGCAATGCCGTCGGCTTCAGCGAGCGCGGCGGCGAACGGCTCGGCCAGATCGCGCGGCTTCGATGCCGGCCTTCTTGGCCAGCTGCAATGGCGATGTTGGAGGCCCAGTCGCCATGCGCACGGTCCTTCGGGCGCATCACGGCGAGCTTGTCGACGGGCGGAATCAGCTCGTCGGTCAACGCGCCGGCCTGGCCGGCGGCGACGAGGTTGTGGGCAATGCTGGAAATCAGTTCACTTAAGGCTTCAGGACTCATTCTTCTAAGGATACTGAGAACGGCGACACTTGCGCCTGGTATGCCTATATGCTGCCCCTGCTGGCGGGGGCAAGCACACAGCCGAAAGATACCAAGCGAAAAAGGTAGGCGACAATCGCCGGAATCGTTGGAGGCTCGCCGAAACCGCTATACATACCGTCGGTCGGTATCTATAGTGATCTGCAACATCAAGCACAGTAGGGAGGCCACCATGGCACGTAACGCTCACCCCGAGGTGACGCGCACCCGCATCCTCGACGCCGCACAACGGCTGTTCATGGCCCAGGGCTATGAGCACACCTCCATCCAGAACATCGTGGACGAGCTCGGCGACCTCTCCAAAGGCGCGATCTACCATCACTTCAAATCCAAGGAAGCCATCCTCGAAGAGCTCACCAACCGAGACAACAATATGCAGGACGACTTCAACGAATCCGTCATGAATCGCACTGACCTTACCGCCCTCGAAAAGTTCCGCGTGCTATGGCGGCATTCGATGACCAAGCAAGACCACGTGCAGATCATGCGAGCCGCCATGCCGATGCTGAGCGATCCGGTTTCGTTCGCCGCGAATATGCAGGTATGGAGCAAGCATCTGCCCGAACGCTTCCTGCCGCTGATCGAGGCGGGCGTCAAGGATGGCTCCATCCCCACCGAGTATCCGCGCGAGGCCGCAGAGCTGCTTTCGTTGCTGCCGAATTATTGGCTGATGCCGTATTTCTACCCGGTGACCCTGCCCGAAATGGAGCATCGCATCCGCTGCTTGGCCACCATGCTCGACGCGATCGGCGTGCCGATTTTCGATGACGAGCTCATCACGGTCGCCGCGAAGGGCATGATGACGTTCGCAGGGGAGCCGGAGAAAGGCTCAGAATGAATAGCACAGTGAAACCCGAGAATGACATCGCCGGCACCGCCACCCAACGCCCGCTGCTGTCCCGCGACTTCGTGCTGCTGGTCGCCGGACAAGGCATCTCGCTGTTCGGCAATGTGATGCTGCGATTCGCGATGTCGATGTGGGTGCTGGACGAAACCGGCTCAGCCACCATCTTCGCCTCGGTGCTGGCCATCTCCATCGTGCCGACCATCCTGCTCTCCCCGTTCGGAGGCGTGCTGGCCGATCGCGTCAACCGCCGCACCATCATGGTGGCGCTCGACGCCATCTCCGCCGTGCTCGTGCTGGCGAGCGCCATCGTCTTCGCCACCACGGGCTTCCATATCGTAGCCATCGCCACCATGCAGGTGCTGCTCGCCGTGCTCGGCGCCTTCGAAACCCCGACCGTGCAGGCCGCACTCCCCCAGATGTTCCGGCAGTACGGCCCGGCCACCATGCGCCAAGGCATGGCCGTGATCAATCAGGTCCAACAACTAAGCAGTCTGCTGCCGAGCTTCCTCGGCGGCGTGCTGTATGCGATGTTCGGCATCCGTCTCATGATGATCATCGCCATCGCAAGCTTCGCCGGCGCAGCCGCGCTCGAATGCTTCATCCGCCTCAGTGCCCCGGATCGCGGCGACGAGGAGCTGCCCACCCCACTTGAAGACCTCAAGGCAGGCGTGCGATTCCTCATCAAGGACCGGCCGAACGTGTTCAGACTGCTGTTGTTCGCGGCGGCGCTCAACTTTGTGCTTATCGGCTATTCCGGCGTCGGCTTCCCGTACACGATTCGTACAGTGCTCGGCTTCGACGCCACTGTCTACGGCATCGCCGACGGCTGATCGGTGTTTCCGGCGTGGCGGGCGCATTCATCGCCGGCCTGTTCGCCGCCAAGCTCACGATGCGCTGGCTGCCGGGGCTGATGGCGACGCTTACGCTGGCCATGGTCCCACAGGGTATTGTGTTCCTGCTGCCGGTCGACGCATGGACCAAACTCGTGGTGCTGATCGTATTCACCTGCGGCACGATGGTCGCCAGTTGCTTCACGAATCTCATCGCCGTGCCCGCCATCCAGCTCAGTACGCCCGAGGCAATGGCCGGCAAAGTGATGTCCATGGCCGCGGCCGTGAGCATGTGTGCCCAGCCGCTCGGCAGATGGTGTACGGCTGGGCCTACGACCAAATGCCGGTCGCCATCGTGCTGTTCATCACCACCGCCCTGTTCGCCGTGCTCACCGTGCTGATGGTTCCGCTCGCCAAGCAGTTCGAGGACTGACGATCGGCGCGCACGCCACATCCTGCCGCCCGGCCATAATTGAATCACCGCACGAAAAGGCACGAAAAGGCACGAAAGAGGTACCTATGGCCACGCTCAACCCCCAATCATTGGTCACGTTGTGGCAGATCGAACAGTATGGTTCGTTCTCCGCCACGGCCAAGGCCACGGTTGGTCGCAGCCGGCCATCAGCCAGCAGATCAAAAAGCTGGAGGCACAGTGCGGTTCGACTCTGGTGCAACGCACCTCGCATGGTGTGGAACTCACCGCCACCGGTTCGATGCTCGCCCGCCACGGCGAGGCCATCGCCGATCGGCTGGAGCGGGCGGCCCGTGAGGTCGAGGATTATCGGCATCATCGGTTTGCTCACCTGCATTTGGTGGCCCCACCGTCAATCTGCTCTACTATCGCGGCCCGTACCGTGGTCAAGCTCAGTATGTTCACGGACATCGAGCTGAGCCTGATTCAGATGGAGCCGCCGGAGGCGATCGGTCTGATTTCCCAAGGCAAGGCCGATGCCGCCGCCGTGTTCCGGTACAGCAGCATCCCGAACTTCCTGCACATCGGCGACGATCTGACCTTCCAGTCGCTGGGTTACGATCCGATGCGATTGTTGGTCCGCCGCTCCAGCGACATCGCCAAACGATTCGAGGAGACCGGCGAACCCGTGCCGCTGTCCGCCGCCAAAGACGAGCATTGGATCGCCGGCTGCCCCACCTGCCGCGCAAATTTGGTGAAACTGGCCACCCGTGCCGGATTCAAGCCGGATATCCGCCACTGCACGGATGATTACTGGGCCACGCAGAACCTGGTCGAGGTTGGCATGGGCGTCTCGCTGGTGCCGGCGCTCGATACACATATCAATCTGCAAGGCGATCTGGTGGCCTGTCCCATCGCCGACGATTTTGCGGCGCGCGAGGTCGGCATCGTGACTCGTGCCGGCGACCATCGTCCCGCGCTCGGTTCATTGCTCGAAGAGCTCGAGCGCACGTCACTCAAATATTTGAGTGCCAAGTAGTCGGACAGCGATAAGCAAGCTTGCGAACGCCATCACGATTTCGGGGAGCCAGACCGTTGAGCGGCCCTTCTGTACCAGGAACAATGACATGTTATGAGCATGAACAACATTCCCCAGTCAACGACTGTGAGCAACGCAACCGCCGGCGTCTCTTGCTTTGATGCCAATCACATCGACGTGACGACCATCGAGGATCTGAAGCAGGTCGGTTCGGATAAATGGACCCGCTACCCCGGCTGCATCGGCGCATTCATCGCGAGATGGATTACGGTCTGGCACCATGCGTGCCGAAGCCATCGAAGAGGCCACCGAACGTGGCGCGCTCGGCTACATTCCCGACCCGTGGAAGAAGGAGGTCGCCCGCTCGTGCGCCGCATGGCAGCGCCGCTACGGCTGGGATGTGGATCCGACGTGCATCCGCCCGGTGCCGGACGTGCTGGAGGCGTTCGAAGTGTTCCTGCGCGAGATCGTGCGCGCCGGCAACTCCATCGTGGTACCGACTCCGGCCTATATGCCGTTCCTGAGCGTGCCGCGTCTGTATGGCGTGGAGGTCCTTGAGATTCCGATGCTGTGCGCGGGCGCCGGCGAGAGCAGCGGGCGCAATGATGAATGGCTGTTCGATTTCGACGCCATTGAGCAGGCGTTCGCGAACGGCTGCCATGCCTTCGTGCTGTGCAACCCGCACAACCCGATCGGCAAGGTATTGACGCGCGAGGAAATGCTGCGATTGTCCGATCTGGCCGCCAAGTACAACGTGCGTATATTCTCCGATGAGATTCACGCGCCGTTCGTCTACCAAGGCCACACGCATGTGCCATTCGCCTCAATCAACCGGCAGACGGCCATGCAGGCTTTCACCTCCACTTCAGCCTCGAAGTCGTTCAACATTCCCGGCACCAAGTGCGCGCAGGTGATTCTCACCAATCCGGACGATCTGGAACTATGGATGAGGAACGCGGAATGGTCCGAGCACCAGACGGCCACCATCGGTGCCATAGCCACCACTGCGGCCTATGACGGCGGCGCGGCATGGTTCGAGGGCGTGATGGCATATATCGAGCGCAATATCGCGCTGGTCAACGAGCAGATGCGCACGAGATTCGCCAAGGTGCGCTATGTGGAGCCGCAGGGCACGTATATCGCGTGGCTGGATTTCTCGTCACTGGGCATCGATGACCCGGCCGACTATTTCTTCAAGAAGGCCAACGTGGCGTTGACGGACGGCCGTGAATGCGGCGAGGTCGGGCGCGGTTGCGTGCGTATGAACTTCGCCATGCCCTACCCGCTACTGGAGGAATGCTTCGACCGCATGGCCGCCGCGCTCGAGGCGGACGGGCTGTTGTAGAAAATTGTGGCTCCCCTCAGAGAGGGGAGCCGAGGAACGGCCGAATTAATCGAAGTCGGCACCCAACGCTTCGAGTTTGCCGCGGAAGTCGGCGTAGCCTCGGTCGATCAGGCTGATGCCGTGCACGTCCGAGGGGCCTGACGCGGCCAAGGCCGCGATCAGATGGCTGAACCCACACGCAGGTCCGGCACGTCAATGTCGCGTCCGGTCAGCGGGGTCGGTCCGAAGATCACGGCGGAATGCTTGTAGTTGCGCTGCCGGAAACGGCACGGCAGCGAGCCCAGGCACTCGCGGTACAACTGGATGGTGGCACCCATCTCGACCAGCGGCTTGGTGAAGCCGAAACGGTTCTCGTACACGGTCTCGTGCACGATCGACAGGCCGTTGGCCTGGGTCAGGGCCACCACGAGCGGCTGCTGCCAGTCGGTCATGAACCCGGGATGCACGTCCGTCTCGATCGCCACGGGCTTCAAGTCCCCGCCCGGATGCCAGAAACGAATGCCCTTGTCCGTCACCTCGAATTTGCCGCCCACCTTGCGGAACACGTTGAGGAACGTGATCATCTCCGGCTGGGTGGCACCCTTGACGAAAATGTCACCGTGCGTGGCGAGCGCGGCGGACGCCCAGGACGCCGCCTCGATGCGATCCGTCAGCGACGTGTGCGTGTACCCCTGCAGTTCCTTGACACCCTCGATGCGGAAGGTGCGATCAACGTCCACAGAAATGATTGCGCCCATCTTCTGCAGCACGCACACCAGATCCATGATCTCCGGCTCAGTGGCCGCGCCCGACAGTTCGGTCTTGCCCTCGGCCAGCACGGCCGCCAGTAAGTCTGCTCGGTGGCGCCCACCGACGGGTAGGGCAGGTGGATCTTCGCGCCGTGCAGGCCGTTGGGCGCGGTGATGTGGATGCCGTCCTTGTGTTCCTTGTCCACCGTGGCGCCCAGCTTGCGCAGCGTCTCCAGATGGAAGTCAATCGGACGTCCGCCAATCGCGCAGCCGCCCAACGCGGGAATGAACGCTTCACCCAAACGGTGCACGAGCGGGCCGGAAAACAGGATCGGGATGCGCGACGAACCGGACAGTGTATCCACGTCGCCACATCGGCCAGCTGCACACGCGAGGCGTCGATGGTCACAATGCCGTTCGCACCGTCCACATCCACGTCCACGCCGTGCAGACGTAGCAAATCGGACACCACATGCACGTCACGAATCTCCGGCACGTTCTTCAGCACCGACTTGCCCGGTGCCAGCAACGCGGCGACCATCGCCTTGCTCACGAAGTTCTTCGCGCCACGCACCTTGATCGTGCCATTCAAAGGCTTGCCGCCCTCGACATGCAACACGTCATCCGGATTCTCAGCCACGCCACTCTCCTCAATCAATCAAGATTCAAAAAATGCTACCGTCCAGTTTGCCATAAGCCATGTGCCGACTCCGTGAAATGCACCCCAGCCGAACTTTGATCACCGTGCACAACGGATCCCATACCCCCGTCGAATCAAACCGATAACGTGATCTTCCTCACATTTGCCGCCACGGCGTTCTCCATACTTCTACGCTACGATTCAGGCAATGGCATCAGACGCCATGTCCACAAGCAAAGGAGCATTCATGACCACAGTCGCCGTCATCGGCTGCACGCACGCCGGCACGTTCGCCACCACCTCGATTCTCGCCGAGCACCCCGATTGGACCGTCCATGTTTTCGAGCGCAACGGTACGCTGTCCTTCCTCTCCTGCGGCATCGCCCTGTGGGTGGGCGACCACGTATCCGACCCGAAGAAAATGTTCTACTCCTCCCCTGCCGCTCTGGCCGAAGCCGGCGCGACCATGCATATGCGCACCGACGTGACGTCCGTGGACCTCGACGCCAGAACCCTCACCTACCGCGCGCTGGACGAGGCCGGAGACCCCGCCGAACAGACCCTCGCTTTCGACAAACTGGTCGTGACCACCGGCTCGCGCCCGGTCATCCCGCCGATCCCCGGCATCGACAGCCCGCATGTGCTGCTGTGCAAGAACTGGGATCACGCCATCGCCATCAAGGAAAAGGCGAAAACCGCCAAGTCGGCAGTGGTGATCGGGTCGGGCTATATCGGCGCGGAAATCGCCGAGCAGTTCAGCGTCACCGGCGTCAAGACCACGCTGGTCGACGGCTTGATCGCCCGCTGGCCAATAATTTCGATAAGACCATCACCGATCAGGTGGCGGCCGCGTTCGAGGAGCACGGCGTCACGCTCGCGCTCGGCCAGAAGGTGGTCGAGTTCCGCGACAATGACGACGACACCGTCACTGTGGTCACCGAAAAGGGCGAGTACACGGCCGAAATGGCGATTCTGGCCGTCGGCTTCCTGCCGAACACCGACCTGCTCAAGGGCAAGGTGGACATGCTGCCGAACGGCGCGATCGTGTCGACGACTACATGCAGCGTCCGCGCCGGGCGTGTACGCCGCCGGCGACTCCGCCACCGTGTTCTACAACCCCACCGGCCAGCACGATTACATTCCGCTGGCCACCAACGCGGTGCGCCAGGGCCTGCTGGTGGGCCGCAACATCGAGACGCCGACCGTGAAGTACATGGGCACGCAGGCCACGTCCGCCGTGCAGCTGTACGATCTCTCGCTCGCCGCCTCCGGCCTGACCCGCGCCGGTGCCGAACGCCGCGGGCTCACGGTCCGCGAGACCTCGCTCACCGAGGATTATCGCCCGGACTTCATGCTCACCACCACCCCAGTCACGTCGATTCTGACCTGGGACCCGGAAACCCGCAAGGTCAAGGGCGGCCAGTTCTGTTCCAAGGCCGATATCTCCGGCGCGGCAAACGTGATTTCCATGGCGATTCAGGCCGGCTTCACCATCGACCAGCTCGCCAACGTGGACTTCCTGTTCCAGCCGAACTTCGACAAGCCGGTCTACTACGTCGCGCCGTGGCCATGAAGGCGGCGGCCGAGTAAGACGGCTGTACCCACCGCAAAAAGAAACCCCGGCGTGATGGGCGCCGGGGAGAGAAAGGAGAGAAGAAGAAGAAAGAGGTTAAGTTATGCAGCTTGTTCGGCCGTGATTACATATAACAACACCAGTTTCAACGCAACGTGGGCACTGGCTGGGAATTGTCTGGGAATCACGGCCCGTACAGGCTGTTTCTTGTTTTGGAGCCGATTTACCGGCTCGCCTTGATCTTGTGGGCCAGCTCGGCGTCCCACATCGCGCCGGTTGCGGACATCACCGAATCCGCGCCGGCGTTTCTGTATGCCTGATAGTCGGCCGGCGAAACCACGCCGCCCACGCCATTGATCTTGAAATCAAGACCGAGCTTCTCGCGGATCGCGGCCAGACGGGCGACCATGTCGAGGCCGGCACCACGAATCGCATTGCCACACACGCCGGAGCGATCACGGCCTGCACCGGGCAGGGCCTGATTGCCATTGGCATCGACCAGTTTGGCGGAAATCGTATTGATGGTGCTGAATCCTGCACAGTGCCGTGGCCCACGGTGGAACGCACCATGAGTTCAAGGTCGCCGTCGCTGGGGATGTAGGCGAGCTTGACCATCAGCGGGATGTCGCCGATCTCCTGCTTCACGGCCTCGGTGATGCGGCCCACGAGCAGCGGATTGTGGCATAGCAGGCGGTTGTGGCCCTCGTTGGGGCAGCTGGTGTTCATCACCATGAGCTTGGCACCGGTTTCTTTGACCAGGCGGGCGGTGGTGGCATGGTCGGCGATGTATTCCTCCTCGCTCATGCCCTCCACACGCGAGCTTGGAAGCTCGGGACCAGCACTTGACCGGGACCGGCGGCCTCGATGGCGGCGCGCATGTCCGGCTGCCAGACGTCAGGGCTCTGCGAGGGCACACCGAAGCTGTTGGAGATGGAAATCGGCTGTTCATAGTTGGTGTCGGCCAGCACGCCTTCGTCCAGTTCGGCGCTGCCCGGCGTCAGTGAACCGTCCGCCGACTTGGGATGTACGGCGAGCACGTTCGGGAACGGGTTGCAGCCCCAGGCGCGCGAACGCACGGTTTTGTAGGTCGCCAGATCGAAACCCATGTGGAAAGCGGCCGTGGTGAAACGGCTGTTGAGCAGCGGGCCTGCGGGAATGCCGAAAGGCAGATTGACCGGCTGGCCCAGGAAGGAGGCCGAGGCACCCTCGCTGGTGGTTCCGGCGGCATCGGCACCGTTGCCATCCTTCAGCGCCTCGGCGAACGCGCCGAACGGCCCTTGCTCATAGTTGTCTTCGTAGCTGCGGCTGACGTCGTAAAACGGCTCAAAATCACTCATGCTTCAACGATAAGCCAACCTACATGCGTACACGCACACTCAACCCACCATCGCGCCGTCAAACGAAATAATGGCGAAAGCGGCATTGGCTACCACAAAGATGATGAACGTCGGAGCTGCCCAGCCAAAGTACGTGTCTGGAATACTACGATTCGTACGGTGATATTGGCGCAAACTTAAATAGTGCAAACACACCCTAGAAGAGATAGGAGGGAATGGCACTTTCTCGCGTTGTTGGTGGAAGTATTTGGGATGCTAAGCGAGTTGCCGCATTGGAACCAGACGATTGCGTGAAGTGACCCTATACGTAAAAGGTCTCACTGGCGAGAGCCAGTGAGACCTTTGTCTGATGCGATGCGAGCGACCCAATAATCTCAATCAGACACAGAGCCAACGGCCCTGGGCCTGCAATTATGGACTCGCCTTTCGGCGAGGCTCAATGCTGGCCTCGCTGCTGTCGCAGCTCGGCACAGGGCCTGCTGAAAGCCCGCCGGGCTTCAGCAGGCCGATCGCGGCTAAATAATGCCGCGATCGGCCAACGGCCCTGTCCAGTCTGCGTCCTCAGGCTCGCGGGCGGACTCGATTCTTTCTTCGGCCAGTGTTTGGCGGGGATGGTCTTGGGCTTGAAGGGGAACTTTTCGGCGCGCATCTTTTCGTAGGCGGCGATGTCGTCCTCGTGCTGCAGCGTCAGATCGATATCGTCGTAGCCGTTCATCAGACGCCAACGCACGTAATCGTTGACCTCGAACGGCAGGGTCACGTCGCCGCAAGTGACAGTGCGGGTCTCCAGCGAGACAGTCATCTCACGACCAGGCTCTTCCTCCAGTAGCTTCCACAGGAGTTCGACGGACTCCTGCGGCATAATCGCGGCCAGCACGCCGTTCTTGGCGGTGTTGCCGTAGAAGATGTCGGCGAAGCTCGGCGCGATGACCACGCGGAAACCGTAATCGTGCAGCGCCCACACGGCGTGCTCGCGGGAGGAGCCGATGCCGAATTCGGGGCCGGCGACCAGAATCTGGCCCTTACCGGCGTATTCCGGCTTGTTGAGCACGAAGTTCGGGTCTCGGCGCCATGCGTAGAACAGGGCGTCATCGAAGCCGGACTTGGTCACGCGCTTCAAGAACACAGCGGGAATGATCTGGTCGGTATCGACGTTGGAGCGGCGCAGCGGCACGCCCACGCCGGTCAGTGTGGTGAGTTTTTCCATAACAATTTTCCTTTCGGGGATCTCTCCCCCAGTCAGTCTTCGACTGACAGCCCCTCGTCAGAGGGGGCTCACGTGTATTGACTCAGAGATCGGCGGGAGACGAGATTGTGCCGCGGATGGCGGTGGCAGCGGCTACGGCCGGCGACGCCAGATGCGTGCGCGAGCCTTGCCTTGGCGGCCCTCGAAGTTACGGTTCGAAGTGGAAATCGAGCGCTCGTTCGGCACCAGCTTGTCCGGGTTCATGCCCAGGCACATCGAGCAGCCGGCGTTACGCCATTCGGCGCCAAAGTCCTTGAACACCTTATCGAGCCTTCCTTCTCCGCCTGCAAACGCACGCGGGAGGAGGCCGGCACCACCAGCACGCGGTGGATGTTCTCGGCCTTGCGGTGGCCCTTCATAATCGCGGCGGCCTGGCGCAAATCGTCGATACGACCGTTGGTGCACGAACCAATGAACACGGTGTCCACGGCGATGTCCTTGATCGGCATGCCTGGCTTCAAACCCATGTATGTAATCGCACGTTCGGCGGCGGCGCGTTTGGTGGCGTCGGCGATCTTGCCCGGCTCCGGCACGGAGGCGGTGATCGGCAGACCTTGGCCGGGGTTGGTGCCCCACGTCACATATGGACCGAGCTTGGTGGCGTCAATATCCACCACCTTGTCGAATACGGCATCGTCATCGGTCTTCAGCGTCTTCCAGTACGCCACGGCCTGATCCCACAGCTCGCCTTCCGGCGCGTGCGGACGGCCCTTCAGGTACTCGAACGTGGTCTCGTCCGGCGCGATCATGCCGGCACGCGCACCGGCCTCGATGGACATGTTGCACACGGTCATGCGCTCGTCCATGGTGAGGTTGCGAATCGCCTCACCACGGTATTCGATCACGTAACCCTGGCCGCCGCCGGTGCCGATCTTGGCGATGATCGCCAGAATGATGTCCTTGGCCGTCGCGTCCGCGGGCAGCTTGCCGTTGACGTTGACGGCCATGGTCTTGAACGGCTTCAGAGACAGCGTCTGTGTGGCCATCACGTGTTCGACTTCGGAAGTGCCGATGCCGAACGCCAGCGCGCCGAACGCGCCGTGCGTCGACGTATGCGAATCACCGCACACGATGGTCATGCCCGGCTGGGTCAGGCCCAGAATCGGGGCGAACGCGTGGACGATGCCCTGATCGGCGTCGCCCAGCGGGTGCAGGCGCACGCCGAACTCCTTGCAGTTCTTCTCCAAAGTCGTCAACTGCAACGCGCTCGTCTCATCCGGGTTCGGGCGATCGATATCAACGGTCGGCGTGTTGTGATCCTCGGTGGCAATGAGCTGATCCACGTGACGCGGCTTGCGGCCGGCCAAGCGCAGGCCCTCAAACGCCTGCGGGCTGGTGACCTCATGCATGAGCATCAGATCGATGTACAGCAAATCAGGGGCTCCGTCGCTGCCCTTGCGCACCAGATGATCGGCCCAGACCTTCTCGGCCAGTGTCGTTCCCATAGTGATTCCTCCAAAAAATTCCGCGCGAGGTATTGTGTTCGCGCCTTGTTCGTGGTATTAGCCTATGTGCTTGCGATGGGCCCGGCCATGAGCATGCCGGATATTGAGATACGGTCAAATGATGGCCTCAATATGACTCGGATACGACTCGAACATGACCTAGTCATGACTCGGTTCCGCTCCAGACATGTCTCTTCGGCATCCACGAACGCCCTTTCAACTTCATGGCCACCCTGTGAGACACTTCCCCAATTTGCCATTTCACTATGTGAGATGCATAATCGCCCTTATTATGACTGATTCCCAAGAAGAGCCATTGAACAACAGCTTGACCGAGTCCGAGCCGGTTGAAGACACCACCGCCAAGGACGATGGGGAAATCCATTCCGGCGTTGGCGTCCTTGATAAAACTGTAAAGATTCTTGACGCACTGGAATCCGGCCCGTCTACGCTGGGCCAGCTTGTGGCCGCCACCGGTCTCGCTCGACCGACCGCACATCGTTTGGCTATTGCACTGGAACGCCACCGTTTCGTACTGCGCGACCAGCATGGCCGATTCGTACTCGGCTCCCGTTTCGCCGAACTTGCCGCCGCAGCAGGCGAGGATCGTCTGCTGACCGCCGCCGGCCCGATCCTGCAGACCCTGCTCGATCGCACTGGCGAGTCTGCGCAGATTTACCGCCGCCAAGGCGATCAGCGCGTGTGCATCGCCGCTGTGGAACGCACCTCCGGCCTGCGTGATTCCATTCCGGTGGGTGCCATGCTGTCGATGGAAGCCGGTTCCGCCGCCCAGATTCTTCTGGCTTGGGAGGATTCCGACCGTCTGCACCAGGGATTGCGCCACGCCAAGTTCACCGCCACCAAGCTGGCCGCCGTACGCAAGCGCGGCTGGTCCGAGTCCGTGAACGAACGCGAAGAGGGCGTGTGCTCGATTTCCGCCCCGATCCGCAACGCCTCCGGCCAGGTCATCGCCGCCATCTCGATTTCCGGCCCGACCGGCCGCATGGGTGCCGCCCCCGGACGCCGCTATGCGCCGCTGGTGATGGCCGCCGGCAAGTACCTCACCGAGGCACTGGTCAAAGCCGTTCGCTGAAACATACCAGTCAATCCAACCGATAGCCCAACCGGCAGAAATCCCGCGTCACAACGAAAGAGACGCGGGATTTCTGCCACTAATCGTCCAACACAGCGGAAGGCCACCGAAACCTCGAATACTTCGCGCCGCTTTCCGCCTCTATCAGGAACAGTTACCTGAATAAACCGGACAGTTGACTCCATAGCGACGGCTTGCGCAGCAAATCATCGCCCTCACCCTCGCCAGGCGTGGTCTGGTTCACCGCATAGGTGTAGGCGCGTTTGGAACTGGGCTTGCCCACCAGTTCGCCAAACTCCAGCAATTGCGTACGCGGCTCGTAAGGGTGACGGATATCAAATTCGATCAATCGCGTGGCACGTTTGGCCGGAGCCGGTCCGTACGTATTGAATCCGCAGGTTGGCGTAGCGATAAGCAACAGACCTCATGTTCGCCGACGAAACCGTTGCGATGATCATGACCAGCTACGACGCCGAAATACCCCTCGCGCAGCAATTCGAATTCGTCTGACGTATCAGGGCAGGATATGCCTTCTCCCAAATATCCGCCGGGCTGGGTTTGCAATTCGTCCAGCACGTAGTAGGTATCGGCGTGCGAACGATAGCCCTGCATGGCAAACGCCGCGTTGGCCGCCACCGGCTTCAGCACGTTGTAATACTCGGGCATCGGCATGTGCTGGAACACCATTGATTTCGCACCGATACGGTCGGGCACGGCGTTCAGGAAGGCGAGCGCTGCGGGCGATGGTGTGCCGAAGCCGCCGCCATGCACGTAATCGCCGGAGTCAAGAATGACCAGACCCAGCACATTGCGCGTATGGTCAACGTCCATAACCGGCAGCGCGAAGGTGCCTGGTTCACCGGAACCAGTGGCACCAGACAGCGTCTGCACAGCACCACCCGCTCCACAGGTGTATGCAATCTGGTTCGGCAAGGTCTCACTCGGCGGATTGACACAACCGGGGAACTCGCGATAGATACCGTCCAGTTCCGCATTGCTTAGCCCGCATTGGAAATCATGGTTGCCGTACGTCACGGCCCACGGAATGCCGCGCGCCGCCAACGGCTCAGTGAACTGGCCAATGGCCTTGCGCACCAGCGCTCGGGTATGGTTCAGCGCGGATTCGGCAATAGGTTCGTTACACCAGCGACGTTTACGGAATGAATCGGCGAACGCCGGATCGTAGCCGGCGATCTGGTTGCCGGAGAAAATCACCAGATCAGGCCGTGTGGCATCAAGGCTGGCCTCAATCAGGGTGATGGTGTCTTTGGAGACTTTCGGCCCATCCTGAATGTCGGCAATCTGCAGCACGCGGAACTTGCCGGAATAGTGGAATTGCAGTCGTCCGAGACGCGCAGAGATAGAGACCGGACGGCCGTCTTCGGCATCGGCCGGCTTGATACGAGGTTTCGACGACATCCCCTCTGGCGTACGCTGTGTTTCCGTCATGCCCTCCACTGTACACACAAACGAAAAGGCCCGCCGGAGCGGGCCTTTTCTACAAGTTCAACTACTGGAGCAGAATCTCTGCACAACATCATCGTTGTAACGGTAAGTCTTTCCAATGCCCGTCCAACGTAACAGTCCTCGTGACCATACACTATTTGTGGGCTCTGCTCTGTTCAGTTGTTCTTGTACCTCATAATCTATTCATCACTCCCGTTTCTCGCAACCTGCAGAGAGTCGTTGTGCGTTTTTTATCACAACTGTTCAATCGCACTTTCTGGCTATCGGAAAACGAGCTGAACCGTTCACATCGAACCCGTCCGATGTTCGATTTCGTTCGTTTCACCGCCGCTCACGGCGTGTCGCGAGCGACGCTAGCACACTCAAAACCAACCAACACCGAACTAACATGAACACCCGTTGAATTCTGGCGCGTTCAGTCGTTTTCCGGCCACGCCAAAGCTTACGATGTAAGCTATGGCACAGATATTTGACGCACCCTCGAAGGCAATTCTGCGCAGCCAAATCGCAGAGCATATTGCCGAAAACGACAACAACGACCGCCGCGTCGATCAGGAAGGCGAGGCACCGCTGCCCAAGGACCGTTTCTTCGACCGCGAGCTCAGCTGGCTCAAGTTCAACCAGCGCGTGCTCGAATGTGCGGAGAACGAAGACATGCCCCTGCTCGAGCGCGCCAACTTCGCCGCGATCTTCGCCTCGAACCTTGACGAGTTCTTCATGGTCCGCGTCGCCGGCCTGAAGCGCCGTATCGACTCGGGCATCGCCGTGCCGTCTGCCGCCGGCCTGAGCCCGCGTCAGCAGCTGCGCGCGATCAGCGAGACCGCACACCGTCTGCAAGACGAGCACGCACATTACACGATCGACACCATTCTGCCGGAATTGGAGAAGGAGCGCATCGTCCTGCTGACGTGGGACAAGCTCACATCCTCCGAGCAGGAGCGCCTCTCGCGCTACTACCGCCAGCAGGTGTTCCCGGTCCTGACGCCGCTCGCCGTGGATCCGGCCCACCCGTTCCCCTACATTTCCGGCGGTTCCATCAACCTGGCCGTGATTGTGGAGAACCCGGCCTCCGGCAAGTCGCACTTCGCCCGCGTCAAGATCCCGGGCAACCTGCCGCGCCTGGTGCCGGTGGACGACATGACCGATGAGGAGTCCAAGGACGAGCGTTACGGCTTCATCGCCATGGAAAAGCTCATCGCCGCGCATCTGGAATCCCTGTTCCCGGGCATGATCATCAAGGAGGCCCGCTCCTTCCGCGTGACTCGTAACGAGGACATCGACGTGGAAGAGGATGACGCCGAGAACCTGCTCAACGCCATGGAGAAGGAGCTGCTGCGCCGCCGCTTCGGACCGCCGATCCGCCTGGAGATCACGGACACCACGAGCCCCTTCCTCTCCCAGCTGCTCGCCGACCAGCTCGGCGTGAGCCAGGACGAGGTATACCGTCTGCCCAGCCCGCTGGACCTGACCGTGCTCTTTGAGCTCGGCAGCGTGGACCGCCCGGACCTGAAGAACCGTCCGTTCGTGCCGACCACGAACCGTCAGATCGCCGAGGTCGAGTCCTCCCGCGCACAGGATATTTTCGCTGCCATCCGCGAGCGCGACATCCTGCTGCATCACCCCTATGACTCCTTCTCCACTTCCGTGCAGGCCTTCCTTGCGCAGGCCGCCGCGGACCCGAAGGTGCTGGCCATCAAGCAGACCCTGTACCGCACCAGCTCCAACTCGCCGATCATCGACGCCTGATCGACGCCGCTCATGCCGGCAAGCAGGTGCTGGCTTTGGTGGAAATCAAGGCTCGTTTCGACGAGGACGCCAACATCGCGTGGGCCCGCAAGCTCGAACGCGCCGGCGTGCACGTGGTGTACGGCATCGTGGGCTTGAAGACCCACTGCAAGCTCATCGAGGTCGTGCGTCAGGAAGCGGACGGTCTGCGCCGCTACTGCACGTAGCACCGGCAACTACAACCCGAAGACCGCGCGACTGTACACCGATCTGGGTCTGCTGACCTGCGACCCGGTGGTCGGCCAGGATCTGACTCGTCTGTTCAACCAGCTCTCTGGTTACGCGCCGAAGTCCAGCTTCCACCGTCTGCTGGTGGCCCCGCGTACCGTGCGCACCGGCCTGATTCAGCGCATCCGCCGCGAGGAGGACGCCGCCCGCGCCGGCAAGGAGGCCTGGATCAAGATCAAGGTCAACTCCATCGTGGACGAGAAGACCATCGACGCCCTGTACCGTGCCTCTCAGGCCGGCGTGAAGATCGACATCGTCGAACGCGGCATCTGCGCTCTGAAGCCCGGCGTTCCCGGCCTGTCCGAGAACATCCGCGTACGTTCGATTCTCGGCCGCTTCCTGGAGCACTCCCGCATCTACGCCTTCTGCAATGCGGACGGCCCGCAGATCGGCGAGGGCCCGGCTTCCGGCCCGGAGGTCTACATCGGTTCGGCTGACCTCATGCACCGTAACCTTGATCGCCGCGTCGAGGCTCTGGTGCGCGTCACCGCCCCGGAGCAGATTGACGAGCTCATCAAGTACGTGGACCTGCAGATGGCCGACTCCACCATGAGCTGGCACATGCAGCCCGACGGCACGTATGTGCTGCACACCAAGGACGACGAGGGCCGCCCGCTGGTCGATAGTCAGGAATACCTGATTCGCAAGCACCAGCGTCGCCCCAATTCACACAACTGATTTCACTCGATGCTCCTGTCAGCGCAAGCTAACTGAGGGTGGTTACGATGCCCGGCTCCTCTTTCGAGAGGATGCCGGGCATCGTTGTTCAGCGCGCAAAAACTACGTAGCAGCGGTCCAACGTGACCTACAATACAAGAGATGGGTACGAACAGTATGAGACGAATCGTGGAAGCCGCCGGCGGTATTCTGTACCGGTGGAAGGATGATGCCGAGCCGACGCGGGCATCATCTCCATCAGTGAAATCCAATATTGCCACCGATGGCACCATCATCGCGAACACCACGGATTCTGACGGCGAGACCACGGCAGCACCCGGCGCATCGGACGCGGCTTCCACCCCGGACCCGGCGCAGGCCGACAGCCCAGCCACAGCGGACAACGTACTCAACCGCATCGAACTGTGCATCGTGCATCGCCCGAAATACGACGACTGGAGCTGGCCGAAAGGCAAGGTCGACCCGAACGAATCGCACCGGCATGCCGCCGTACGCGAGATCGGCGAGGAATCGGGCCTGTCCGTGGAACTTGGCCCCTATCTGGGCGACATCGAGTACCCGCTGTCCGAAGAAGGCAGCAAACAGCGCCATACCAAGGATCGGTCGGCGGATACCAAGCATATCCAGTTCTGGATGGCCACGCCGATCAGCGCCATCGACAACCTGCGGCGTACCCATGCGTTTGGCCCGGTGCATCGGGCGGACATCGGCGAAATCGACGAAGTTTTGTGGCTGACGCCGGCCGAGGCCCGCAAGAAGCTCAGCCATTCCACCGATAAGGACATCCTCGCGCTATTCGTTGATCGGGTGCAGGAGGGCGCGCTTGACGCCGTGCCGGTGATTATCGTGCGCCACGGCAAAGCGGAAGCGCGCAAGCTGTGGAAGGGTTCGGACGCGAACCGTCCGATCACGCCGCGCGGCGCGGCTGCGGCATACGCGCTGAACCGCGAGCTGGCGTGTTTCAATCCGACCCGACTGGCCACGTCGCCTTGGGTGCGCTGCCAGGAGACGTTGGAGATGTTCGCGTGGCAGACCGGACGAGACATGGTTCATCTCGATCCGCTCACCGAAGATGCATACGCCGCTGCGCCGGACACCGCATGGGAGTGTCTACTCAGCGAAATCGAGTTCGCACTTGAGCGCCGTCAGCCCATAGCGATATGCATGCACCGGCCGGTGATTGGTGGTATGTTCGGACACCTGCGCAGCATGTGCGTTGCGCCGTCTCTGAGCAAACGCCTGATCGCCAAGACACCGTTCATGCCGACCGGCACGGCGGTGGCGCTGTTCGTCACTCCGACGCCTCATGGTCCCAAAATCATCGATATTCAGAAGGTTCAACCGCTTGTCTACTAGACCCGCATTTCCTGATTCATCCAACTCCTCGGCCGCTGCCGCTGCAGCTCATGCCGCGCACAATGGTGCCGCCGGCAGTCTGGGCCCGGGCTTCGGCTCGTTGCGTGCGGCCGGAGCGGCATTCGGACCTGCTCGCATGGGTTCTTCACGCCCCTCGCGCCCGGCTCAGCTCGACCCGGCTGTGGCCGATGGATTGGCCGGTGGCATGGACCCGCAGGCGTTGAGCGAGATGAGTCATCTGTCTGCTGCCGCATTGCTGGATCGTGTGCGCCATAGCGAAGACCCGGCGGTTGTCGAGCGCGTGCTCACGTTGGTGGAGACGGTCGGCGTGGATGAAATCGCCGAACTATGGAGCGATACCGAGCCGGATTCGCTGCCTGGTGTGCTGTGGCGACTGTATATGTTGCGTACGTGGATGCGATCGAATCGCGACTCGATCGCGCATCTGTGGCGCTTGGGTGAGCCGGTGGCCACTACCGCCTCCGCCATCGCCGGCGTGGATCAGGCTCCCAGTGAAGATGACATCGTGCGATTGGCCGATTCGATTCTCTCCGGTGCTTTTGTGGGCGATTTTGCGTGGCGCTTGAGCGTGCGGCGGCGTTTACCGATGTGGTGGCGTTGGGCTTGCGCGTGGAGGCGCGGCGCATGGTGACCCGGGCCGAGGCCAACGGCGGCTTCTCCTCGGATGCCGATGAGAAGGCCGTGCGCACCAAAGCCGCCCGCCTTATGCACACCGCCGGCAGCCTCATGGCCACCGCCAAGGATTTCCAGCACGGTGCCAACCTCTGGCGTCGCGGACGTTGGAGTAGCCCTGCTCCAGGCTCCCTCTGATGAGGGAGCTGTCACGGGCGATGCCCGTGACTGAGGGAGAGACACCACCACGACACCCCAAC
>ENA-OQMZ01000134-OQMZ01000134.1-human-gut-metagenome-genome-assembly--contig:-NODE-134-length-30782-cov-2.462241_pt1 | contig 30782 bp, 50 predicted proteins | sample MGYA00242621_ERZ504862 | MGnify/ENA primary metagenome ERZ504862 (study PRJEB26092, sample SAMD00036393) | human gut metagenome | host: Homo sapiens | study: EMG produced TPA metagenomics assembly of...
CTTCATCGAGGACACCACCCAGATGTTCGATGGCCTGATCGGCTGCCTGAACTATGTGGTCATGCTGGGTCATCGTCTGCGCTGCCGCATTGGCCGCCGTGGTGCTCTACAACCTCATCAGCGTCAACCTGGGCGAGCGCAAAAAGGAGCTTGCCACCATCAAAGTTCTTGGCTTCTATGACAAGGAGGTCTACCGCTACATCTTCCGGGAGATCGACCTGCTCTCTCTCATCGGCTCGCTGGTGGGTCTGGTGGTGGGCATTCCCCTGCACCAGTTCATCATCCGCACTGTAGAAATGGACCAGATGATGTTCATCCGTTCCATTGCCCCCCGCAGCTTTGTGTTCAGCGTGGCGCTCACCATGCTCTTCAACTTTGCCGTCTGCCTGCTCATGCGCCGCCATGTCCGCCAGATCAGCATGGTGGAAAGCATGAAAGCGCCGGAATAATTCCCTTACAGACAGAACAACGCCCGCCGGGTGTGGTACTTCTCGTACCGCCCGGCGGGCGTATTGTTTTTGCGTTCTGTCCAGCTGCGGTCTCAGCCGCCCAGATAAGCGCTGCGGACGCGCTCATTGGTCAGCAGCTCTGCACCTGTGCCATCCATGACCACATGGCCCGTCTCAAGAACATAGGCGCGGTCGGCCACGGAAAGGGCCATCTGTGCGTTCTGCTCCACCAGCAGGATGGTCATGCCTGCCTTGTGGATATCGCGGATGATATCAAAGATCTCCTGCACCAGCAGCGGGGAAAGGCCCATGGAGGGCTCATCCAGCATCAGCATGGAGGCGTTGCTCATCAGGGCACGGCCCATGGCCAGCATCTGCTGCTCGCCGCCGGACATGGTACCGGCCAGCTGCCTGCGGCGCTCCTTCAGGCGGGGGAAGAGGGTGAACACCTTTTCCTTGTTGGCCGCAATGGTGGAAGCGGGCTGGGTGTAGGCCCCCATATCCAGGTTTTCCTCCACGGTCATGTGCAGGAACACATGGCGGCCCTCCGGCACCTGTGCCAGACCGGCCTCCACGATCTTATGGGCGCGCACGCCTTGATGCTCTTGCCCTTGTACAGGATGTCGCCCGTTTTGGGGTGGAGCAGGCCGGAGATGGTTTTCAGGGTGGTGGACTTACCGGCACCGTTGGCACCGATCAGGGTCACGATCTCGCCTCATTCACCTCAAACGAAACATCCTTGACAGCGTGGATGTTGCCGTAATAGACGTTGATGTTATCAACTTTCAGCATCGTTTCTGCCATCGGTTCAGCCCTCCTTCTTGCCCAGGTAGGCCTCGATGACCTGGGGATTGTTGCGGATCTCATCCGGGGTGCCCTTGGCGATGATGCGGCCAAAGTTCAGCACCGCGATACCCTCGCAGATGCCCATGACCAGGCTCATGTCATGTTCGATCAGCAGCACAGCGATGTTGAACTCATCGCGGATGCGGCGGATGGTCTCGGTCAGCTCAGCGGTTTCCGAGGGGTTCATACCCGCGGCAGGCTCATCCAGCAGCAGCAGCTTGGGGCTGGTGGCCAGCGCACGCATGATCTCCAAACGGCGCTGTGCGCCATAGGGCAGGCTGCCGGCCTGCGTATAGGCCATATCTGCCATGTGGAAGATGTCCAGCAGCTCAAAAGCACGCTCGGTGCAGTGCTTTTCCTCTTTCCAGTAGTTGGGCAGGCGGATCAGCGAAGAAGCAAGATCGTACTTCATGGACTCATGCAGGCCGACCTTGATGTTGTCGATGACGCTCATCTCCTTGAACAGACGAATGTTCTGGAAGGTACGGGCCACGCCCATCCGGTTGACCTGGTAGGTCTTTTTGCCTGCCGTGGGCATTCCATCGATCAGGATGGAGCCGCGGGTAGCTGGTAAACATTGGTCAGCAGATTGAACACCGTGGTCTTACCGGCACCGTTGGGGCCGATCAGGCCGGTGATCTCGTTGCGGCCGATCATCAGGTTGAAGCCATCCACGGCGGTCAGGCCGCCGAAATCGATGCCCAGCTCACGGACATCCAGAATGGGCTTTTTGTCCTTATCGCGGTCCGTCAGGAAGCCGCCGGAGGGGACACTGTTCAGTCTGGTCTGGAACTCACTCATGGTCTGCACCCTCCTTCTTTTTCTTGCCAAACAGGACACGCTCCACAAGGCGGCTCATGGAGAAATCGTAGCTGCCCAGCAGTCCGCCCGGGCGGAAGATCATCATCAGGATCAGCACCAGCGAGTAGATGACCATGCGGTAGCTGTCGAAGCTGCGGGTCGCCTCAGGCAGGATGGTCAGGACCGTTGCAGAGAGGATGGAGCCCAGCATGGAGCCCATGCCGCCCAGAACCACCATGACCAGGATCTCGATGGACTTCATAAAGCCGAAGGTGGAGGGGTTCAGCACGCCGATGTAGCAGGCATACAGGCCGCCTGCCAGACCCGCAAAGGCAGCGGAAAAGGCAAAGGCCATGACCTTGTAGTAGGTGGTCTGGATGCCGCAGCTCTCGGCGGCGATCTCATTGTCGCGGATGGCCAATACGGCACGACCGTGGCGGCTCTTCATCATGGCGTGGATCAAAAAGCAGGTGATGACCACGCAAAGGAACACGTTGGTGAAGTTGGAGTACTTGGGGATGTTCTTCAGGCCCTTGGAGCCATAGAACAGCTTGAAGCCCAGCACATCATCGATATTGTTCAGGGTGATGCGGATGATCTCGCCAAAGCCCAGCGTCAGGATGGCCAGATAGTCGCCGGTCAGACGCAGGCCGGGATGCCGATGAGCACACCGAACAGACCAGCCACGATGCAGGCCAGCACCAGACCGATGGCAAAAGAGACACCGTCCGGCAGCGGGCAGAACTTGGTGAACAGGCGCAGGTGTAGCACCCACGGCCATGAAACCGGCATGGCCCAGCGGCAGCTGCCCCAGATAGCCGGTGGCAACGTTCAGGGAGACCGCCAGGATGATATTGATGCCCACCGTCATCAGCACCTTGTTCTGGTAGGTGGACAGGATATTCCGGGTCAGGTAGGAAAGCGCCACGAACAGCAGCGCCACCAGCACCGCGTTCATCAGGTAGCGCACAGGCATTTTGATCGTTTTACGGTTCTTATTCATCTTCCTGCCCTCCTTACACCTTTTCCTGCACCTTGCGGCCGAGGAAGCCGGTGGGCTTGAACAGCAGCACGATGATCAGGATGGCAAACGTGACGGCATCCTTCCAGGCGGAAAGGCCGATGGCGGAGACAAAGCACTCGCACAGGCCGATGGCAATGCCGCCGATCATTGCGCCCGGGATGGAGCCGATGCCGCCCAGAACGGCGGCAACAAAGGCTTTCAGGCCCAGCATGGAACCATGGTGGGGGTAGCCTGCGGGTAGGAGCAGCAGTACAGCACCGAGCCGATACCGGCCAGAGCGGAGCCGACTGCAAAGGTAAAGGAGATGGTACTGTTGACATTGATGCCCATCAGGCGGGCAGCATCCATATCCTCAGAGACAGCGCGCATGGCCTTGCCCAGCTTGGTCTTCTGCACCAGAAAGGTCAGCACCAGCATGGACAGCACGGTGACCACCAGTGTGATCACGGAGGTCAGGCCCAGGGGCACACTGCCGATCATAAAGGTCTTGTTGCCGTAGTAGGAAGGGATGACCTTTGCGCCGGAACCCATCACCAGCTCGGCGGTGTACTCCAAGAAGAAGGAGACACCAATGGCTGTGATCAGCAGGGAGATGCGGGGCGCGTTGCGCAGCGGGGTGTAGGCGACCTTTTCAATCACCACACCCAGCAGAGTGCAGGTAATAATGGTGGCGCACACAGCCGTCACCGGGCCAAGGCCCAGCTGGTTCATAACGAACCAGGACATGTATGCACCCACCATGATAACATCGCCGTGGGCAAAATTCAGCAGCAGGATGATGCCGTACACCATGCTGTAACCCAGTGCGATCAGTGCATAGATGCTGCCAAGGGACAGGCCGTTGATCAGCTGACTAAAGAACACTGTCATTGGATGGACACTTCCTTTCTTTCTACCAAAAAGCGGAGACAACCTGTTCCGGCGGCCTCCGCAAGGGTACATCATTCTCTGGTTCCGGCATTCAGGCCGCACACCGGTGCGCGGCGCAGAAGCGGGATCAGAACATCTCCTTCAGTTCGGGCTTGCCGTCCACATAGGTCAGGATCGCAGTCTTCTTGACGGGATCGTGGTGCTCATCAAAGGTAAAGGTGCCGGTGATGCCCTCGATGGTGCCGGAGGCAATGGCATCGTTGACAGCCTGCTTGTACTCATCGGTACCGGCCTCCAAGCCGGCATCCTCAGCAGCCTGCACGCCGTAAACCACGGTCTTGGCGGCATCGTAGCCAGAGGAGCAAAGCCGTTGGGGTAATCCTCGCCGTACTCGGCCTTGTAGGCATCCTCGAACTCGGGGCTGGAGCCCTTTGCGTAGTTTGCGCAGAAGTAGCTGTCCTTCAGCTGATCGGCAGTGGCATAGCCTCCAGGCCATCCCAGCCGTCGCCGCCCAGGAAGGAACATTCAGGCCGACGCTCTCAGCCTGAGACAGGATCTGGCCCACTTCCTCGTAGTAGTTGGGGCAGAACACGGTCTCGGGGCCCTTGCCCATGATGCTGGTCAGCTGGGTCTTGAAGTCCACGTCGCCATCGGAGTAGCTCTCCTGATCGACGATGGTGCCGCCCAGGCTCTCGAACTCGTTGACAAAGTTCTCGGCCAGACCCTCGTTGTAGTCAGCGCCCTTCTTGAAGATGACAGCTGCCTTGGTGTAGCCCAGCTTCTGGTAAGCATAATCGGCCATCTTGATGCCCTGGAACGGGTCGGTGAAAGTGGCACGGAAGACATTCTCGTTCACGGTGTCGGTCTCGGCATCATAGGTAACGGCCTCAGCGGTAGCGGAAGCAGTGACCATGGGCATGTTGTAATCTGCGCTCTCGCAGCAACTGCCAGAGTGGGGGTGGTGGTGACATCGCCCACCAGAGCGGTGATGCCCTCGTCCACCATCTTGGTGAAGCAGTTGACAGCCTGCGTAGCATCACCCTGCTCATCCTCGGTCAGGATCTCGATCTGCTTGCCATTGATGCCGCCGTCGGCGTTGACCTGCTTCAGGTACAGGGCAGCGCCGTTGACAACGGCCTGGCCGTAAACGGAAACGTTGCCGGTCAGGGGGCCCATCACACCGATCTTGATGGTGTCACCGGAAGCAGCGGCAGTGGAAGAAGCGGCAGTGCTGGAGGAGGAGCCGCCGCAGGCGGTCAGGACACCGGCAGCAGCCACGACACCGGCAGCGGTCAGAAAGTTGCGGCGAGAGATCATCTTTTTCATAATACAATATCCTCCTGTTGGAAGTTTTTCGTGTGATAGATGCACAAAGCAGGGCGCTTCCTTCAAAGCGGCCCTGCTTTGTGCGTGTATTCATTATAGTCTCGCCGGGCGGGTTGTGCAATTCACAAACCGTCCATACTTTTCCGGGCATTTTCCGGCATTTTATGTGAAAGCCACCAAAAAAACCGTGTCATTTTTGGTTATTTTTTCATTTTGTTCACTTTGTTTCATCGTGAAATGAAGGGCTTTCACCCATGTCAAAAAGGTTACAGCGTCGTTTTTTCTTCTGCCTGCCGGTAAATAGAGGTACGATAAAACACCATGGAGAGCACGGTGCCCACAAACCAGCCCACAGGCCAGGACAGCCAGATGCCGTTCACGCCCAGCCAGCGGGAAAACAGGATGGCCAGCACCACGCGCAGGAACAGGTCGGAAAGGGTGGTTGCCATAAAGCGGCCCATCATGCCGCAGCCGCGCATCAGACCATCTGAGGTCAGCTTGAAGGCCAGCAGCAGGTAGAAGGGAGCGATCGTCTGCAGGAAGGTCAGGCCGGTGTTGATGGCCTCGCCCGTGGGGCTGTTCATAAAGAGCATGAGCAGCTGGCGGCCTGCCAGCAGGTACAGGGCCGTGAAGCAGAGGCAGATGCTGCCCAGCAGTCTGACACCGGCCCCGAAGCCCGCCTTGACACGCTCGTTCTTACCGGCACCCAGATTCTGGGAGGCGTAGTTGGAAATGCCGCTGCCCAGCGTGGTCAGGGAGGAAATGAGCACATTGTTCAGCTTGGTGGCCGCGGCAAAGCCCGCGATCACGCTGGCACCGAAGGAGTTGACAACGCTCTGGATGATGATATTGCCCACTGAGACAAAGCTCTGCTGCAAAATGCTGGGGATGGCCACCACTGCGATCTGGCCCAGCATCTTCCAGGAGAACCAGACCCGCTCCCCCTCACTCGGGACAGCACGCACCCGCCGGGCCACCACCCACAGGGAGAGCACGCAGCTCACCCCCTGGCACAGAAAGGTCGCCCAGGCCACACCGGCAACCCCCATATCAAAGGCAGCCACAAACAACACGTCCACCGCGATGTTTGCCGTGGAGGAAACCGCCAGAAACAGGAACGGGGTGCGGCTGTCGCCCAGCGCCGTAAAAATGCCCGTTGCCACATTGTAAAGGAACAGGAAGGGCAGGCCCAGGGTGTAGATGTCCAGATACTCTGCCGAGTCGGCCATCAGCTCCGCCGGGGTGCGGATGAGCACCAGCAGGCTCCGGCAGCCCAGCAGGCCCACCGCCATCAGGGCACCGCAGAGCACCACCGTACCAATGAGCGCCGTGGTGACAGCGGTTTTCATGGTGTTGTAGTCCTTTGCGCCAAAGTACCTGGAAACAATGACAGAGCCGCCGATGTTGCAGCCGAATGAGAACGCCAGAAAGATCAGGGTGATCTCGTAGCTGTTGCCCACAGCGGCCAGGGCGTTTTCACCGATCAGCTTGCCCGCCACAAGGCTGTCGGCAATGTTGTAGAGCTGCTGGAACAGGATGCTGCCGAACATGGGCAGCAGAACTGCCACAGCACCTTGGACGGGGAGCCCACGGTCAGGTCTTTGTTCATGTAAAAAAATCCTCCTCAATCTTCGGTTCTCTCTTGTCCATCTATCATTTTACCGTCCCCTCTTCGGAATGTAAACCCACAAATCCACACACTCCCCCATCCTTTTCCCGCTTTCTGCCGGATACGCACCCGCCCCGGCGGGCATCCTATCAATGTTTACAGCGGCAAACATCCGCAGACCCTCTTGCGCAAGGGTGCAGGACGTGGTAGGATAAAGGCAGTTAGTTAGTTTTGACTATCTATATAATATCTCATCGAAAATCGGGAGGTTACTGTGATGAACTATCTGGAAATTGAATCTGTGATCGGCCGCGAGATCCTGGACTCCCGCGGAAATCCCACCGTTGAGGCCGAGATCACTCTGGCCGACGGCACGGTTGCCCGCGGCTGTGCCCCCTCCGGCGCTTCCACCGGCGAGTTCGAGGCTCTGGAGCTGCGTGACGGCGACAAGGGCCGCTATCTGGGCAAAGGCGTGACCAAGGCTGTGGAGAACATCAACACCGTCATCGCTGACGCGGTGGTGGGCATGGATGCCTCCGACATCTACGCCATAGATGCCGCCATGCTCCGGGCCGACGGCACCAAGGACAAATCCAATCTGGGCGCAAACGCCATTCTGGCGGTCTCCATTGCCGCCTGCCGCGCTGCCGCCGCTTCTCTGGAAATGCCCCTGTACCGCTTTCTGGGCGGCGTGAATGGCAACCGCCTGCCCGTGCCCATGATGAACATCCTGAACGGCGGCGCACACGCTACCAACACCGTGGACACGCAGGAGTTTATGATCATGCCCGTGGGTGCGCCCAGCTTCAAGGAGGCCCTGCGCTGGTGCGCCGAGGTGTTCCACGCTCTGGCTTCCATCCTGAAGGCCAGGGCCTGGCCACCTCCGTGGGCGACGAGGCGGCTTTGCCCCCAACCTGTCCAGCGACGAGGAGACCATCGAGACCATTCTGGCCGCCATCGAAAAGGCCGGTTATCAGCGGCCGGGACTTCATGCTGGCCATGGATGCCGCTTCCTCCGAGTGGAAGAGCCCCAAGGCAAGGGCTTTTACAAGCTGCCCAAGGCCGGCACAGAGTACACTTCCAGCGAGCTGATCGCACACTGGAAGAGCCTGGTGGAAAAGTATCCCATCATCTCCATTGAGGATGGCTTGGATGAAGAGGACTGGGAAGGCTGGCAGGAGATGACCCGGGAATTGGGCGGCAAGGTCCAGCTGGTGGGCGACGACCTGTTCGTTACCAACACCGAGCGTCTGGCCAAGGGCATCCAGCTGGGTGCAGGCAACGCCATCCTGATCAAGCTGAACCAGATCGGTTCTGTTTCCGAGACGCTGGAGCCATCAAGATGGCCCACAAGGCCGGCTACACCGCCATCAGCTCTCACCGCTCCGGCGAGACCGAGGACACTACCATTGCTGATCTGGCCGTTGCCCTGAACACCTGCCAGATCAAGACCGGTGCCCCCAGCCGCACCGAGCGCGTTGCCAAGTACAACCAGCTGCTCCGCATTGAGGAGGATCTGGGTGCAAGCGCCGTTTACCCCGGCATGGCCGCCTTCAACGTTAAGCGCTGAATCTGACACTCTCAAACCATTTTCTTACCTGTTTCCGCAAAAGAGGGTCGCTGCACATTGCTCCGTGCAGCGGCCCTCTTTCTGTTTTGATGGCTCACCCTCTCAGTCTCGCTGACGCTCGCCAGCTCCCCCAAAGGGGGAGCCAAGGGCAATCCCAGATATTGCAGCATCTGTCCTCTGTGATGTCTTGCCTCTCCTTCGGGAGAGGTGGCATTGCGCAAGCAATGACGGAGAGGGTGAGGATGCTAAAGGGTTCGCCACTTACCCCTTCAGCTGATTCCAGCTCCGAATAACCTCCCAGCGGCTGACGGAATCCTCCGCGGACGCATCCGGGGCGAGGAGCTGGTTCTCGATGGCCCATGCAAGGGCCTGCTGGACCGGGGCAGCATCGGCAGGGAGAAGAGCAGCGGGGGCCGGGGTCCCGGCGGCTTCCCACAGCAGCAGGGCCAGCTCCCCGGCGTTGTTGGGGATGGCCGCACCGGCAGGCAGGACGGTGTTCAGGTACAGCTCAGTGCCGATCATGTAGCCGGTGTAGCCGAGCACGGCAGCGCCAGCACCCGCCGTGCCGATTATGGCGGCGGTGCCCAGAATGCCGGGGCCTTCGCTTTCAATGGTGGCTTCCCGGTACTGGCTTCCACGGTAACGGTCTTGCCGTTTTCCACCGCATTGGCCGGGATGGTAAAGCTTTCGGCGTTGTAGGCCACATTGGGGTTGCCCAGCAGGCTTTCCTCACTGATGGTCCACTGGTCGAACACCATGCCCTCCGGCACGGCATCCGGGTTCAGGGTCACTTTTGCTTCTGCATCCACCGGCACGGTGCCGCTGGTCAGCGCATCCCTTTCGCCGGTCGTAAAGCTGCCGCCCACCACTTTCAGGGTGTAGGCTCCGGTTCCGGTTCGGGTTTCGGCTCAGGCTTCGGCTCAGGCTTCGGTTCCGGTTCAGGCTTCGGTTCCGGTTCGGGTTCCGGTTTCGGGTCGTTCAGCTGCAGCTCAAGGTCAGCCGTAAGAGGCAGCTGTACTTCCCGTACCTTGCCGCTGCTCAGGGTCACATACAGGGTGCCGGTGGGCTGGCCGACCACATAAAGCTCCTTGGCGGCGCTTTCCAGTGTGGTGGTATCGCCGCTGGTTTTCAGGGCCGTAATGGTTCCGTTATCAGAAACGGTAATTTTCTTGGCGCTGTTTTCGCAGCCGGTGGGAACGTTCAGGAACACGCCGTTCAGGGCGTTGGCGCTGCCGGTAACTTCTTTCAGGAAAATGCCGTTTGTGATGCTGGCATTGCTGTCCACCGTAACCGGGCAGTTCACCGCCACCCTATGGGGGTTCAGCTCGGGGCTGTTAAAATCATAGTTCGTCTTAGCGGCAGGCTCCAAAGTCAGGGTGTCGTTTTCAAACTTCCAGCCGTCACCGGGATAATTCGCCCGGTTGCCATCCTATCTTGTGCCACGGCAGGGTAGCCGTCCTTGTCAATCACCAGCCGGGTCAGCGGGCTGATGGTTACGGTTGAGCCATTTGCAGGCGGTGCGGTGAAGGTGACTTCATAAACTCCGCGGATATCCTCGAACTCAATCTTGAAATTGCTCACACACCAGTCGGAAAGAAGCATGTGCTGCACACTATCAATGGTTACATCAAGTGGTGGGAGTGTATGGTCAAAAACATAAACAATTCTGACAGAAGCAGGATATGTTTGATTCGGGATGATATAGCATGAATTGCGATACCCATTGACCGAAACATCGATAAAATCGGACGGCGTGTCTGCTGTGAGGGTATAACCTGATGCTACGGGACTGGTGCCGCTAATGCTTGACTTATCTTTGAAAGTGCCGCCGTTGATCCTGCCGCCATTGTTTGTAACGGTGTACGAAGAAGCCCAATCACCAAACTGACCATTTTCAATGATGCCATCCAATTCATTGGTGACCGAAGTGAAAAAACGGCCACCGATTATTGTGCCATGGTTTGTAACAGCACCCTTAAAAATGCCGCCCTTGACAGTGCATTGTTCGTAACAGAGGTATAAAATTTCCATCCGTAACGGTTGCATTTTCGCCAATTACCAGGTTACAGTCGGTTGTGATGGAGTGCCCTGTGTGAATGGCAAAAAAATCATAGCTTGTTGGGGCATTGGGGCACAGGGTCAGAGTTTTGTCAGTGTGGTTATAGCTCCAGCCGTTGCCGGAACAGGAGGTGTTTCCATTATCAGAACCTTCTGGGTAACCGCCCTGTACGATTTCGAGTTTGCCGCTTCCCTCCGCTACTGCGGTCAGGGCCGACACAGGCAGGAGAGTGGCCAGCATACACAGGGCCACCAGCAGGCTGAGTAGTCGCTTCTTCATAGGGGATTCCTCACTTTCCTTGCGCCGGTCTCCCGTGGGTGGTATGGGGGCTTATACTCTTCTACTTCCTATAATGCAAAAAATGAGGAATCCTTTCACCTGACTGGGAATTTTTTTTTTGAGGATGACCTCTCCTCCTTGACAATCCACCTCACCCTGTCCTTGTCGGCCGGATGCTGACCTCGCCGTGCTGCAGGGAAACCTGCCTGCCGCCCTCGCGCTCCACCACCAGACGGCCCGCATCGTCAATAAAAAGGGCCTTTGCGGCATAGGTCTCGGCCCCGGTGCAGACAGTGACCCAGTGGCCCGGCACAAAACAGCGGGCCCGGTACTCGTCCAGACAGTCGAAGGCCGGGCAGAGGGAGAGCAGCCTCCCGGGCAATGGCCCCGGCCAGCACTGGCCCGGCTCACGGGTGCGGGCCGCCGGGGTAAAGGCTGCCCGCCGTGCGGGCCAGCTCCTCGGGCCAATCGGCGGCGGAGGTGGTCAGGTTGAGGCCGATGCCCACCACCAGCATTCCAGCTGACCGCATTCCATGTCGGTCCCGGCTTCGGTCAGGATGCCGCAGACCTTGCGGCCCTGATAGTAAAGGTCGTTCACCCATTTGATGCCCAGCTCCAGCCCGCACAGGGCCTTGACAGCCCGGGCCACGGCCACTGCCGCACTGATGGTCACACTCTGGCATCGGCGGCAGAGAGGGCGGGCCGCAGGATGAGGGAGAGGTAGACCCCCTTCCCGGCAGGGCTTTCAAACCGCCGCCCCAGCCGCCCGCCGCCCGCCTTCTGGTGGGCCGTGAGCACCGAGCGTGCCGTGGGGTGCACCGCCCAGTGCAAGCTGCTTGGCCGTCAGGTTGGAGCTTTGCAGCGTGTCGTAGATGTGGATGGGGGCGGGGTAGGGGCCACTGCTTCGGCGCAGAAGGGGTCACCGCCTGCCAGCCGGTAGCCCCGGCGCGGGGCGGAATCCAGCGCATATCCCTGGGCCAAAAGCGCCTGTGCCGCCTTGTGGACAGCCGCACGGCTCACGCCCAGCGCTTCGGCCAGCTGCTGGCCTGAGATATAGGCTCCCTCTGCCGCCGAAAGCGCCTGCAGCAGGGCCTGTTTGGTGCTTCCCCCCATGGAAAACGCCTCCTTCTTGTGCTATAGTAGTAATAGTATAGCATAACTTGAGGCATTGCAAAAGAGACTTGCCCATTATGCCAAGGGCTCCCCTACTAGGAGCAACAGCAACAACCGCCGCCAGTGGCGGATGAAGGGCGTTGCTGCTGGGGCCGCGGCCAGCAAGATACGAGTGCTGTTTACAGCACGAAGTGGATGCTGGGAGCCGCAACCCGTAACTGGCGCGAAGCGCTCGTGAGTTGTTCGATTCCATTTTTTTTATTTTTCAAAATTTTTGCAGGAAAACCGCGCTCTGCCTCGTATTCATTTACAGAGCGGCAGGAAAGGAGGGATGCGGACCGTTGACAACACTGGAATTCAATGCGCTGGTACGGCAGTATCAGGGGCTGGTCTACACGGTCTGCCACCAGCTGGTGCCGGACGAGGGCGATGCCCAGGATCTGGCACAGGAGACTTTTCTGGCCGCATGGCGGGCCATTGACCGCTGCCCGCCCGGGTACGAAAAGCAGTGGCTGGCGCGTATCGCTTCCAACAAAGCCAAGGACTACCTGCGCAGTGCGTGGGTGCGCCGGGTGAACACCCCGGGAGATGATATCCTTGCACTGGAAGGCGCGCCGCCCGGCTCCGACCCGGAGCAGCAGGTGCTGGATGCCATGAGCGAGGAGACCCTGACCGGAAAGATCCTGGGGATGCGGGAGCCGTACCGCACCCCCTGCCGCCTGATGCTGCTGGAGGGCCGCACCGCCGCCGAGGCGGCAGCCCTCTCGCGGCAGGCCCCAAAGACGGTGGAGGCGCAGATCTACCGGGCAAAGAAAATGCTGGCGGAGCAGATCCGTCAGGAAAGGAGGAGTGAAGATGGAATTGTTTCGTGAAGATGGCTGCATGACCGATGCGGCTTCCGGGCATGATGGACGGCCGGTGGATGAGCTGGGCAGGCTGGAAGCCGCCGAACACCTCTCCTATTGTGACCAGTGCATGGACCGCTACACGGCCCTTTTGACCGCCGATGCACTGGAAAAACCGCCAAAGAGCATGCAGGGCGCGGTGATGGGCACGATCTGGGCCCGCCTGATGCAGAATACCTATGGCCGGGCTGCCGTGGCCGGTGTGGCCGCTGTGCTGGCCCTGACCCTGTGGCGGAGCGGGGCGCTGCAGCAGATCATCCAGTATGGTGCCGGGCGGGAGAACGTGCTGGAAACTGACCAGAGCCAGCTCTGGGAGCCCGGCCAGAACGACCCGGCTCCGGAGGACACCCCGCAATACCGCCCCATTGAGGACGACCGACCGCAGGCCGCGCCGGAACAGCTGGGGAGACCCGTGGAGACAAAACAGGACCGCCGTTATGCCGGCGAAGGCTCCTCTTTGCTCCACAAGCTGCTCACGGATGTGACCGATAAGATTGCGGGCAATGCCCCGAATACTGAGAAATGAGGGAACGATTATGAAGAAAAATGGCATCCTGACCCTGCTGTTCGCCTTTATCCCGGGCGCAGGTCAGATGTATCAGGGATATATGAAGCGCGGCCTTTCGCTGGTGCTGATGGCTGCTGCCATCGGCATGGCATCCGTACTGATCCCGCCCGTCGTGTTTACGCTGCTGGTGGTGTTCATGTACAGCTTTTTCGACACCTTCAACCTGCGTGCCAGATCAGCATGGGCACCGCCCCGGAGGACGATTATCTGGTCCACTTCGACCCGCAGGACAAGCGCCTTGCCCGGATGATGATGGACAGCCACAAGCTGGTGGGCTGGTGCCTGATCGCCATCGGTGCGCTGATCGCCTACGAGCAGATCATTATGAACACGCTGGGCGATATCCTGTGGCGCTGGGGTCAGAAGCTCCGGTATGGCGGGCCATCTATCTGGTGATGGATCAACTGCCCGAGGTCGTGCTCTGCGTGGCACTGATCCTGTGCGGCATCTGGCTGGTGCGGGCCCCAGAGCAAAGAAAGCTGCCCCGGAAGCCGCCGCCCCGGAGGAGACCGATTTTCAGGAGTATCAGCCTGAAAAGAAGATGCCCAGCCTGCTGGATCACTTTGCCCGCAAGGCAGAGCCGGATACGACCGGTGAGGTGACCCTTGACCCGGAGGATGAAGACGATGGACGAGAAGAAGAATGACACAGCAGAGACCCCGGCCTTCAAGGCCCCGGAAAACGCCCCGGTGCGCCGGGTGGGCACCCTGACGCTGGGAGTCTGCCTGATCGCCTGCGGCGTGCTGTTCCTCTGCTATTTCTTTGTGCCGCATTTCAACTGGGAGCTTGCGCTGAAGATCGCCCCGGCGGCAGGGCTGATCCTGCTGGGGTGCGAGGTGCTGTATTTTGCCGCAAGGCCCCAGCGCTGGAAGTACGATTTCCTCTCGGTGCTCCTCTGCATCGTGCTGATGGTCAGCGCCTTTGGCGGGGCCTGCCTGATGGCAGCCTTTGATTTTGCCCTGCGCCGGGGGGAGTTCTGGATCGAATACGATGCCCGGCAGGAACGGGACCTGACCGATGAGGAAAGCGACCGCCTGCGCCTTGATCTGAACGAGGGCACCGGCCCGGACCTCGATGAGGAAAATGAGGACAGCAGCGCGGCCTCCCACACGGAAGTTTGAGCCATACAAAAAATATATCACAGCAATACAAAAGATACCTTTTACAGGGGGCACCTGTCCGGGTATACTGAATGTGCACCCGGACGATGGGTGCTCGAAGAAAAAAGTGTAAAAGCGAACCGCCATGGCAACTGTCACCATGGCGGTTCGCTTTTTGCTGTATCGTGTATTACTTGCGGGCGATCATCTCGGTGTAGGCCAGCACCAGGGGGCCTACGCCCTTGGCATCGTTGCAGACCACAGGCTCACTGAAGTAATAGGCCAGGGAGCCGTCGCGGTGGTCCTTGCCGCCCAGACCTGCCACCAGGCAGATGCCATCCAGCTGCAGGCTGCCGTCCGGGTTCTGGAGAGGTACCTGTCACAGGTGCCGTAGAAGCTTTCTCAGCCCAGGCAGCCATCCGCTTGGGCAGGTAGCCCAGGCGCACGCCCTTGAGCACCGCATAGGCGAACAGGGCAGTGCCGCTGGTCTCAAGGTAGTTACCCTCCACGCCGGGGTGATCCATCACCTGCCAGAACATGCCGGTCTCCTCGTCCTGGAACTTGTGCACATCCTCAATGGTCTGCTTGAGCATGGCATGATGCCGCGGTACTCGTTGTACAGCTGCTCGTCCATCCGCTCCAGCACATCCACCATGGCCACCATGAACCAGCCCATGGCCCGCAGCCAGAAGTTGGGGCTGCAGCCGGTCACGGGGTCAGCCCAGTACATCTGGCGGCTCTCGTCGTAGCCGTGGTAGTACAGGCCGGTCTTTTCGTCCCGCATGTGCTTTTTGATGTTCATAAACTGCTTGTAGCTGTCAATGCAGCCCTGCATCTTGTTGTAGCGGGTCTCGTACTCCATGTAGAAGGGCTGGGCCATGTAGGTGCCGTCCAGCCAGACCTGCCAGGGGTAGATATCCTTGTGCCAGAAGTTGCCCTCCTTGGTGCGGGGCTGGGTGAGCAGCTGGCTGCGGATGGTGTCAATGGCCCGGCGGTACTTCTCGTCCCCGAAGATGTCGTACAGGGTGAACAGGTTCTTGCCCTGATTCACATTGTCCAGGTTGTACTCCTTGGGGTCATAGGTCTTGATGGAGCCATCCGGCTGCACAAAGAAGTCGATGAAGTCTTTGGAGAAGCTCAGGTACTTCTCGTCCCCGGTGGTCTTGTACAGGCTCAGGCAGGCCGTGATCATGCAGCCGTCGATGTAGTTCCACTTGTTGGGCTTGCCGCTGCGCACCTTTTCAATGTTCCACATGGGGGCTTCGGCGCTGGAATTGGCGATCAGGTAGTCCACATAGTCGCCCAGCAGGGTGAGAATTTCTTCATGGGTCATGGGTCAGTCCTCCTCGAAATGGCCGACATTGGCAAAGCGCAGGCGCTCGCCCTCGTAGCCGGTGATCTTGACGTTGTGCAGGTCGATCTCCTTGACATTCTCCGCGTAGATAGCCAGCTTTTTCACGTTGGGGCGGTTGTCCGCCATGGCGGCCTGACCGGCTTCGGCGTTGGGGTCAAAGGTGATGGTGACATTCTTCATGGAGATGCGCTCGATGGGCTGCTCAGGCAGGCCGTCGAAGTAGCAGCCCGCGAACTGTGCGTCGGTAGCCACGATATCCTCCATGGTCAGGCTGCCCAGCTTGGGGGTGTACTCATCCACCGGCATGGCATCACGGCACTGGACATAGGGGCCGTGGCCGTCCGGGTCACAGAAATAGAACATGTTGATGACAAAGGGAGCCTTGACACCGCGCATCTCCACGTTGCGGAACACCAGCCCGTCGATGACGGCGGTGTTGCCGCGGCCGCGCCGGGTCTTGACCCGCAGGCGCGGTCGGTGTGGTCCATCAGGCACTGGGTCACCACCATATCCTTCACGCCGCCGCTCATCTCGCTGCCGATGACGATGCCGCCATGGCCCTTGTCCAGCAGGCAGTTCCGGATGATGGTGTGTTCGCAGCTCTTTTTCAGCTTCATGCCCAGGAACACCTTGCTGGCCTTCATGGCAATGCAGTCGTCACCCACGTGGATGTTCGCGCCGATGATGCGGGTGTACTCGCAGCTCTCGGGGTCGATGCCGTCGGTGTTGGGGGCGTTGTAGGGGTTGTTGATGTTGAAGTTCAGCAGATCCAGATGCTTGACGAAGATGGGGTGGATGGTCCAGGAGTAGCTGTTCTGCACCGTGATGCCGTGCAGGCAGACATTCTCACTGTCCACCGCGGCCACCGCGCGGGGCCGCCATGCGATCCGCTTGACCTTCTGGTTGATCCACCAGTCGCCGTTCTGGGCATCGCAGTCCAGCGTGCCCTCGCCGGTCACCACCACGTCGTGCACCTGCGTGATGTTCAGCAGACCGGCAAAGCTGTCCAGCGGGTTGCCCTCCCAGCCGGTCAGGTAGTATTCATCCACCTCGTTCTCACTGGGGATGACACCGGGCAGGATGGGGTAGTGGGTGCGGTCATTGTCGCCCAGCAGCACAGCGCCCTTTTCCAGGTAGAGGGTGGTGCAGCTCTTCATAAACAGGCTGGAGGTGCGGTAGCGCCCGGCGGGCACATACACCGTGCCGCCCTTGGGGCAGGTGGAAAGGGCAGCCTGCAGTTTGCCGGTGTTGTCGGTGGTGCCGTCGGCCACCAGACCGTAGCGGGATGCGTCTACAAAGAAGGTCTCGGCCTCGGTGGTGAAATCGAGGGTCAGGGTCTCACCCTCGGCCTGCACGGCAACCGTGTAGGGGGTGCCGGGCAGCAGGCTGAACAGGGAGAACACGTTGGTGTTGCAGGCCTCGTACACCGTCTTGCCGTTCAGCTGAACGGTGAAGGGATGCGCCGGACGGTAGCACAGGCCGTTTTCCAGCTCGAACACGGCACTGCGGGTCATGGAACGGATCAGGGAAAGCTTCATAAACAGGATGCCTCCTTGGATGTTGAAAGATTTATGGGTTGCCCACAGGTGACGGGCATGGTACACTGAGGAAAAGAAACTGTTGAATGGGGTGCGCGGATGAAAGCGGAACGGGAAAAATGGAGCGGCCGGGTAACGGCAAGGGCGCTGCGGTTCCAGACCGGCCAGTATGAACTGGCTGAGGAGGAGGAGATCTGCCGGATCATTCTGGTGTCCGGCGGCAGCTTTACGCTGGTGCGGGGCGGTGAGAGCCTGCTGGTGAACCCGGGCTGTGTGCTGCTGCTGGGCCCCGGCGGGGGCCTGCTGCAGCAGGCGGGCCACATTGCCCCTGAGCTCATCGGCTGCCGGTTCCCGGCGGGCGTTCTCCCGGTGCTCAAGAACCTGATGCAGCGGGATTTCATGCCGCTGTTTGAGCCGGGAGCACAAACGGCCCTGTACGGCCCGGTGCAGTGGTCGGGCCGCCTGCGCACTCTGCTGGGCATGATGCAGAGCGCCGAGAGCGAGCCGGAAAGCCCCGGCATGATCTATCTGGCCCTCATCCTGCACTATGTGGAGCAGGAGTGCCGCAATGAAAGGCAGGACATCCGCCCCCGCAACGAGACGGTGGAGCAGATCTGCGCTTACCTTGCAGCCAACTACCAGCAGAAATTCTCCCTGACAGATGTGGCTGCGCGGTTCTACCTGTCGCCCTATTACCTGAGCCGGCTGTTCCGGCGGGTCACGGGCCAGTCCATTGTGGATTACATCAATGCCGCCGCATTGAGGCTGCCCAGCGCCTGCTGGAGAGCACTGACTGAACATCAGCGCTGTGGCCGAGCAGACTGGCTTTGCCTCTGCCGCCCATTTCCGCCGCGTGTTCCGCGAGACGATGGGAACGGGGCCGCTGCAATACCGCAAGAGCCACCGCGGATAAGAACAACGCCCCCCTGTGCACAGCACAGGGGGCGTTGCTTATTCATCGAAAGTCAATGGTTCTGTCCGCAGAGGGGGTGCTTAGCCCTTGACAGCACCGGCGGAGATACCTTCGACGAACTGATCCTGTGCACAGAAGAAAACGATCAGCTGCGGCAGGATGGAGATCAGGACAGGGCCAGGATACGGTTCCAGCAAAGCCGGTATCACCGTCCATGGACAGCTTGACGAACAGGGACATGGGGTACTTTGCAGGGGTCTGCACGTAAAGCAGGGGCCCATGAAGTCGTTGCAGCTCCACATGAACTGGAACAGTGCGCAGGACACCAGAGCGGGCATCAGCATGGGGACAATGACCTTGTACAGGGTCTGGAAGGAGTTGCAGCCATCAATGGCGGCAGCCTCGTCCAGATCGCGCGGGACATTGCGCATGAACTGCACCAGCTGGTAAACAAAGTAGGTCTCAGTTGCAAATGCAGTGTGGACCAGATGGCCAGATAGAACGGGCTGTTGACCCAGCCGAACTTGGTGTACAGCAGGAACTGAGGAACGTTCAGAACGACCTGAGGCAGGAACAGGGTGGCCAGCATGATGCTGAACAGGATCTTCCGGCCCGGGAAGTCGAAACGGCCAAAGCCGTAGGCTGCAATGCAGGAGGAGACCACCGTGCAGATGACCTTGGGCAGAACATAAGAATAAGTGTTCAGCATGGCCTGCAGGATGTTGATGGAACCGCCGAAGTTGTTCAGCGCGTTCCTGTAGCCCTCCAGGGTGGGGTTCTTGATCCACAGGCCGATGCCTGCAAAGATCTCGCTGTTGTCCTTAAAGGTGGCGCTGACCATCCACAGCAGGGGATAGATCATGATCAGGCCAACCAGGATCAGGACAAAGTACTTAAAAAACGTCGCAATGGCGTTGGATGCTTTCATTCCCATACTGTCACACCTTACCTTTCATCCGAGTAGTAGACCCACTTCTTCTGGCTGGTGAAGGCGATGATCGTGAGGATGCAGACGATCACGAACATGATCCAGGCCAGAGCGGAAGCCATGCCCATCTGGTTGGACTTGAAGGCGTAGTTGTAAACCAGAATGGAGATCAGGGTGGTGGAGTTGCGCGGGCCGCCGTTGGTGATGATGAAGGGGCCGTTGAACTCCTGGAAAGCCTGGCAGATCTGAGTGACCAGGTTGTAGAAGATGATGGGGGTGATCATGGGAACAGTGATGGAGAAGAACTGCTTCCACTTACCGGCACCATCAATGGTGGCAGCCTCGTACAGGTCTGCAGGCACGCCCTTCAGAGCGGCCAGGAACAGCACCATGCGGAGCCGAACTGCCAGATGCGCAGGAAGCAGATGATCCACAGCGCATAGTTGGGGTCGCTCAGCCAGGAGGGGCCCTGTGCGTGGCCGAAGGTGATGGCGCGGATGATGGTGTTGACCAGACCATCATCACGGAAAACGGCCTTCCACAGCACGGCGATGGCAACGGAGCGCCCAGAATGGACGGGATGTAGTAAACGGTACGGAACAGGTTCACGCAGGCGATCTTGAAGTTCAGGATGTATGCGATGAACAGGGCAAAGATCAGTTTCAGGGGCACGGTGACGAACGCGTACTTGAAGGTGGTGACCAGAGCTTGGTGACCTTGGCATCAGAGAAGGCAGTGACGTAATTCATCACGCCGTACTGGTGGATGCCGTTGAAGAAGTTCATGTCGGTGAAGCTGTAATACAGCGACTGACCGAAGGGGATGGCCTTGAACACGATAAAGCCGATGATCCAGGGGATCAGGTAGATCAGACCCTGCCACTTATCCAGGAACTTCTGTGCGGGGGTACGCCCGAGAGAGGGCGCTTTGCTTTCTTTCATCCGGGGATCCTCCTTTGGTGAAAATCAGTGCAGCAAACCTTATGTCACACTTTGGCAACAGATTTGTCAGAGAATTGTAACCTGTACCTGAGAAAAAAGGGGCATCGGGCCTACGGGTGGACGATGCCCCTGATATGTAGCTTAACTCAGGTCAGCAAAGAAGATCAGACAGTGTAGCCAACAGCAGACATGCCATCCAGCAGGGTGTCAACAACATCTGCGCCGCTCTTGTTGTCGTAGTCAACGGTATCGAACACTTCCTGATAGATGCCGGTGCCGGTAGCCTTCAGATCGGAAGACTCGAACAGGGGATCCAGCTGGCAGGAAACAAAGCTCATAACCTTGCCGTTTGCCTCGGCGACCAGCTCGTTGATCTTGCCGGCAGCCTGAGCGGTAGCCAGACCAGCCTTGGAAGCGGGGACACCGCACTCGGAGCCCATGATGGCAGCGCCGTCGCCGTTCCACAGGTACTCGATCAGGGTAGCAGCCTCAGCGGGGTTCTTGCAGGTCTTGGTGATGGCCATGCCCATGGAGACCTTGGAGAAGCCGCCGTTGTAATCGCCGAACTTGATCTCCTCACCAACGGTGAAGCCGGGTTTGTTCTCCTCGTCCAGAGCGTCCTGGTACTTGGAAGCAGCGGAATCCCACTCGAAGATGCCGGCGATCTTGCCGGTGATCCACTCGTTGGACTGGTGGGTAGCACCGTCGCCGTTTGCACCGTAGTAGGTGGGCAGCGGCATGATGACGTGGCCGTCGACCAGGCTCTTGATGAAGTCGATGCCCTCGGCGATCTCGTCAGCGGTGTAGTTCAGGGTAGAGGTGGTGGGATCTGCCCAGTCCTTGCCGTACTTGGACTCGAGGTAGAACACCATCAGGATCATACGGTCGTATGCGCCCAGGTGCAGGGATAGTAATCATCGCCCAGCTTCTCCTGGAAAGCCTTGCCGGCTGCAAACAGATCGTCCTCAGTGGAGGGGACTTCGGTGATGCCGGCCTTGTTAAAGGTGGTCATGTTCCAGTAGAAGATACGGCCGGTCATGGAGATGGGCACGCACTGCTGTGCATTTGCAACATTGCAGGCACCCAGCTTTGCGTCGTCCCACTGGGACATATCCAGGTAATCGGTGACGCTGTTCAGATCCAGGAAGGTCTGGCCGTTGCCGGAGTAGTTGTACAGCCAGTTCCAGTTGATCTGGCAGACATCCTCAGCCACGCCGCCTGCAAACTTGGTGGACATGGTGTCCTCCCAGCCGGACCATGCAGCGAAGGTGGGGTTGACGGTGATGGTGGTGTGCTCAGCAGAGAAAGCCTTCAGGGCCTCCTGGTAAGCGTTGTGGCGGGACTCGCCGCCCCACCAGCTCATGGTCAGGGTAACGGGATCGCTGCTCAGGCCGGCCACGGAAGCAGCCTCGGCTGCAGAAGAAGCGGTGCTGGAAGCAGCGCCGCCATTGCCGCCGCAGGCAGCCAGCAGACCGGCTGCACCGACAGCACCGGTGACCTTCAGGAAATCACGACGGGAAATTGCCTTGCTCATTGTTGTTCTCCTCCTAATAAATCAAAAAACATCGAGCGGGCCTTACTGCACAAGGCTCGTTGTATACAAATATGATAACAAAAGGAATGGGAAAAAGAAAGATGTAAATTGAAGTGATACGGACAAAAAACGAACAAATATTGCTCTTGTGATTTGCGACGATTTGACGGCATTGCCGAAATGAATAAACTTGGAGCGAAAAACTATGCAATCTGCATAGTTGGATAGATTGCATAGAAACGGGCCGAGAAAGTGTGGCGGAACCTCTAAAATTGCAATGTTTTTGTAACTTATTGCGAAATTGACGGTATGCTGTTGTATACAACACGTGAAAGAAGCGACGATATCGCTGTTTTGTAAACTGATATATCAATTGTGCAAAAACGTTCGCCGTTGGATACAACTGATATATCACTTTGGAAGGCGGCAGGCAAAAAAGAGCGCCGCCCGGCTGGGCAGCGCTCTGAAAACTGTAAAAATCTTTTGGGAGATCTGGCTCTCACGCAGGAGAGGGCTCCTGTGCCTGCCGGAGATCGACACTTACTGTGCGTTCCGTTTGGCGTAAAACGCCCGCCGTGCCTTGAAATAGCACTGGGGGCACATGCTGACGTACTGCACATCGTTTTCCAGATCGATGGCGACCTGCTCGCCCTCAAAGACGAACTCCCCATTGACCCTGCGGCAGTTGCAGGTGGCCTTGCGCCCGCAGGTGCAGATGGTCTTCATCTCCTCAATGGTGTGGGCCAGCTCCAGCAGACGGGTGGAGCCGGGGAAGCCTTGAGGGAGAAGTCTGACCGCAGACCGTAGCAGATGACCGGGATGTTCAGGTCCACCGTGACCATGAACAGCTGCTCGGCCTGTGCCGGGGTAAAGAACTGGCTCTCGTCGCAGAGAACACAAGCCAGCGGCTGCTCCCCGGCAGAAGCGGCGCGCACGGCCTCGAACACATCCACCTCGGGCGGGATGAGCAGGTCGGCCCTGCGGCGCACGCCCAGGCGGCTGACCAGCTCGCCGCCGCCCTTGGTATCCACCTGGGGCTTCAGGATCAGCACCCGCATCCCCTGCTCTTCGTAGTTGTGGGCCACCTGCATCAGCGCGGTGCTTTTGCCGCTGTTCATGGCACCGTATCGGAAGTATAGCTTCGCCATAGTTGCTCTCCTCATAAAAAGGCAACCCTCTCTGCTCGTTCGGGGGGAGAGGGCTGCCTGTTTTCTGTGATATGTTATGAATGGATCATAGATCAGTCCTGATTGCGCAGGCGGTAACCCAAGCTCATCAGGCTGTCGCCCAGGTGGACGTTCTCCACCACCACTTCGGGGTAGGGCACCGACAGGTCGTAGTGGGAGAAGTTCCAGAAGCCTTTGATGCCCAGTTCGACCAGCCGGCCGCTGAGCTCCTCCGCACCGCTGCGGGGCACACAGAACACAGCCACCTCAGGCTTATGCTCTGCGCAGAAGGCCTCCAGCTCGTCAACGTGTAAGATCTGGATGCCGTTGATCTCTTTACCCACCTCGCTGGGGGAATTGTCAAAGGCGGCGATCAGCTTGTAGCCGTTGGTGTCGGTGGTGATGAAGCGGCTGACTGCCTTGCCCAACCGGCCGCAGCCGATGAGGATGGTGGGCAGCAGGTCACCGTTGCCGAACAGCAGATGCTCCAGGATGGAAAGCAGGTTCTCCACCGAGTAGCCGATGCCCTGGCGGCCGTTCACGTCGCCGATGCAGTTGAAATCCTGCCGCACCTGAGAGGCCGTGGTGCCCATCTGGGCGGCCAGCTCGCGGGAGGAGATGCTGGTGATGCCGTCGTTCTTCAGCGTCCGCAGGTAGCGGTAGTACTTGGGCAGGCGCTTGATCACCGGAAGGGAAGCTTTGCCGGGATTGTTCATGGAAATGGTTCTCCTTTCATCCAAAGGGAATGCCGGTCTCTTTGCGCCCTGCAAGGTGCACCGGCGATTAAGACAGTTTCTGAACAATAATGATATATACTTGTCAATCTTATTCTTAGTATAAAGTATACTGCAATGAGACAGAATGTCAAATCCTATGGGCCAATTTTTTCAAAGTTAAGAAATCTTAACCGCCGCATATTGCTTCGATCCCCGGGAACACTGAAAAAAACACCCTGAGGAGGAGCCAACATGCCGGAAGATGAAAGGAAACCACCGAACAGCAGCGGCTGGAAAAGGAACAGCTGGAGGATCTGGCACGGTGTGGCGCACCCGCGGCCCTCATGCCATCCACTGCCTGACCGTGATCGGCAGATCGAGGGCCATGTGGAGGCCCCGCAGGCCAGAAGACCACCAAGTATGAGCATGTGATCCCGCAGCTGGTGGCAGTGCAAGAGGACCCCGCTGTGGAGGGCCTGCTGGTGCTCATCAATACCGTGGGCGGGGACGTGGAGGCCGGGCTGGCGCTGGCAGAACTCATTGCCAGCATCTCAAAGCCCAGTGCCACGGTCGTGCTGGGCGGGGGCCACTCCATCGGCATCCCGCTGGCAGTCAGCGCCCGGCGCAGCTTTATCGTGCCCACGGCGACCATGACGGTGCATCCGGTCCGCCACTCCGGCATGATTCTGGGCGTGCCCCAGACCATGCGGTGGTTCGAGCAGATGCAGGAGCGCATCACCGGCTTTGTGGCGGGCCACAGCGGCATTACGGCAGCGCGCTACTCGGAGCTGATGCTCCGCACCGGTGAGCTGGTGATGGACGTGGGCACCATGCTGGACGCAAAAAGGCCGTAAAGGAGAAGCTCATTGACCAGCTGGGCGGCATCTCTGATGCACTGGAATGGCTGTACCGGGAAATCGAGCGGACTGAGTGAGAGAAAAGACCTGCCCGGGGCGGTGTCAGGCTTACAGCTCGCCCTTCCGCAGATACTTCACCATCATGGGGGCTTCATAGACCAGCATGAGGACCCAGCCCACAACATAGCTGTACGGCAGGGCCTCAATATCCATCTTCATCAGCAGCACAAAGACGGCAGCGGCCGCCACACGGCCTGCCATGTTGAGCGTGCTGCTGTTCAGGGTGATCTTGAGGTCGCCCAGGCCGCGGAAGCCGCCCTGGATGCCATTGGTCAGCGAGGGCATCAGGTAGAACAGAGAGACCAGCTTCAAAAAGCGCACTCCCAGATGCACCACGGCGCATCGGTGACGAAGAGCCGGATGATGGGTTCGGCAAAGAAGAAGCAGATGGCTGTGATAAAAATGGCGTAGAGGAATTCCAGCTTCAGGCCGCAGAAGAAGCTGGCGCGGACACGGTCTTTTTTGCCCGCACCGCGGTTCTGAGCCATCAGGGTGGTGGTGGCATGGCCGATGTTCTGCTGGGGCACATAGCAAAGTCATCGATGCGGCCTGCAGCGGCAAAGGCTGCCATGGCGTTGACACCCATAGTGTTCACGATGGCCTGAATGGCGATCTTGCCCAGCTGAACGGTGGCCTGCTGCATGGCACTGGTCCAGCCGTAGCTGATGGTCTTTTTCAGCAGCGAGGAGTCAAAAATGAACCAGCGCCTGCCCAGCTGCAACACAGGGACCTTCCAGCGGATATAGATCAGGCAGAACACGCAGCAGAGCGCTTCGCTCAGCACGGTGGAAAGGGCACAGCCTCGGAGCCCCAATCCAGCACCTCAACAAAGAACAGGTCGCCGCCGATGTTCAGCACCGAACTGATCATCAGGAAGTACAGCGCGCTTTTGCTGTCACCCAGCGCACGCATGGTGGCGGCGAGGAAATTATAGAAGAAGGTGAACAGCAGCCCGCCGAACACGATGCGCAGGTAGTTCACAGCGATGGGAAGGATCTCTTCCGGCACCTGCAGCAGACGGAGCAGCGGATTTGCCAAAATCACACAGGTCAGCGAGAACACCAGGGAAAAGACGGAGCCTGCAATGGCGGTGGTGGAGACCTGACGCTCCACCAGCCGGGTGTCGCCTGCCCCGAACGCCGTGCTGACAAGGATGCCTGCACCCAGGCAGACACCGTTGATGAACAGGATCGCCAGCGTCATCAGCGGGTTGGAGGTGCCCACGGCGGCAAGGGCATCCTCGCCCACGAATTTGCCGACAATGATGCTGTCTACGGCGTTATAGGTCAACTGGAACAGGTTGCCCAGCACGAGGGGGACCGTAAAATTGACCAGCAGCGGTGTGATCGGGCCGGTCGTCATATCCTTGGTCATATGGAATTCTCTTTTCTATTGAAATAAAATTGATTTCTTCAGGGAAAGCTTTGCCTTTGTACACTCTCTCAGTCGCAGCTTCGCCGCGACAGCTCCCCTAGTAGGGGAGCCCTTGGCAGGCCGTCACATTTTCGGGGTCTGGCGCTTTGCTCCATTAGGCCCTGCTGGTGTAATGCTTTCTCTACGGCAGATTCTGGTTTTGGAGCCATAGGCGATGATAGCGAAAAAAGAATCTTTTGCCAAGGCCTCCCCTACTAGGGGAGGTGGCATCGAGCGTCAGCGAAGATGACGGAGAGGTTGTACAGAGGGGAAACTTGTTCTTAAAAGCTTAGCGCCTGCCGTCCGCTGAAGATAGCCAGCGCCGAGCGGCTGGTGCCGGTGGCAATCAGCTGTGCAGCGGCGTGGAGGGCTGCACCGGCGGCAGGGGAAGCGGGAATGGCATCGGTGGCAAGGACCCGCTGTGCAGCGCGGTTGGCATCGGTGCTGGTAACGGCGGCTACATTATCCACAACATAGGCGTTGTAATTGCCCGGCACGATGCCGTAGCGATATCCGGGATGCCGTGCCCGCCGGTGAAGCCGCCGCCAGAGCCTGATTCTCAAAGGGCTCCACGGCCACGATGCGGACATCGTTGGTCCAGGCTTGATGGTCTCGCCTACGCCGGTGATGGTGCCCGCGCTGCCCACGCCGACGGTGATGGTGTCCACGAGACTGCGGCCCTCCCGGGAGATGGCCTGCACGATGGCGGGGCCGGTCACCCGGCGGTGGTACTCGGGGTTATCGTCGTTGGCAAGCCAGTTCATATAGTACCAGCCCTTTTCGGCGGCGGTGGTCTCTGCCAGCGCCCGGCCCCCGCAAGGCCCCGCTGGGCGGGGGAATGCAGGATCTGCGCCCCCAGCCGGAGCAGGTATTCCTGCCGCAGGCCGGGGCATCCTCCGGCATGGTCAGCACCACGGGGTGGCCCGCCGTCCGCCCGGCAAGGGCCAGCGCCATGGCAAAGGAGCCGGAGGCCGCTTCAATGATGGGCTGGCCCGGGAGCAGCTTGTGCTTTTCCGCCGCAAGGGCCAGCATCCCCTCGGCCACCGAATCGCGGGACGTGCCGGTGGGCCCATTATAATCAAGGTAAGCATACACCGCCCTTTGAGTCCGCAGGCGGCAAGATAGCCCCGCAGCTCCACGATCGGACAGGGGACCAGGGTCTGGTAGATGTTTGGATAGATTGCCACGAAATTCCTCCCTTACGCAAACCTGAGCAGTCAGCACAGAACTGTCTGCTATGCCAAGGGCTTCCCTGTTAGAGGGGAGCTGGCAAAGCCATCAGGCTTTGACTGAGAGGTTTCATACCTATAAGGTAGCGCATCCTGTGCCCAGCGTCAAGCCGCAATTGGACAAAATGGAGAAAAACCTGCCGAAAAATCAGCAGAGTGATGGAAAAAAGCCTTGACAAGGAAAAGAATGTCTGCTATACTCCGTATGTAAAGCAAATAGACTTTACAACAAACGGAGGTCAGGGCAGAACGCATCATGGCAAAAGACTTTGAAATGGGCTATCTGCTCGATTTTTATGGCGAGGTGCTCACGCCCAAGCAGCGCGAGATGCTGAACCAGTATTACAACGACGACCTCTCCCTCAGTGAGATCGGGGAAAACTTCGGGATCACCCGTCAGGGTGCACGGGATGCCATCAAGCATGGCGAGACCACCCTGAAAGAGCTGGAAGCCAAGGTTGGCTTTGCAGGCCGCTACCGCCGGGTGCAGGAGAAGCTGGAGGAACTGGAACAGCTGGTCATTGACGCACGGTTCGAGTGCACCGGCCCCTATGCCAGGCTCACCACCACTGAGTATGCAGCAACGCTGAACAAGATGCTGGGGCTGATCCGCTCCATCGACGAAGTCAACGAGAGCTGACACCATTACTATTTTGAGAGGAGCACCGAACATGGCATTTGAATCTTTGACCGACCGCCTTGCCGGTGTGTTCAAAAAGCTGCGCGGCCACGGCAAGCTGACCGAGGCCGATATCAAAGCCGCCATGCGCGAGGTGCGGATGGCCCTGCTGGAAGCCGATGTCAACTACAAGGTTGCCAAGGATTTCTGTGCCAAGGTCTCCGAGCGTGCCATGGGTCAGGAGGTCATGGAGAGCCTGACCCCCGCCCAGCAGGTGGTCAAGATCGTCAACGAGGAGCTCGTTGCCCTGATGGGCGGCGAGGAAGCCCCCCGCCTGATCGTCAAGAACAAGGGTCAGACCATCATCATGCTCTGCGGCCTGCAGGGCAACGGTAAAACGACCCACGCAGCCAAGCTTGCCAAATACTTCATCAAGCAGGGCCGCCGCCCCATGCTGGTGGCCTGCGATATCTACCGCCCCGCCGCCATCGATCAGCTGCAGGTCGTGGGCGGGCAGGCAGGTGCACCGGTGTTCACACTGCCGGGTGCCAAGCCCCCGGAGATCGCCCGCAAGGCGCTGGCCCACGCCAGGGATTACGGCAACGACATCGTGATTCTGGATACCGCCGGCCGTCTGCAGATCGACGAGGTCCTGATGCAGGAGCTTGTGCAGATCAAGGATGCTGTCCCCGTGGACGAGACGCTGCTGGTGGTGGATGCCATGGCAGGCCAGGATGCTGTGAATGTTGCCAAGACCTTCAACGAGACGGTGGGCATCGACGGCATCATCCTGACCAAGACCGATGGCGATACCCGCGGCGGCGCGGCACTTTCGGTGCTGAGCGTCACCGGCAAACCCATCAAGTTCCAGGGCACCGGCGAAAAGCTGGACGATCTGGAAGTGTTCCATCCCTCCCGCATGGCCAGCCGCATCCTGGGCATGGGCGATGTGCTGAGCCTCATTGAGAAGGCGCAGGATGCCGCCGATGAAAAGGCCGCAGAAGAGACCGCCCGGCGGATGATGGAAAACAAGTTCGATATGAACGACATGCTGGCCCAGTTTGCGCAGATCCGCAAGATGGGCGGTGCAGGTGCCATGCTGAGCATGATGCCCGGTATGTCCGGCATTGATGCCAGCCAGATCGACGAGAAAGCCTTTGACCGCATCGAGCCATGATCTATTCCATGACCAAGGAAGAGCGTGAAAAGCCTTCCATCATCAACCCCAAGCGCAAGCGCGTATTGCAGCGGGCAGCGGCACCCGGGTGGAGGATGTCAACAAGCTGCTCAAGCAGTTTGAGATGATGCAGAAGATGATGAAGCAGTTCAAGAAGAGCCCCAAGGCTTTGCCCGCCGCCTGGGCGGCATGATGGGCAACCCCAATGCCTTCCGCGGCCTCAAATAAACCTTGAAGCTTGCCTCCCTGCCAGGGGAGGTGTCACCGAAAGTGACGGAGAGGTTTTCTTTCAAACACAGGTATACACCCCGCAGGGGTTGTACAGATAGATTTAATCAAACCCCAAACGGGGCACAAACATTTTTGGAGGATATTTACCATGCAGTTAAGATTCGTCTGCGCCGCGTTGGCGCTAAGAAGGCTCCCTTCTATCGTGTTGTTGTTGCTGACAGCCGCTTCCCCCGCGACGGCCGTTTCATCGAGGAGATCGGCACCTACGATCCCAACCAGGAGCCCTCTGAGGTGAAGATCGACGCTGAGAAGGCCAAGGTTGGATCGCCAACGGCGCACAGCCCACCGATACCGTCCGCGTTCTGCTGAAGAAGTCCAACATTCTGTAAGTAGGAGGGCTGACTCATGCAGGAGCTGTTGCTGGCAGTTGCCCGCGGTCTCGTGGAGGACAAGGAAGCCGTCAAGGTCACGGTGGACGAGCCCCGCGAGGACGGCACCATCGTCTACCACCTGAGCGTGGCAGAGGGAGATATGGGCCGTGTCATCGGCAAGCAGGGCCGGATCGCAAAAGCCATTCGTGTGGTGATGCGCGCGGCTGCTGTGCGGGTCGATGAAAAGGTCCTTGTTGAGATCGACTGAGCACCCTACAGGCCTTTGCCCTTGCGGCAAGGGGCCTTTTTGATTATAGGAGCAAGATTATGCAGCAATATCTGGAAGCGGGAAAAGTTGTTACCACCCACGGCGTGCGCGGCGAAATGAAGCTGGAGCTTTGGTGCGACGGCGTCAACTTTCTGAAAAGGTGGGCAGACCTGTATGCATCGGCCCAGGGCGGCAGGGTATGGAAGATCGTCTCCATCCGTGCGCAGGGTCAGATGGCTCTGCTGCAGCTGGAAGGCGTGGACGATATGGATGCTGCCCGTGCGCTGCGGGGCAGGTGTTCTACTTTGACCGCAATGATGCCACCCTGCCCGCAGGCCGCTGGTATGTGGCCGACCTGATCGGGTGCGAAGTGCGGGATGCCGACACCGGCAGGGTGTACGGCGTTGTGACCAGCGTGGATCACCCCGGTGCACAGGATATCTACACCGTCAAAGCACCGAACGGCAAGGAATACATGTTCCCGGGCGTGGATGCTTTTTTGAAAGAGCGCAACCCGCCGGAGGGCTATCTCCTCGTCACCCCCATTCCGGGCCTGCTGGACGATGACTTTGACAGCGAACGGGAGGAAGAGTGAGCCATGGGAATGCGTGTGGACATCGTGACCCTGTTCCCGGAAATGTGCCAGCAGGTGCTGGATGCCAGCATCATCGGCGCGCGGCAAAGAAGGGCTTTATTGAGACCCACTGCCACCAGATCCGGGACTACACCCTGAACAAACAGAAGCAGACCGACGATTACCCCTACGGCGGCGGCTGCGGCATGGTGCTGTATGCTCAGCCCATCGCAGACTGCCTGCGTGCTGTGCAGCAGGAAGTGGCTTCACAGGGCCGTCCGGCCCCGCATATCGTGTTCCTGACGGCAGGCGGCCAGCGCTACACCGAGGAGCACGCAAAGCGGCTGGCCCAGTACGATAACCTGACACTGGTA